>Ga0136633_1000336_pt1 | contig 35789 bp, 33 predicted proteins | sample AntDrymeUQ832206_2_FD_105494 | JGI IMG/M metagenome (GOLD analysis project Ga0136633, IMG submission 105494) | Polar desert sand microbial communities from Dry Valleys, Antarctica - metaG UQ83 (22.06) | ecosystem: Environmental > Terrestrial > Soil > Desert | place: Antarctica: Dry Valley... | reverse complement strand
TGGTGCTCGTCGATCTCGAGCCGCAGCGCCGGCAGCTCGGGCAGCACGTGGTCCGCCAGCCCGGTGTCGACGAGCAGCGTGAGCCCAGCACGCGGGTGCTGCGCCAGAAGCAACTTCTCGAGCTCGGCCCTGACCCGCTCGGCGCTGACGATCGCGATGCGGTCGGCTCGCTCGATCATCGCCTCCACCACCTCGGGTACGACGGTGAAGCCCAGCTGGGCGCAGAAGCGGGCCGCCCGCAACATCCGCAGCGGGTCGTCCTCGAAGGAGGAGGCCGGCGAGCCAGGGGTGCGGATCAGGCCGGCTGCCAGGTCCGCCATCCCGCCGTACGGGTCCACGAAGGCGCCGGGGGCTTTCCAGTCCGGCAGCGCCAGGGCCATCGCGTTCATCGCGAAGTCGCGGCGGATCAGGTCGCCCTCGAGCGAGTCCCCGAACGAGACGGCGGGCTTGCGTGACTCCGGCTCGTAGGACTCCGCTCGGTACGTGGTGATCTCGATCCTGCTGCCGTGCTTGCTCGCGCCGACCGTGCCGAAGGCGATACCGACGTTCCACGTGGTGTCGGCCCATCCCTCGACCAGCTCCAGGATCCGCTGCGGGCGGGCGTCGGTGGTCAGGTCGAGGTCGTCGTCCAGTCGGCCGAGCAGCGCGTCCCGGACCGACCCGCCGACGAGATGCAGCGCATGCCCCGCCCCGGCGAAGCGCTCGCCGAGCTCCACCAGCAGCGGCGACCGCTGGACGAGCTCGCGCACGGCGTTGCTCTGGAGGGAGTCGAGGGAGGGCACGGGGAGCCAGCGTACGGCCCTACATTGATCCCATGCCTCCCGTTCCGCGCCCACCGGTGCGACGGCCGCTGCGCCGGGTGGAGGAGACGAGTGCCGGTGGACTGGTGCTGGACCGGCCGGGGACGGGCGCCCGCGGCGCCGTGATCGGCCGAGTCGACCGGCGCGGGCGGCTGCTGTGGTCGCTGCCCAAGGGGCACCTGGAAGCGGGGGAGACGGAGGAGCAGACGGCTATCCGGGAGGTGCATGAGGAGACCGGGATCCTCGGTGAGATCGTCGGCAAGCTCGGGATCATCGACTTCTGGTTCGTGGCCGAGGGACAGCGGGTGCACAAGACGGTGCATCACTTCCTGCTGCTCGCCGCCGACCCTGACCATGGGCTCGAGCTGTCAGACGAGGACGCCGAGGTCAGTGAAGTCGCGTGGGTGCCCGTAGCCGAACTCGCTGGGATGCTCGCCTACGCCGATGAGCGCCGGCTGCTGGAGCGGGTGCCCACCTTGCTGGCAGACAGCGCGTGAGACGCAGCGCGTGGGCCCTGGCCGTCTTCCTGCTGGCCGGGCTCCAGCCGGCCGCGCTCGCCGACCCCACCCCGTCCCCATCCGGCTCCGTCCCAGCTCCTGAGGACCCGCTGAAGGTCACGGTCACCGAACTGCATCCCCGCGCGCCACGCCCTGGCGACCTGATCGAGGTGCGCGGGATCTTGGAGAACACCGGAGGCGAGACGGTCAAGGAGATGCAGGTGCGGCTCCGGGTCGGGGCCAGGGTCACCACCCGCGGAGGGCTGCACGACGCTGACAGCGAGCGCCCATTCACCCAGAGCCGGGTCGGCACCGCGACGACGCCGGCCGCCCGTGACCTGGAGCCGGGCGGGCGCACACGCTTCACCCTGCGCACCACCGTGGAGGAGCTGGGCCTGACCGGACTGGGCGTCTACCCCGTGGACATCGAAGCGCGGGGCGATGCCGGTGACGGCCGCCAGGCGCTCGGCCTCGCCCCCACCTGGGTGCCCTTCTTCGGCGACGTGCGGGTGCAGCCCACCCGGATCGCGGTGGTGTGGCCGCTGGTCGACCGGCCGCGCCAGGACACGCTCGACACCTTCCGTGACGATGAGCTGGCCGGACTCCTGTCCAACGAGGGGCGGCTGGGCAGGCTGCTCGCGGCCGGGCGGGCGGCGGCGCGGCCAGTCTGCGAGCGGCCCCTGGTCAAGGCCCCGCCACCGGCACCCTCGCCTGCACCGTCGCCCGCACCCTCGCGGTCACCGTCACCGTCACCGTCACCGGCACCCGTGCGACCCCGCTGCGAGCCGGTGCGGGTGACCTACGCCATCGACCCAGACCTGCTGCTGGCCACCAAAGCCATGACATCGGCGTACCAGGTGCGAGAGCAGGGGAAGAAGGCGCACACCGGCACCGGCCAAGTCGCCGCGCAGCGCTGGCTGGCAGAGCTCACCCAAGCCGTGACGCCGGCCACCTTGGTCGCGCTGCCGTTCGCCGACCCTGACGTCACCGCCATGACCCGCTCGACCGAGGCGAGCTTCCGCGACGACCTCTCGCTGGCCACTGCCCTCGGCCGGAGCGCGCTGGCGGACACGCTGAACGTGACGCCCCTGCAGTCGGTCGCGTGGCCGCCTGCCGGGGTCGTCACCCCCACTGCGGCCGACGTGCTGTCGCGGGGAGGCGCCCGTGCGCTGGTGCTGGACCCCTCCGCCTACGACCCGCCTGAGTTCGAGCCGGCCCGCACGCCGAGCGCCCGGACGTTGCTCCCCTCCGCCACCGGCACCGAGCTGCAGGGGCTGGTCTCCGACCCCCACCTCTCGGAGTTGGTGTCCGGTGGGCTGGCACGCGAACTCGGCTCCCGGCTGGCCGAGCAGCGGTTCCTCGCGGAGTCGGCCATCATCGCCGCAGAGGCGCCCAGCCGATCCCGCACGCTGGTCATCGCACCAGAGCGCCGGGGGGACGTGGACGTCACCGCAGCGGCCAACGCACTGCGCGACCTCGGCAGGGTGCCCTGGATGTGCCCGGTGAGCATCGCCGCGGTGGCGCAGGAGGAGGAGCGCTGCCTCACCCGGCCGTCGACGGCGGTGCCGGAGCCGCAGGACCGGGGTCCGCTGCGCACCGCTCTCACCGGCGAGCTGTCCCAGTCCTATCTGGCCGAGGTCTCCGCCGAGCGCGACCGGGCCACCCAGCTCACCGATGCGGTCCTCCTGACCGACACTGCCCAGGCGGGTGTCACCGCCATGCGGGCCCGACTGAAGCGCGCGGCGGCGCGAGCCGAATCGAGCGCCTGGCGCTCTGACGGAGCAGCGGCCACCGTCGCCCTGGACCAGCTGCGGCGCGATCTCAACGACCTGATCGGCAAGGTCACGGTGCGCGGGGGCCGGGTGCTCCTCACCAGCGCGAGCGGCAACATCCAGGTCAACGTCGACAACCGGCTCGACGTGCCGGTGACGGTGCGCGTGCGCTTCGAGGGGCGCGCCTTCGGGCTGCCGCCCACGGAGTCGGCTCTGGTCGTCGTCAAGGCCCTGACTACCGTCCCGGTGCAGATCCGCGCCACCTCGCAACGGTCCGGTCGGTTCTTCGTCGGCGCCCAGCTGGTCGACCGCAACGGCGACGACTTCGGCGAACCGACCGTCATCAACCTGCGCTCCACCAGATACGGCCGGCGGGCGCTCGCTCTCACCCTGGGTGCGGCCGGCGTCCTGTTCGTCGCGGCCGCCGTGCGCCTCGTCGGCCGAGCCCGGCGCCGACCCGCGTGAGTTCCCTGCGGGGCGCCCGCGCGATGGCGGTCGGCACCGTCATCTCGCGCGTCACCGGGTTCGCAAAGACGGCCCTGCTCGTCGCCGTGCTCGGCCTCGAGGGCGTCATGCTGCCCTTCAACCTGGCCAACACCGCGCCCAACATCATCCTCGAGATCGTGCTCGGGGGAATCATCACGAGCGCGCTGGTGCCGCTGCTCGTCCGGGCCCAGCACGAGGGCCACGGCGAAGCCTTCGCGCAGCGCCTGCTGAGCCTCGCGCTCCTAGGGCTCGGCACCCTGTCGGTGCTCCTGGTCCTGCTCGCCCCGCAGATCATCGACATCTACGACGGTGGGATGACCGCGGACGACCGTTCCCTCGCCATCACCTTCGCGCGCTTCTTTCTGCCCCAGGTGCTGTTCTACGGGTTGGGCGCGATCGTCGGGGCCTACCTCAACACCCAGGGCAGGTTCGGCCCGCCCATGTGGACCCCAGTCCTCAACAACCTGGTGGTCATCCTCACGCTGGGGGTGTTCGTCCTGCTGCCCGGGCCGACGGCCCTCACCAGCACCACCATCACCGAGAGCCAGGTCCTGCTGCTAGGACTCGGCGTGACCCTCGGCATCGTCGCCCAGACCGTCGCGCTGCTGCCGGCCCTGCGCGCGACCGGGCTGCGACTCCGGCTCCGGCTCGACCTGCGCGGCAGCGGCCTCGGTGCCGTCGGTCGGCTGGGGCGGTGGACGCTGGTCTACGTCCTCGGCAACCAGCTCGTCCTAGTCGTCGTCGCCCAACTGGCCACCGCGACCGGCAACAAACGGGACTTCCCGTCCTACACCGCCGCCTTCGTGCTGTGGCAGCTGCCGCACGCCGTGATCGCGGTCAGCGTCATCACCGCGCTGCTGCCTGGCATGAGCCAGGCTGCGGTGGAGCTGCGCACCGCTGACCTGCGCCGTCAGCTCGACCGCGGGCTCAGGCTGACGACCAGCCTCCTGGTCCCGGCCTCGGTGGCACTGCTGGTGCTCGGCCAGCCGATCGCGACGCTCGTCTTCGGCCATGGCCAGACCAGCGCCGAAGACGCAAGGTTCGTCGGCACGATGCTGAGCCTGTTTGCCTGCGGACTGGTGGCCTTCAGCGCCTACCAGCTCCAGCTCCGGGCCTTCTACGCCCTGCAGGACACCCGGACTCCCGCGCTGATGAACCTGGGGATCAACGCCACGGCGATCGTGGTGGACGTGGTGCTGTGGCTCAGCCTGCCCAACGACCAGAAGGCGCTAGGTCTGGCGGCTGGCCAGGCGTCGTCGTACATCGTCGGTGTTGTGGTGTGCAGTCGGGTGCTCGCCCGTCGGGTCCCCCGCGACGCCGAGGGACACGTGCTGCGGACCGCGCTGCGCTGCCTCCTGGCCGCCGCCGTCCCCGCTGCGCTGGCGCTGGGCGTCTCGCTCGGCGTGCAGGAGCTGGCGGGGCGTTCGCCGCTGGGATCCGGCCTGGCCGCCGCCGCCGCCGGACTGGTGCTGATCGCGGGCTACCTGCCGCTAGCCCGTCGCCTGCGGGTGGCGGAGGTCGACGAGCTGGTCGAGCCGGTCCTGACCAAGATCACAAAGGGCCGATCCGGCTCAAGGACCGGCCCGACCCCGCCGACGCCCCAAGAGTGAAGGACTCGGGCTCGATCGTCATGGGCTGGTTGACCAAGGTCGTCCTGGTCCTGTCGCTGCTCGGGGTCGCTGCCTTCGACGGCATCGCCCTGGTCTCGGCCAGCTTCACTGCCGACGACCACGCCCAGACGATCGCTCGGCTGGCCGCTGACGATTACCGGCAGAGCAAGAGCCCCGCCCATGCCTGCGCCACGGCGCACAACGAGGCCCTGCTCAACGGCGAGACGCTCAACTGCGGTGACCCCAAGGACTTCCAGGTCTATCAGGACGGGCGGGTCACGCTGGTCATCCACCGCACGGCCTCGACGCTGTGGCTGCACCGCATCAGCTTCCTCAAGAAGTACGGCGAACTCACGAGCAACGGCGTGGGACGCGCCGGCCTGTCCTGAGCGCAGCGCCGGACCGCCTTACAGTGGGCGCTGCCCGGCGTTGTCCTCGCCAGGCACGATCACCGAGGAGCGCAGTTGGCAGGGGCGCCGGCGGGTCCGTTGCAGGTCGGTGACCTGCTGGCGGGCCGCTACCTGCTGCTCGACGTCGTTGCCGACGACGGTCCGGCAGTCCTCTGGCGGGCCAACGACGAGATCCTGGCCCGTCCTGTTGCGGTGAAGGTCATCCCCACGCCCACCAAGAAGATGAAGGATGCCGCGGCACCGTTCCTCGAGGCTGCCGTGCGAACCTGCGCGGTCAACCACACCGGGCTGGCGCGGGTCTACGACGCGACCCTCGAGCTCCGGCCAGGGCGTGGCAACGACGTGGCCTTCGTGATCAGCGAGTGGGTCGACGGCGAACCTCTCGACCAGCACCTCGTGCGGGTCGGCGCTCTCGCGCCCTTGGATGCAGCGGATGTCGTCCGGCAGGCCGGCGACGCGCTCGTCGCGGCGCACGCGGGGGGGCTGCTCCACGGCCGGCTGCACCCGCGCAACGTGCTCATCACCCCAGCCGGGCGGGTGCGGGTGACCGATGCGGCCGTGGCTGCGGCGCTGCACGGTGAGCCGGTCGCCGGCCTCGCCAACCGAGAGGGAGTGCGCACCGACACCCGGGACCTGGCGGCGGTGCTCTACGCCCTCGTCACCGCCCGCTGGCCGGAGCTGACCGGGCTGCCCGGCGGCTCGCTGCCACCGGCTCCCACGACTGACGGCCAGCTGCTCAGCGCCCGCCAGGTGCGGGCGGGGGTCCCGCGGGCGCTCGACAACGTCATCACGCGGGGCCTCACCCCCTCGAAGCTGATCACGCAGCCGCCGTTGGTGACGCCTGCCGCGCTCGCCGACGCGGCCGAAGGGTCAGTCGTCGAGTCACGCCTCGCCGCCAAGGCCGCACTCGCGCCAACGGCCGCCTCCCAGCCATCCCGGCTGCGCAAGCATTGGCCCCTGCTCGCCGCCGCGGGCGCGGTCCTGCTGTCGGCCGCCGTCGGCTGGGGGCTTGGGCTGGCCGCCGGTGACCTACCCCGAGAGGCCAACGCCGTCGACGCGATCGTCAGCCCCACCGAGGCCCCCAAGCCGGGCAGCAAGCCGATCGCCGCCCTCGACCTGTCGAGGGTCGCCGTCCGCGACTTCGACCCAGCCGGTGACGGCCAGGAGAACCCGGATCAGGTCCGCAACGCGGTCGACGGCTTTCCCAACACGGCCTGGTCGACCAGCCGCTACAAGAGTGAGCGCTTCGGCGGGATCAAGGGCGGCGTGGGGCTGCTGCTGGACCTGGGCACCGTGCGCACCCTAAAGGGCGTCGAGGTCGGCTTCAGCGCGTCGGGCGCGAAGGTCGAGCTGCGTACGTCGGAGTTCGCGCCACCGGCGGGCAAGAACGCCGCCGACTCCCTACGGCTCGAGGCCGCCGCCCTCGACGGTAAGCAGGTCGCGTCCCTGCGGCCCCGGGACGGCATCCGCGGTCGTTACCTGCTGATCTGGATCACCTCGCTGCCCCGGGACGGCGACGGCTTCCGCGTCGGTGTCTCCGAGCTGCGCATCACCTGAATCGGGCCCCGGAACCGATAGCCTCCGGCCGTGACCTCGCCGGGAGACGACGAGCTGGCGGACGACCGCGCCCTGCTGGCCGCGCATGTCGCCGGTGACCCTCAGGCCTTCAACCAGCTGGTACGACGACACCGCGGCCGCATGTGGGCGGTTGCCGTCAGGACCCTGGGTGACGCCGAGGAGGCATCCGACGCAGTGCAGGACGCCTGCCTGTCGGCGTTCCGGGCGGCCGGTTCCTTCCGCGGGGACAGCCAGGTGTCCACCTGGCTGCACCGGATCGTGGTCAACGCGTGCCTCGACCGGATGCGACGGCGCTCGGTCCGCCCCACCGTGCCGCTGCCCGAGCAGCCCATGGCTGACCCCCGGGACGTCCTGGCCGAGCGGGAGGTGGCCCTCGAGGTCCAGGCTGCGCTACTCGCGCTCCCCGAGGAGCAGCGGCTCGCGATCATCCTGGTCGACCTGCAGGGCATGTCGGTGGACGAGGCAGCGCAGGTCCTTTCGATCCCGGGCGGGACGGTGAAGAGCCGCTGCTTCCGGGGAAGGGCACGGCTCGCGCTGGCACTGGGTCACCTGCGGAACCCCGACGGCGGCGGGCACGTCACACCTGGGAGAGCAGTGAGTGCGCCTGAGCAGAGGGAAGGAGGCCGGCATGAGTGAGCACCTCGACCTCGACGGCCTCGCCGACGTCCTCGCCGGGGAACGGCCAGCCGATCACGTGCGCGACTGCCCCCAGTGCCGCGCGGCTCTGACCGACCTCGAGGCGGCCATGCCGCAGGTAGCCGTGGCCCTGTCCGCCCTCCCGCTCCCGCCGGTCCCCGACGACCTGGAGGCCCGGCTGGATGCGGCCCTCGCAGCCGAGCGCGGCACCGTGACCCAGCTGCGGCCCCGGCAGAGCAGTCCTCAACGCGGCTGGCAGCCCCTTGCCACGGCGGGTGCCGCGGTGGCGGCCGCCGGCGCGATCGTCTTCGGTGGGACGCTGCTGGAGCGCGACGACCGCAGTGGGGGCACCACCGCGACCACGGTGGTCGCCGCTCCGATGCGGAGCGTCACCGGCCTCGACTACGACCGGGAGGGCATGCTGCTCAAGACGCAACTCCCCGCCCTGCTCAACGGGGTGGCCGCCGAGGCAGCCCCTCTGGCCGGGGGTGACGTTGCGGACAACCGTGCCGGTGCACCTTCCGCGCCAGGCGGCACCGGGACGGTGCAGGAGCAAAAGGCCGAGCGCTCGGCCGCCAACAGCCAGGCCCTGGCTCGGCTACGCACCGAGGCCGGGCTCGCTTCGTGCCTCGCGGCACTGACGCCGCCCGACCAGGTACTGCTGCCGATAGCGCTCGACTACGCCTCCTTCGAGGGCGAGCCCGCGCTGGTCGTGGTGCTCCCGACCGGCAAGCCCGACAAGGTCGACGTCTTCGTGGTCGGCGCCCGCTGCGGGCAGGCCGACGAGAAGCTGCTCTACTACGTCCGCCTCAACAAGCCCGGCTGAACCAGCCCGCCCTGACGCCTCACTCGGGGCGCTTCACCCGGGCCTTGGGCGGCGTCGTCCAGAACCACGCGGCGGCTGCCGTGATCAGGAAGGGGAGCAGCACGTCAGGGTGCAGCGAGAACGGCGAGTAGGTGCCCTCGAGCCGGAACCCCAGCGCCGCCCCCAGCAAGGAGTGCAGCACGGACACCACCTGGACCCGGCGGACGAGGGGGCCCCGCCGCGGTGAGCCCGCCGCGGCGCTCGCCGCGCCGCCGCACAAGATGCCGAGCAGCGCCGGCGCGAAGTACTGGAACAGGCCCGCCCCGACGTACTCCGCCGCGACGTAGGCCCAGGCGATCGCGGTGGCGTAGGCCCCGAGCGAGGCGCGCACCAGCAACTCGAGCGGCGGCGCCTTCCGTCGTACCAGCCCCATGGGGTGGTCGGTGCTGCAGATGCTGCACCCCGTCGGCCGGTCGTCGGCACCGCAGCGGGGCCGATCGCAGACGGGGCAGTGGTCGACGGCCGGCCGGCCGGGATGCGCGGCGCAGCGCTCAGCGATCGGAACCGGCGTGGCCATGCGCGTCATCGTGCCACCCTTTCGGGAACGCCTTCCCTACGATGGCGGTTCACCAGACGACGGCCTTCGCCGTTGTGACAGCAAGGGGACCCGCGAGTGACCAGCAGCGTGCACCAGTCGATCGTCATCGGGTCGGGACCGAGCGGCCACACCGCCGCCATCTACCTGGCCAGAGCCGGCTTGAAGCCGCTGGCCTTCGAGGGGGCCGTCACCGCCGGTGGCGCGCTGATGAACACCACGGACGTGGAAAACTTCCCGGGCTTCCCCGACGGCGTCATGGGCCCCGACCTGATGGACAAGCTGCGGTCGCAAGCCGAGCGATTCGGCACCGAGTTCATCACAGACGACGTGACCAGCGTCGACCTGAGCAGCTCCCCCAAGGTCGTGCACGTCGGCGACACGACCTACTTCGCCGAGACGGTCGTGCTCGCGATGGGGTCGAGCTATCGCGAGCTCGGGGTGCCCGGCGAAAAGGAGCTGTCTGGCCACGGCGTCTCCTGGTGCGCCACCTGCGACGGGTTCTTCTTCCGCGAGCAGGACATCGTGGTCGTCGGCGGCGGGGACAGCGCGCTGGAGGAGGCGACCTTCCTGACCCGCTTCGCCCGCACCGTCACCCTGGTGCACCGCCGCGACACCCTGCGGGCGTCCAAGATCATGCAGGACCGGGCCTTCGCCAACGACAAGATCTCCTACCGCTGGAACACCGAGGTCGTGTCGGCCAACGGCTCGGCCAAGCTCGAGAGCATTTCGCTGCGCGACACCGTGACGGGCGAGCTGAGCGAGCTGGCGGCGACCGGGTTGTTCATCGCGGTCGGCCACGACCCGCGGTCCGACCTAGTCAAGGGCCAGGTCGAGCTCGACGGCGAGGGCTACGTCGTCACCGATGGCAGGAGCACCCGGACCAACCTCGACGGGGTCTTCGCCTGCGGCGACCTGGTGGATCACACCTACCGCCAGGCGATCACGGCCGCGGGCACCGGGTGCATGGCGGCCCTCGATGCAGAGAAGTGGCTCGCCGCCCACGAGTGACGGAATGACCGGAGCGCCGGTTAGGTTTGCTCAGACACCAACCCTGTTCACCGATCAGCCGGGAGCCACCACTCATGGGCGCCAACACCAAGATCGTCACCGACGCGACCTTCGCTGCCGAGGTCCTGCAGAGCGAGAAGCCGGTGCTCGTCGACTTCTGGGCCGAGTGGTGCGGCCCGTGTAAGATGGTCGCCCCGGTGCTCGAGGAGATCGCCGGCGAAAACGCCGACAAGCTCACGATCGTCACCCTCAACATCGATGAAAACCCTGGCGCGGCCCGTGATTACTCGATCATGTCGATTCCCACCATGGCGGTCTTCCAGGGCGGTCAGCTGGTCAAGTCGATCCAGGGCGCCAAGCCGAAGGCGGCCATTCTCAAGGATCTCGAAACCTTCCTCTAGCCGTTCGGTTGGGAAGGTCCCTACGCTGGGCAGCCCCACGGCTCCTCGCCTCGGTCGTGCCGTCCGTCGCGTTCAGGGTCGGGGTACGCCCCACTCCAGGACCTTGGAATGGGGCGCGGGCCGACCCTCAACGCCAGAGCCGGTGTAGCTGCGGAGAACGCCGCTTCCTCGCACTGTGGACAACTTGTTACCGCGGTAACGCCCTAACAGCGGTAGCGCCGCGAGAGCGGCACCTATCGTCCTTCGACCCCACGCACCCTGAACTTCCTTGCAGCTTGTCAGTTCCAGGCAACCGACACCAGGCCGACCGAACTCGCACTGGCGCGAAGCCCCTTGTCTCGGGTCCATATCTGAGTCCCTGCCGACAATATGGCCGATCCCAGCAGGTGAACATCGACCGCGCTCAGGCCCTCGCCCCAGAGACTCCAGGAGGACACCAGCTTCAGCACTTCCTCGTGGTTGAGTGTCCGGCATTGGCGCAACCTGGCCAGTGAGCCGAGCACGAGGTCACGGTCCTTGATGCTGCCCAGAGCCAGTTCCTGGATGATCAAGGGATGGCAGACAACCTCGTCGCGGCCAAGCAGGTCCGTCAAGGTCTGATCGGTGGCGCGCAGGTGGTCGATCCACACAGAGGTGTCGACCAGGATCACTTCGAGCCGCCACGCCTTCGCGGGGCTGCTTCGGCCTTCGGATCGCTGCCTCCGAGCGCGGCAAGTCGCTTGGCACTCTCCACGCGAATGAGCGTCTCAAGGCCTTGGCGCAAGAGCGCCGTCCGCTCTGTCACCCCTGTCAACTCGGCCGCACGGTCGAGAAGGTCGTCGTCGATAGTCACTGTCGTGCGCATGGTTGCCTCCCGATATCAGCATCTCCCATAGCATCATATGGTGTTGCCGCTGATGCGCCAAGAGGACCTCAGAACGGCGGAGAAAGCTGTTCAGTGTCGGGGGGTCTGAGAGTCGGGTCAGACGGGGCGCAGCATCGGGTCGGGGGACATCGAGCCGAGCAGCCGCTCGAGCGCGACCTCCACGTCCTCGCGCCAGGAGACCGTCGACTTCAGCTCCAGCCGCAGTCGCGGGTATCGGTGGTGCGGACGCACCGTCTTGAAGCCCACCGCCAGCAGGTGGTCGGCCGGCAGCACGCAGGCCTGGGCGTCGGGGTTGTGCTGCAGGTCGCCGAACGCCTCGATCGCCTTGACCCCCCGCCGGACCAGGTCCTTCGCTAAAGACTGCAGGAGCATCCGCCCGAGCCCGCCGCCCGCGAACTCCGGGAGCACCCGGCCGGTCATCAGCAGCACGGCGTCGCCGCTCACCGGCGAGGTGGGGAACGCCACCGACCGGGGCACGTAGACCGGCGGTGCGTACATCACGAAACCGGCTGGCACCGAGTCGACGTAGACGAGCTTGCCGCACGAGCCCCACTCGAGCAGCGTGGCCGAGACCCACGACTCCTTCTCGAAAGCGGTGTCGCCTGCCTCGACCGCGCGGTCATACGACACCGGGTCGAGCTCCCAGAAGATGCACCGCCGACAGCGGGTCGGCAGGTCGTCGAGGTTGTCCAGGGTGATGTTGACGGTGCGCCGGCTCATGGGTTGCGTCGCTTCGGCGCGCGGAGCAAGCCAGCGAGCCAGCCAGCTGCGGCGCCGACGAGCAGCCCGAAGCCGGCCAGCCTGAAGGACTTCCGTCTGGGCTTCGACACGTGGCAAAGGGTAGTTGCCGCGCCCGCAAAGGAGAAGCCTCGCGCAGGCGGCCCCCGGTACCGTGAGCGCATGGTCACGTTCGACGCTTTCCGCGGGCGCTACGCCCAGCGGACCGCCGGGATGACCGCCTCCGAGATACGCGCGCTGTTTGCCGTCGCGAGCCGACCCGAGGTCGTGAGCCTGGCTGGCGGCATGCCCTATACGACGGCGCTGCCGCTGGACGCGGTCGGCAAGCTGATGTCCGACCTGCTCGCCACCAAGGGTGCCGCCGCGCTGCAGTACGGCTCGGGCCAGGGCGACCCGGTCCTGCGCGAGCGGATCTGCGAGGTGATGGCCCTGGAGGGCGTCGAGGGCTCGCCGGACGACGTGGTGGTGACCGTCGGCTCGCAGCACGCGCTCGACCTGGTCACCCGGATCTTCTGCGACCCGGGCGATGTCATCCTTGCGGAGGCTCCGTCGTACGTCGGTGCGCTGGGGACTTTTGCGGCCTATCAGGCCGAGGTGGTGCACGTGCAGATGGATGCCGACGGGCTGATCCCGCAGGCGCTGCGGGAGGCGATCGACAGCCTCGCGAAGCAGGGGCGGCGCGCGAAGTTCCTCTACACGATCCCCAACTTCCACAACCCGGCCGGCATCTCGCTCAGTGCGGCCCGGCGCAGCGAGGTCCTCGGCATCTGCGTGCAGGCCGGCTTACTGGTGCTCGAGGACAATCCTTATGGCCTGCTCGGGTTCGACGGGCCGCCCACGCCCGCGATCCGGGCGGGAGCGGACTCCGAGCATGTGCTCTACCTCGGGTCGTTCAGCAAGACGTTCGCCCCCGGGCTGCGGGTCGGCTGGGTGCTCGCGCCGCACGCTGTACGCGAGAAGCTCGTGCTGGCGTCGGAGGCGAGTGTGCTGTGCCCGCCGGCGCTCAACCAGATGGTCGTCATCGAATACCTCAGCACCCAGGACTGGCAGGGTCAGGTTGAGGTCTTCAAGGGTCTCTACCGTGAGCGACGCGACGCGCTGCTGACCTCGCTCGAGGACCTGATGCCGGACGGCACCACCTGGACGCACCCCACCGGTGGTTTCTACGTCTGGGCCACGCTGCCGCCCGGGCTCGACGCCAAGGTCATGCAGCCGCGCGCGATCACCGCCCGCGTCGCCTACGTGCCCGGCATCGGCTTCTACGCCGACGGCCAGGGCACGCGCGAGCTGCGGCTGTCCTACTGCTTTCCTGAGCCGGACCGGATCCAGGAAGGGGTACGCCGGTTGGCGGGCGTCGTCGAAGCGGAGCTCGAGCTGCTCGAGACGTTCGGTCCAGCGCTCACCGAGCGGGTGACCGGCACCTCGACGCCCGGCCCTGACATCGCCTGAGCGGTCAGCGGAACGTGTCGCGCATGGCTCCGGTGATCGGGGACCCCATCGCATCGGCGATGCGCTGCAGGTCCTCGAGGGTGGCGAACTCGATGGTCAGCTTGCCCTTCTTGCGGCCGACCTCAACGCGCACGCGGGTCTCGAGCTGCTCGGCCAGCCGGTCGGCAACCGCCCTGGCGGCCTCGGGCAGCGGCGGCTTCTCCGCGGCCCCCTTGCGAGCCGGCTTCTCTGCGGCCCGGCTCGCGAGAGCGACGGCCTCCTCGGTGGAGCGCACCGACATCCCCTCGGCAACGATCCGGTGCGCCATCTCCTCCATCGCCTCCGCCGAGTCCAGCGCGAGCAGCGCGCGGGCGTGGCCTGCCGAGAGCACGCCAGCGGCCAGCCGGCTCTGCACCGGGCCAGGCAGCCCTAACAGCCTGATGGTGTTGGAGATCTGCGAACGCGACCGGCCGATCTTGAGAGCCAGCTCCTCCTGCGTGGTGCCGAAGTCGGCGAGCAGCTGCTGGTAGGCCGCGGCCTCCTCGAGCGGGTTGAGCTGCGAGCGGTGCAGGTTCTCCAGCAGCGCGTCCCGCAGCATCCCGTCGTCGGGGGTGTCTCGCACGATCGCTGGGATGGTGGTCAGCCCGGCACGCTGCGACGCGCGCCATCGGCGCTCACCCATGATCAGCTCGAACCGCTCACCCCCCAGCGGCCGTACGACGACCGGCTGGAGCAGCCCGACCAGCTTGATGCTGTCCGCCAGCTCGGCGAGCGCCTCCTCGTCGAAGACGGTGCGGGGCTGCACGGCATTGGGAACGATGGCAGTGACGGGCAGCTCGGCGAACCGCGCGCCCTCGACCTGCCCGAGCGGCGCGTCCTGGCTTTGGCCGGGAGCTTCGGTGGGGGGTCCCTGCGGGATCAGCGCACCGAGTCCCCGACCCAGTCCACCCTTGCGTCCCTGTGGCTGCGTCACTGCTGTGCCCCCTGAGCTGCTCCACGCTGCGCGATCTCCCGGGCCGCGTCGACATAGGCCATCGCACCACGCGAACCGGGGTCGTAGGTCACGACCGACTGACCGTAGCCCGGCGCCTCCGACACCCGCACCGAGCGGGGGATCAGAGTGCTCAGCACGACGTCGCCGAAGTGCCCCCGCACCTCCTCGGCGACCTGGTCGGCCAGCCTGGTGCGCGAGTCGTACATCGTGAGCAGGATGGTCGAGACGGCGAGCCTCGGGTTGAGGTGCGCCTTGACCATGTCGATGGTGCGCAGCAACTGGCCCAAGCCCTCGAGGGCGTAGTACTCGCACTGGATCGGGATCAGCACCTCGCTGGTGGCGACCATGGCGTTGACGGTCAGCAGGCCGAGCGAAGGCGGGCAGTCGACGATGACGTAGTCGACGTCGGAGCCCTCAGCCGCGAGGTAGGCCTCGATCGCCCGCTGGAGGCGGGACTCCCTGGCGACCAGGGAGACCAGCTCGATCTCGGCGCCGGCCAGGTCGATCGTGGCCGGCACCACCCGCAGGTGCGGCACCCCGTCGGCGGGCTGCACCACATCGGCGATCGGGACGGAGTCGATGAGGACCTGGTAGACGTCGGGCACCTCGGCGTGGTGCGGCACACCCAGCGCGGTGGACGCGTTGCCCTGCGGGTCGAGGTCGATGACCAGGACGGTGCAGCCGTGCAACGCGAGCGAGACGGCGAGGTTGACGCTGGAGGTGGTCTTGCCCACGCCGCCTTTCTGGTTGGCGACGGTGATGATGCGGCGCTGCGCCGGTTTCGGGAACACCTCGGAGCCGGACCGCACTCGCACCGCCGCCGCGGCCTGCTCGCCGATCGGGGTGTCGCCAGCGCGCAGCGAGTCGCGCAACCGGTCGGCTGGCTGCGAGGACCCTGGGCTGGTCACCGTCGATTCTTCCGCTTGCTCGTGGCGTTGGTGCCCCCGGGCTTCGGGGTGGCCTTGGCGGCACGGGTCGGAGTCGCGAGCTGGGTCAGGCCGCGATGCACGACCACGACGCGCGACCAGGTGCCCAGCTGCTCGCTGCCCGCCTCGACCACCCCGCTCTCGGCCGCGCCGAACCGGTGCAGGACCGGGCGGGCCGCCGCCAGCTCGGTCGCTGCCTGCTCGCCCTTCATGGCCAGCAGTCGCCCGCCCGGGCGCAGCAGCGGCATCGCCCAGGTGGCGAGCCGGTCCAGCGGAGCCACCGCGCGCGCCACCACGACGTCGACCTCGACCGTGCCGTGCAGCTCCTCGGCCCTGGCCCGTCGGACCAGCGCGTTGCGCAGCCCGAGCTGCTCGACAGCCTCGGTGAGGAAGGTGGCCCGGCGTTGGAGCGGTTCGACCAGGACGACCTGCACCTCCGGTCGCAGCAGCGCGAGCACGAGGCCGGGCAGGCCGGCCCCCGAGCCGAGGTCGAGCACGACCTGGCCGTCCTCGACCAGTTCGCAGACACCGGCGCAGTTCAACAGGTGCCGGTCCCACAACCGAGGCGCCTCGCGGGGACCGAGCAGCCCGCGCTCGACACCAGGTCCCGCCAGCAGCGCAGCGAACGCCTCGGCGCCGGCGAGCGCCGGTCCGAAGACCTCCGCGGATGTGACCGGGGCAGGTCCAGCCTCGGGGAGGGTGACGCTCACGCGCCGGGGAGCACCACGACGCGGCGCTCGGGCTCGACGCCCTCGGACTCCGAGTGCACCCCGTCGACCGCCGCGATCGCGTCATGCACGACCTTGCGCTCGAACGGCGTCATGGCCGCCAGCTTGACCGCCTCACCGCTCTCGAGGACGCGGTGCGCGGTGCGAGTGCCGATCTCGGTCAGCTCGGTGCGCCGACGGGCGCGGTAGCCGCCGATGTCGAGCATCATGCGGCTGCGGACGCCGGTCTGCTGGACGACCGCCAGCCTGGTCAGCTCCTGCAGTGCGTCGAGCACCTGGCCGCCCGGCCCCACCAGGGCGTCGAGGCCGTCACCGACGATGGCGACGACGGCCCGTGAGCCCTCGACGTCCATGTCGATGTCGCCGTCGACGTCGGCGATGTCCAGCAGGCGCTCCAGGTAGTCGCCGGCGACGTCGCCCTCCTGCACCAGCAGAGCGGTCGGGTCGGTGGGCGGTTCCGTGTCGGTGCTTGCTTCGATCGTCTCGTTCTCGGTCACAGCCTGGTTCTCAGTCACAAAGGTCCTTCTGTCGTACGACGGGGTCGATGGCGCCCGGGGAGGGGCGCAGGTGCTGCACGCCGGCTAGCGCCGGCCGCCCTTGCGGGACTTGTTCTTGCGGCTGCCTGAATTCTTCTTGCCGTTTCTGGCCTGGGAGTGGATCGGGTGGTTCGACGTGGCCGCCTTGGCAGGCAGCTCACCCGCGGCACCCCGGAGCTCGCCCCGCTCCTGCTCCGGCGTCCGCAGGCTCGGGCTGGATGTCGGGTCGACGGCGAGGCCGCCGGCGGTCTGCCCCGCGATTCGGGCGCGCTTCGCGGCCTTGGACTCGGGCCTATCGGTCGTGGCCGTTGCGGCCGCTGACTTGCCTGCGGCGCCGGGTGCGACGACGGGCATCCGCTTGATGACGTAGTGCTGCTGTCCCATCGACCACACGTTGGTGGTGAGCCAGTAGAGCAGCACGCCGATCGGGAAGCTGAAGCCGAAGATCGCGAACGAGAACGGCAGCACATACAGCATGAACTTCTGGATCTGCGCCTGCTGCGGGTCCTGGATCGGACCGTTGCGGGCCATCATCTGCTTCTGGGTGAGGAAGGTCGTGAGGCCCATCGTCACGATCATGACGACCGCCACCGCCTTGACGGTCAGCCCGTCCCCGCCGATCTCGGAGAGGAACTTGGCCGAGCTGTTGAACGCCGCGGAGATCGGCGCGCCGAAGACCTTGGCCTGCGCGCCCTGCTCGATTAGCTCGGCCGAGAGGCCGAACCTGGCCTCGAACTCGCCGGTCTTCTTGTCCGGCTTGAACTCGTTCATCACCCGGAACAGCGCGAAGAAGATCGGCAGCTGGAGCAGGAGCGGCATGCACCCAGAGATCGGGTTGGTGCCGTGGTCCTTGTAGAGCTTCATCAGCTCGGTGTTGAGCGTCTCGCGGTCACCCTTGTGCTTGACCTGGAGCGCTTTCATCAACGGCGCGATCTCCTGCATGCGCCGTTGGCTCTTGATCTGCTTGACGAAGAGCGGGAACAGCATGATCCGCACCGTGATGGTGAGCAGGACGACCGAGAGGCCCCAGGTCAGCCCGCTGGCGGCAGGCAGAAAAGCGGACAGACCCGCGTGGATGCTCTCCAGCACGAAGGCGACCGGTGTCGTGAGAGTGTCGAGGATGCTCACGGCACCATCGTCGTTGATGCGGCGCTCGGCTGCTGAACCGGGTCATAGCCGCCGGGGTTCCAGGGGTGGCAGCGGGCCAGCCGGCGCAGGGTGAGCCAGCTGCCCCGCAGCACCCCGTGGACCTGCAGCGCCTCGACCGCGTAGCGGCTGCAGGAGGGGGCGAACCGGCAGCGCTGGCCGAGGGCCGGGGAGATCCAGCGCTGGTAGAAGCGCAACGGCAGCACGAGCAGCCGGACGCCGAGGTGGGGACTCATCGGGCCGACCGCGCCAGCCGAGCGAGGGCGGCGTCGAGGTCCGCGCCCAGCTCCGCGCTGCTCGCGCCCGCCGAAGCAGGCGCGGCGCGGACGACCAGCCGGGTGCCAGGGGGAAGGCTCGGAACGCGATCGGCCAGCAGGTGCCGGAGCCGGCGGGCGACGCAATGCCGCACGACCGAGCCCCCCACTGCCTTGCTCACGACCAGGCCGGCCCGCGGGGGGGGAAGGGGTTGGCCGGCGGGCACGCTGGGGAGCAGGTGCACGGTCAGCGTCGGCCGACCGGCACGTCCGCCGCCGCGGAGGACGGCGGTGAAGTCGCGGGACGCCCGCAGGCGGTGAGCGGCGGGGAGCACAGGTCACCCCTCGATGAGGCTGCCCGCCGGCGGGTGGCCGGGCGGCACGATCAGGCAGAGATCGGGCAAGCTCAGGCAGAGAGCTCGGCGCGGCCCTTGCGACGGCGACCCGACAGGATCGCCCGGCCGGCGCGGGTGCGCATGCGCAGCCGAAAGCCGTGCGTCTTGGCCCGCCGGCGGTTGTTCGGCTGGAAGGTGCGCTTGCTCACGGGAGGGCTCCTGGACGGCTGTGGCGGGCGGCGCTGGCTGCGGGCAAATCGGGTGCTGCGGCAGGGCGCTCGGACCTGTCCACGGTACGGACGAGACCCCGTCGGGTCAAACGGCTGGACAGTTCCCGGCCCTGTGGACAACTCCTTGCCGAGGCTCAGTCAGGGCTGTTAGCGTCCAGCCCGCCGGTCCTCCCCCGATCGCGGTCCGCCCCCCTTCCCCGGGGGCCCGCACATCGTCACCGGTGTTCGCGAGCGACTCCCGGCGCCAGTTCTCCGGGGTGGTGAATCCGCTTTCCGGAGCTCATTTTCGGGGGTGGCTTTCCCGCCGCTCCACAGTGTGTGGATAAGGGTGTGGACAAACGCTTTACCCGCTTGCTGCTGTGGCGAGTCGCCCGTGCTGCCCCGAAATGCACGATTTCAAACCTGCTCATCTCGGCACAACTTTTCGGTCCAGCGCCGGTCCATCTCCGGTCCATCGCCGGTTCCAGAAAGCACCCACAACCCGCCCGTGCCGATGTCCCAGCCACCCACTTCCTGATCGAGGCCGCGTGACCGACTCACCTTCCACCGGATCTGCCCCCACCCTCACGCCCCCGCTCACCCCCCCGGGTGAGCTGCCCGGCCCCCTGCTCGAGCTCGACGCCGTGTGGGACCGCGTCATCGCCAACCTCTCCGAGAGCGCTTTGTCACCGCAGCACCGTGCCTGGGTCAACCTGACTCGCCCGATGGGCCTCGTGGAGGACACGGCCCTGCTCGCCGTCCCCAACGACATGGTCAAGGAAGTGCTGGAGCAGCGCCTGCGTCCGGTCGTCGCCGGCGCGCTGTCAGCTGCCTACGGGCGGGAGATCCAGATCGTCGCCACCGTGCAGGCGCTGCCGGAGCCGGCAGCGGACGGCGGGCGGACGACCCCCGGCGAGACCTCAGGGGTGGACCGGGCTGGGGACCGGGCTGTAGACAGTCAGGACCTCTCTGACCACCGGGCGCTGCCGGGCACCGGTCGGGACCGCTCCCCCGAGACCTTTCCGGACGACCGGTCCCTCGGCCGCAACGTGGTCGAGCTGGGCAGCCGCCAGGGCCGGCACCGCGACGTGGAGCCGGCCCGCCTCAACCCCAAGTACACCTTTGAGACGTTCGTCATCGGTTCCTCGAACCGCTTCGCCCACGCGGCTGCTGTTGCGGTCGCAGAGGCGCCGGCGAAGGCCTACAACCCGCTGTTCGTCTACGGCGAGAGCGGACTGGGCAAGACCCACCTGCTGCACGCCATCGGGCACTACGCCCAGCACCTGTTCACCGGTGCCCGCGTGCGCTACGTGAGCTCCGAGGAGTTCACCAACGACTTCATCAACAGCCTGCGTGACGACAAGCAGCACGCTTTCCAGCGCCGCTACCGCGACGTCGACATCCTGCTCGTCGATGACATCCAGTTCCTGGAGAACAAGGAGCGCACGCAGGAGGAGTTCTTCCACACGTTCAACACGCTCCACAACGCCAACAAGCAGATCGTGATCACGTCGGACCGGCCGCCGCAGCAGCTGTCGACGCTGGAGGACCGGCTCCGCACCCGGTTCCAGTGGGGCTTGATCACCGACGTCCAGCCGCCCGACATCGAGACCCGCATCGCCATCCTGCGCAAGAAGGCCGCGCAGGACCGGCTGGCGGCGCCGCCGGACGTGCTGGAGTTCATCGCGGGCAAGATCGCGACCAACATCCGCGAGCTCGAGGGCGCCCTGATCCGGGTCACCGCATTCGCCTCGCTCAACCGCCAGCCGGTCGACCTGTCCCTGGCCGAGATCGTGCTCAAGGACCTCATCCCCGCCGATGGCGGCCCGGAGATCACCGGCGCCACGATCATGGCCGCGACTGCGGAGTACTTCGGGCTGACCATGGAGGACCTCTGCGGCTCCTCGCGGAGCCGGGTGCTGGTCACGGCCCGCCAGATCGCGATGTACCTCTGCCGGGAGCTGACCGACCTCTCGCTGCCCAAGATCGGGCAGATGTTCGGCGGCCGGGACCACACCACGGTCATTCATGCCGACCGCAAGATCCGGGGGCAGATGGCGGAACGCCGGGCCACCTACAACCAGGTCGCCGAGCTCACCAACCGCATCAAGACCCGCTCCCGCCAGTGACGGACCTGGCCGAGGACGTTCCCAGGCCGAGCGTGTTGTTGCCCACACGATCTCTACACAGCCTGGGGACAACCGTGTGGACGAGCAGCTCTCCCCGTGGACGAAGGGGTCGTGGTCGCGGGCTGTCCACCGGCCGGCAGGGAGCCCGTGGACGGCGGTCCACAGCGGCCTCACACCTCGCCGCGCCTGCTGACCTGGGACAACGCCGGCAGTCCACAGGGCTGCGCGTCCCTACGACCACGACGGGTTCTTTCTCTCTCAGCACCCCTCTTGGGGTTGTGAGCGCGCAGACCTGTGGACCCAGCCGTCCGGACCGGTCCGACCGGTGATGCACACTTGCCGCCACCGGTATGGCAACCAACCACGCACAACCGCCACGAGCCCGTCGAATCACAGGGGAGCAGCAACATGGAGCTGAGGGTCGAGCGCGATGCCCTCGCGGACGCGGTCGTGTGGACAGCACGATCGCTCCCTGCCCGGCCACCGATGCAGGTGCTGCTCGGGCTCCTGATCGAGGCGACGGACGAGGGCCTCTCGGTCTCCGGCTTCGACTACGAGGTGTCCTCCCAGATCACCGTCGACGTCAGCACCAAGGAGCCGGGACGCGTCCTGGTGCCCGGGCGCCTGCTGTCCGACATCGTGCGGTCACTGCCCGCTCAGCCGGTGGACCTGCGCCTCGAGGGCAGCCGGGTGGTCCTGACCTGTGGCGCCGCCCGGTTCACCCTGCCGACCCTTCCGGTCGAGGACTACCCCGCCCTCCCGGCGATGCCCACCGTTGCCGGCTCGCTCGAGAGCGACGTGTTCGGGGTAGCTGTCGCACAGGTGGCGCTGGCTGCCGGCCGGGACGACACGCTGCCGGTGCTGACCGGCGTTCGCGTGGAGATCGAGGGCGACCAGCTGACCCTGGCCGCCACCGACCGCTACCGGCTCGCCGTCCGCACGCTGCGCTGGAACCCGCAGCAGAGCGATCTGTCTGCGACCGCGCTCGTGCCGGCCCGCACGCTGGCTGACACCGCAAAGGCACTGACCTCCGCGGCCGAGGTCACCCTGGCTCTGTCCACCGGTGGTTCCGGCGAGGGGATGATCGGCTTCGAGGGTGGCGGCCGTCGCACCACCTCGCGGCTGCTCGAAGGAGAGTTCCCCAAGTACCGCTCGCTGCTGCCCAGTGAGAGCTCGGCCTTCGCCGAGGTCGCCACGGCGCCGCTCGTCGAGGCGGTCAAGAGGGTGGCACTGGTCGCGGCTCGCAACGCCCCCGTCCGGTTGTCCTTCTCGGCGGACGGCCTGGTGCTCGAGGCCGGGGGGCAGGACGAGGCGCAGGCCTCCGAGCAGCTCGAGTGCGGCTGGGAGGGCGAGGCGATGGCGATCGCGTTCAACCCGCAGTACCTCCTGGACGGCCTCGGCGCCGTGGACAGCGAGACCACAACCCTGTCGTTCACTGCTCCGACCCGGCCGGCTGTCTTGACCGGCAAGCGACCCACCGCGGGCGAGGTCGCCGACTACCGCTACCTGCTGATGCCGGTTCGCCTCTCCGGGTGATGTGCTGCGCAACGGGAACCCTGACACGCACCCGCTGACGAGGAGAGCACATGGGCACGCTGGGCACATCGGGCACGCTGGGCATGGTCGGGTTGGGACGCATGGGCGGCAACATGGCCGAACGCCTGCGTCGAGGGGGCCACACCGTCATCGGCTACGACCGGGCGCCCGACAGCCGTGATGTCGATTCGCTCGAGGCGCTGGTGGCGGCGCTGCCCAGCCCGCGGGTGGTCTGGGTCATGGTGCCGGCTGGAGATCCGACGTACGAGACCGTGGGTCTGCTGGGTGAGTTGCTGAGCGAGGGCGATGTGGTGGTCGACGGCGGCAACTCCCGCTACACCGACGACCAGCGGCACGCGATCGAGCTGGCCGAGAAAGGGATCTCGTTCGTCGATGCCGGGGTCAGCGGCGGGGTCTGGGGGCTGACCGAGGGCTACGCGCTGATGGTCGGCGGCGAGCCGGACGCGGTGGCCAAGGTCCAGCCGTTCTTCGACGTCCTCAAGCCAGAGGGCGACAGCGGCTTCGTGCACGCCGGCGCGGTCGGTGCCGGTCACTTCGCGAAGATGGTCCACAACGGCATCGAGTACGGCCTGATGCAGGCCTATGCCGAGGGCTGGGAGCTGATGGAGGCGACCGACCTCATCACCGATGTGCCCGCCGTCGTCGCGAGCTGGCAGCGCGGCACCGTGATCCGCTCGTGGCTGCTGGACCTGATGGTCCGAGCTCTGGACGAGGACCCGCACCTCGAGCAGCTGCGGGGCTTCGCGCAGGACTCGGGTGAGGGGCGTTGGACGGTCCAGGCTGCAGTCGACCACGCCGTGCCCTTGCCGGTCATCACCGCTGCCCTCTACGCCCGCTTCGGATCTCGCCAGGACGACAGCCCGGCGATGAAGGTCATCGCGGCCCTGCGCAACCAGTTCGGCGGGCACGCGGTCACGTCGTCCGCCGGGTCCACGGACAAGGGAGCGGATGCTCCGGGCGCCGACACGGGCGCCGTCACGGGTATCGACGCAGCCAACGGTCACGACGCCTCCCGGAGCCGCGACCTCGGCACACCCGGCACGGCACCGGGAGAATCCACACCTCCATGAGGGTCGGGTCGCTCTCGCTGACGGACTTCCGCTCCTGGACCCAGCTCGACATCGAGCTCGCCCCCGGGCCCACCGCCCTGGTCGGCAGCAACGGACAGGGAAAGACCAACATCGTGGAAGCCCTGCTGTACGTCGCAACCCTCGGCAGCCACCGCGTCTCGACGGACGCACCGCTGGTTCGGCAGGGGGCGGAGAGAGCGATCATCCGGGCGGTGGTGCATCGCGACGAACGCGAGACGCTGGTCGAGCTGGAGCTCAACCCCGGTAAGGCCAACCGCGCCCGCATCAACCGAGGTGCCGTGCCGAGGGCCCGAGAAGTGCTGGGGTTGCTGAGGACTGTGCTGTTCGCGCCGGAGGACCTCGCGGTCGTCAAGGGTGACCCCTCAGAGCGGCGGACGTTCCTGGACGATCTGCTGGTGCTGCGGACCCCGCGGCTCGCCGGTGTCCGCTCGGACTTCGAGCGGGTGCTCAAGCAGCGCAACGCATTGCTCAAGACAGCGTTCCTCGCGAAGCGGTCCGGGGGCGGCGACATGCGCACCCTCGACGTGTGGGACGCGCACCTGGCGCAGACCGGCGCCGAGCTGCTGGCCGCTCGCCTGGCGCTGATCGAGGAGCTGCGTCCGCTTGCAGACATCGCCTACCGCGAGGTGTCGAAGGGCCCGTCCAACAAGAGCAGCGAGCTGGCGCTGGCCTATAAGTGCTCGCTCGGTGATCTCGAGCCGGGTGTGCAGGACCGCGAGGTGCTCTCGGCTGCGCTGCTGTCCGAGCTGGCCCGGATCCGGCAGCAGGAGGTGGACCGCGGGGTGTCGCTGGTCGGCCCGCATCGCGACGACCTGGTGCTCTCGCTCGGACCCCTGCCGGTCCGCGGGTACGCCTCGCACGGCGAGGGCTGGTCAGTGGCGCTCGCCCTTCGCCTTGCGTCGTACGAGCTGTTGAAGTCCGACGGTGGTGAGCCGGTGCTGGTGCTGGACGACGTCTTCGCGGAGCTGGACACCGGGCGGCGCGAACGGCTGGCGGTGCTGGTGCAGTCGGCGGAGCAGGTGCTGGTGACGGCCGCAGTGCCGGGTGATGTGCCCGAGCAGCTGGTCGGCGGGCGTTACGACGTGCACGACGGGACGGTCACCCATGTCCGATGAGGAGCCGGTCCTGAGCGGACCCGACCTCGTGCGCAAGGCGCTGTCGGAGGCCAAGGCGGCCTCGCGCGCCAAGGGGACAGCGCCGCGGCAGCGCGGGCGCCGGGTGGTCAGGACAGCGCGACCCGAGGGGGACTCGAGGGACCCGGTGACGTTCGGGTCGGCGATCACCCGGCTGGTCAACGAGCGGGGCTGGCAGGAGACGACGACCGCCGCCGGCGTCCTGGCCAACTGGGCGCAGGTCGTGGGGGTCGAGATCGCCGATCACTGCCAGCCGGTGTCGCTGGTCGAGGGCGAGCTGATCCTGGTGGCCGAGTCGACGGCGTGGGCGACCCAGCTGCGGCTGCTGACCAAGACGCTGGTTGCCCGGATTCGCGATCATGCCGGTGAGGGCGTGGTGACCAAGATCGTGGTGCGGGGACCGGCCCAGCCCGACTGGCGCAAGGGACCGCGCCGGGTCCAGGGCAGAGGGCCGCGCGACACCTACGGCTGATTCCGGCTAGTCCCGGCTAGCAGAGTGGACTGACAGTCTCAGGACTTGAAGGGGCCTTCCTGTGGGGGGACACCCGAGCCGGGGGTCAAGGCGGCACGCGTGTCCACAGGGCCGTTTGGTGGCTACATCTGTCGTCGAAACCGACTACACTGGGAGGTCACGAGGCCTGCACCCGTAGGCGAGAGCGGAGCCTGCGCATGGTCGACCCGGACACTCCTGAGCAGGACGCTGAGCCGGCTGCTGAGGCCGTTGGCGCGCCGGATTCTTACGGCGCTTCGTCGATCACCGTCCTGGAGGGCCTCGAGGCGGTTCGCAAGCGGCCTGGGATGTACATCGGGTCCACCGGCGAGCGGGGCCTGCACCACCTGGTCTACGAGGTGGTCGACAACTCCGTCGACGAGGCGCTAGCCGGCTACTGCGACGCCATCCACGTGACGCTGCTGGCCGACGGCGGCGTGCGGGTGGTGGACAACGGCCGCGGGATCCCGGTCGAGATGCACAAGGAGGGCCGGCCCGCGATCGAGGTCGTGCTCACCACGCTGCACGCCGGCGGCAAGTTCGACTCACAGAGTTACGCCGTGTCCGGCGGCCTGCACGGCGTCGGTGCGGCCGTGGTCAACGCCCTGTCCACCCGGCTGGACGCCGAGATCAGGCGGGACGGGTTCCTGTGGCGGCAGACCTACACCGCCAGCGTGCCCGGTTCCCTGGACAAAATTGAGCCAAGTGACCAGACCGGAACAACGATCACGTTCTGGGCCGACCCGGAGATCTTCAACGAGACCACCACTTACAACCGCGAGACGCTGTTGCGCCGGCTTCAGGAGATGGCCTTTCTCAACAAGGGCTTGTCGATCACGTTGCGGGACGAGCGGCTGGAGCTCACGGAGGGCAGTGAGCCCTTCGACGTCGTCTACTGCTACCCCGACGGTCTGGCGGACTTCGTCCGGCACCTCGGCGCTACCCGAACACCAGTTCACGCCAACATCATCGCGTTCGAGGACGAGACAGCTGACGGCGCGCCGGGCCAGAAGATGTCGGTGGAGGTGGCGATGCAGTGGAACGACTCCTACTCGGAGTCGGTCTACACCTTCGCCAACACCATCAACACCCACGAAGGTGGCACCCATGAGGAGGGCTTCCGCAGTGCGCTGACCCGGGTGGTCAACGACTGGGCCCGGGCCAAGGGCTACCTGAAGGAGAAGGAGCCCAACCTCGAGGGCTCCGACATCCGCGAAGGCCTGACGGCGATCATCTCGCTGAAGCTCGGCGACCCGCAGTTCGAGGGCCAGACCAAGACCAAGCTCGGCAACTCCGAGGCCAAGGGGTTCGTGCAGCGCGTCGCGACAGACATGATGAAGGACTGGCTGGACCGTCATCCGGGCGACGGCAAGGACGTCATCACCAAGGCGGCCCAGGCCGCTCGGGCTCGGATCGCGGCCCGCCAGGCGCGTGACCTGACCCGGCGCAAGGGCCTCTTGGAGTCCAGTTCGCTGCCGGGCAAGCTGGCCGACTGCCAGAGCACCGACCCACGTGAGTCAGAAATTTACGTGGTGGAAGGCGACAGTGCCGGCGGCTGCTTTACAGGAGACACGCGCGTAGCCCTAGCCGACGGTTTCTCGCGCTCCTTCCTCGAACTCGTCGCGGACTGGGACAAGGGCATCAAGCATGAGGGCTACGCCTCGCGCGCGGACGGTTTCGTGGAGCGCGTCACCCTGGACGAGCCCCGCTTGACGCGGACTGCTGCCTCCCTGGTTGAGGTTGTGCTCTCGACAGACCGAAGCGTCCGCTGCACGCCGGATCACCTCTTCCGCCTCGCCGACGGCTCGTATGTGGCTGCTGCAGGACTTCGGCCAGGCACGGCGCTGATGGCTCGTTCGACCATCTCTGTGAAGAGCGTGGGTGCTTGCGACGTAGAAGCTGACGTGTACGACCTCACGGTTGAAGGCGTTCACAACTTCGCGCTCGAGGACGGGGTCTTCGTCCACAACAGCGCGAAGGGTGGCCGGGACTCGAAGTTCCAGGCGATCTTGCCGATCCGCGGCAAGATCCTCAACGTCGAGAAGGCCCGGATCGACCGGGTTCTCGCGAACAACGAGGTGCAGGCGATGATCACCGCCCTGGGCACCGGCATCCACGACGAGTTCGACATCAGCAAGCTGCGCTACCACAAGGTGGTCCTGATGGCCGACGCCGATGTCGACGGGATGCACATCCGCACGCTGCTGCTCACGCTGCTCTTCCGCTTCATGCGCCCGCTGATCGAGGAGGGCTACGTCTACCTCGGCCAGCCCCCGCTGTACAAGGTCAAGTGGAACGGCGGTGAGGTGCAGTACGCCTACTCCGACCGGGAGCGCGACGGAGTGGTCGAGCTGGGCCAGTCGCAGGGCAAGAAGCTGCCCAAGAGCGGCGAAGCAATCCAGCGCTTCAAGGGTCTTGGCGAGATGAACGCCGAGGAGCTGTGGTCCACCACCATGGACCCGGCCCAGCGGGTGCTGCTCCAGGTCACCCTCGACGATGCCGCCACCGCTGACAACCTGTTCTCCGTGCTGATGGGGGAGGACGTCGAGGCCCGACGCTCCTTCATCCAGCGCAATGCCAAGGACGTCCGCTTCCTCGACATCTAGCCCGATGTTTCACGTGAAACGGCCCTGAGTCTGCCGTTTCACGTGAAACACCCACCATCGCCTCACGCCTGAAAGGACCCTCCGTGGTCGACGTACTCCCGCCGCCGCCGCCCGGGCACGACCGGATCGAACCGGTCGGCATCGAAGTCGAGATGCAGCGTTCCTACCTCGAGTACGCCATGTCGGTCATCGTCGGCCGGGCGCTACCGCGGGTCGAGGACGGTCTCAAGCCGGTGCACCGTCGGGTGCTCTACGCGATGTACGACGGCGGCTACCGCCCGGACCGCGGCTACTTCAAGTGCGCGCGGGTAGTCGGCGAGGTCATGGCTAACTACCACCCGCACGGGGACAGCTCGATCTACGACACCTTGGTACGGCTGGCGCAGCCGTGGTCGCTTCGCTACCCGCTGGTCGACGGCAACGGCAACTTCGGATCGCCCGGCAACGACCCGGCAGCTGCCATGAGATACTGCATGGTTGCAGACAGCAAGCTTCGACTTGCCGATGGGCGGACTGTCCACATCGGCGACCTCGTGCCGGCGGCTTCTCCACAGAGCGACACCCTCTTGGTGGACACCAAGCTGCTGGACCGGTCGGGTGACCCGGTGTTGGCCACGACGTTCTTCCACTCTGGCTCGCACCCGACGCTCCGGTTGCGGACGCGTGAGGGCTTCGAGCTGACCGGCACGCTCAACCACCCAGTCCTATGCCTTGTGGATGTGCTCGGCGTGCCGATGCTGCTCTGGAAGCTGCTCGAGGAGATCCGGCCGGGCGACCGCGTGGCGCTGTACCGCGGGGGGATCGATGAGCTCGGCACCCTGACCGAGGACGAGCGGCTCGAAGCCGTGCTCTTCGGTGCCTGGGTGAGCGAGGGCTTCTACAGCGGCCGTCTCGACGGCAGCCCGATGGCGGAGATGGCCGGCCTAGCCAGCGCTGACAAGCGGGTGCCGAAGCGGGTCTGGGCCAGCTCCCCGGCGTACAAGCGGGCATTCCTGCAGGCGCTGTTCGAGGGTGATGGCTCGTGCTCTGACCTCGGCCGGAACACCATCCAGATCAGCTACAGCACACGCAGCGAGCAGCTCGCGCGGGACGTGCAGGACCTGCTGCTTGAGTTCGGTGTCATCAGCCGGCTGTCGCTCAGCGGCCGCGGTGAGTGGAAGACCTACGTCGGCAACAAACGGGACGCCAGGCTGTTCGCGGAGCGCGTCGGCTTCTGGGGTCGCAAGCAGCTGAAGCTTCAGGAGCTGCTCGCTTCGATCCCCACTCAGTCGTCGTCGATGTCGTCGGATCACGTTCCCTACGTCGCGTCGTACCTCCGCGAGGTCGGCAGCGACAGCCAGTGGCTCGCCAAGCACAACATCGACCGGATCGAGCGCTGGGAACGCCAGGCCGACGAGATCTGGGAGCACGTGGCTCACGACGAGGCCCGCCGGGTGGTCGAGCCGCTCGTCAACGGGCTGTACTACTACGCCGAGGTCAAGGCTGTCGACGAGGCCGGCGTGCAGCCGGTCTTCAGCGTGCGGGTCGACAGCGATGAGCACAGCTTCCTGAGCAACGGGTTCGTGTCGCACAACACTGAATGCCGTATGGCGCCGCTTGCGATGGAAATGCTGCGGGAAATCGACCAAGAAACAGTAGATTTTACGGCAAACTACGACGGCCGGTCACAGGAGCCGGACCTGCTGCCAAGCCGGATCCCCAACCTGCTGGTCAACGGCAGCAGCGGCATCGCGGTCGGCATGGCCACCAACATCCCGCCGCACAACCTGCGCGAGGTCGCCTCCGGCGTCCTGTGGTCCCTGGAGCACCCCGAGGCCAGCCAGGAAGAGCTCCTGGATGCCCTGCTGTCCCGCGTCCAAGGGCCCGACTTCCCGACCAGGGGCCTGATCGTTGGGCGCCAGGGCATCGAGGACGCTTACCGCACTGGCCGTGGATCGATCCGCATGCGCGCCGTCGTCACGGTCGAGGAAGACGCCAAGGGGCGGGCCATCCTGGTCGTCACCGAACTGCCCTACCAGGTCAACCCCGACAACCTGGCCCTGTCGATCGCCGACCTCGTCAAGGACGGGCGCATCGCCGGCATAGCCGACGTCCGCGACGAGGGCTCGCTGCGCACCGGTCAGCGACTGGTGATCGTCCTCAAGCGCGACGCGGTCGCGAAGGTCGTGCTCAACAACCTCTACAAGCACACCCAGCTGCAGTTCACCTTCGGCGCCAACATGCTGGCCATCGTCGACGGCGTCCCGCGCACGCTTCGCCTCGACGAGTTCGTCACCTACTACGTCGCGCACCAGGTCGACGTCATCGTCCGGCGCACCCGCTACCAGCTGCGCAAGGCCGAGGAGCGGGCCCACATCCTGCGCGCCCTGGGCAAGGCGCTCGACCAGCTCGACGCCGTCATCGCCTTGATCCGCGCGGCCGAGTCGGCGGATGCGGCCATGACCCAACTGATGTCGTTGCTCGACATCGACGAGATCCAGTCCCGCGCCATCCTCGACATGCAGCTGCGTCGCCTGGCAGCCCTGGAAAGGCAGCGGATCCTCGACGAACTCGCCGAGCGAGAGGCCGAGATCGCCGACCTGACAGCGATTCTGGCCGACCCGACCCGTCAGCGCCGGATCATCGGCGAGGAACTGACCGAGATCGTGGAGAAGTACGGCGACGACCGCCGTACCCGCATCGTGCCGTTTGAGGGCGACCTGTCGGCCGAGGACTTCATCCCCCAGGAGGAGGTCGTCGTCACGGTCACCGCGGGCGGCTATGCCAAGCGGACCAAGACCGACCTGTACCGCTCGCAACGCCGCGGCGGCAAGGGGGTCAAGGGCGCGAACCTGCGCCAGGACGACCTGGTGCAGCACTTCTTCACGACGTCGACGCACGACTGGCTGCTGTTCTTCACCGACCAGGGGCGGGTCTACCGCGCCAAGGCGCACGAGCTGCCCGAGGCCAATCGCGATGCCAAGGGCCAGCACGTCGCCAACATCCTGGCCTTCCTGCCGGACGAGAAGATCGCCCAGGTGATCCCGATCAACAACTACGCCGTCTCCCCCTACCTGGTGCTCGCGACCCGAACTGGCAAGACCAAGAAGACCGAGCTGACCCGGTTCGATTCCAACCGCTCGGGTGGCCTGATCGCCATCAACCTGGCCGAGGGCGACGAGCTGATCGGTGCCGCCCTGTGCAGCGCGGATGACGACCTGCTGCTGGTCAGTCGAAAGGGCCAGTCGGTGCGCTTCCGGGCCGACGACAGCCAGCTGCGACCGATGGGGCGCGACACCGGCGGCGTGCGCGGCATGGACTTCCGCCGCGGCGACGAGCTGCTCAGCATGGATGTCATCAAGGCCGGCGACACCGAGGGCTGCTACGTCTTCACCGTCACCGATGGCGGTTTCGCCAAGCGCAGCAAGGTCGAGGACTACCGGGTGCAGGGCCGCAACGGTCTGGGCACCAAGGCCGCCGCCATCCCGGAGGAGCGTGGCAGCCTGGTCGGCGCCCTGATCGTCGGTGACGACGACGAGGTGATGTGCATCCGCGCGAGCGGCAGCGTCACCCGCAGCCGGGTGGCCGAGGTCAACGTCACCGGTCGCGTCACGATGGGCGTGCGGTTCGTCAAGCTCGACGAGGGAGACGCTGTCGTCGCCGTGGCACGCAACGAGCCGGAGGAGGCGGAGGCAACCGCTGAGACTGCCGAGCCGTCCGCCGACACCGCCGACGCGCCGCCCGCCGACACCGTCGCGGAAGGTGACACCGGCAAGCAGATGGCCGATCCTGATCAGGAAGCGGTCACCGGCGACGATGGGGATGCATGAGCTCTGGGGGTGAGGACCTCGGCGAGCGGCCGGAGGCGGTGCCCGAGAAGTCGTCGGAGCAGGTGCCCGCGCCCGAGCCCAAGGGCAGCGCTGAGGCGTCCTCCGCTGCGGGCTCGTCGGCCGCCGAGGGCACGGGGCTTTCGCCCGTCCCACCCCCGCCCGCCCGGCCGCCGTTGACCAACGGGCCCTTGGTCCGGCCGCCGACGGCATCGTTTCCACCGCCCCCGACGCCCTACGTGCCCTGGAATGCAGAGGCCGAGGAAGATGAGGAGGAGGTGGAGCCCAGCGTCCCGCCGGAAGACCCTCGTCCCGACGTGCCGGAGGTCCGGGACGAACCGCGGGCCCACCCGGGCAGTGCCGGACCCAGCGCGGCGCCGACCCCGGCTCCTGCGCCCGCCGTACAGGCCGCACCAGCGGTGGCCGAGCCGGTGTCGAGTCCTAGGCCCGGCCCGCCGGCCGACCCGCGTCCTTCGCCAGCAGCCCCTGCCCCGACAACGTCCCCCTCAACGACTTCGTCCACGCCGCCTGCAACGAGACCGGCCGGTCCGCCTACGCCGCCGTCTCCGGCAACGACACCGGCCGGCGCGCCTACGACACCGGCTACGACGCAGGCTGCCGCAGTGGCGCCGCCCTCAGCACCCTCGGCCAGCGCCTCTCCTGTCCCAGCTGCGCCGACCGGGCCACCCGTCGAGGCGCGGCCGGTCGCCACCGGGTGGCCCGCCGTCGCGGCACGCCCCGTCGCCACTGCCCCGCCGGCACCCGCGGCAGCATCCCCGTCGGCATCCCCGTCGACAGGACCCGCTACGGGGACCACCCCGCCGGTCAGCGCACCCGCCAAGCCTGCTGCACCGGCCCCGACCCACCGCGACCCGAATGCCGGCCTGCCCGACGCAGTGACGACGGCGATGACGACACCTGCGACGGCGCCGTCCCGACCGCTGGTGCCTACCGGGGTGCCGGCGCGGGAGGTGCCGCTGCCGCCCCCCCGTGCAGTGCCGCTGATCGCCCCCAGCGGCTCGAGCCAGTCCCGCGAGGAGCTCCCCGTTCAGGAGCGGGCCGGGTCCGTCGTACCCAGCAGGTCGGAGCACGTGATTGGTCGGCTCAAGGGGCATCGCGCACGACTGACGGTCCGGCGGATCGATCCCTGGTCGGTGTTCGTGATGAGCCTGCTGCTGTCCATGCTGCTCGCCGTGGTCACCGTGGTGGCAGCCTTCGTCCTCTACCGCCTGCTGGACGGGCTGGGCGTGCCCGAAAGCATCAACAAGACCGCCAACGACGTGCAGGGCGGAGGGGACGTCCTCACCTCCGCAAGGTTCATGGGAGTGGCCGCACTGGTGGCCGCCGCCAACGTCGTGCTGCTCACCGCCTTGGCCACCCTCGGGGCGGTGCTCTACAACCTCTGCGCGACCTTTGCCGGTGGCCTGGAGATCACGTTTGCCGAGGACGAGTGACCTGCCCATCCTGTACGCTCTCGGGCCGTGCCGGACCCGGTCCGTCCGGGCCTGTAGCTCAGCTGGTTAGAGCGCATCCCTGATAAGGATGAGGCCGGAGGTTCAAGTCCTCCCAGGCCCACCGTCACATGTTCGAGATGAGGAGAACCCGGTGCGCAGACCCCTGCTGAAGGTCGTCCTGCTGAGCGCTGCGGGGGCGCTTCTCAAGCGCCGCAGCAAGGCTAAGCAGGCGGAGCGCGAGCTGTGGAACGAGGCCACCGCGCCGCCCGATCTCCGCTAGGCAACTAGAGGGGCCATAGCTCAGTTGGTAGAGCGCGCGCTTTGCAAGCGTGAGGTCGTCGGTTCGATCCCGTCTGGCTCCACCCTCCGGTTCGGCAGCTCCCCTCTTCAGCAGTCGCCCAACGTGGTGCTGCCATCCCGGTACGCACAGTTTGGCGAGAGGGCACAATCTTCACCGTGACCACCGTTGCGCTGCCGTCCGGGGACGCCGTCCCCGTCATCGAGCGCTTTCGGGTGACCCAGTGGCTGCGCACTGCAGCCCTCGGACTGGTTCTGCTCTGCGCGGGACTCGCCCCGCAGACCCTCGTCCCCGGCCAGCGCGACGTGGTCTGGCTGACCGCCGGCTTCGCCGGAGTCATCGGCCTGGCCGAGCTGCTCGCCCGGTTGGCTCCGCGGCGGGTCTCGTGGGTGTTCACCGCGATGCTGATGATCGATGCCGTCTACTTCGCCGTGGCCTCCCAGCTGACGGGCGGGACGAACAGCCCCCTGCGCTACGCGATCCTGCTCCACATCGGCGCAGTGGCGCTGCTCGCGTCCTATCGCACCGGCATGCAGCTGGCGGTCTGGCACTCGCTGCTGCTGTTCTCGCTGCGCAACGCGGTGGCCGCCAAGCTGATCAAGGACACCACCCCTGTAGACCTCGCCGGCCATGGCACCAACGACCAGCGGCTCGCGGTCTTCATCGTGGTGCTGTGGCTGGTCGCGCTGTCCACGAGCACGCTGTCTGCCATCAACGAGCGCGAGCTCCGCCGGCGCCGTCGCGACCTCGAGGCACTCACCGAGCTCGCCGAGCAGATCGAGCGCACCGACGACTCGAGCTCGGTGGCCAGAACCCTTCTGGACGCGGCGATCTCGACCTACGGCTTCCCCCGGGGGGTGGTCCTCGCCAGCGCCGAAGGCCATCTGCCCCTGCTGGCGTCGTACGGACTGCCGGAGCAGCTGGCCCGGCGACCAGGACGACCCGGCGGCAGTGCGATCATCAACAGGGCGCACGAGCAGAAGGGGACGGTTCTGGTCCGGGGGCTCGACGTCATCGCCGACCCGTGGCTGGCGCATTTGCTCCCTGGCCGCCGCAACCTCGTCGTCGTGCCCCTGTCGGCTGAAGGCCGTTCGCTCGGCGCGATGGTGCTGGAGCACTCCGGTGGCTCGAAGATCGAACGGCGGGTGGTCACCGGTCTCGAGAGGTCGGCGTCCTACGCGGCCCTGGCGCTGCGCAACGCCTGGCTGCTCGAGCAGGTGCAGCGGCTCGCGGCCACCGACGGGCTCACGAAGATCGCGAACCGGCGCACCTTCGAGGCGACCCTGGAGCGCGAGGTGGCGCGCGCGGGGCGCAGCAACGAGCACCTGTCCCTGGTGATGCTTGACCTCGACAACTTCAAGGTCCTCAACGACACCCAGGGCCACCAGGCCGGCGATGAGGTGCTGCGCAACGTCGCGGCCGCGCTCTCCTGCGAGTGCCGTGACTTCGACACGGCGGCGCGCTACGGCGGCGAGGAGTTCGTCGTTATCCTCCCTGGCTGCACAGCCGAGGAGGCGCTGATCATCGCCGAGCGTCTGCGGGCCGCCGTCGCCACCGCGCCGGCCGCCACACCGGTCAGCGCGTCCGCTGGGGTGGCCACCTACCCGTCCCACGCCGCCGATGCCGACACCCTGGTTCGGGCCGCAGACCAGGCGCTCTACGTCAGCAAGAACGCAGGCCGCAACCGCACCACGGTTTCTGCGGGAGTGCCACCGGAGGCCCAGGTGGACGCGTTGCTCCGACGAGCCGTCAGCCAGCGGCTCGGGCGACCGTAGACCGTGGCGCTTTAGACTGCGGATGCCCCCGACAGAAGGAGCCTTTGTGGCCACCGATCTCTACGCGACCCTCTCGACCAGCAAGGGCGACATCCGGGTGCAGCTGTTCCCGAACCACGCCCCCAAGACCGTCCAGAACTTCGTCGGACTGGCGGACGGCAGCGGCGAGTGGACCGACCCGCAGACTCGTGCCAAGGGCACCGGCCCGCTCTACGACGGCACGGTCTTCCACCGCGTCATCAAGGGCTTCATGATCCAGGGCGGTGACCCGCTCGGCACGGGCACCGGTGGCCCGGGTTACCAGTTCAAGGACGAGATCCACCCCGAGCTGCAGTTCGACAAGCCCTACCTGCTCGCGATGGCCAATGCCGGCCCCGGCACCAACGGGTCTCAGTTCTTCATCACCGGCGCACCTACCCCGTGGCTCAACGGCAAGCACACCATCTTCGGCGAGGTGGCCGACCAGTCCTCACGCGATGTCGCTGAGGCCATCATCACCACCCCCGTCGGCCGAGGCGACCGCCCGGTCGAGGACGTGGTCATCACGACGATCACGATCGAGAGCGTCCCCTCCTGACCGAGCCGGCACCGGTCTGCTACACGCACACCGATCGAGAGACCTACGTCCGGTGCAACCGCTGCGACCGGCCGATCTGCCCTGACTGCATGCGGTCGGCCTCGGTCGGCTTC
>Ga0136633_1000335_pt1 | contig 35804 bp, 27 predicted proteins | sample AntDrymeUQ832206_2_FD_105494 | JGI IMG/M metagenome (GOLD analysis project Ga0136633, IMG submission 105494) | Polar desert sand microbial communities from Dry Valleys, Antarctica - metaG UQ83 (22.06) | ecosystem: Environmental > Terrestrial > Soil > Desert | place: Antarctica: Dry Valley... | reverse complement strand
GTGCGCTACCGGCCGCTCGCGGACGGGGCAGACCCGATCGATGCGATCGGGGACGCGGTGGACGAGCTGACCGAGGCGGCGCCCGGTGACGTCCTCGTCTTCCTCTCGGGTGAGCGCGAGATCCGCGACACGGCCGAGACGCTGCGCGGGCGCCTGGGCCCGAGGGTCGAGGTGCTCCCTCTCTTCGCGCGCCTGTCGACCGCCGAGCAACAGCGCGTCTTCCGGCCGCACGACAAGCGCCGAGTGGTGCTTGCCACGAACGTTGCCGAGACCTCGCTGACAGTTCCCGGCATCCGCTACGTCATCGATCCTGGGATGGCCCGGATCAGCCGCTACAGCGCTCGGCTGAAGGTCCAGCAGCTCCCGATCGAGCCGGTCTCGCAGGCGTCTGCCGACCAGCGCAAGGGGCGCTGCGGACGACAGTCCGACGGCATCTGCATCCGCCTCTACGACGAGCAGGACTTCGCCGAGCGCCCGCGCTTCACCGATCCGGAGATCCTGCGCACGAGCCTCGCATCGGTGATCCTGCAGATGGCCGCGAACGGCCTCGGGGACGTGGAGGACTTCCCGTTCCTCGACCCGCCCGACCCGCGTCAGGTGCGCGACGGCATGAACCTCCTGCAGGAGCTCGGCGCGATCGACTCTGCCCGCGGCCTCACGCCGCTGGGCCGCCGGCTCGCGCAGCTCCCGGTCGACCCGCGCCTCGGCCGCACGGTGCTCGAGGCCGACCGCCTGCACTGCGCCGACGAGGTGATCGTGATCGCCGCCGCGCTCTCGATTCAGGACCCGCGCGAGCGTCCCGTCGAGGAGCGCGCGAAGGCCGACGAGCTGCACGCGCGCTTCGCCGACCCGCAGTCGGACTTCCTCGCACTGCTGAAGCTGTGGAACCACCTGCGCGAGCAGCAGCGCGAGCTGTCGGGAAGCCAGTTCCGCAAGCGCTGCAAGGCGGAGTTCCTGCACTACATGCGGATCCGCGAGTGGCAGGACCTCGTGGGCCAGCTGCGCGGCGCGGCGAAGGGACTCGGCATCAAGGCGAACCAGACGCCGGCCGAGCCGCGCGAAATTCACGTCGCGCTGCTCTCCGGCCTGCTCTCCCACGTCGGCCTACGCCAGGGCGAGTCGCGCGAGTACACGGGCGCCCGTAACGCGCGTTTCGCGATCTTTCCCGGTTCGGCCCTTGCCCGGAAGCCGCCGGCCTGGGTCATGGTCGCCGTGCTCGTGGAGACCTCGCGGCTGTGGGGGCGCGTGGCGGCGCGGATCGAGCCTGCGTGGATCGAGCCGCTGGCCGAGCACCTCGTAAAGCGCAGCTACGACGACCCGCGCTGGGACCGCCGCCAGGCCGCCGTGGTGGCCACGGAGCGGGTGACGCTGTACGGCCTCCCGGTCGTCCCCGGACGCACCGTCGCTTACGCGCGCATCGACCCGGACGTAGCGCGCGAGGAATTCCTGCGCCGCGCGCTCGTCGAGGGGGAATGGGACACCCACCACGCCTTCTACGCCGAGAACGCGCGCCGCATCGCGGCGGTCGAGGCGATGGAGGAGCGAGCGCGCCGCCGCGACCTGCTCGTCGCCGACGCCGTGCTCCATGCGTTCTTCGACGAGCGGGTGCCGGAGGACGTGCTGACCGGCGCCCACTTCGACCGCTGGTGGCTCGACGCCCGCCGGGAGGATCCTGACCGCCTCACCTATCCCATGGACCTGCTCGTCCTCCCGGACGTCGCTGGCGCGCTCGATCCCGCCGCGCGCCCGGACCACTGGAAGCAAGGCGACCTGCGGCTTGCGCTGAGCTATCGCTTCGAGCCCGGCACGGAGCACGACGGCATCACCGTCCACGTCCCATTCGAGCGGCTGCCGGGCCTGCGCGAGACCGGCTTCGAATGGCTCGTCCCCGCGTTCCGCGAGGAGCTCGTGACGGCGCTCATCCGGACGCTCCCCAAGGAGCAGCGAACGCCGCTCGTCCCCGTCCCGGGCGTGGTGTCGGAGATCCTCCCGCGCCTGCGGCCGCGCAAGGGCCGGATCGTGGAGGCGATCGCCCGGGAGCTCGAGGCCGTGCGAGGCGCGCGCGTTCCGCCGGAGGCGTTCGATCCGGGGCGGCTGCCGCCGCACCTCCAGATGCGCTTCCGGGTCGAGGATGCCGGCGGGGAGTGCCTCGCGGAGGGCCGCGACCTCAGCACGCTCAAGGCGCAGCTCGCCCCGCGGCTGCGAGCCGCCCTGACGGAGCGGATGGGCGGCCTGGAGCGCAGCGGCCTCCGTGACTGGTCGATCGGGACGCTGCCGCGAGTCGTCGAGCTCCCGGGCACGGGCGGCGCCGTGCGGGCCTACCCAGCGCTTTTGGACGAGCAGACGTCGGTGGGAGTGGCGGCGCTGGACTCCCCGCAGGTGCAGGCGCACGCGATGGCTGCGGGCACCCGGCGGCTGCTCACCCTCACGGTGCCGTCGCCGCTGAGGTACGTCCAGACCACGCTTGCGGGGCCGACGCAGCTCGCCCTCACCACGGCGCCTCACGGGAGCGTCCGCGCGGTGCTCGAGGACGCGACGCTCGCGGCCGTGGACGCTCTGGTCGCCGACGCCGGCGGCCCGGCCTGGGACGAGGTGGAATGGAAACGCCTGCGCGACCACGTCGCCGGCCACCTCGCCGAGCGAACCCTGAAGGTGGTGGAGGACACCGCCCGTGTGCTCGACGCCGAACGTGAGGTGGGCCGCCGCCTCGAAGGGCTGCGCGCGCCCGCGTTCCAGCCTGCCGCCCGCGACGTGGCGGCGCAGTCGGGACGGCTCGTGCATCGCGGCTTCATCACGGCCCACGGCGCCGCCCGCCTCGCCGACGTCGACCGCTACCTGCGCGCGGCCGCCGTCCGTCTGGACCGCCTGCCGGACAACCTCGCCGGGGACCGCGACCGCATGAGCGCGATCCATGAGCTCGAGGCCGAGGTCGACGCCGCCGGCCGCCGCGACCTGCGCTGGATGACCGAGGAGCTGCGCGTCGCGCAGTTCGCGCCGGGTGTCGCCGGAGGCCGGGATCCCGTGAGCGCAAAGCGCATCCGCCGGCTGCTCGGCACCTGAGCCTGGATTCGGGCTGAGCGGTCAGGACTGCGGGCCGGCCACGCGCTCGACGGCCTCTCGCAGTCGCGCCGCCGAGCGGTCGAACGCGAAGGTTTCGAGGCGGCGGGCGCCGCGGCGGCGCAGCTCGCCGCGCAGCTCGCCGTCGGAGGCCGCGAGGTGCAAGGCCTCCGCGGCGGTCGGGAGATCCGCCTCGGCGTCGAGCAGCAGCGCCGCGTCACCTGCGACCTCCGGGACGCCGCCGGCCGCTCGGGCGACAACGGGGACGCCGAAGTGAAAGGCCTCGAGCAGCGGGATGCAGAACCCCTCGTGCTCGCTAAGGCAGAGAAACACGTGGGCCGAGCGCCAGCGGTCGCCCAGCGCTTCGGCGGAGAGCATCGACTCGAAGGTGACGGACCCCGGCGCCAGGCGCTCGGCCAACCCGCGGACGGCGTCGGCGAACAGCGGCGTCAGCGGCTCCCCGACGATGACGAGCCGGGCGTCGGGCGCTCGCTCGCGCCGGTACAGCGCAAACGCCCGGATCAGCAGGTCGTGACGCTTGTGCGGCGCGAGGCGACCGACGCAGAGCACCGTCGGAGGCCCGGGTGGGGCGGCGGGCCCCGGTGCGCCCAGGCGGCTCCCGTCGAAGAGGATGGGGATGACCGCTGTATCGCGGGCTCCCGCTGCCTCGAGCTCGGCGACGTTGTACGCCGACACGCCCGCCGCCAGGTCCACCCCCGTCGCGAACACGGGCAGTTGCTCGCGGCCGATCGTGCACTGCACCGCGGTCATCGGCTCGTACTCCCAGAACCACCGCGCCGGGGTGATGTTGTGTGAGACCAGCAGCTTGCGTTGCGGGCGGCCGAGCTGCTCGGCCAGGCGCGGGGCGTAGGCCGAGTAGTGGAACAGCAGTACGTCGCCCGGCCCCGGATCGAGCCGCGCGAGCGGTGAGAAGTCGCGCCCCGCGCGCGGGTCGACGTGCACCGCGTGGTCACCGCCGCCCCACCCCCAAGTCCCGAACAGGCGCCGGTAGGCGCGCGCCTGGTTCGTGACGGCGTCGACGGGCCCGACCCCCGACAGCAGTTGGTGGACCTTCACCCGTCGAGCTCGGGTTCCCGCCGCCCGGCCGCCACCCAGGCGCCGAACAGGGGGTCGGTGATGTACGGGCCGTCCTGCCCCGCGGCCAGCAGCTCGCCCTCGCGCACCAGCCGGTCGCGCGCCGACTGCGCGGTGCTCTTCGCCAGCGCGTAGCGCTGAAGGGTGTCGGCCGCGAAGAGCGCGCGGCCCTCCGAGACCACCGCGACGACCCGCTGTTCGACCGGCTCGAGGCTGCGCCAGATCTGACGCAGCTCGGGATCGGCCTGCCGGTACGTGCGCATGAGCGCGTCCAACCAAGTCTGCTCGTCGGCCACGCCGTCATTCGGCGTCAGCGCGAACAGGTGGTGAGCGAGCTGCATCGTCCGCTGAGGATGGCCGCGCGTGAACCCGAGCAGCGGGTCGACGGCGGTGCCGGCGTCGCGGCCGTGGCGCTCGAAACGCTCATGGATCGCATCGTGAGCGGGACCCAGCGGCAGCGGCCCGAGGTCGAAGGGCTGGGCCTGCCCGTAGAAGGCGCGCTTGCGGTCCTCGAACAGTCCGCGCATCATCCCTGGCTGCGATCCCGCGAAGATGTACGCGGCCTCGCGGGCGTGGTGCTGGATCACGCTGCGGATCAGCTTGTCGGTCTGGTCCTCGGCCGCAAGCAGGTCCTGGAACTCGTCGAACACGACGACCGTCAGCACGCCGTCGCGGCTGAACAGCACCTCGGGAAGGTCGAGCAGCCGCATGAGGCTCTGGTCGGCGCCGGCCGCCGTGACGCCGAGGCCGCCGAGCGGCGTCGTGATCGACACCTGAACCTCCTTGAGCGCCGACCGCACGATCCGCGAGAATCGGCCACCGATGCGCCCGTAGGCCCGCTGGACACGCTCGGCGATGTCGGCGCGCGAGATCACGCCGTAGAGGTCGACGTACACGGTGCGCAACCCCTGCCGGTCGGCCTCGTGCAGCACCTTGCGCAAGAGGCTCGTCTTCCCGTACCGGCGCGGCGCCTGCACGCGCGTGTCATGCCCGCCCGTCGCCAGCGCCACGAGCTCCCGCGTCTCGGCGTCGCGACCTACGACGTCCTCCTCGGGCACGGGCGCGACGAAGTGGAAGGGGTTGATCGGATCCATGGTGCGATGAGATCGTACCGCTGGTACGAGCGGAACGTACTACTCGTCCGTGGGCGGCGCACCGTGCTCCAAGCGCTCCAGCCGTTCCTCGATCTCGAGCAGCTTGCGCAGCAGATGGATGTTGAATCGGGTCTGCTGGTAGGTGACCTCGTTGTGGTACTGCTGAAGGCCGCGAAGCATCAGCCGCTTGAGCCAGGTGATCGGTGCGCCCGCCCGGCGCGTCGAACGCATCTTCGTCAGGTCGGGCTCGATCAGCGCCCACTCGAGCAGCATCGCCCGCGTCACCTGGTCGAGCGGCTCGATCTCCAGCGCACCGGCCGGCTCGGCGTATCCGCCCGCCGCGACCCGTCGGGCGGCCTCGGCCCGGGCGGCCGCCAGTGCCTCCTGCGGATTCACGAGCGCACCGCCGATCCTGCGCTCTCCTCGAGCAGGCGGCGGTAGGCCGCGACGCCCTCGACGGTCGGGCCGTCGAAGGCGATCCGGCCCTCGTCGAGCACGATCACCCGCTCGCATACGGCCTCGATGGTTCCCGCGTCGTGGGAGACGAGCACAAGGGTCATCCCGCCTTCCATCAGCTCGCGGACGCGTGTGAGGCACTTGCGCTGGAAGGCCTCGTCGCCGACCGCGAGCACCTCGTCGATGAGCATCACATCGGCGTCCAGGTGGGCGGCGATCGAGAAGCCGAGCCGCACGAACATGCCGCTGGAGTAGGTGCGGACCGGGACGTCGATGAAGTGCCCCAGCTCCGAGAAGGCGACGACCGGCTCAAGCCGCGCCTCGACCTCCGCCCGCGACAGCCCGTGCAGCGCGGCGTTGAGGTGGATGTTCTCGCGGCCCGTGAAGTCCCGGCCGAAGCCGGCCCCCACCTCGAGCAGCGAGACGATGCGGCCGCCGCACTCCGCGCGGCCGGAGTCCAGCGGGACGATGCCGCTGAGCACGCGCAGCGTCGAGGTCTTCCCCGCGCCGTTGCGCCCCATGACGCCGATCGCCTCGCCGGGTGCGACGCGCAGCGAGACATCGCGGAGCGCATGGATCGGCGGCGGCCCGGACGCGTGGCTGCGGGCGCGGCCGATGAACAGCTCCTTGAGCGTCCGCGCCGGATCGGCACGGACCTCGAAGGCGCGCGACGCCTCCTCGAGCACGACCTCGCCGGCGGTGACGGAGGCGCTCATAGGACAACCGCCAGCTCGCGCTCCATGCGCCGGAACAGCGCCCGTCCGAGCCCGAGCGCGAGGGCTGCCGCGACGACGACGTAGGCGATGACGCCGAGTTCCGGGAAGCGGCCGAAGAAGAGCACCTCGCGCACCGACTCGATGAAGGGCGCGACGGGGTTGCCCCAGCGCAGCGCCTCGCCCAGCCACGGGAGCTTGTCCTGGCCCGGGAAGTCGGTCGGCCGGAAGAAGATCGGGGTGACGAGAAACCACGGGAACAGGATCGCGGAGAGGATGGGCGCGACGTCGCGAAAGTAGGCGTGCAGGACGGCGAGCGCGAGCCCGATGCCCAGGACGAAGACGCCGAGCAGCGCCAGCAGGACGGGCAGCAGCAGGAGCGCGGGATCGAGCGTCCCCCGGACGATCACCGCGAGCGGGACGAGCAGCCCGACGAGCACCCCGAAGATCACGAACTGCACCGAGACGACGGCCGCCGGGATGATCTCGCGCGGAAAGCGGACCTTGCGCACGAGCGCGGACTGGTCGATCAGCGAGGTCGCCGCGGCGAGCAGGGACTGGCTGAAGAACAGCCAGACCGCGATCCCGATGAGCAGGAAGAGCGGGTAGTCCTCGACGCGGTCGTAAGGCAGGACGTAGGTGAACATCAGCGCGTAGGCCGCCGTCAGCACGAGCGGGTTGACGAGGTAGTAGGCGACGCCGAGGGCGGATCCCTTGTACTTCTGCCGCAGCTCCCGCCGGACCATCTGCTCGTAGAGGTACCGGTAGGCCCGCATCCGAACGGGGATGATCGCAGCCCGGGGCGGCCTACAGCAGAAGCGTCCGTGCGACGACCGACCCCCGCGCCATGGCGGCGGTCTCGGCGGCGTCCACGGCGAGATGGGCGGGCCAGGCGCGGACGAGCCCGGAGAGAGCGGCGTGCTCGCGGCGGTGCACGAGCAGCCAGGGCAGGACGAGCAGGAGCGACGCTCCGCCCGTGCGGCGGGAAAGAGCGGCGCCGGCGCCGGCCAGCAGCAGGCGCTCGTGCGACGGCTTCCAGAAGACCCGCCGGTGGAAGTGCACCCGCAGCCCCGGGTGGCGCCGGACGAGCCGGACCGCGCTCCCCCAGCGCCGCGCGTCGCGCACCAGGGCGCGCGGCCCCATGTCGTGGACGGCGTGCCAGACCAGCGCGTCGCCGGCGAAGACCGCGCGGGCGCCCATCTCGGTCGCCCGCCAGCCGAGGTCGGTGTCCTCTCCGGCGGGATACGGATACGCCTCGTCGAAGCCGCCGAGGCGCTCGAGCAGCTCACGCGGGTAGAGGATGTTCGCCGTCTGGAAGAAGGGCCCCGCGGAGTGCACGCGCAGCGTGCGGGCGAACGGGCCCATCCGCGACATCTCGTCCGGGTGGGGCTCCACGCGTCCCTGCACGACGGTGTCCTGCGCGGCCGCCGCGCGCAGGGAGCCGAGCCACCCCGGGGCGGCGACGCAGTCGTCGTCGACGAACGCGATCAGATTCCCCGAAGCGGCTCGCCAGCCGCTGTTGCGGGCGGCGGCCGGCCCGCGGCTCTCCAGGTGACGGACGACCGTCACGTCGCGCCCGTGCACCACCGCCTCCACCTCGGGCGTCGCGCCGTCGAGCACCACGACCACCTCGTCCGCCCCGTCGATCGAATCCAGCAGCGCCGCGAGCCGCACGGACCTGTCGCGCGTGGGGATGACGACGGAGAGGCGCGCGGCAGCCCTGCTCAGTACGCGCCGCGCCGCAGCAGCACGGCGGGCACCGTCTTCAGCAGGATGGTCAGGTCGAGGCCGACCGACCACCGCTCGAGGTAGAGGAAGTCCAGGCGCACGAGGTCGTCGAAGTCGAGGTCCGACCGGCCGGAGATCTGCCACAGCCCGGTGATGCCGGGCATCACGAGGTATCGCTTCTTGTGCCAGTCCTCGAGGCGGTCGAAGTCGCGCTGCGGGAGCGGCCGGGGCCCGACGAGCGACATCTGCCCGCGCAGGACGTTGAGGAGCTGGGGCAGCTCGTCGAGCGAGAAGCGCCGCAGCACCCGGCCGATCCGGGTGAGGCGCGGGTCGTCGCGGATCTTGAATATCGCGCCCGACGCCTCGTTGAGCGACTCGAGGTCGGCCTGCATCTGGTCGGCGTCGTTGCGCATCGTCCGGAACTTGAAGCAGGCGAACGGCTCGCCGCCGACGCCCGGCCGGATCGACCGGTACAGGACCGGGCCGCGCGACGAGAACCAGACGGCGGCCGCCATCGCGAGGAGCAGCGGGCTGAGCACGAGCAACAGCAGGCTGGCCACGACGGTGTCGAAGGTGCGCTTGACGAAGTAGTCGAAGCCGGCGAACACGGGCGGCTTGAGCTCGAACAGGGGCACCGTCCCCCCGGGAACGAACTCCGCGCGCTGGATGAGGATCTCCATCGTCGACGGCGCGATGCGGACGTGGATGCCGCGCCGGTGACACTGGTCGACGAGCTCGACGCACACGTCCTGCGGGAAGTCGGGGTCGGCGACGATGACCTCTTGCACGCCGTGCTCGTCGAGCACGCGCGGAAGCTCATCGATGCTGCCGAGCGAGCGCAGGCCGTTGTCCGGCCGCGGCGTCAGCGAGATGAAACCGAGCATCTCGACGGGCGTGTGGACCTCTTCCTGCAGCGCGTGGGCGACGTCCTCGATGTGCTTGCCCGACCCGACGAGCACGGCTCGGCGCCGGTAGCCCGCGGCCTTCAGCAGGACGCCCGTCACCTGCTCGTAACCCCAGCGCAGTACGCCGACGTAGAAGATCGCGAAGCAGAGCGTCCCGTAGAAGATGTAGTAGCTCGTGTACTGCTCCTTGCTTCCCGTGACGAGGGCGAAGATCAGCGCGATGACCGTGACCTGGAAGAGCGAGGAGACGACGCGCGGGAGGCCCGGGCGCAGAGCGCGGTCGGAGTACAGGCCGCCCTTGGCGAACAGGAGCGCCGTGAGCAGGAACGCGAAGGGCACGAGCTCCTGCGTCTCGTCGGTCGCTCGGACGAGCAGGTCGGGCTCGCCCTTGACGACGCCCTTGAACAGCAGCGCGGTGAGGATCGCGAAGTTGATCGCGAGGAAGTCGAGCACCAGGAGGCTCGCCATCCGGGAGAGCCGGCGCAGCGTCTCCCAACGCAGCAGGAAGGAGAGCATCGGTGGGCGCTTGCGCCGCACGTCCTGGCGCGGCAGCGCGGCGCCGACCGGCGTCGTGACCGGCGGTCTCACCGCCTCTTCGAGTTTGGTTGCTTCAGCCAACGGAGCGCCTCTGTGTTCATAACGCGGCTGGATGCCGTAGGTAACGGCATTGCCCTTCCGAATTTCGCGGCGGCGAACGATTCCCCTGTGCCGGCGAACCGCTGGCGCCGCCGGCTCAGCCCGTGAGCTTTCCCACGCCGGACGCCTCGATGGTGCGCTCCAAACCGTCGCGCAGCTGCACCTGCGGCTCCCAGCCGAGCAGCTCGCGCGCCAGCGTGATGTCGGGCTGACGGACCTGCGGGTCGTCCTCCGGCAGCGCCTCGTAGACGATCTCGGATTTCGATCCGGTCACGTCGATGACGGTCTCGGCGAGCTCGAGCAGGGTGAACTCATTGGGGTTGCCGATGTTCACGGGGTGGTGATGCCCGGACTCGGCGAGCCGGATCATCCCCTCGATGAGGTCGGTGACGTAGGTGAACGAGCGGGTTTGGCTGCCGGTCCCGAACACCGTGATCGGCCGGTCCTGGAGCGCCTGGCGCAAAAACGTCGGAATCGCCCGCCCGTCGCGGGGCCTCATTCGAGCACCATAGGTATTGAATATCCGCATGATCGCGGTGTCGACGCCCTGCTGGCGGTGGTAGGCCATCGTCAGCGCCTCGGCGTAGCGCTTGGCCTCGTCGTAGACGCCGCGCGGGCCGATCGGGTTGACGTGGCCCCAGTAGGTCTCGGGCTGCGGGTGTATCTGGGGGTCGCCGTAGACCTCGGACGTCGAGGCGATGAGAAAGCGCGCGCGATGCTTCTTGGTCAGCCCAAGCGTGTGGTGGGTTCCGTAGGAACCGACCTTCATCGTGTGCAACGGAAGACGCAGATAGTCGATGGGTGAGGCCGGCGAGGCGAGGTGGTAGACGAAGTCCACCGGCTCCTCGACGAAGTACGGCTCGATGATGTCGAGGTTCATGTGGACGAACTCCGGCACGCGGATGTGCTCGATGTTCGCCAGCGACCCCGTCTCGAGGTTGTCGACGCAGATGACGCGGTGGCCGCGCGACAGGAGCTCGTCGCAGAGATGCGAGCCGAGAAACCCGGCGCCGCCGGTGACGAGACAAGTGGCCATGCGCCCGGAGCCTAGTGTCCGGCGCCGACGCCCGGCCGGGCCCTATCGCGCGCGGGCGGCCTTCATGGCGGGCTTCGTGACGTCCACGAGCACCCATACGCGCTTGCTCTCGCGGACCGCCACGCCCGCACGCTCGAGCCGCTTGCACACGACGGGGCAGCGCTTGCAGCGCGGACCGCTCTTGCAACAACGCTTCTTGGCCTTGACGCGCCCCGACTTTGGCATCACTCAGCACGGTATCACCGAACTTAGGGTTCCCTAATGCGTAGGGTCCGCAGCTAGGCTCCAGGCATGCCCGCCGACCCCTTCGTCGCCCACCTCAACGAGCAGATCGCCAGCGAGTTCGGTGCCCACCAGCAGTACGTCGCGATCGCCGTCCACTATGACGCTGAGACCCTCCCGCAGCTCGCGCGCTTCTTCTACGCGCAGGCGCTCGAGGAGCGCGACCACGCGCTGATGATGGTGCAGTACCTGCTCGACACCGACGCCGAGGTGGAGATCCCGGGCGTGGCGGTGCCGCAGTCGCGTTTTGAGGACGTCGTCTCGCCCATCCGGCTCGCGCTCGCGCAGGAGCGTCGGGTGACGGAGCAGATCAACGCCCTGGCCGGCGTCGCGCGCGCCGAGGGGGACTACGCGAGCGAGCAGTTCACGCAGTGGTTCATCAAGGAGCAGATCGAGGAGGTCGCGACGATGAGCGACCTGCTGCGCGTCGCCGAGCGGTCCCGGGACGATGTCGCCGATCTCGAGGAGTACGTCGCGCGGGAGCACCTGTCGGGTGAGGAGGATGACCCGACGGCCCCGCGCGCCGCCGGCGGCGCCTGACCCGTCGGCAGAATTCGCGAGACTTTCGCAACCGGCGCGCGTCTGCATCGGCGTGATCCGGCACCTCCTGCTCGCGTCCGCCCTGCTCGCCACGACGGCGGCTCCAGCCGGCGCCGCGCCGGCGGGCTTCGGGACCGCGCGCGTGCTCACCGTCGCCAACGGGTTCCAGCCCGCGGTCGCGATGGCGGCCGACGGGCGCGCCACGGTCCTGGTCACGGACTTTCGCCCCGCCCGTAGCCGGGTGCTCGCCGTGACGCGCTCTCCCGGCGGCCGCTGGAGCGCCCCGCGCGCCATCCGCAGCTCGCAACACGAGCTGTTCGAGCCCGCGCTGGCCTTCACCGGCGACGGCACCGCCGTCGCCGCCTGGATCCGCGCGCGGCGGATCGACCGCGAGCAGGTCGTCGAAACGCGCGCGCTTGAGCCCTCCGGCGGCCTCGGCGCCGTAGCCACCGTGTCGGAGCTCGGCGGCCGGGCGATCTTTCCCCGCGTCGCCGGCGGCGCCGGCGCGAGCGCCCTAGTCGGATGGTTCGACGATCGCTACGGCCTGCGCGCGGCCCGTCTCGGGACCGCGGGTGGGGGCGCCGGGGAGACGGTGGTCGAGCGGGGACAGTTCACCTACGCCCTCGCCGTCCTGCCCGACGGGACGGAGGTCGTCCTCACGCACGCGTTCGGCCCCGGCGGCGTCCAGGTGCGGACGCGGACGCCGGGCGGCGGATGGTCGGCGCCGCTCGTCCTCTCCGGCCGCCGCACCGCGCGCGAGCCCGTGCTGGCCACCGGCACCGACGGGACGGTCGCGATCGCCTGGGCGCAGAACACGGACGCGGGCTACCGGATCCAGCTCGCCGTGCAGTCCCCCGGGGGCGTCTTCGGTACCGCGCGGACAATCGACGCCGGTGGCGGGTCCGGCCGCGCCCCGGGGCTTGCGGTCGCTCCGGACGGCACCGTGCACGTGGCGTGGCTCGGGGACGCGGGCCTCGGGGACCTCGCCCGCGCGACTCAGGTGCGGACGACGACCGCGACGGCCGGCGCCGTGGGCCCGGTGCGCCGGGTGTCAGCCCCGGGCCGGCGGCTCCAGGACCCGCCACAGCTCGTCGCCGATGCGGCGGGCGACGTACTTCTTACGTGGACCGAGTCGCACCGGCTGATGGCCGTCACCCGTCCCGCCGGCAGCCGCCCCGGGCCCCCACGCGCGGTGTCGCCGGCCGGTCTGAGGATCGAGAACGCGCGCCTTGTGGGGAACGCGCGGGGGCAGGCACTGGCGGTGTGGGCAGTGGAGCCGGACCCACGCGAACCGCCCGTCATCCAGTCGGCGGCGGCGACCTTCTGACGCGGCGGCGGGCCACGCGCTCGTCGCCCACCCGCAGCGTCACGCGCGCCGCGTCGAAGTGCTCCAGAAGGACCTGCGCGTACTTGCGCGACGTCCCCAGCTCGTCGCGGAAGCGCGCGAGGCCGACCCGCTCCTCGCGCTCGAGCAGGTCGAGCAGCTGGCGTTCGACGTCCTCGAGGACCCGCGGGTGGAAGTGCATCGGACCCACGCGCACTGCCCGCCCCTGCGACCGCAGCGCCGCGAGATCGGCGGGCGCGGCGTCCAGCTCGGAGTCCAGCGGGGGCGCGTGTCCGGCGGCCAGCAGCCCGGCCTCGACCGCGAGCGCGGCGTCCGTCAGCGGGGCCGGCGCGGACCGCTCCTCGCCGAGCGCATCCTCGATGGCGGCGGGCGCCATCTGCGTTGCGCTCGGCACGGGGCGCTGGCGGTGGCGAGCGGGCGCCGCATCGACGACGACCCCGCCGCCGAGCGTGTCCGGCGGGGCCACGGTGCGCACGACCACGCGGTCCCCCGCCGCCGCCACGAGCGGGCTCTCCAGCCGCAGCTGCCACTCGTCCCCACCGAGGTGCACCGCCCGGGCGAGCGCCTCGCGCGTCCCGTGATGGACGAGCACCCGGGCTTCCGGGGGCGTGCAGCCCAACCGCACATCCAGGCGAAAGGTCGCTCGCGGCCCGTCGCCGCCGACGAGCACGTCCCCACGACGCAACTCGGAGCGCCCGAGGACGAGATTGACCGCCACCCGCTGCCCGGCGCCCGCACGCTCCACCGGCACGTCGTGGACCTGCACCCCGCGCACGCGCACGCGGCGTCCCGACGGCTCGATGACCAGCTCGTCACCGCGCCCGATCGCACCCGACCACAGCGTCCCCGTGGCGACGGTGCCGGCGCCGTGAATCGTGAAGACGCGGTCGACATGCAGCACGGCGGCGCCGTCCCCGGGTCGCGCCCCGAGCCCTGCCGCCGCAGCGTCGAGCGCCTCACGCAGCGTCCCGAGCCCAGAGCCGGTCCGCGAGCTCACCGGCACGACCACCGCGCCGGGCAGCAGCGCCCGCGCCTCCTCCGCGGCTCGCCCGGGGTCGGCGATGTCGGTCTTCGTGATCGCCACCAAACCTGTCTCCACTCTCAGCGCCGCCAGCACGGCGGCGTGCTCGCGCGTCTGGGGCATCACTCCGTCGTCGGCCGCCACCGCCATGAGGTACAGGTCGATTCCCGTCGCTCCCGCGACCATCGTCCGCACGAAGCGCTCGTGGCCGGGGACGTCGACGACCGAGAGCCGGCGGCCCGACGGGAGGTCGAGCGCGGCGTAACCCAGCTCGATCGAGATTCCGCGCGCCTTCTCCTGCGGGAGCCGGTCCGTATCGACCCCGGTCAGCGCCGCGACGAGCGCCGTCTTGCCGTGGTCGATGTGCCCCGCGGTACCGAGGGTCAGCGACGAGGTCACCTAGTGGTCCTTCTCGCAGCCTCGCGCCGGTTTCAGGTGGGAGGTTGTGAGACGGGCCACTAGACCAGCCGGGCGATCTGCTCGATGTCTGCGTCGCTCAGCGTCCGCGGGTCGAGCAGGAGCCGGCCGGCTTCGATGCGGCCGACGACGCCGGGAATGGAGCGCGGCGCGAGCGCGACCCCCCAGCCGTCGAGCTCCAGCAGGGGCAGGGTGCCACCACCCACCTTCGACTTGACGGGGACGACCTCACCGCCGGTCGCTTCCGCCAGCCGCTCGGCCGCCGCGCGTGTGTCCGTGTCGCGCAGCATCCGCAGCACCGGGATGTCGGGCTCCGGGTCGAGGTGCAGCCGCAGCGTCGCCTCGAGCGCGGCGAGCGAGAGCTTGTCGATGCGCAGCGCGCGGGCGAGCGGATGGCTGCGCGCCGCCGCCACGGCGTCGGCCGTGCCGACGAGCAGGCCGGCCTGCGGGCCGCCGAGCAACTTGTCTCCGGAGAAGCAGACGAGCGCCGCGCCGCCGGCGACGCTGCCGCGCACGGGCGGCTCATCGTGGAGAGGCCCGAGGGCGCCCGAGCCGACGTCGTCGATCACCGGAACCCCGAGCGTGCAGAGCGCCTCCACGGGGACCTCCTCCACGAAGCCGAGCTGACGGAAGTTGCTCGTGTGGGCGCGGAGGATCGCCCCCGTGTGCTCGCCGATCGCGCGCTCGTAGTCGGTCAGGCGCGTTCGGTTGGTCGTCCCGACCTCGACGAGCCGGCCGCCCATCTGCGCGACCACCTCCGGGATCCGGAACCCGCCACCGATCTCGATCAGCTGACCGCGGCTGACGACGATCTCAGGACGATCGGCTGCCCCGAGCGCGGCCACCGCGAGCAGGACGGCGGCCGCGCCGTTGTTGACGGCAATGGCGGCTTCGGCTCCCGTGAGGGCGACGAGCAACCGCTCGACGTGGTCGTGGCGCGACCCGCGGGCGCCGGTTGCCATGTCCATCTCGAGGTTGCCGTAACCCTCGGCGATGCGCGCCACCGCCTCGCGCGCTGCCGCGGCCAGGGGCGCGCGGCCGAGGTTCGTGTGGAGGATCACGCCGGTCGCGTTGATTACGCGCCGCAACGACGGCTCGAGCCAGGCACGGGCGCGGGCCTCCAGGAGCGTGGTCTCGTCCGCGGCGGCCGGGGCACCGCCGAGGAGCTCCGCCCGGCGCGCGTCGATGGCGGCGCGCGCGGCCGCCACGGCCGCCCCACCGCCGCCGATGCGGATCGCCAGAGCGTCGACAGAGGGGAGCCCGCGGAGCACGCTGCGGAACCTACAGCGGGATAGCCTCCCCCCATGGCCATATCCGACGAGGACACCGCCGATCTCTCCGTCGCCCCCGTCGTCGGACCGGACGATCCGCGCCGCTTCACCGACTCGGGCATCGAGGTCAAGCCGCTCTACACCGAGGACGACGTCCCGGACGGCCTGGGCGAGCGGCTCGGTGAGCCCGGCGAGTTCCCGTTCACGCGCGGGCCGCACCGCGAGATGTATCGCAAGCAGCACTGGACGATGCGCCAGTACGCGGGCTACGCGTCGGCCAAGGAGTCAAACGAGCGCTACCGCTACCTGCTCGCGCAGGGTGGCACCGGGCTCTCGATGGCGTTCGACCTCCCCACCCAGCTCGGCCTGGACTCCGACGACCCCCGCGCTCTCGGCGAGGTCGGCCGTACGGGCGTCGCCATCGACACGATCGACGACATGCGGCTGGCCTTCGACGGCATACCGCTCGACCAGGTCTCCACGTCGATGACTATCAACGCCCCGGCGAGCGTGCTGCTGCTGCTCTACCAGCTCGTCGGCGAGGAGCAGGGCGTCCCCTCGGAGCAGCTCCGGGGCACCGTCCAGAACGACATCCTCAAGGAGTACATCGCCCGCGGGAACTACATCTACCCGCCGCAGGCGTCGATGCGGCTCACGACCGACCTGTTCGCGTACTGCCAGGCGCACGTGCCGAAGTGGAACACGGTCTCCATCTCGGGCTACCACTTCCGCGAGAAGGGCTCCTCGGCCGTCCAGGAGGTCGCCTTCACCCTCGCCAACGGGATGGCCTACGTGCAGGCGGCCGTCGACGCGGGCCTGGCGGTCGACGACTTCGCCCCGCGTCTGGCCTTTTTCTTCAACGGCCACAACAACGTCTTCCAGGAGGTCGCGAAGTTCCGCGCCGCCCGTCGGATGTGGGCGCGCCTGATGAAGGAGCGCTTCGGGGCGGAGAACCCGAAGTCGCTGACGATCCGCTTCCACACGCAGACGGGCGGCGTCACCCTGACCGCCCAGCAGCCCGTCAACAACATCGTCCGCGTCGCGCTGCAGGCGTTCGCCGCGGTCGCCGGCGGCACCCAGTCCCTGCACACCAACGGCTACGACGAGGCGCTCGCGCTGCCGACGGAGCGCGCGGCGAAGATCGCCCTGCGCACCCAGCAGATCGTCGCCCACGAGTCCGGCGCCACCGACACGGTCGATCCGTTCGCCGGCTCCTACTACGTCGAGGCGCTGACCGACGAGATCGAGCGCCGCGCGGACCTGCTGATCGCCAAGATCGACGAGCTCGGCGGGTCGGTCAACGCGATCGCGTTCATCACCGCGGAGATCGACGAGTCCGCCTGGGGCTACGCCGAGCGCTACCGCCTCGAGCAGGACATCGTCGTCGGCGTCAACAAGTACGTCGAGGACGACATCGAGGTCGAGGAGACCCTGCGCGTGGACCCCGAGTCCGAGCGCCACCAGGTCGAGCGCCTGAAGGCGTTCAAGGCGCGCCGCGACCCGCAGGTGATCGAAACCCGGCTGCAGGAGCTGCGCGCGGTCTGTGACACGGGCGACAACCTGCTCCCGCACATCAAGGTGGCGCTCAAGGAAGAGTGCTCGATGGGTGAGGTGTGCGCCGCGATGCGCGACGTGTTCGGGAAGTACCAGCCAGTGGTGTGAGGAACGCCGCGCGGACGGTGAGCAGCGCGAGGCCGGTGACGCTGACCGCGAGCACCTCGTCGTAGAGGATGGGGTAGGCGAGCGCGCCCGTCAGCGCGGCGAGGCCCGCGAGCACTGTCTCCCGCCGCCCGAGCAGCACGGCCGGGGGGACGAGCCAGATCAGGTACTGCGGGCCGAAGACGGGCGCCGTGAGCAGGGTGACTGCGACCATCGCCACCGAGGCGCGGACCAGCCTCATCGCCGTCCGCTCGCCGCGGGCGAATCGCCAGGTGAGGAAGGCGATGCCAGTGAGGCCCGCCAGCGTCCCGAGGGTCCCCGCCAGAGGCACACCCTCACGCACCCAGCAGAGGCACGCCTCGTCGTAGGCATTCTGGCCCGCGGGCAGCAGCATCGTCACGAAGGCGGGGCCGCTTTCCACGCTGAGCCCGCGCTGCGCCTGGAAGAGGTACGGGTCGAGCACGTCGGCCCCGGCGATCGGCAGCATCAACAGCGCGGCGGCGAGCGAGGGCGCGATAGTGAGCGCGAGGCCGCGTGCCCGCGGGTCCCACAGCAGCCACAGTGGCACCGCGACCGCGAGGTACGGCTTCAGCGCGATGCTCGCGCCGAGCCACGCCCACGAGGCGTCGCGGCGGCCCCGCAGCGCCGCCGCGGCGGCGGCGAGGTGGCAGACGGCCGGCGCCAGGTCGTAACGCCACAGGAGCAGCACGGGGCCCATCGCCGCGACGGCGAGGATGTACCGGCGGCCGCCGAGGCGCGCCCCGGCGGCGTCGACCGCGAGCATCGTGAGCGCGAAGGCCAGCGCGTAGGCACCCGGGGACGGGGAGACGATGCCCGGGAGCGCGTGGCCGAACATCGCCAGCGGCGGGTAGGCGACGCCCGCCTCGTGGTACGGAGAGGTGCCGGCGAGGACCTCACGCGCCCACGTGTATGCGAGCTCGGTGGTGCCGTCGTCCTCGTCGAAGAACCAGACAGCACCGAGCAGCGCCGCGCGCGTGAGGACCCACAGGACCACGGTCACGCGCCGACGCTACCAACGGCTGCGTGCGCTCCCGGACCGCGCGCTCGCCATAGACTTCGGCGCCGCCATGCGCCAGAAGAGTCCGGAGACCTACGAGGAGAAGCTCGCCCATCTCGAGGAGCTGCGCGAACAGGCCGCGCACTCCTCGCCCGAGGCCGAGGCCAAGCAGCACGCCAAGGGCAAGTACACGGCGCGCGAGCGCATCGAGAAGCTGCTCGACCCCGGCTCCTTCCAGGAGCTCGACACCTTCATCCGCCACCGCACGCACGAGTTCGGGATGGAGAAGAACCGCCCGTGGGGCGACGCCGTGGTGACGGGGCACGGGACCATCGACGGCCGCCGCGTCTGCGTCTTCAGCCAGGACTTCACCGTCTTCGGCGGCTCACTGGGCGAGGTGATGGCCGAGAAGATGTGCAAGGTGATGGACCTTGCGGCCAAGATCGGCTGCCCGGTGATCGGGATCAACGACTCGGGCGGCGCGCGCATCCAGGAGGGGGTTGTCTCCCTCGGCGCCTATGGTGACGTGTTCCTGCGAAACGTCCGCTGCTCGGGCGTCATCCCCCAGATCTCCGTGATCATGGGCCCGTGCGCGGGCGGCGCCGTCTACTCGCCGGCCATCACCGACTTCATCTTCATGGTGAAGGAGACCTCGCACATGTTCATCACAGGCCCCGACGTGATCAAGACGGTGACGGGCGAGGAGCCGACCTTCGAGGAGCTCGGCGGCGCGATGACCCACAACGCGAAGTCGGGCGTCGCGCACTTCGCCGCCGAGGACGAGGACGCCTGCCTCGAGGACGTCCGCTACCTCTTCAGCTTTCTCCCGCAGAACAACCTCGAGATCCCGCCGCGCGTGCTGCCGACGGACGATCCGGAGCGCGCCGACGAGGCGCTCGACTCGCTCGTGCCCGACGCGCCGAACAAGCCGTACGACATGCGCGACGTCATCCGCTCGGTCGTCGACGACGGCGAGTTCTTCGAGGTCCACGAGCACTTCGCCCAGAACATCGTGTGTGGCTACAGCCGCCTCGACGGCTACGCGGTCGGGGTCGTCGGCAACCAGCCCAAGGCGCTCGCCGGCGTGCTGAACATCGACGCCTCGGAGAAGGCGGCCCGCTTCGTGCGCACCTGCGACGCCTTCAACATCCCCATCCTCACCTTCTGCGACGTCCCCGGCTTCCTCCCGGGCACCGAGCAGGAGTGGGGCGGCATCATCCGCCACGGCGCGAAGCTCCTCTACGCGTTCGCGGAGGCGACCGTCCCGAAGATCACGGTGATCACGCGCAAGGCCTACGGCGGCGCGTACGACGTCATGAGCTCCAAGCACCTGGGATCTGACTTCAACTTCGCATGGCCGCAGGCCGAGATCGCGGTGATGGGTCCCGAGGGCGCCGTCAACGTCATCTACCGCCGCGACCTCGCCGCCTCGCCGACGCCCGACGAGCGCCGCGGGAAGCTGATCGCCGACTACAAGGCGCGCTTCGCCAACCCGTACTCCGCGGCCGAGCGCGGCTACATCGACGACGTCATCGTCCCGCACCTGACGCGGCCCACCGTGATCCGCGCGCTGCACACCCTGCTCACCAAGCGCGAGCCGGGCCCGAAGCGCAAGCACGGGAACATCCCGCTCTGAAGTTGGGAAGGTGATCGGGGCGGGTGGTAAGGGATGATGGGCTCATGCTCAAATCCGGCTTGCTGTTCCCGTGGCTGCTCGTGGCGGCGTTCCTTCTTCCCGCTGCGCCTGCCGCGGCTCAGACCAGCGACGCCCGGATCTACTACATCGCGGACGGGTCAGGCTCTGCGCCGCCCTTCACCGCGGGGCCGGCCGACGATTACCCCCACCAGGTAACGACCTCCGGCCTGACCGACGTCATCAGCGCCGTGCGCGTGCGCTTCGGCCAGTTCGAACACGGAAACCCCGACGATTTGAACATCCTGATGGTCGGCCCGAACGGCAACGCCGTCGTCCTGCTCTCCGACGCCGGTGAGTCATCCCCGCTGGGCGACGGCTTGACGCTTACGGCGCGGCAGAGCCTGACCTTCGACGACGCCGGCCAGCCCGCGCCGGACGGACCCGGGCTCGCAGAGGGCACCTGGCGGCCGACCAATCACTTCGGCGGCCTCGGCGAGCCGGTCGAGGACATCTTCCCCGGCGCCCCCGCGGCCCCGCGCAAGGCCACGCTTAGGGAGGCGTTCGCCGGCAGCAACCCGAACGGCACCTGGTCGTTCTACGTCGTGGACGACCGCCCAGGCGCGACGGGCTCGTGGATCAACCCCGCCACCGTCGAGATCACCACCGCTCCCGCCGCGAGCGGCCTGCCGCCGGTCGCGCTCAGCGCCGCCGACGCGGCGGATGCCGCCGGGAACCGGGTGACTGCTGACATCGACCTCCGCCGCTTCGATGGCTTCACGGGTCCCGTCACGCTCTCGCTGGCGGACGACCCGCGCATCACCGACGTGACGTTCACCCCGAACCCCGTCACGTCGGACCACGCCCAGGTGTCCTTCAAGATCCGTCCGGACGCGGCGATCGGCGTCAAGGACCTCGTCGTGCAGGCGGACCCGGCCGGCGACACCGCCCGACGGGTCCTGGCACCGCTTCGGTTGCATGTCCGCGCCCCGTTCGTGCTGGAGACGAACGGCCGGCCGCTGCGCAGCTGCGACAACCAGCCAGGCAGCGGTGTCGTGAAGGTGGTGCCCGACCCGCAGTACACCGGACCGCCGATCACCCTGACCGTGGATACGCCCGCAGACGTCACGGTGGACGCCGGCAGCGACCTGACGTCGTCGGCACGCCGTGACCACACGTTGTTCATCGACGACGCCCGCACCGATCACGGCGCGCCCTTCGAACTCCCCGTGCGCCTGTCTGCGGCGGGCTACCCAACGGTCGAGCGGCGCTTGCAGGTCGCGGACGCCAGGATCCGCATCATCGAGTTCGGCTTCTTCATCTTCGGCGACGCCTCAGCGTTCTATCCGCTGCGCCCGGGGCCCGGCTACGTGGGGGTTCCCGGTAGCCACGCCGAATTCCGTGCGGAGAACCTCTGCCCCGGGGCGAAGGTGGAGTTCGGTGCCGCGTCGGCCACCGTCGAGGCCCCGTTGTCTTTGGACGGCACCACCGTCGCCGATGTTCCGCTGCCCGTCAACGCTGTCCGAGGCCCGATTGTCGTCACCGCCCCCGGCCGGTTCGCGGCGACGGCCGACGGAGACAGGATCCGCACTTTCCGCGACCGGCACGGCTGGGCGTTCGAGAACGAGAGGCACCGCTATACGGAGGCGTCGATCCGCGACACCTTCGTCGACGAGACCGAACCGGACGGCACCCTCAAGCCCTGGGCCAAGCAGATGGTGGGCGACCTGAACAACGGCACCTGCCTCGGCATGGCGATCCTCACGATGCGCAACGCCATCGGCACGTCTCCCCCGGGCCGGATCGGCCGGAAGGCGCTTGTGTTCGAGGAGTCGGCCTCGGGCGGTTCGACCCCAGTGCAGCAGGCGGCCCTCCTGCGCAACCACATAGTGCAGATAAGCGACCAGTGGGCCGCCGCCAAGGACAAGCTCGGCGCGGGGGCGACGACCGCTGCGGCGTACGCCGCTCGCGTCAAGCAGCGGCTCGCAACCGGCGAGCCCGTCCTCATCGAGATCTGGCAACGAGGTTCGGGGCATGCCCTGTCGGCCTACCGCATCCGGGACAGGGCCGAGGGCGGGTGGTCGATCGACGTCGCCGATCCCAACATCCCGTTCGATGCCACCTTGCCGTCGTCCGAGCCTTCGAACATGGTCCAAAGCACGCTGACGCTGCTGACCGACGGAAGCTGGGCCTACCCCGGAGGCGGCCTGAACTGGGCCGGGAACATGCCGGAGCTGCACGCGCTGCCAATCAAGGCCATCCCGAAACCGGGGAACCTCACCTTCGGCGACGCCAAGGCCCGTTCGGGAGCGTTCTTCGCAACGACCGGCACGCGACTGCTGGACGCGAGCAGGACGCCGGCAGCGGTCCGCCAGCCGGAGCTGGATGCCTCCGCGAACGGCGTCACGAGCTGGAGGCTCCCCCGTTCTCGGGTCTGGACCGCGAAGGTGCCCAAGGGCGGTATCGCCGGCTTCGCCGGCCAGGGCTGGAGCGCGAGTGCGGGCGGTGGCCGCGTGCGGATCGACCAGCGCAACGAGACGATCTCCGCAGCCGGACACATCGAGGTCTCAACCAAGCACGGCGACGTCTCCCGCGTAGCGTCGGTCAGGGCCCCGGCGGGCGCGACCGTAGGGTTCGGTCCCAAGGACGGCGAGCTCGTACTGGTCGGGCGCGGGCGTGCGGTGGTAACTCTCGAGCAGCACACCAAGAAGGGTGCGCGGAAGGGAACGGTACGCGTCAGGCTCGGCCGCGGCACGACCCGCCTACGGCCGTCGAGCTGGCGTAACCCGGGCCGTTCCCGAATCCGGGTGCGGCGCTAGCCGCGTACAGCTGCCACTCTCCCGTGTGCAGCCCGCAGCGCAGGCCGAGGCGCGAGAAGGACGCGAGCCGCCGCATGAAGCGCGCCATCGCGGGCAGCTCCCAGTACAGCTCCAGGTTGGAGATGAAACCGGGAACGAACACGAGGTCAAGCGGCCCTGACCCGACCTCCTGCCCGCATATCGAACCTCGACCGCCTCCACCGGCCGATCTAACCCGTAGCGGAACTCGTAACGATTGTCACGAACCGGGGTTGATGACAGCGGCAGGTCAACCGCAGGGAACCACAACGAAGGAGGGTTCTCATGTCGTACCTCTCCGATGCCCACCGCCTCCGCAAGACGATCGCGGGGCTGTGCATGATCGGGGCTCCCGCCCTGTTTCTCATCGCGTCGCTGACGACGCCCGGCGTGGCCGCCGACGAGGGCGTCCAGGTCGGTCTTATTGCCGGTGACCCGGATGCCTGGGTGACCTCAGAGATCCTGCTCCTCGCCGCGTGGGGGCTGTTTATCCCCGCCGTCATGGGGCTGATGCACATGCTCCGCGAGCGCGGTGCGGCCGAGGGGAACCTCGGCGGCGCGCTGGCCATCACCGGCACGGCCGCGGCGATCGCCCAGGTCGGCTTCGGCCTCGCGCTCTGGCAGGTCGCCAAGACCGACGTGGCGCAGGCCACGACCATGCTGACCGGGTTCGCCGACTCGACGATCCCGGCGCTCGTGTTGTTCGCTCTGCCCCTCGGCGTCACCGTCGGCGCCGTCGTGCTCACCTGGGCCCTTTACCGCCACCACCTCGCCCCGACGTGGACGGCGGCGGTGATCGGCGCCTCGGCGATCCTCTTCGCCGTTGCTTCGATCAACTCCACCCAGGAGCTGTTCATCGCCAGCTCGGCCGCCCTGCTCGTCGGGTTAGGCGCGCTCGGGCTGCGAGTTCTGGGTGAGCCCGTGGAGGACTGGGAGCACACCCCCGTCCTCGGCTAGCCCACCTGCCGGTAACGGGAGGGCGCCAAAGAGCGGCGTCCTCCCGGGGCCGTGCGAGACTCTCGGTCATGACCGATGTGACCGCGAGCGTGCAGCACTACTACGGGGAGGTCCTCTCCTCCTCGCAAGATCTTCGGACGAGCGCCTGCTGCGCCGCGGAGGCGCCGCCCGTCCACGTGCGCGAGGCGATCGCCAACGTCCATCCCGAGGTGCTCGAGCGCTTCTACGGCTGCGGCTCCCCGGTCCCGCCGGCGCTCGAGGGCGCGACGGTCCTCGACCTCGGCTGCGGCACAGGCCGCGACGTCTACGTCCTCGCACAGCTCGCGGGACCGTCCGGCCACATCATCGGCGTGGACATGACGCCCGAGCAGCTCGAGGTCGCCGAGCGCCATCGCTCCTGGCACGCCGAGCGCTTCGGATTCGACACCGTCGAGTTCCACGAAGGGCGCATCGAGGACCTCGGGGCGCTCGGTATCGAGGACGGGTCCGTCGACCTCGTCGTCTCCAACTGCGTCCTCAACCTCGCGACGGACAAAGCCACCGTCTTCCGGGAGATCTTCCGGGTGCTCAAGCCTGGCGGCGAGCTGTACTTCTCCGACGTGTTCGCCGACCGTCGCATCCCGGCCGAGCTCGCCGACGACCCGGTCCTGCGCGGCGAGTGCCTCGGCGGGGCGATGTACTGGGAGGACTTCCGGCGCCTGGTGCTCGAGCTCGGCTGCCCCGACCCGCGCGTGACCGAGCGCGCTCCGATCGCCATCGAGGACGCGGAGATCGAGCGCCAGATCGGATTCGCCGCGTTCGAGTCGGTCACCGTCCGCGCGTTCAAGCTCCCGCTCGAGGACCGTTGCGAGGACTACGGCCAGGTCGCCACCTACCGCGGCACGATGGCCGAGCACCCGCACGCGTTCGACCTCGACGACCACCACCGGCTCGAGCGCGGCCGCCCCATGCTCGTCTGCGGCAACACCGCCGACATGCTCTCGGGCGCCCGCTACGCGCCGCACTTCGACGTCGTCGGGGAGAAGGCGACGCACTACGGGCTGTTCCCCTGCGGCCCGGAGGAGACCGCCGCCGCCGGCGACAGCGCCGCGGGCGCCTGCTGCTGACCCTCACCCGAGAAATATTCCCTAATCCCGACCGGGATTAGTACAATGGGGCGCTCCCTCCCCGGCCCGACCCCTTCCCAGGAGCGCCCACCATGGAGCCCAGCACCGCCACCGGCCGCCACGGCTCGCTCGAGAATCCCGAGATCGTCGAAGACGTCCCGGGCCACATCATCCCGATCCTCGACCGCGAGTTCGACGACTTCACCACGGAGGCGACGAGTTTCCTCGCAGGGGACATCGAGGAGACGGAGTTCATCAAGTTCCGCCTCAAGCAGGGCGTCTACGGCCAGCGCCAGGCCGCCGTGCAGATGGTCCGCGTGAAGCTGCCCTTCGGCGGCATCACCCCGGACCAGATGGACGCCTTCGCCGACGTGATCGAAAAGTGGGTCCCGCTGAACAAGGGCCACATCACGACGCGGCAGAACATCCAGGTCCACCACGTCCCGCTCGACGACGCGGCCGAGCTCATCCGCGAGCTCGGCGACGCCGGCCTCTCGAGCCGCGAGGGCTGCGGCAACACCGTCCGCAACGTCACAGCCGACCCGTGGGCCGGCGTGTGCGAGGGCGAGACCTTCGACCCCACGCCGTACGTGGGCGCGTACGTGCGCTACTTCGTGCGTCACCCGACGACGCAGATGATGCCGCGCAAGATCAAGACGGCCTTCGACGGCACCGCTGCCGACCGCGCGATCACCGGCATTCACGACATCGCGTTCCTTTCCCGAATCAATGCGGAGGGCGCCAAGGGGTTCGAGGTCCGCGTCGGCGGTGGCACGTCGATCATGCCCCGTATCGCGCCGACGCTCTACGACTTCGTGGAGGCCGAGAACGGCGACTACATGAAGATCGCGGAGGCCGTCTTCCGCATCTTCGACCGCCAGGACTGGCTGCGCGTGAACCGCGCCCGGGCCCGCATCAAGGTCTTCGTCGACAAGTTCGGCATCGACGAGCTGCGCGCGCAGGTCGAGGAGGAGCTCAAAGGCGACTGGGTCGGAGAGCGCGACTTCACGCCGGACCTCTTCATCCACGACGAGGAGTCGGGCGCGCCCGCTCCGGGGCGGGCGGGACGTGATCCGTCCTCGCCCAACGGCGACCGCCGCGCCTTCGACCTGTTCGTCGCGACCAACGTCGCGCCGCAACGCCAGGCCGGCTTCTCCACCGTCCACATCCACGTCCCGCGCGGCGACCTGACGCCGGAGCAGTTCCGCGGCCTCGGCCAGATCATGCGCGACCACACGGGCGGCTACGCGCGCATGACCGTTCACCAGAACATGGTCCTGCGCTGGGTCCGCGACGAGGCCGTCTACGACGTGTGGAAGCACCTCGACGCCCTCGAGCTCGGTGCGCCGGGCGCCGACTCGATCGCCGATGTCGTCTCCTGCCCGGGCACGGACTCCTGCAAGCTCGGGATCACCGCCTCGATGGGACTCAACCTCGCCCTGCGCGAGAAGCTCGCCGAGATGGCGATCGACGATCCACTCGTCGAGAACCTCCACATCAAGATGTCGGGCTGCCCCAACGGCTGCAGCCAGCACCACATCGCCCACATCGGGTTCTACGGCGCGTCGATCAAGGTCGGCGAACACACGATGCCGGCCTACGTCGCCCACATCGGCGGCACCTTCGGTGCCGGCGAGGTCGGCTACGGGACCCGTCTGAAGATCCGCCTTCCCGCCAAGCGCGTCCCCGCCGCCGTCGAGCGCTGGGTGCGCATGTACCAGGAGCAGCGCTCGGAGGGGGAGGAGTTCAGCGCCTTCGCCACCCGCGTGGGCACGAAGGCCTTCGAGGACGTCGCCCGCGACCTCTCCCTGCCCGGCGAATTCGGCCTGGACACGATGAGCGAGTTCATCGACTGGGACCGCAGCGTCCCGTTCCAGGTGGTCCGGGGTGAGGGCGAATGCGCCGTCTGAGCCCTGAGGAGGTCCTCGCCCAGGCGATCGATCGCCACGGCGCCCGCGGCGTCGTCCTGCTCTGCTCCTTTCAGAAGGAGGAGACGATCCTGCTCGACGCGCTGCTCAAGCTCGAGCCGCAGGCGCGCGTGGCGACGATCGACACGGGCGTTCTTTTCCCGGAGACGCTCGCCACGTGGCGGGAGGTCGAGAACCGCTACGGCGTCGAGATCGAGGTCGCCGACGCGACGGGCGACTGGAGCCGCGACGCCTGCTGCGCAGACGCGAAGGTGCGCGCGCTCAACGAGGCGCTGATGGGGTCGGACGGCTGGATCACCGGCCTGCGCCGCGAGCAGTCGCCGACGCGCGCGGGCGCGCAGCAGGTGGAATATGACGACGCTCGCGGGATGTGGAAGTACAATCCGCTCGCGCACTGGACGGAGGACGAGGTGTGGAAGCGCATCCTCGACCGCGACCTCCCGTACAACCCTCTGCACGACGAGGGTTATGCGTCGATCGGCTGCATGCCGTGCACCTCGCCCGGCGACAATCGCGAAGGGCGCTGGGCAGGCACGGCGAAGACCGAGTGCGGGCTGCACACATGAGCATCATGACGCCGCGATCCACCCACCTCGAAACCCTGGAGTCCGAGGCCATCCACGTCATCCGTGAGGTGGCGGCGGAGCTCGAGCGCCCTGTTCTGCTCTTCTCGGGCGGCAAGGACTCGATCGTCCTCCTGCGGCTCGCCGAGAAGGCGTTCCGGCCGGCGCCGATCCCATTCCCGGTCATGCACGTGGACACGGGACACAACTTCCCGGAGGTCGTCGAATTCCGCGACCGCCGCGTGGCGGAGCTCGACGTCGAGCTGGTCGTCGCCTCGGTGCAGGCGTCGATCGACAGCGGCCGCGTCCAGGAGGAGACCGGGCCGCGCGCCTCGCGCAACCGCCTCCAGACGATCACCCTGCTCGACGCGATCGAGGAGCACGGCTTCGACGCGGCGTTCGGCGGAGCCCGGCGCGACGAGGAGCGGGCGCGGGCCAAGGAGCGCGTGCTGAGCTTCCGCGACGACTTCGGCCAATGGGACCCGCGCGCTCAGCGGCCCGAGCTGTGGAACCTCTACAACGGCCGCATCCGGCGCGGCGAGCACGTCCGCGCCTTCCCGATCTCCAACTGGACGGAGCTCGACGTCTGGCAGTACATCGCCGAGGAGGACCTCGAGCTGCCCCGCATCTACTTCGCCCACGAGCGCGAGGTGTTCGCCCGCGACGGGATGCTCTACGCCGCTTCGGACTTCGTCGAGCTGATGGACGGCGAGGTGCCCTACCGCGAGACGGTCCGCTATCGCACGGTGGGCGACATGTCGTGCACGGGCGCCGTGCGCTCCACCGCGACGAGCCTGGAGGACGTGGTCTCGGAGATCGCCGCCACGCGCATCACCGAGCGCGGGGAGACGCGCGCGGACGACCGCGTCAGCGAGGCCGCGATGGAGGACCGCAAGCGCGAGGGCTACTTCTAGTCATGGACCTGCTCCGCCTCGCCACCGCCGGTTCCGTCGACGACGGCAAGTCCACCCTGATCGGCCGGCTGCTCTACGACTCGAAGTCGATCCTCGCCGACCAGCTCGCGCACGTGGAGATGGTCTCGCGCGGCCGCGGCGGCCCGGAGATGGACCTGTCGCTGCTCGTCGACGGGCTGCGAGCCGAGCGCGAGCAGGGCATCACCATCGACGTCGCCTACCGCCACTTCGCCACCCCCCGGCGCCGCTTCATCCTCGCCGACACGCCCGGCCACGTGCAGTACACGCGCAACATGGTCACGGGCGCCTCCACCGCGGAGCTCGCGCTCGTCCTCGTCGACGCCCGCTCCGGCGCGACGGAGCAGACGCGCCGCCACCTGGCGATCGCTGCGCTGCTCGGCGTGCGCCACGTCGCCGTATGCGTGAACAAGATGGACCTCGTCGGCCACGCGGAGGACCGCTTCGACGCGATCGTGCGTCAGTGCTGCGAGCTGACGGCGCACCTCGAGATCGAGGATGTCACCTACCTGCCGGTCAGCGCCCTGCACGGCGACAACGTCGTGACCCGCTCCGAGCGCATGCCCTGGTACGACGGTCCGCCGCTGCTGGAGTACCTCGAGACCGTGCCCGTCGGCGGCGAGCTGACGGCAGCGCCGGCGCGCTTTCCCGTCCAGTACGTGATCCGCGAGGCCGCGAGCGACTACCGCGGCTACGCGGGGCAGATCGCCGCGGGCGTCCTGCGCACAGGCGACGAGGTGGTCGTGCTTCCTCGCGGCCAGCGGACCCGGATCGCGGGGATCGACGGGCCGCACGGCCCGGTCGACGAGGCTGTCGCACCCCTGTCGGTCACGGTGCGCCTGGAGGACGACGTCGACGTCGCCCGCGGTGACCTGCTGGCGCCGGCCGACGACGCGCCCGAGCCGGCGCGGACGATCGCCGCCACCGTCTGCTGGCTCACGGACACCCCGGGCACCCCGGCCGGCCGCTACGTGCTCAAGCACACCACCCGCACGGTCCGCGCCCGGCTGGAGACGATCGAGCACCGGCTCGACGTCGTCACCATGGAGCACACGGACACCGACGCCCTCGCGCTCAACGACATCGCGCGCGTGCAGCTGCGCCTGGCGGAGCCGATCGCCGCCGACGCCTACGACCACATCCGCCCGACGGGCGCGTTCGTCCTCATCGACGAGGCCACGAACGACACCGTCGCCGCGGGCATGGTCGCCTGAATCAGGCGTAACGGGCGGCGCTGCGGGCGCGTGCCTTGACCGCCTCGACCTCGCGGTCCTTCGGCGGCGCGTGCGTGACGAGCTCTCCGAGCAGGCGCTGCGTGACCTCGGTGACCTCGGCAACCGCGCGGTCGAAAGCGCCCTTGTTGGCCGCGGATGGCTTGGCCGAGCCCGAGATCTTGCGGACGTACTGCAGCGACGAAGCGAGCACCTCGTCGGCCGTGGCGGGCGGGTCGAAATTGTGGAGCTGGCGGATGTTGCGGCACATGGCAGGAGCCTACGCCGGGGCGCCTGCCGAGACGCGGTCGCGCTCGGCGCGCGTCGTCTCTGTCCAGCACGCGGCGGCTCCGGCCTCCGCGTAGCGCGCCAGCGCGGCGTCGAGCGGCTCGGTCCGCCCAAGTAGGACGCCCCACGCCCGCCGGACCTCGGCCGCCTGCATGAGGTTGCCGGCCGCGTCCAGCTCTTCCACGGCGCGCGCGAAGGCGAGATCCGCTTCGTCCGTTCGCCCCGCAGAGGCCGCCAGGCCCGCCTCGGCCGCCCGCACCGTGGTGTCCGAGATCTCCCAGCGCTCGTCGGTGATTGTCCGCCGGGCGACCTCGACGTGCGCTTGCGCCGAGGCGACGTCCCCGGCACGGATGCTCCGCAGCGCGATCTGGGCCCGCTCCGCCGCAGCGATCCCGCGGATGCCACCCCGCTCCCACATCTCGATCGCCCCGCACCCGTCTCTAACAGCGGCCGCGAAGTCGCCGACCGCGGCCTGCGCGCCGGCGCGCCACGCGAGTACGACGGCCTCGGTCCACACGCTGCCGGCTCGGCGGGCCTCCTCGATCATGGAGTCGGCGATTCCGCGGGCCCGTTCGCCGCCGTCCCGATACGTGGCCAGCACGAGGTCCGCAATCGGGAATTCCGGGAAGGGAGCCGCGGCGATCTCGGCTGCGGCCAGGGCGAGGTCTCCTCCGACGCTGTACGCCTGGCTGCGGAAGTTGCGGAGCATTCGCTGCTGGCCTGCTGAGCTCGACCCGCGCGGCCGCTCGAGCTCGCGGCTGAGCCACGCCCCCAACTCCCTGCCACCGCGCCGGTAGAGGATGGCGGGGCCGGCCGACCACGACGCGACGAACGCGAGCCACGGGTGGTTGCGCCGGTCGGCCTCGTGCCAGGCGAGATCCAGCCGGTCCACCGCCTCGAGCTCTCCCTGCATGACCGCCATCCAGGCGTCGAGCACCTCCGCGTTGAGCGCCACGAGCGGGCGCCCGAGCGATTCGGCGATCCGGACCGCGCGGCGCGAGGCGGCGCGGGCGGAGTCGAGCTCGAGCCCCAGGAAGGACACGGTCACCCAGGCGAGGTTGAGCATCCCGACGGCGACCTCGGGAGCTTCGGTCCCCAGGACGGCCTCGGCCGCCTGCATGTGCTCGCGCGCCTTGGGGATGTCCATGGTCGGTCCCCAGGAGCTGGAGAGGTCGCGCCCGAGCCGCGAGTGGACGCGGGCCGCGCGCTCGGCCATTCCCGCCTGCTCGTAGCCGGCCAGCGCCTCTTCGAGGCGCCGGATGCCGGCCGCCGGGTCGCTGTTGGTGACGTAGCAGAGGTCCGCCAGGCGCTCGAGCACCCGGGCGCGGTCGCCCTGCGGGGCATCTGCGTCCTCCATCACCTCGAGCGCGGACTCGAGCTGGGTCTCCGCCTCCTCCCAGGCGAGTGCGGTCGCGTGCCATGCGGCGGCGCGCAGGGTCCACTCGATCGTCCGCGCCGAATCGGCGGCGCCGCCGGCGTTGCGAAGGTGCAGCGCAAGCACCGGCGCCTGCGCGTCCGGCTCGCGCGCCCGTCGCGCCTGGATGGCGTCCGCGGCCCGCAGATGCAGTCGCTGGCGCCGGGGCATGCTCAGCTCCTCGTACAGGGTCTCGCGCACGAGCGCGTGGCGGAAGGCGTACGCGGGCGCGCCGGCGTTGGTGTCCTCGACGATGAGCTGCGTGCGCAGCGCCTCGTCCAGCGCGTCGAGAAGGTCGTCCTCTGCGATCGCCGACATGGCGACCAGCACGTCGAACTCGAAGCTGCGGCCGAGCACGGACGCCTCGGCGAGGGCGCGGTTGGCTGTGTCGGACAGGCCCGCGAGCCGGCGTCCGACCGCCTCGCGCACGCCCTCGGGGATGGCCATGTCCTCGATCGCCCGGTCGCTGGTCCAACGACCGTCGCGCTCGACGATCGTGCCAGTCTCGACCAGGTGGCGGAGGATCTCCTCGATGAAGAAGGGGTTGCCCTCGGTCTCCGCGTGGAGCGCCTCGACGAACCCGCGCGGCGGCACGTGTCCGCTGCCCTCAGCAGCCAGGAGGCCCGAGACGTCCTCGGCAGTGAGACCGCCGAGCGGGACCCTTTCGACCAGGCGGTCACGCCGCAGCTCGGCGAGGACTTCGGCGAGCGGGTGACGCCGGGAGAGCTCGGTCTCGCGATAGGTGGCCACCACCAGGCCGCTGGCCTCACGCGACCGGACGAGATGGCGGGTGAGGGCCAGCGTCGGCCCGTCGGCCCAGTGCAGGTCGTCCAGCAGAACGACGAGCGGCCCGGCGCGCCCGATCGCGCTGAGGAAAACCACCACGGCATCGAACAGCGCGAGCCGCTCCGTCGACGGATCGGCGTCGCGGTCGAGCGGCCGTCCCCCCGCGCCCGTGAGGCGCTCGAGCCCCTGCGCGAGTGGCGCGGCGGCCGGAACCGCGGTGAGGTACGCCCGGATCGCCTCAGCGAACGGCTGGTAGGGAACCAGAGCCTGCTCGTCGCACCGGCCAAAAAGCACGACCGCGCCCTCGGCGTGCGCCGTCGCCGCGAACTCCGAGGCGAGCCGGGTCTTGCCGACGCCGGGCTCACCACCGATCGCCGCGAGTCGTGCGCCGTCGCCCGCCGAGACCAACGCCGCCCGCAGCTGGGCGAGGGCGGGATCGCGGCCGACGAACGCTGTCGACGACTTGCCGATCGGCTCGGGAAGCGGAGCCAGCAGCGCGGACGCCGGCGTTGGCGGCGGCTCGGCGGCATCGCCGTCCCACACGGCCTCCCAGGTGGGAACGGGAACGGACAGACCCTTGAGGACGAGCGGGCCGAGCGACCGGAAACGCATAGATTCCTGCGTCCCGACGAGGCCGCGCACGAGGTCCGACACCAGGATCTGCCCGCCCGCCGCCCGGTCGCACAGGCGGCTGGCGACGACCACCGGCGTCCCGAAGTAGTCCTCGTCCTCCCGGGCCGGCTCACCCGCATGAAGGCCGATGCGCAGCGCCGTTGCCTCCCCCTGCGCGGCGACGCTGCGCTGCATCTCCTGCGCGCAGCACACCGCTGCCGCGGCAGAGGAGAACGCCACCATCAGCCCGTCGCCCAGGTTCTTGACCTCGCTGCCGCCGGCCTCCGTGATCGCCTCCCGCAGGGCGGCGAAGTGCCGGCGGCGGTGCTCGGCCGCTGCGGCCTCCCCGAGCCGCCCGAGCAGCTCGGTCGATCCCACCAGGTCGGTGAAAAGCAGCGTGACGGTTCCGGCCATCGAAGTCACCTCGGCCCGAACCTACCAGCGGGCCCCGGGGCCGCACGGGCCCGGCGGGTACCATGCGCCGCCGCATGTTCAGCAAGGTCCTGATCGCCAACCGCGGCGAGATCGCCGTCCGCGTGATCCGTGCGCTCGACGAGCTCGGCATCGCCTCCGTCGCCGTCTATTCGGAGGCCGACCGGGACGCCCAGCACGTCAAGCGCGCCACCGAGGCGTACCTGATCGGCCCGGGCCCGGCGGCGGAGAGCTACCTCGTGGTCGACAAGCTGCTCGAGGTCGTCGAGCGGTCGGGAGCCGACGCCGTCCATCCTGGCTACGGCTTTCTCGCCGAGAACGCGGCCTTCGCGCGGGCGCTCGAGGAGAAGGCCATCACCTTCATCGGCCCCCCGGCGAGCGCGATCGACGCCATGGGCTCGAAGACCGCCGCGCGCGACCTGATGCAGAAGGCCGGGGTCCCGATCGTCCCCGGCACCACCGAGGCGGTGCCCGACGTCAAGGCGGCGGAGAAGATCGCCAAGGAGATCGGCTATCCCATCGCGGTGAAGGCGGCAGGCGGCGGCGGCGGCAAGGGCTTCCGCGTGGCGCTCGAGCCCAAGAACCTCAAGGACGCCTTCGAGGGCGCCGCGCGCGAGGGAGAGAAGTTCTTCTCCGACGCGACGGTCTACCTCGAGCGCTACCTGCCCGACCCACGCCACGTCGAGGTCCAGATCCTCGCCGACAAGCATGGCAACGTCATCCACCTGGGCGAGCGCGACTGCTCCATCCAGCGCCGCCACCAGAAGCTCATCGAGGAGTCCCCGGCGCCGCTCGTCGACGACGCGATGCGCGAGCGCATCGGCAAGATCGCGGTCGACGCCGCGCGCGCGGTCGACTACCACTCCGCCGGGACGATCGAGGGACTTCTGCAGGACGGCGAATATTTCTTTCTCGAGATGAACACGCGTGTCCAGGTCGAGCACTGCGTCACGGAGATGACGACGGGCATCGACATCGTGCGCGAGCAGATCCGCGTCGCCGCGGGCGAGAAGCTGGCCTACACCCAGGACGACGTACGCCTGACCGGCCACGCCATCGAGTGCCGCGTCAATGCGGAGGACGCTTCGAGGAACTTCGCCCCGGCGCCGAGCACGATCACCCACTATCGCGAGCCGAGCGGCCCCGGCGTGCGCGTGGACTCCGGCGTGACGACGGGCTCGGAGATCACCCCGCTCTACGACCCGATGGTCGCGAAGCTGATCGTGTGGGACGCCGACCGCGAGCTCGCCACGCGGCGGATGCGGCGTGCGCTCGAGGAGTTCGAGATCGAGGGCGTCACCACGCTGATGCCTTTCCACAAAGCGATCATGGCTTCGGAGCAGTGGGCCAACGCCGAGACCTGTCGCGACCTCATCGAGGACAAGGAGTGGCTGAAGTCGCTCGCCCAGCCGAAGCCGGAGGCGCCTGCTCACGACGAGGCCGAGAAGGAGGAGCGCACCTACACCGTCGAGGTGTCCGGCAGACGCTTCGACGTCAAAGTGCACGGCGAGGCGTTCGCGGGCGGCGGCGCGGCGGCGGGCGCGGGCAGCGCTGGGCGGCGCGCACCCAAGCGCTCCGAGCGCAAGTCGGGCGGGAGCGGCGCAGCGGGCGACGACCTGACCGCTCCGCTCCAGGGCAACATGTGGAAGGTCCTCGTGGAGAAGGGCGCGACGGTCGAGGAGGGCCAGCTCATCTGCATCATCGAGGCGATGAAGATGGAGAACGAGATCACCGCCCATAAGGCGGGGGTGATCGAGGAGCTCGCCGTCAAGGAGGGCGAGCCGGTCGCCAACGGCGCCCTCATCGCCGTCATCAAGTCGCCCTCGTAACGACGCCGCCAACGCGCCCGATCGGGCGCTTGACGCCGCTATTGGGTTCGGGACAAGGGCGAAGGTGGCACCCTGTTCCTTCAATGCCCGCTCGGCTGACACTCCTCCTCGTCCTCGCGCTGCTCGCGCTCTCGCCCGCGGGCGCCCGCGCTGCCGCCCCCACGCCGACGCTGTTTCCGTCGGACCGGCTGACCGTTCCCGACCCGGGCCAGCTGACCGGGAAGCGGGTGAACCTCCCGTTGCCCGACTGCGCGGCACGCCCGTCCGACTGCGACGACGTCCGCCTGCTCAACGAGTTCGACGGCTTCGACCTCGACCCGCGCGTCGCGGTGAACTTCGGCGTCGCGATCGACATGGCGGGGGTGACGAAGGACACCCTCTACCTCGAGAAGAACGGCCGGCGCATCGGGCTGAACCGCCTCGTGTGGAGCCCGGCCCGACGGACGCTCTACGGGCAGCCCGTCGAGTTCCTCGAGGAGCAGTCGACCTACCGCCTCGTAGTCACGGCCGCGATCAGCGGGAAGGCGGCCTTCGCGACCTTCACCACGATGTCGGCGACGGATCCGCTCCAGCGGATGCGCCGGCAGCTCGATGACGGTACGGCGTATGACGCGGCCGGAATCCCTCCGGTCGCGCGCAACATCGCCATCGACGCCGCCTTCCCGGCGCCGACAGTCCTCGACATGGTGCGTAACAACGACATAGGCGGCGGCAAGACGGCCGAGGAGCGGATCGTCAACACGGCGTTGGACAACGCCGGCACCTACGCGTTCGGCTTCTTCAAGGCGCCGAGCTGGCTCGACGCCGACCGCACTATCCCGCAGGTTCGCACCCGCTCGGTTGCCTCCGTGCGCGGGTCGGAGACGCTCGGCGTTGCCATCATCCTCCCCGCCGGAACGCCGCCCGAGGGCGGTTGGCCCGTCGCCATCCACGGCCCCGGCGTGACGCGATCGAAGTACGACATCTTCCTCGCGTCGGACTTCAACGCGCGCAAGGGCTTCGC
>Ga0136633_1000334_pt1 | contig 35884 bp, 32 predicted proteins | sample AntDrymeUQ832206_2_FD_105494 | JGI IMG/M metagenome (GOLD analysis project Ga0136633, IMG submission 105494) | Polar desert sand microbial communities from Dry Valleys, Antarctica - metaG UQ83 (22.06) | ecosystem: Environmental > Terrestrial > Soil > Desert | place: Antarctica: Dry Valley... | reverse complement strand
CTTCTACGACGAGAACGACACCTATTTCCTCTCCGACGTCGGCAAGTCGTTCATCGCCGGCCAGCTGCGCCACGCCCGGGAGATCAGCTCGATCTTCGCCCAGTGGGTCAACTCCTACAAGCGCCTGGTTCCCGGCTACGAGGCGCCGGTGTACCTGGCGTGGTCGCGCCGAAACCGCAGCGCGCTGGTCCGCGTGCCGCTCTACCACCCCGGCAAGGAAAAGGCGACGCGCATGGAGCTGCGATGCCCCGATCCCGCGTGCAACCCCTACCTGACGTTCGCGGCGCTACTGCAGGCGGGGCTCGAGGGCGTCGAGCACGGATACGAGCTGCCCGAGCCGATGGAGAAGAACCTCTATCACCTGGCGCCCGACGAGCGACGCCGGCTCGGCATCGAACAGCTGCCCGAGACGCTGGGCGAGGCGATCGAGATCACTGCGGAGTCCGAGCTTGTCCTACGCACGCTCGGCGAGCACATGTTCAACCGCTTCGTCGAGATCAAGCGCCGTGAGTGGGAGGACTACCGCGTGCAGGTCACGCAGTGGGAGCTCGACCGCTACCTGCCGGTGCTCTAGGCACTCCGCCTTCAGCTTGTCGATCACGGCGGTACGGATAGCGTGCCGCGCATGATTCTCGACCACGTGGCGATCGGCGTCGCCGACGGCGCGGCGGGCATGCGTACCCGCTACCACCCGCGCTATTACGGCGCGTTCGTCATCGACCCCGATAGGCACAACGTCGAAGCCGTCACGCACGACGCGGGCTAGAGCACGTGGACCCCCTCTCCGGCATCGGCGCGATCTTCGCCGCCTTCGGGCTCTCGGGCGCAGCGGGGCTCAACGCCTGGATCCCGCTCATGGCCACGGCGCTGGCTGGGCGCTTCGGCTGGCTCGACCTCGGCGAGAACTTCGACGCGCTGGAGAGCACCCCCGCGCTGCTGGGGATCGGCGCGGCTCTGGCGGTGGACTTCGTCGGCGACAAGTTGCCCGGCGTCGACCATGTGCTGCACGCGATCGGCGGCGTGGTTCAACCCGCGGCCGGCGCGGTGCTGTTCGGGGCCCAGACCGGCATCGCCGGCGACCTCGACCCGACGCTGGCCCTCGTCCTTGGAGCTGCCGTCGCGGGCACGGTCCACGCCGGGCGGGCGGGCGTCCGGCCGATCTCGACGGCGAGCACCGGAGGGTTCGGCAACCCGGTCCTCTCGTTCGTGGAAGATCTCGGGGCGGTCGGGCTCACGGTGCTGGCCTTCGCCCTGCCGCTCATTGCGCTAGTCGCGGTCGTGCTCGTCGTGGTGGCGCTCGTACGGGTGTGGTTGCGCGTGCGCAGGACCGCTTCGGGCTAGTCGATCAGCGCGCGCAAATCTTCGGGCTCGGTGACCGGTTGCCGGCAGGCGAAGCGCTCGCAGACGTAGGCGGCGGTGGTCTCGTCGACGGGCGTGCGGCCCTCCATCAGCGGCACCCCGTCGCCGGCGCCGCCCGCCAGCACGACGTGCGGACGCAACCGCTCGCGAACGACCCGGACCAGCGCTGCCGGGTCATCGCCGGCGATCGCGATTTCCCGCGTGGGGGTGAGGTGGAAATCGAGCGCCTGGAGCAGATGGCCAAAGGCGGTCGGGTGGCGCGGGGCGATCTCGTGGAGCAGCTGGAGGTGACCCTCGGCAGCCGCCTCGTAGCGGTGCTCGCCCGTGAGCGCCGCCAGCCGCAGCAGACCATACGCCGCGCTCGACGCGCCCGAGGGGATCGGGGCGTCCTCGAGATCCTTGCGGCGCGCGACGAGCCGCTCGTGGTCTGTCGCGGTGGAAAAGAACCCCCCGCGCTCCTCATCGGCGAACCGCTCGAGGATCTGATCGGCGATGGCCCGCGCCTCGATGAACCAGCGCGAGTCGAACGTCGCCTCGTAGAGCACGATCAGCGCCTCGAGCAGGAACGCGTGGTCCTCGAGGTAGGCGTTCAGGCGGCCGCGGCCGTCCTTCCACGTGCGCAGCAGGCGGCCGTCCTCGCCCCGCAGGTCGCGCAGCACGAAATCCGCCGCGCCGCGCGCCACATCGAGGTAGTCGTCGCGCTCCAGCACGGCGCCGGCGTCAGCGAACGCGGTGATGGCCAGCGCGTTCCACGACGTCAGGCGCTTGTCGTCGAGGCCCGGGCGCACCCGCTCGGCGCGCGCCGCCAGCAGCGTCGAGCGGATCCGCTCGCGCTGAGCGGCCGTGGGCTCCGGTCCCCTCGCCTCGGCGATGTTGGAGCCCTCGAAGTTGCCGCGGAACGTCGCGCCGAACCAGGCGATGGCCGCGGCCGCGTCGGGGCCGAGGAGCGTCTGGAGCTCCTCGAGCGACCAGACGTAGAACTTGCCTTCGACGCCCTCGGAGTCGGCGTCGAGCGCTGAGTAGAACCCGCCCTCGGGGCCGCGCAGCTCGCGGGCGAGGAAGTCGAGCGTCTCGACGCACGTGCGCAGCAGGAGCGCGTCGCCGCTGACCTGCCAGCCGTGCAGGTAGGCGCGGGCGAGAAGCGCGTTGTCGTAGAGCATCTTCTCGAAGTGCGGAACGGTCCACGTGCGGTCGACCGAGTAGCGGGAGAACCCGCCGCCGATCTGGTCGTTGATGCCGCCGCTGGCCATCAGCCGCAGCGTCGCCAGCGACATCTCGGTCTCGCCGCGCGCGAGCAGGAACTCGATCGTCGAGGCCGCGGGGAACTTCGGCGCGCCGCCCCAGCCGCCCCACTGCGGGTCATACAGCGTGCGCAGCTGCTGCGCCGCAGCATCCAGCGTCTGCGGGTCGAGCGGCTGGGCTGATGGCTCGAGCGACGCCGCTCCCGCCAGACGCGGCGCCATCTGCTCGCCCTGGGCGACGATGTCGTCGCGCTTGGTCGCCCAGGCGTCGGCGACCGCGCCGAGGATCTGCGGCCAGCTGGGCATGCCGTGGCGCGGCTCGGGTGGGTAGTAGGTGCCGCCGAAGAACGGGACCTGCTCGGGGGTGAGGAACACGTTGAGCGGCCAGCCGCCGTGACCGGTCATCGCCTGCACGGCCTCCATGTAGATCGCGTCGACGTCCGGGCGCTCCTCGCGATCGACCTTCACGCAGACGAAGTGCTCGTTCATCAGCGCGGCGATCTCGGAGACCTCGAACGACTCGCGCTCCATCACGTGACACCAGTGGCAGGCGCTGTAGCCGATGGAGACCAGCAGCGGCTTGTCCTCCTCGCGCGCCCGCCGCTGGGCCTCCTCGCCCCAGGGCAGCCACGCCACCGGGTTGTCCTTGTGCTGGAGCAGGTAGGGGGAGGTCTCGTGCGCGAGCGCATTGGCCATGCCGGCCAAGGTAGTCCGGAACACATCGAGACACGGCCCGGAGGCCGTCGGCCCGAGTACTCTCGCGTCCATGGCAGAACACCGGCAGGTCATCAACGCCGACACCGCTCCCGCGCCCGTCGGGCCTTACAGCCACGCGGTCCGCAGCAACGGGTTGCTGTTCTGCTCGGGGCAGGTGGCGCTCGACCCCGGCACGGGCGACCTCGTCGGCGAGACGCCGGGTGAGCAGGCCCAGCAGTGTCTGGTCAACCTGCAGGCCGTCTGCGAGGCGGCCGGCGCATGGCTGACCGACGCGGTTCGCGTCACCGTCTGGCTGACCGACATGGCGTCGTTCGTCGAGGTCAACGAGGTCTACGCCCAGTTCTTCGATGCCGCCGAGCCGCCGGCGCGCGTGGCCATCGCAGTCGCCGGGCTGCCCAAGGGCGCGGTCGTCGAGATCGACGCCGTCATCGCCTACCGCGACTGATGCCCGGTCCGACGGCCGCTGACGTCGAGCGCGCCCGCGCCGCCGTCGGCGACCTCGTCCGGCACACGCCGGTCCTGCCGAGCGCGACGCTGACCGAACGGTGTGGCGGTGAGGTGTTCCTCAAGGCCGAGAACCTGCAGCGCACCGGGTCGTTCAAGATCCGCGGAGCGCTCAACAAGCTCGCCGCGCTGGGTGAGGAGGGCTGCGCCAACGGTGTCGTCGCGGCGAGCGCGGGCAACCACGCCCAGGCGCTGGCCTTCGCGGCCCGCGCCCGCGGCGTGCCCTGCGAGGTGTTCATGCCCCGCGCCGCCCCGATCGCCAAGGCCGAGGGAGCAGAAGCGCTCGGCGCCACCGTGATCGCCGGCGGCGACACCGTCGACGAGTGTCTGCAAGCGGCCACCGCGCGGGCGGCCGAGTCCGGTATGGCGTTCGTGCATCCGTTCGACGATCCCGACATCGTGGCCGGGCAGGGCACGCTCGGCCTCGAGCTGCTGGCCGACGTGCCGGACCTCGCCAAGGTCGTCGTGCCGGTGGGCGGCGGCGGGCTGGCGGCAGGCCTCGCGATCGCCGTCAAGGCGGCGCGCCCAGACGTCGAGGTCGTCGGCGTGCAGGTCGACGCCCCCCGGTCGATCGCCGACGGCATCGCCATCAAGCACGTCGGCGCGCTGACCGGCGCGCTGCTCGACGAGTGGGTCGACGACCTCGTCTTCGTCGCGGAGGACGACATCGCCGAGGCGATCGTCCTGCTGCTGGAGAAGGCCAAGCTCGTCGTCGAGGGCGCCGGGGCGGTCGGCGCGGCGGCGTTGCTCGGTGGGCTCACGAATCCCGCCCCCGAAGGGACCACGGTCGTCGTCCTGAGCGGCGGCAACGTCGACGCCGGCCTGCTCGCCGAGGTCGCCCGCCGCCATGAGACCCTGGCCGGCCGGCGCCTCGTGATCTTCACCCGCGTTTCCGACCGACCCGGCTCGCTCGCTCAGCTGCTGGCCTGCGTGGGCGAGACGGGCGCCAGCCTGCTCGACGTCCAGCACATGCGCGAGGGAGTGGATCTCCACGTTCGTGAAACGGCGGTCCAGCTCGTCCTCGAAACGCGTGGCCGCGAGCACGCCGAGAGCGTGCTCGATGCGATCGCCGCCGCGGGCTATGAGGCGACTACTCCGGTGTGACGTAGGCGCCGGAGATCCCGCCGTCGACCAGAAACGTCGAGGCGGTGATGAACGACGACTCATCGGAGGCGAGGAAGACGACCGCGTTGGCGATCTCCTCCGGCTCGCCGAAGCGGCCCATCGGGATGTGGACCATCCGCCGCGCGGCCTTCTCAGGGTCCTTCGCAAAGAGCTCCATCAGCAGCGGCGTGGCGATCGGGCCCGGGCACAGCGCGTTGACGCGGACGCCCTGGCGGGCGAACTCGACGCCCATCTCTCGGCTCATCGCCAGGACCGCGCCCTTCGACGCGGTGTAGGAGATCTGCGACGTCGCGGCGCCGAGCACGGCGACGAACGACGCGGTGTTGATGACCGAGCCGCCGCCACCGTCGACCAGATGGGGGATGCCGTGCTTGCAGCACAGGAAGACCGACTCGAGATTGACGCGCTGCACACGCTGCCATGCCGCGAGGTCGGTGTCGAGCACCGACGCGTCGTCGTCGGGGGAAATTCCCGCGTTGTTGAAGAGGACGTCGATGCGGCCGAAGGTCTCCTTGGTCCGCTCGTACATGTCGACCACCTGGCCCTCATGGGTGATGTCGGTCTGCAACGAGAGGTCGCCCGGCGCGTTCTCGGCGAGGTCGACGCCGACGACCTTGGCCCCCTCGCGCTGGAAGGCCTCGACCGTGGCAGCGCCGATGCCCCCGGCCGCGCCGGTGACGACGCAGACCTTCCCGTCTAGACGGCCCATGAGATGGTCTTGACCTCCGTGTAGTGGTCGAGGGCGTGCGGGCCGAGCTCGCGGCCCACGCCGGACTGCTTGAAGCCTCCGAACGGCGTTGAGACCCGCACCGAGGTGTTCGAGTTGACGCTGATGACGCCGGTCTCGATCGCCCGCGCGACCCGCAGGGCCCGCGCGCCGTCGCGGGTCCAGATCGACCCCGACAGTCCGTAGATGGTGTCGTTGGCCAGGCGGACGGCCTCCTCCTCGTCGCGGAAGGGGATGACCACCGCCACCGGGCCGAAGATCTCCTCGACGGCGGCGCGATCGGTGTTGCTGCAGGGCGCGAGCACCGTGGGGGCGAACCAGTACCCGGGTCCGTCGGGCGCGGCCCCGCGGATCGCCACCGGCGCGTCGGCGCCGACGAACGAGGCGACGCTCTCGCGTTGAGCCGCTGAGATCAGCGGGCCCATCTGGGTTTCCTCGTCGAGCGGGTCGCCGACGCGGATCGACTCGACCTCGGACTCGAAGGCGTCCATGAAGCGGTCCATCGCGCTGCGCTCGACGAGGATCCGCGAGCGCGCGCAACAGTCCTGGCCCGCGTTGCCGAACACCGCCAGCGGGGCCATCGCGGCGGCCTTCTCCAAGTCGGCATCGGCGAACACCACGTTGGCTGACTTGCCGCCCAGTTCGAGCGTCACGCGCTTGATCGTCTGCGCCGCGCCCGCGGCGATCGAGCGGCCGACCTCGGTCGAGCCGGTGAAGGCGATCTTGGCGATGTCGGGGTGCTCGACCATCCGCTGCCCGCACACCGAGCCCGGGCCGGCGACGACGTTGAGCACGCCCTCGGGCAGCCCGGCCTCGACCGCGACGCGCTCCAGGCGCAACGCGGTCAGCGGCGTCAGCTCGGCCGGCTTGAGCACCACGGTGTTGCCGGCGGCCAGCGCCGGGCCGAGCTTCCAGGCGGCGATCGTCAGCGGGAAGTTCCACGGCGTGATCATCCCGACGACGCCGAGCGGCTCGCGGACGGTGAAGGCCATGCCGCCGGCGATCGGGATCGTGTCGCCCAGCAGCCGCTCCGGCGCGCCCGCGTAGTAGCGGAACACGTCGACGACCATCTCCATCTCGCCGCGCGCGTCGCTGATCGGCTTGCCGGCGTTGCGCGCCTCGAGGACCGCGAACGCTTCGAGGTCGTGCGCCACCGCGTCGGCCAGGCGGCGTAGCAGCGCCGCCCGGTCGGCGGGCGCGACCGCCCGCCACGCCGGGTAGGCCGCCTTGGCCCGGGCGACGGCGGCGTCGACCTCGTCGGCGCCGCCGCGCGGGATGGTCTCCAGGACCCGCTCCGTCGCGGGTTCCAGGACCTCGAGCGTCCCGCTCACTAGGTGGCGGCGGGAGGGCCGCCCGTGTGCGGCTCGCCGAGCTCGGCGTCGAGCTCGGAGATCGTGTGCCTCGGACCCGTGAACGTGTTCTTCGCGCTGATCAGCCACCACAGGCCGACCACGAGGAGCAAGCCGCCCGTCACCAGCGGCGCGTAGTTGACGAAGTTCCAGTCGAACTCGTCGTTCCACGGCACGCCCGCGGGGTTGGTCGGGAGGATGAAGATCACCGTGATGATCGCCACCCAGACCACCGCCAGGGGGTTCATCCACTTGTACTTGCGCCCGAGGGTCCAGGGCCCGGACTCGAAGGCGTCGCCCTGGCGCCAGCGCAGGTAGATCGGGATGACGTAGGCGATGTAGAGGCCGATCACGGCGATCGAGACGACCGCGTAGAACGCGACCGGGATCCCGGCCTCATTGGGGAAGTAGGCGGGAACGGTCAGGATCGCCGCGCTTACGGCCATCAGGAGCACGGCCATCGCCGGAACTCGCCGGCTGTTCACCCGGCTCCACAGGCGCGAGCCCGGGATCGCGCCGTCGCGGCTGAACGCGAAGCACATGCGTGAGGCGCTGGTCAGGCTCGCCGCGCCGCAGAACAGCTGGCCGACCGTCGAGATGACCAGGATCACCTTCAGCCAGCTGTCGCTGAGCGCCTGGTCGAGGATCGCCACCGAGACGAACGCGCCGCCCGCCGCCGCCTCGTTGACCGCGTCGACGTCCTGAACGGCGAAGGTGATGGCCAGCAGCAGAACCCAGCCGATCAGCGCCGAGTAGAAGATCGATCTCCACACGCCCTTGGCCGCCGAGTCGGCGGCGCCGTGGGTCTCCTCGGAGACGTGCGCGCTGGCGTCGAAGCCGGTGATCGTGTACTGGGTGAGCAGAAAGCCCAGCGGCAGGACGTAGAGCCAGAACATCGCGGTCCCGTTGTCGCCGTTGGAGAAGCCCGAGTTGTTGAAGCGCTCGGTGAAGACGAAGTCGGCGCTCGCGTGGTTGTCGGGCACCAGGATCAGGACGCCGATGATGATCGCCACGCCGATGACGTGCCACCAGACCGAGACGCCGTTGAGCCGCGCGACGAGATGGCTGCCGGCGATGTTGACGAGCGCGTGGAAGGCCAGCACGATCAAAAACAGCCAGAACGTGCCGGCGAGGAAATCGCCCTCGACGCCGTTGAAGGTGTTGATGTCGAACGCCCCGAGCGTGAGGTTCAGGAACGTCGCAGCGCCGTAGTCGATCGCCGCGGTGACCGCGATCAGCCCGATGAGGTTGAACCAGCCGGTGAACCAGCCCCAGGCGGCTCCGCCCATCTTGGCCGCCCACCAGTAGATGCCGCCCGCCGTCGGGTAGGCGCTGACCAGCTCGGACATGCAGAAGCCGATCATCAGGATCGGGATCGAGATCAGGATCCAGCCCCACGAGATGGCGATGGGGCCGCCGTTGTTCCACGCCTGCCCGTAGGTCGTGAAGCACCCGGCCAGGACCGAGATGATCGTGAACGAGATCGCGAAGTTCTGAAAGCCGCTCCAGCTGCGGTTCAGCTCCTGTGAGTAGCCGAGCTCGGCGAGCCGTCGCTCGTCGGCATCCTGGGTCGACGGGGCACCTGCGGGGGGGCCGGCGGTTGCGCTCATTCGTCCTTCTCTCTGGCGAAAAAGGTTTGGAACCGATGCCTTCGGCCGCGAATCTACGCCTGCCGATGGACGGAAGTCAACACCGGCTGTTCAAGACGACGGCAGGAGGCCGGCCAGGACGTGCTCGGTGCCGCGCACGTGCTCGGCCATCACGCTCGTCGCGCGCGTGCCGTCGTGGGCCCGAATCGCCGCGAGCAGGCGCGCGTGCTGCGCGTTGGCGTTGGCGAGGACCTCGGGCGGATGGGCGATGTGGGCGATGAGGTCGGTCATGGAGCCCTGCGCCTCGGTGGCCAGCGTGATCAGCGGCCGGCTGCCGGTGGACTCGGCCAGACCGATGTGGAACCGCACGTCGGCCTGCCGGTATTCGCCGAAGTCCTCGATCATCTCGTCCATCTCGGTCACGAGGGCGAGGAGCGGCTCGAGGCGGTCGGGCTGCGCCCGGTCAGCCGCAAGCGCCGCCACCCCGAGCTCGACGGCGAGCCGGACGTCGCAGGCGTCGCGCCACGTGCTGAGCATCTCGGCCGACGGCGCCTCGAGCCGCGGAGGACTGTCGGCGACGAACGTGCCGCCGCCCCGGCCACGGGCGGCCACGAGGTGGCCGCTCTGGACCAATGCCGTGAGGGCCTGCCGCAGCGTCGAACGAGAGATCTCGAGCTTCTGACACAGCTCGCGCTCGGCCGGCAGGCGGGCTCCGGGCGCCAACACCCCGAGCTTGATCGCCGTCCCGATCCGGTCCATCGTCTCCTCGAACGCGGTCTGCGACACCACCGGGGCGAACGTCAGCTCGAGCGACGTTGCGGCCGGATTCACAACCGCTCGAACCCCCGGATGCGCTCCCAGTCGGTGACGGCCGCCTCGAAGGCGGCGAGCTCGACGCGGGCATTGTTGAGGTAGTGCTCGACGACCTCGTCGCCGAACGCCGCGCGGGCCAGAGCCGACTGGGCGAAGAGGTCATGGGCGTCGCGCAGCGTGCCCGGCACCCGCGGATGGTCCGAGACGTAGGCGTTGCCCTCGCACGGCGGCTCGAGGTCGAGCTCGTCGTCGATGCCGCGCAGGCCGCCGGCGATCAGCGCGGCGAGCGCGAGGTACGGGTTGAGGTCGGCGCCGCCCAGCCTGCACTCGACGCGGCGGCCGGCGCCGTGGCCGACGACGCGCATCGAGCACGTGCGGTTGTCGGTGCCCCAGGCGACCGCGGTCGGCGCGAACGAGCCGGCGGCAAAGCGCTTGTAGGAGTTGACGTTGGGCGCGAGGAACAGCGTCAGCTCGCGCAGCGACGCGAGGATGCCGGCCACGAAGGAATCGAAGAGGACGTCGTCGTCGGCGAAGAGGTTCTCGCCCTTCTCGTCGGCCAGCGAGATGTGGATGTGGCACGAGTTGCCCTCGCGCTGGTCGTACTTGGCCATGAACGTGATGGCCTTGCCGTCCTGCGAGGCCATCTCCTTGGCCGCGTTCTTGAAGACGACGTGCTCGTCGCAGGCGCGCAGCGCGTGCTGATAGTGGAAGTTGATCTCGTGCTGGCCGAGGTTGCACTCTCCCTTGGAGTCCTCGACCTGCAGCCCGGCGGCGGCCATCGCGTTGCGGATCCGCCGCAGCAGCGGCTCGACCCGCGCCGTTCCCAGCAGCGAGTAGTCGACGTTGTAGCGGTTGGCCGGCTCGAGGTCTGTGTAGCCGCTGTCCCAGGCTTGCTCGTAGGTGGTGTTGAAGATCTGGAACTCGAGTTCGGTGCCGGCGTTGGCGATCCAGCCGCGCTCGGTGAGGCGGGCGAGCTGGCTGCGCAGGATCTGGCGCGGTGAGGCCATCACGTCGGAGCCGTCGCCCCACACGACGTCCGAGAGGCACATCGCCGTGCCCTCCTGCCAGGGCACGAGGCGCAGCGTGTCCATATCGGGGCGCATCTCGAAGTCGCCGTAGCCGCGGTCCCACGAGGCCATGGCGTAGCCGTCGACCGTGTTCATCTCGACATCGACCGCGAGCAGGTAGTTGCACCCCTCCGCGCCGTGGTCGACGATCGCCTCGAGGAAATGGCTCGTGTTGAAGCGCTTGCCCTGCAGGCGGCCCTGCATGTCGGTGAACGCCAGCAGCACCGTGTCGATCTCGCCGCGGTCGGCAGCCTTGCGCAGGTCGGCGAGCTCCATCCCGAGAACGTACTCCCGCCAGACCTTTTCCCGCAAGGCGGCCGTGTGCGGATACGGTCCGCACGGATGGACGAAGTCCTGGCCAAGCTCGAAGCCCTGCTTGGCCCGCGCGAGGGCGAGCCGCTGCCGCTCGAGGACGGCATCACCAACCGCAACTACCGCGTGCGCTTCGGCGGCCGCGACCATGTCGTGCGCATCTGCGGCGCCGAGACGAGCCTGTTGGGCATCGATCGTCGAGCCGAGCAGGCCGCCGCCACGGCAGCCCACGAGGCGGGCATCGGGCCGGAGGTCACGGCGTTCCTGGCCGAGGACGAATGCCTGGTCACGGCGTTCGTGGTGGCGCGCAGCCTCGAGCCCGCCAGCGTCCAAGAGGACATCGCGCGGGTCGCTGCCGCTCTGCGCTCGATCCACCACGCCCGGCCGGTCCACGCGACGTTCTCGCCGTTCCGCGTCGGCGAGCGCTACCGCGAGCTGACGCTCGAGCGGGGCGGCGAGCTGGCGGAGGCCTGCGACGACGCGACGGCGGTGGCGAAGCGCATCGAGGCAGCGCTTCCACCGTTCAAGCCGGCGCTGTGCCACAACGATCTGCTACCGGCCAACCTGCTCGACGACGGGGAGCGCCTGTGGATCATCGACTGGGAGTACGCGGCGATGGGCGACCCGTTCTTCGACCTCGGCAACCTCTCGGCGATGAACGGGTTCTCGCTGCACGACGACACCGAACTCGTCACGGGCTACCTGGGGCACTGCGACGAGCCTGACTTGGCCCGGGTCCGCCTGCATCGTGCGTCGGCCGAGTACCGCGAGGGCATGTGGGGGGTCGTCCAGCAGGTGCTGTCGGATCTCGACTTCGACTTCGCCGGCTACGCCGATGAGCATCTGACGGCGATGCTCGAATCCGATTGGGAGGAGTGGCTAGATGGTGCGGCCTCGTGAGCTACCCGACCGCGCGCGCGTGGTCATCATCGGCGGTGGGGTGGGGGGCGCCTCGATCGCCTATCACCTCGCTCAGCTGGGCGAGCGCGACGTGGTCCTGGTCGACCGCGCCGAGCTGACCAGCGGCTCGACGTTCCACTCGGCCGGGCTGGTCGGGCAGCTGCGCTCGAGCGTCTCGCTGACCAAGATGATGATGCACTCCGTCGACGTCTACCGGCAGGTTCCCGGGTGGATGGAGGTCGGCTCGCTGCGTCTTGCCTCGACGCCCGAGCGGATGGAGGAGCTGCGCCGTCAGGCCGCGTGGGCGCAGACCTTCGGGTTGCCGCTGGAGCTGATCTCGCCCGCCGAGGCGCTCGAGCTGTTCCCGGTGATGGACCCCGACGGCGTGCTCGGGGCGGCCTACCTGCCGACCGACGGCTACCTCGATCCCTCCCAGCTGACCTACTGGCTGGCTGACGGCGCTCGGGAGGGCGGCTGTCAGATTTTCACCCACACGCGCGTGACCGGCATCTCGCCGGGCCGGGTCGAGACCGAGTGGGGGACGATCGAGTGCGAGACGATCGTCAACGCGGGCGGGATGTTCGCCGCCGAGATCGGCCGTCTGGCCGGTGTGCGGGTGCCGATCGTGCCGATGGCCCACGAGTACGTCGTGACCCAGCCGTTCCGCGAGAACCACCTCGACCAGCGGCTGCCGACGATGCGCGACCCCGACCTGCTCGTCTACTACCGCGAGGAGGGCGGCGGCCTGGTGTGGGGCGGCTACGAGCGCTCGTGTGCTCCGTGGGCGCTGGACGCGAGCGGCCTGGACGCGATCCCGGCGGACTTCAACGGGCGACTGCTGGAGGAGGAGTGGGATCGCTTCGAGGAGATCGTCGTCAACGCGCAGAAGCGGGTGCCCGCGCTGCGCGATGCGAAGGTCACACGGCTGATCAACGGGCCCGAGGCGTTCACGCCCGATGGCGAGTTCTGCCTTGGCGAGACCGAGGTCCCAGGCTTCTTCGTCGCCGCGGGCTTCTGCGCGCACGGGCTGGCCGGCGCGGGCGGCGTCGGCAAGGTGATGGCCGAGTGGATCAGCGAGGGCGAGCCGTCGCTGGATCTCTGGCACATGGACGTGCGCCGCTTCGGCGCGCACTACAAGTCGCCCGGCTACACGATCAAGCGCACCAAGGAGGTCTATGAGACCTACTACGACATCAAGTACCCGGGGCACGACCGTCAGGCGGGGCGGCCGTTGCGGGTGTCGAGCGCCTACGGCTGGCATGCTGAACACGGTGCCTCGTTCGGGGAGAAGTCGGGCTGGGAGCGGGTCAACTACTACGAGGCCAACGCGACGGCCGGGGATGAGCAACTGCGCCCGCGCGGCTGGGCGGGGATGCACTGGTCCCCCGCGATTGGCGCCGAGCACGTCGCCTGCCGCGAGCGCGCTGCCCTGTTTGACGAGTCGTCGTTCTCGAAGATCGAGGTGAGCGGCGCGGGCGCAGCGGAGTTCCTCGAGTCGATGTGCGACAACCGCGTGGCGCGGGAAGTCGGGCAGATCACCTACACCCAGATGCTCAACTCCCGGGGTGGCATCGAGTGCGACTTCACCGTCACGCGGGTCGAGGAGGAGCTGTTCTCGATCGTCACCGGCACCGCCTTCGGCAACCACGACCTGTCGTGGATGCGCCGGCATGCGCCGGACGGCGTGCGGGTGGCCGACGTCACCGCGCGCTGGGCGTGCTTCGCGCTGTGGGGCCCGCGGGCGCGCGATGTCCTCGGGCCGCTGACGCCCGACCCACTCGACTTCCCGTACCTGACCATGCGCGATATTGCGGTCGGCGACGTGCCGGTGCGCGCGCTGCGCGTGACGTTCGTCGGCGAGCTGGGGTGGGAGCTCTATTGCCCGACCGAGTACGGGGCGGGGCTGTGGCGGGCGCTGTGGGAGGCGGGGGCCGAGCACGGCCTGGTCGCCGCGGGCTACAAGGCGATCGACTCGCTGCGCTTGGAGAAGGGCTACCGCGTCTGGGCGGCCGACATCACGCCCGACGACACGCCGCTCGAGGCCGGCCTCGGCTTCTGCGTCAAGCGCGACAAGGACTACGTCGGGCGAGCCGCCCTCGACGAGCACGTGGTCGAGCGCCGGCTGCGCTGCCTCGTGCTCGACGACCCTGGGTCCGTGGCGCTCGGCAACGAGCCCGTGCGCATCGACGGCGAGATCGTCGGTCGCGTGACCAGCGGCGGCTTCGGCTACACGGTCGGCAAGTCGATCGCCTACGCCTACGTCCCGGCCGCCGTCGAGGAGGGCGCGCACGTCGAGGTTGACGTCTTCGGCGAATGGGTCCAGGGAACGATCGCCCGCGAACCCCTCTTCGACCCCGAGAGCTTGCGCGTCCGCGTCTAGCTGGTCAATTCCGCGATGCCCGTGGTCGTGGGGACCGTCCGGGCGGTCGGCCAGGGCCGCGGACTCGCGAAATCACCCATCTACGCTCCTAGGCGACCAGGCCGAGGCGCAGGGCCTTGGCCACGGCCTCGACGCGGTTGCTGGCCTCGAGCTTGTGCATCGCGTTCTCGGCGTAGGATCGCACCGTGGTGGGGCTCAGGTAGAGCTGACGGCCGACCGCGTCGGTGGTCAGGCCATCGGCGAGCAACTGCAGGACCTCGGTCTCGCGGCCGGACAGGATGCTGGCCGCGGTGGCGTGACGACGCTCGAGGAGTCCACCGGCGAGCGTCGGGTCGATGTACCGGTGGCCGCCGTGGACCATGCGGACGGCGCGAATGAGCTCGTTCGGTGGGGCGCTCTTGAGGACATAGCCCATGGCGCCCGCCCCCAGGGCCGTGTCCAGGGCTTCGAGTTCGTCGAACGCCGTGTAGATGACGATCGTCGTGGCCAGCTCGCGATCGAAGACCTCGCGGCAGAACTCGACGCCGTCCATGTCGGGCATCCGAAGGTCCACGATGGTGACGTCGGGTCTGCGGCGCTCGGCGAGAGCGAGCGCTTCCGGACCGCTGCCGGCCTGGCCCACCACGCGGATGTCCTGCTCGGCGTCGAGCAGTGTCACCAGTCCCCTGCGTAGTGCCTCGTGGTCGTCTCCTACCAGGCACGTGATCGTTGCCTGCATATTCCGTCCCCCCTGTCCGTGGGTCCGTCGCGGCGTGAGTCTAGTCCGGCTCGAACAGGAAAGTGGAAGAACGAACCGGGAATTGCGGAGGGGGGTGTCGGCATTTCGAGGTGGTGCCGGACGCCGACGGAGGGCGATGCATCCTCCATGAGCCCGCCTGAGACGTCTCTTGCACTAGTCGAGGCCCTGCCGCTGCCCGCTCCGCCCCGCCCGCGGGCCGACGTGGCGGCGACGATCACCGATCTGAACACCCGCTACGGCGATGAGCTGATGCGCTTCTGCCGGTGGATGCTCAAGGACCCCGAGGATGCGGCGGATGCGCTGCAGGACACCTGGATTCGGGCGATGAGCGCGTTGGGGGAGAGCAGCATCAGGATCGCCGCGCTTCGACCCTGGCTCTACGCGATCGCCCGTAACACGTGCCTGGACAGGTTGCGTGAGCGCAGGCGTGTCTCGCTGCACGATCTCGATGAGGAATCCGCGGGCGAGACCCCCGGAGCCGACGAGGTGGTTGCTCTGCGCCACGAGGCGGGCGCCGCCCTGGCGCTGGTTGGGGCCTTGTCCGAACGCCAGCGTTCCGCGCTGCTGATGCGCGAGATCGCCGGCATGTCGGTCCCTGAGATCGCCACGGCGCTCGGCCTGACCCCCGACCGTGCGGCGTGGGCCATCGGTGACGCCCGGCGGGCGCTCGAGGACGCGCGCGCCGGTGGAACCATGGAGTGCGAGGACGCTCGAGCCCGGCTGTCGTCGGGACATCGGGGCCGCACCCTGCGCTCCCACCTCAGCGGCTGCACCGGGTGCTGCGCCCATGATCGCCGTCTGCGGGCGGGGCGCGTCCTGGCGCCTGCGCTCGTCCCGTTTCTGTGGCTGCGGAAGCTGAGCCTGCCGTTCTTCGCGCATCCCGCCGCGACCGCCACCATGGCGGTGGCGCTCGCGGCGACCGGCGCGCATCGAGGGCCTCAGGTCGCGGCGCCGCAACCTGCCCGCGGGCCCGCGGTGTCCCACGTCGGCGCGCTCGCCGCCCCCGCTCCGTCGCGGAAGGCCGCACCCGTCCAGGTCTCTGACCGGCGCAACGCGCCCGCGCTCGCGCGGACCGGCCGTTCCGTGCCCTCGGCGCGCCGCCGAGGGGCGGCCGTCCTCGCCGGTCAGCCCGCACAGCCGCTGCCGGCCGTGCCGCGTGCACCGGGGCCGGCGCTGGCGTCGGCGCCCGAGCCGATCCGGCTGCCCCGGCTCGTCACCGCCGCCACCACGACCGTGCAGCGCACGGTCGACACCGTGGCCGAGGCCGCGCGCGGCGTGCCCGTCGCGGGTCCCTTGGCCGACGAGGTCGCGGGCACGGCCGGCGCCGTCCTCGACGGTCTCGGCTGACTCCTGGGCCCGTCGCAAACCTCCTCCACGCCCGGCCGCACGGCGACCTTGCCCGCGGCCGCACGGCGACTTGCCCGCGGCCGCCGGTCGTCGTGGCAGGCCCCGACCGAGGACGCCTTCGGCAGCTGCTCCCAGGTCTTGAGCAAAGCACGCGAAGTCGGCTCGTTCGTCCAAGTCATCCCGTGATCGCAGGGCGACGCCGTCTGATCGCCATACCTCGTCCGCTCCGGACGACCAACGATCCGAGGAGGAACCCCATGTCCCGTCTGACCATCACCACCACCGCACTTGCCGCCGCCGCCCTGGCCATCCCGGCCGGCGCCGGCGCCGCCCCGGTGGACGCCGCAGTGAAGCTCGAGGCCCACGCGGTCGCCGACAGCGCGAAGGCCCTCAGCCTCGTGCGTGATTCCTCGATGAAGGCCCAGCGCACGATCCGGCACAGCGAACGCGCGCTCCGAGGCGCCTACAAGATCACCATCGCCCGCGGCGAGCATGCCTCGGCCGACGGGCTGGAGGCCGCCACGACATTCAGCGCCTCCGCTCAGGCGCAGGGCGAGAACCTGTCGGCGATCGTCGAGCGCTCCAGGGGCTCGCTGAAGACCGCGGCTGCCGACGCGCTGGCCACCACCGGCCGCATGGAGGCTGCGCTCGTCGCCCGCGTCGCCGAGGGCCTCGATGATCAGCAGGAGAGCAACTCGGTGGAGCAGGGGGATGACGTCGCCTCGGTGGGCGGTGACCATGCGCAGCTGACTGCCACGATCGCCCTCACGGCGTCAGGCGCAGGGCTGCGTGACGCGGTCGAGGACCGGCTCGATCGGACCACGGAAGCCTCGATCAAGGCGCAGGCGCGGCTGGTCGAGGCGGTCGCCGAGTTGCGGCAGCGCTCGCAGGCCCAGGGCGAGGCCGGCATGGCCTCTGCCCAGGAGTCGTTGAAGAGCAGCGGCGAAGACATGGTCGCGGCGCTGCTGCGCAGCGGTCGCTGGGAGGTGTCCTACGAGAAGACGATCAGCTCGGGGGAGGGCCCGGCCACGGTCTCCACGACCGTCCAGGCTCACGCGGTCGTCGACCACGGAGGACGCCGCTGAACGACGGCAAACGGGGGCGGCGCGCCGACGCGCGTCGCCCCCTGCCGTTCGCTCACCGCGAAAACGCCATGTCCCGTCTCCCGCTCGTCACCCTGATCACCGCCGCCCTGCTCGCCCCCGGCGTAGCCGAGGCCGCCTACGAACACCGGTACGTGCCCGTCGCCTCGCTGGCCACGGCGCTGTCGACCGACTCGCCGGAGACCGTCATCCAGGACGACGCCATCTTCCTGCACACGCCGCCCGAGAAGATCGCCGAGGCGCTGGCTCGCACCAAGGCCCTGGGCGTCGAGCGCATCCGCGTCACCGCGGGCTGGTCGGTCATCGCGCCCGACCCCGACTCCGCCCAGCGTCCCGACTTCGACGACACCGATCCGGCGGCCTATCCCGTCGGCAACTGGATGAACCTCGACCGCATCGTCCGGATGGCTCACGAGGCCGGCGTCAAGGTCATGATCGACATCGCCTTCTGGGCGCCGCGCTGGGCCACCAAAAGCCCCGCTTCCGAGCAGATCCGGCTGCGCACCGACATCGACCCGGTGCTGTACTCCCGTTTCGCCACCGCCGTCGCCCGGCGCTATTCCGGGACATGGGCGCCCGCGCCGCTGCCCCCCGGCCAGCCCGCGCCCCAGCCCCAGCCCTCGCCCGATGGCAACCTGCTGACCAAGCTGTTCGGCCCGAAGGAGCAGGCGCCTCCGCCGCCACCCCCTGCGCCGGAGCCGGTCGAGACGCCGGCCCCGCTGCCCGCCGTCGACATCTTCACGATCTGGAACGAGCCCAACCACCCCGGCTTCGCCCAGCCCATCTGGACGAAGGAGAACGGGCGGCTCGTGCCGCACGCCGCCGACGTCTACCGGGCGATGGTCAGGGCCGCTTACCCGGCGATCAAGACCGCCGCTCCGGGCGCCCGGGTGCTGATCGGGGCGACGTCCCCGGCCGGCGCCACCGAGACCGGGCGTAGCGGCGTGACCCCGCTGCGCTTCATCCGGCGCTTCGCGTGTGTGAACGCGCGCTGGCGGCCGATCCGCACCGGGGGCTGCGCCGGCTTCACGAAGGTTCCCGGCGATGGCTGGTCACATCACGCCTACTCGCTGTGGACGCTGCCCGACCAACTGCCGATCGACATGGACAAGCTGCCAGTCGCCAACACGCGCCGGCTGCTCGACTCACTGGACCGCCTGGTGCGGATGGGCCGCCTGTCCGAGGAGAACCGCTATCTCTACCTGACCGAGTACGGCTACGAGACGTCGCCGCCCGATCCGAAGGTCCCGTTCGGACCGGAGCGCCAGGCCCAGCTACTCAGCTGGGCGGAGTTCATCGCGACCCGTGATCCGCGCGTGCGCATGTGGCCGAATTTCCAGCTCATCGACCGGCCGGGCGATCCCGCCGGCCCGAAGCTGCGTCCGTTTGGCGACTGGCAGACCGGCCTGTACTTCGAGGACTGGTCCCCCAAGCCGGCCGCTGCGACCTACCGCACGCCGACGTTCGCCGGGTGCGTGCGCCGCGGAGGCCGGACCCGCGTGTTGGTCTGGGGCCGGATCCGGGACCGCGTGCCCGCGGCGGTCGCGTTGACGCGCTCGGTGCCGGGCCGCAGCGTCCCGCGGAAGCTCGCGCACGTCGCCCAGGTGCCGCGCGGCCGCGAGGTGCTGCGGATCGTCGGGTACCGGCGTGGCGCCCGATACCGCTTGACGTGGTCGGTCGGCGACCAGGTGATCGCCGGGCCTTCCGTCGCCCCGGTGCGGTGCTCGGGGCGATGACGATGGCGCCCCCTCCTTTTCCCGCACGCCGTCTGGGCGATCAGCGGGTAGCCGGCGCGACGGGACCGGTCGAAGCTGGGCCCATGCACGTGATCGCGCTCAACCCGCCGGTGCCGGCCGGAACCATGATGCGGTGCGAGTGCGCGTCGTGCGGCGCGCACGTCAAGGTTCGCCGCAGCTGGCAGATCTCGGGGTGGTGTCAGAACTGCCGCAGCTATGACGTGCGGCCGCTGGCGATGGCGCCGCCGCACGCCACGCCGCCTGCAGTGGTTGACCCGCGGCCTCGTCTACCCGTAGCGTGGCCACCGGCACGGGTCGCATGAACCAGGGAATGCGGACAGGGGGGCACAGCATGGAGGATGAGACGCACCGGATCGCGGCCGAGCTGCACGACGGCGCGATGCAGGAGATAACGCTCGCGCGGCTGCAGATCGACCTGCTGAGCGTCGGCGTGCGCGAGAACCCGGACCTCGCCGAGCAGTTCACGCAGATCTCCCAGACGCTCGACGATGCGTCGGGTCAGCTGCAGGCGCTCATGCGAGCGCTGGGCCCCGGCCGGCCGCAGATCGTCCAAACGTCCAGATGATCCACGGACGGCGCCGTCCGCTCGTCGGAACGGTATGTCCATCACGCGTCAGATCGTCATAGTCCTCGCCGTCTGGGCCGCGCTGGCGGCAATACCGCCGCCGGCCAATGCCGGCTACCGCCCGATGACCAACGAGGAGATCGTCGGGCTCACCTGCGGGCATCTGGGCGTGCCGTGCGAGCGCTCTTCTGAGCATCGGCCGCGACGCTGCCGCGCGGTCAAGCGCCCTTCAAAGCGTCACGGACGCTGCCGAGCAGCGCAACGGCGCCGAACGGCTTCTGCAGCCACGCCACGCCGTCGGGAGTCGCCGCGGTCGCCTCGGCGACATAGCCGGACATGATGATCGCCGGGGTTCCGGGCCGCAGCTCGCATACCTGCCGGGCCAGCTCGAGGCCGGGGAGGCCGGGCATCGTCTGATCGGACAACAGCAGGTCGATGGCGTGCTCGCGCGCGGCAGCCAGCGCACGCGTGCCGTCGGATGCGGCGATCACCGCATAGCCGTGGTCGGCGAGGACGCGCCGGGTGAGGTCGAGGACCGACGCGTCATCCTCGACGAGCAGGATCGTGGCCGTGGCTTCCGCCACCGGGGCCTCGACGTCCATGGAGGCCTCGGCCTCGGGCGCGCGCTGGGGCGGCACCGCCCGCGGCAGCAGGATCTCGATCATCGTCCCGCCGCTCGGAGCGGAGCGAAGCTTGATCTGGCCACCGGCGCCCTGCACCGCGCCGTGCACGATCGCCAGGCCGAGGCCCGTGCCCGATCCCGAGGGCTTGGTGGTGAAGGCCGGCTCGAGCGCCCGTGCCATGACGTCGGCGGGCATGCCCGTGCCGTCGTCGGTGATCGACAGCGCGGCGTATCGGCCGGGCGGCAGGTCGTCTGACGTGCCGCCGCGCGAGCTGGCCAGCACGACCTCGCGGGTGGCCAGCACGACGCGCCCACCGTCGGGCATGGCGTCGAAAGCGTTGTCGATGAGGTTCATCAGCACCTGCCGCAACTTGGTCGGATCGATGCAGACCGGGAGCGAATCGTCCGCGCATGCCTCCAGTGTCACGCCCGGGGGAGCGGTGCTGGCCACGAGCCGGACCGTCGCGCGGGCGACCTCGGCGAGGTCGAGGACCTCCGGGTCGCCCTCGTCACGGCGGCTGAACATGACGAGCTGACGGGAGAGCGCCGCCCCGTGCTCAGCGGCCTCGGCGATCCGTCCGAGGTCCTCGCGTGTCGGCTGGTCGCCGACCCTGGCGCGCAGCAGGTCCGCGTAGCCGAGGATGACCGCCAGGACCTGGTTGAAGTCGTGGGCGACGTGGCCGGCCAGTCGCCCGAGCATCTCGAGCTCCTGCGCGTGGTGGAGGCGGCCCTCCAGCTTGGCATTGTCCCCGCGCGCCTCGACGAGCTCGGTGATGTCGCTGCACAGCGCCAGAGATCCGGTGAAGCAGTCGTCCTCGAAGATTGGCGTGGCGCTGATCGCCAGGTGCAGCGGCGAGCCGTCGGCGCGCCGCAACGTCGCCTCATAGCGCTCGCTGATGCCCTCACGCCGCCGCGACATCGCGGCTCGGACGATGTCCGTCTGGTCGGCGGACATGAACTCGGTCGGCCTGCGGCCCGCCATCTCCTCCGGAGTCCGGCCCAGCATTCGCGCCAGCGCGTCGTTGGCGAAGATCGTACGGTCATCGCGGTCGATCATCCACACGCCGTCGTGGGTGCTGTCGACGATCTGGCGATACTGCGCGTCGCGTTCGCGGCGCTCCTTCTCGGCCAGAATGCGCTCGGTGACGTCGCGGGCATTGAGCACGATGCCGCTCACGCTGGGATGCTCGATGAGGTTGGTCGCCACCACCTCGACGTGCATCCACCGGCGTGGCTCGAACTGCTTGCCGGAGGGCACCAGACGCCAGTCGGACGGCGGCATCGTGCCGGGTCGGTCCGCCGCGGCGCGCAGCAGCGTCGCGGCCCGCCGCCGGTCGGCGGGGTGGACGTGGGCCAGTAGCGTCGAGCCGATCAGCTTTTCGGGAGACACGCCCAGCACGCGCCCCACCGAGGGCGTGGCAAAGCCGATGGCGCCTTCCGCGTCGACGATCGCGATCAGGTCCGAGGAGTTGCGGATGAGGGCCTGAAAGCGCTCCTCGCTGTTGCGCTCGACGGTCCGCTCGCGCTGATCGATGAGCGAAACGTCGAGGAGGGCGAGCCCGGCGTGCTCGGCGAGCGCCGAGAGGATCTCCTGCTCAGCGAGGTCGTAGCGCCGGCCCGTCTCGAAGGAGGCGACGGTGAGGCTGCCCACCACGCTGCCGTTTACACGCACCGGAGCGGCGAGCGCATTCTGGACGCCGAACTCACCGAATCGCGTGATGCCCCCGACCGTCGTGGGGTAGTCCTCGACGACGACGACCCGGCCCTCGAGGATCGCTCGTCCCCCCGCGCCCTCGCCGACCGAGCCGCGGCGGACCGTGCTGATCTGCTTGCGGGTAAGGCCCGTGGAGGCGACCAGCAGCATGGTCGTCGGGTCGTGCTCGTCGACCAGGCGCAGCCCGGCGACAGGATCGCCCAGCAGTTCGGCGGCGCCGGCGGCAATCGCGGCGAAGACCTCGTCGAGCGGCGCGCCGTGCGAGATCGATCGCTGGATGCGCGAGAGGCGCTCGAGCAGCTCGTGGCGAGCCCGCAACGTCTCGAGCGTCGCCGGCGCGTCCATGCTCAGTTCGAACAACCGTGCCATCCCCCGCCCTCCTTGCGACCGTCAGGACGCGACATTCGACGCGCAACCAGCCGGTCCTCTGTGTCGTCCCGTGCTGGATGGGGGTTTCCGACCATCCGCGGCCCGGACGCCCGCCCGGACCGCCCCTCAACGCCGCTGGCGTCGCGTAGTCGACCACCTAGGCTTGACGGGGTGTCAAGCGGCTTCGACCACGACTGGGTCGTCATCGGATCGGGCTTCGGCGGCAGCGTGTCCGCGCTGCGGCTGAGCGAGAAGGGCCACGACGTCCGGATGCTCGAGTGCGGGCGGCGGTTCGCCGACGACGAGTTCGCCAGCAGCACGTGGGACGCTCGCCGCTACTGGTGGATGCCCAAGCTCGGCTTCAAGGGCATCTTCCGGCTCTCGACGTTCAAGGACGTCGCGGTGGTCAGCGGCTGCGGCGTCGGCGGCGGCTCGCTCGGCTACGCCAACACCCTCTACCGGGCCCGCGAGGCCTTCTACGCCGACCCTCGCTGGAGCGCCCTCGCCGATGACTGGAAGGTCGAGCTGGCGCCCCACTACGACGAGGCAGAGCGCATGCTGGGCGTCACCGACGTCACCGTCGACGATCCGGCCGACCAGTTGCTGCACGAGTTCGGCCGGCACATCGGCGTGGAGAAGTCCTACGCCAAGACCCGCGTCGGCGTCTACTTCGGCGAGCCCGGCGTCACCGCCGACGACCCGTTCTTCGGCGGCGAGGGCCCGCCGCGCACGGGGTGTCAGTTCATCGGGCGCTGCATGGTCGGCTGTCCCGTCGGCGCGAAGAACACGCTGGAGAAGAACTACCTGTGGTTCGCCGAGCGCAACGGCGTGCGGATCAGCCCGGAGCGCACCGTCGTCGACGTCCGCCCACTCGGTCCGTCGAACGACGGCAGCGACGGCTACGAGGTCGTCCACGAGCGCTCGGGCGCGTGGCTGCGCAAGGACCGCCAGTCGCTGCACGCGCGCGGCGTCGTGATCAGCGCCGGGGCGCTCGGCACCAACCGGCTGCTGCAGCTCTGCAGGGCCAACGGCTCGCTGAAGGTGTCCGACCGGCTGGGCGAGCTCGTCCGCACCAACAGCGAGGCGATCCTCGCCGTCACGCTGCCCGATAGCGCCGACCTCGACATGACCAAGCGCGTGGCGATCAGCGGCTCGATCTACCCCGATCCCGACACGCACATCGAGACGGTCAGCTACGGAAACGATGGAGACAGCATCAGCCTGCTCTACACGTTGCTGGTCGGCGACGGCACCAAGGTCACGCGCCCGCTGAAGTGGATGGCTGCGCTGCTGCGTCATCCCGTCAAGGCCGTAAGGGTCCTCAACCCGCGCGGCTGGTCACGTCGCACGATCATCCTGCTGGTCATGCAGACGCTCGACAACGCGATCGCGCTGCGCCCCAAGCGCACACTGTTCGGCGGCCTGCGGTTGCAGACCGAGCAGGACCCGGAGAAGCCCAACCCGACGTTCATCCCGGTCGCCAATCAGGCCGCCGCGTGGATCGCCGAGCGAACCGGCGGCATTGCCCAGAGCTCGATCACCGAAGCGCTGATGAACGTCCCGACCACCGCGCACATCCTGGGCGGCGCGGTGATCGCCGGATCCCCGCAGGAGGGCGTCGTCGATTCGCGCCAGCGGCTGTTCGGCTACGAGAACCTCCTGGTGTGCGACGGGTCGGTGGTTCCGGCCAACATCGGGGTCAACCCGTCGCTGACGATCACCGCCCTTGCTGAGCGCGCTATGACGTTCGTGGCAGACTCCGCGGAATGGAGCTCGACCGCGATCGCATCGCTAGCCTCACCGAACGGGAGTCCACCGCTCTCGACCAGCGCACCCGCGCCTCCGGCTCGCTCTACGAGCGCGCCGGCCAGGTCCTGAGCGGAGGCGTCGCCTCCAGCTATCAGTCGCGCGATCCCTGGCCGCTGTACCTCGAGCGCGGCGACGGTCCGAAGGTGTGGGACGTCGACGGCAACGAGCTGTGGGACTTCCACAACGGCTTCGGCTCGATGGTCCAGGGCCACGCTCATCCCGCGATCGGCAAGGCGGTCAGCGAGCGTTACGGGTCGGGCACGCACTTCGCGGCGCCGACCGAGGACGCCGTCGTCGTCGGCGAGGAGCTCGTCAAGCGCTTCCAACTACCCAAGTGGCGCTACACGAACTCGGGTTCCGAAGCCACGATGGACGCGATCCGCATCGCTCGCGCCATGACCGGCCGCGAGCCGATCCTCAAGATCTTCGGCTCCTACCACGGCCACCACGACGCGGTGATGGTGTCGATCGGCGTCGAGTACGACCAGATCGGCGAGGTCGACGCGCCGTCCTCGCTGCCCTACGGCGGCGGCATCCCGCAGGCCATCGTCGACCTCACCTACGCCGTGCACTTCAACGACGCCGAGTCGATGGAGCGGCGGATCGTCGCGCTCGACAGGGAGGGCAAGAAGCCCGCTTGCGTGATCATGGAAGCGGCGATGATGAACCTGGGCGTCGTGCTCCCCGAGCCCGGCTACCTCGAGGCCGTCCGCGAGATCACCAGCAAGCACGACATCGTGCTGATCTTCGACGAGGTCAAGACCGGCATGTGCATCGCCGCGGGCGGCGCGGTCGAGCGCTTCGGCGTCGAGCCCGACATGGTCACGCTGGCCAAGGCGCTGGGCGGCGGTCTGCCCTCGGGCGCGATCGGCATGAGCGAGGAGGTCTCGAAGGTCGTCGAGGACGGCACCGTCTACCAGGTGGGCACCTATAACGGCAACCCGCTCGGCATGGCCGCTGCGCGCGCCAGCCTCACCGAGGTCCTGACGTCAGACGCTTACTCCCACCTCGACCACCTCAACGAGCGGATCCTCGCGGGTTGCGATCAGGTCATCGCCCAGTACGAGCTGCCGGCCTACACGGTGGGCATCGGCTCGAAGGGCTGCGTGACGTTCTCTCCCAGCAAGGTCACCGACTACGCGACGTTCAAGGAGAACCAGGACGCCGAGCTGTCCGAGCTGGCGTGGCTGTTCAACGTCAACCGCGGGATCTTCATGACGCCCGGTCGCGAGGAGGAGTGGACGCTCTCGGTGACCCACACCGACGAGGCCGTCGATGCGTTCGTCGGCGTGTTCCGCGAGCTGGCCGAGGAGATCCGGGCGTAGCGCTGCCTCGATCGTGCTGCGCAGGGGTCGCATAGCGACCCTCAGGCAGCACGATCCGCGGCCGAAGGCCAGCGCGTCATCTGACCGTCAGCGCAGGTCCGCGCGCCGGACCTTGCCCGAGGCCGTCTTGGGCAGCTCAGCGGCGAAGTCGACGATGCGGGGGTACTTGTACGGCGCGGTCTGGTCTTTGACGTGGTCCTGAAGCTCAGCGGAGAGAGCGGCGGATGGCGCATGACCGTCGCGCAGGACCACGACCGCGCGCACGACGCTGCCGCGCTCGTCGTCGGGCGCGGCAACGACGGCAGCCTCGGCCACCGCGGGGTGTGAGACGAGCGCGGACTCGACCTCGAACGGCCCGATGCGGTAGCCCGCGGAGATGATCACGTCGTCGGCACGCCCCTCGAAGTACAGGAAGCCGTCCTCGTCGGCGTGCACGCGATCGCCGGTTCGCCACTCGCCCGACGGCGGGTCCTCTTCGAGGTAGCGGAGAAAGAACGTCGGGTCAGTCTCCGGGTCCAGCACCAGCTCGCCGTCGTCGACGCGCAGGCTCACGCCGGGCAACGGCAGTCCCATCGACCCCGGGCGCGCGGGCGCGCCCAGCGGCATCCCCGTCAGCTGACCGGTCTCGGTCTGGCCGTACCCATCGCGGATCTGCACGCCGGTCGCCTCCTCCCAAGCGCGCAGCACTTCGGGGTTCAGCGCCTCGCCCGCGGCGACCAACCCGCGGACCCCCGGCAACGCGCTGAGCGTGGCGCGCTTGGCGATGACCCGGTACTCGGTCGGTGCCATGCAGAGGATGTCGACGCGCTCGCGGGCAGCGATCTCCAGACGCTCGGCGGGGTCGAAGCGCGCGTCGTGCAGCAGCGCGCACGCTCCGCGGAGCCACGGCGCGATGAAGACGTTGCGCGCCGACTTGCTCCAGCCGCTGGCCGCGGTGCACCAGACGAGGTCGCCCTCGCGCGCGTCGAGCCAATGCTCGGCCTGCAGCCGCTGGCCGGTCAAGTAGCGCTGGCCGTGCAGCACCGCCTTCGGCTCGCCGGCGGTTCCCGAGGTGAAGGTGATCAGGCACGGATCGTCAGGCCCGAGCTCGGCGAACGGGGGAGGGGACTCGTCGTAAAGCCGCTCGTCGGGGATCGTCAGCACGAGGCAGTCCGGCTCCGCCGCCTCCAGTTCCGCCCGATTGCGCTCGTCGGCGAGGATCACCTTCGGCTGCGCGACGGCGATCCGCAACCGGAGGTCCTTGGCCCGCAGTTGCTCCGTGCACGGCAGCGCGACGGCGCCCAGGTGAAAGGAAGCGACCATCGCCTCGACCCACTCGGCGCGGTTGCCGATCAGCGTCATCACCACGTCTCCCCGACCCACCCCGCTGGCGGCGAGGTGTCCGGCCAGCTTCCCCGAACGCTCGGCGACGGTCCCGAAGGAATGCTCGTGGCGCGACCCGTCGCGCGCCAGTTCGATCAGCGCCGGCTGCTCCGGCGAAGCTGCGCCGACGACGTCGCGGGCGAAGTTCACTCGGTCGGGTCGGGCACGGGCTCGGTCTCCGGCGGCGGTCCGGGAAATGCTCCCGGCGCCGCGTACTTCAGCGCCCGGCCGAGGAAGCGCGCGAGCCCCGTGATGCCGGGGTTGCCCAGGTGCAGGCCGTCCGGCGCGAACCAGGAATCGCGGTCGCGGGTGTGGCGCGCCCAGTCGAGCAAGAGGATGCGGTTCGGGCTCTCCTGCGCCATGTCGCGCATGCGCTGGGCGTCGGGCCCGCCGCGGCCGCCCACCTCGCGCGGCGTGACGAGGACGAGCACGCGCTTAGGCCCGAGACGGAAGAGCGTCTCGCGGATCTGGGCGGTCGAGACCTCCCAGTCGGCGCCGAGGAACATCGCCACCATGTGCGGCAGCGTCCCGTTGCGCTTGCGCTTGCGCACGATCGCGGCGCCCTGCGACCAGGACCGGCAGCCCTGGGTGTTGACGGTGAAGCCGATCCGGGCCACCGGCGCGACGGCGCCCAAGAGAACGGAGTCGCCGATGATCAGCGGGTTGGCGAACGGACCGAGCCTCTTCTGCGCCTTCGCGGTGACCACCCCGCCGCAGCCCGCGTGGGCCGCCGGGGCGCCCACGAGCAGGGCGAGGACAAGAAGCAGGACGGCCGATCGCATCCGTCGCAGGGACATCGAGCCGAGAATGTAGCCTGCACCGCCGCCGCTCCCCCGGGAGGGCGCTTCCCGCATGGTCTTCCCAACCGTCGAGTTCGCGGTGTTCTTCCCGCTGGTGCTCGCCCTCTCGTGGGCGTTGATGTCGCGACCCCACGTGTGGAAGCCGGTCATCCTCGCGCTGAGCTACGTCTTCTACTCGGCGGCCAACCCGAAGTTCTGCCTGCTCATCGCAGGCGTCACGTTGGGCAATCAGGCTGCGGCGACGCTCATCGAGCGGGCCGACAGCGAGAAGGCCAAGTCGCGCTTCGCTGCAGCGGCGGTGGCGCTCGACCTTCTGGTCCTCGGCATCTTCAAGTACTACGGCTTCTTCGTGGAGGAGGTCGAGGGCGTCCTCGACTCGGTCGGCCTGGGCATGGGCCTGCCGCTGGCGACCATCGCCCTGCCGATCGGCCTGAGTTTCTTCACGTTCCAGGCCATCTCCTACGTCGTCGACGTGCGCCGCGGCATCTGCGACCGGGGCTCGACCATCGACGTCGCGCTGTACCTCTCGTTCTTCCCGCACCTCGTCGCCGGGCCGATCGTCCGCGCACGCGAATTCCTGCCGCAGTTGGCCACGCCGCGGAACCCAAGGGACGTCGCGGTGGGCAGCGGCGTGTTTCTCATCTGCCTGGGCCTGGTCAAGAAGGTCGTCATCGCCGACCTCCTGGCCCGCGAGCTCGTCGATCCCGTCTTCGCCGTCCCCGAGGCCTACGGCACCGCCGACACGATGCTCGCGCTGTACGGCTACGCCGCGCAGATCTACTGCGACTTCTCTGGCTACACCGACATCGCGATCGGGCTGGCGCTGCTGATGGGCTTCATCTTCCCGCGTAACTTCGACCGTCCGTATTCCTCGACGAGCTTCCGCGAGTTCTGGCGCCGCTGGCACATGACGCTGTCGCGCTTCCTGCGCGACTTCATTTACATCCCGCTGGGCGGCAACCAGAAGGGCCGCTTCAACACCTACCGCAACCTGATGATCACGATGGTCCTCGGCGGGCTGTGGCACGGCGCCGCATGGGGCTTTGTCCTGTGGGGCTTCATCCACGGCGCCGCGCTGGCCATCGAGCGGCTCGTCGATGGGCGGATCAAGGCGCCCAAGTGGGTGGCCTGGGCGTTCGTCTTCCACGTGGTCGCCTTCGCATGGGTGTTCTTCCGCGCGCCAGACTTCGGGACCGCCGGCGCGATCTTCGAAGGGATTTTCCGCGGCGGCTCGGCTACCCTCTTTGAACCGGTCGTCGTGATCGCGATCATCGCCGCCATCGGGTTCCAGCTGCTGCCCGAGCGCCCGATCGTCGCGCTGCGTCACCGGTTCGAAGCCCTCAATCCCGTCGCCCTGGGCGCCGGTCTGGCCCTCACCATCATCATCGTCGGCTCCACGATCCCCGGCGGCGCGGTACCGCCTTTCATCTACTTCCAATTCTGATGTCCGGCATGGCCCCACCGCCCCCGCCCCGGGGGCGCCACCTCACCGCACGCGACGCGCTCTACGTCGTGGGCATCGTCGTGTTCCTGCTGGTGATCCTCACGGGTGGCTCTGTGCGGCACGCCGGCCAGGAGATGTCCAAAGGCTGGGAGCGGACGCTCGTGCTCGCGGTCGGCGAGCCCGCCGGGTGGATCTCCGACCAACTGCCGCTCGAGGACCTGGTCGCGGACGCCACCGATCCTCTGAAGTCCGGTGATGACCTTGGCGGCGGCTCCGGCGGATTCGACGACACGGGCGCCGCCGCGACTGACACCGGCGTGATCGGGGTGACGCCAGACGCCTTCGACCGCGCCGCGCTGGGTCAGGAGCCCGTCGCGCCGCCCCGCCCGCTGGAGACCGTGCTCGTCACGGGTGACTCCATGTCGCTGATCCTCGACGCCGAGCTGGCACGGCGGTTCGCCGGCAGCGACGTGGAGGTCGTGCGCGATCCGCGGGTCGGCACCGGGCTGACAAAAAGCGACATCGTCGACTGGGGCAAGCTGTCGGTCTCGCAGGTCGGCAAGCACGCTCCCGACGCCATCGTCGTGGCCATCGGGGCCAACGAAGGCTTTCCGCTCAAGTACGCCGGCAAGGAGTTCGACTGCTGCGGCCCGGAGTGGGCCGCCGCCTACGCCACGCGCGCGCGGACGCTGATGAACACCTTCCGGCAGGCCGGGGAGGCTCGCGTCTACTGGCTGCTGCTGCCGGCCCCTCGCGATCCTGACCGCCAGAGGATCACCCGCGTCGTCAACGCTGCCGACGCGGTGGCGGCCACGGCATACGGCGCTCATGTGCGGACGCTCGACATGAGCGCGATCTTCACGCCGGAGTTCGAGTACAGCGACGCTGTCGAGGTCGACGGCGAGGAGAAGCTCGTCCGCCAAGCTGACGGCATCCACCTCAACCAGGCGGGCAACGTGATCGCCGCCGACGAGGTCGTCGAGGCGATGCGCTCGGACTACGGCGACCAGGTTCCCACCGGATGATCCGGGCGCTCGCGGGCGCCCTGCTGATCTCGGCCCTGGGCGCCCCATCGGCCTGGGCGTGTGGGGCCGCCAAGCTCGCTGCCCCCGCGTACGCCGGCCCGCGAGCAACCCCGGCGCCGTGGATGATCGGCGACTCCACGGCCATCTTCGCCGTGCCGGTCCTCGGGCGCCTGGGGGTCGAGGCGGATGCGCGGGGCTGCCGGCTCTTCGACCAGGGTGTGGCGATGATCGCCCGCCGTCCTGCGCGGCGCCGACCGGGCGCGGTGGTCCTGGCTCTCGGGGCCAACGGCTCAGCCTCGCGCGCCCAGATCGCGCGCGCCAGGCGCATTCTCGGCCCGCGGCGGTTTCTCTTCCTGGTCACCCCTCGCAACTACGCGTCGGCCCGCCGGGCGATGCTGGCGGCTGCGCGGGCGCATCCCGACCGTGTGCGCGCTCTCGACTGGACCGTCCGTAGCGCAGGGCACGCAGGCTGGTTCAGCGGTGATGGCCTGCATGTCACCCACACCGGGGCGCGGGCGTGGGCTCGGCTCATCCGCGAGGCGCTCCAGCCGTTCTACGCGCCGCGCCGGCCGCTCGGCGTGCCGTCGGCGCGACGGGGCGACCGCGACTGCGGGCAGATTCGCGCGTACGGACGCGTCACCCGGGTCGTGCTCGTCCGGGGCGACGAGGGGTGTCGCTTCGCCCGCCGGATGATGCGCCGCCCCCGCCTGCGTCCGCCCGCCAACTGGCGGTTCTATGACTGGCGCGCCGTTGGCCGCGGTCCCTGGACCGACGTTCTGGCCCGGTGGGACCGCTCAACCGTGATTGCAGGGATCACGGCGTGAGCGCCGATACTCGAGGTATGGCCCGCCTCGCGCTGCCGATCGTGCCCCTGACCCTCGTGCTTGCCGCGTGCGGCGGCGGGGACTCGCGGGCCCAGACGCAGGACCCCCCGCAGACCCCGGATCGCGCTCAGGCTGCAGCGGTGCGAAAGGCCATCGCGGTCACCAGCCCGGCGGCGGGCAAGGTCGTCAACGCTCGGCCCTTCGGCGCCGGGCGACTGCAGGCCGTCATCCGGGTGACCGGTAGGTCGGCGCCGGGACAGCAGCTTGCGCTGGTCGGGACCTGCGGCGCCACCAGCTGCGACGGCATCACGTTCGCCGACAGCGCGGGCCGCTGGCGCACGCGGGTTCAGCTCGTCACGCCCACCAAGCGCCGCAAGAGCGTCCGTGTCCGCGTGGCCTACGCCGATCCGATGGTGGGCGAGCGGGCGGCGACCATCGCGGTTCGCCTGCGTAAGGCGCCGCCGCCGCCGCAGGCTGCCCCCGAGGAGACGCCGCCCAGCCCGCCGCCCACAACGGGTGGACAGCCCGGCCCGTCCACCGGCGGGACCACCGCGCCCTACACCGGCCCGCGCTCGATGATCGTCATCGGCGACTCGTTGGCTGTCGGCATGGCCCCCACGTTGCGCGGCCTGCTCTCCGACTGGGACATCGCCGTCGATGGCCGCACCAGCCGGCCGCTGTCGGAGGGCATGGAGATCCTCGCCGAGACCCGCCTGCCGACCGGGGCGCGCGGCGAGCGCGCCATCCTGGCCTTCAGCCTGTTCACCAACGACACGCCGACCAACGTCGACGCGCTCGAGGCCGCCGTGCGCCGCTCGATGACCTACCTGGGCCAGCACGGCTGCGCGCTGTGGGCCACCGTCGCCCGCCCGCCGTTGAACGGCGTCAGCTTCCGCGCGGCCAACCAGCGCCTAGAGGCCCTGGCCGCCGAGCCCGAGCTCTACGGCCGGCTGCTCATCGTCCCGTGGAAGCGCGAGTACGACCGAAACCCCAGCTGGCGGCGCCCCGATGGCGTGCACGCCACGTCTGAGGGATACGCCGGCCGCGCGCGCCTGTATGCGCAGGCGGCCCGCGGCTGCCCGGCCTAGCCGTTCTGCGAGCTCAGGTGTTCTGCGTATAGGTGTGGACGACGCGGCGGGTGCCGTCCCTGCAGACGACCCTGCTGGAGAACTGGGTGGCGATCGCGCTGCGGTCCTCCGTGCAGCGGAAGCCCAGCACCCTGGTGGCGCAGCGGCCCTTGATGCCGCCGTTGGCCTTGCGGCACCTGTGGAAGGCGCGGACGACCCTCTTGCCCCTCGCGCAGGTCACGTTGGTGACCTTCAGCGAGGTGACGTAGGTGACGCCGTAGGTCCCGGCGTCGTTCTGGACGTTGCAGTTGCGTGTGGCTGCCGAGGCGGGGGCGGCGATCAGGGCGAAGCAGGCCAGCGTGGCCACGGCGATGGACCGGGGGGTGAGCATTGCGCAAGGGTAGACAAAGCCGGCGTGCTTGCAGGGCGCCCGCGCGTAGCGGGGCCTGAGCAGCCCCGCCGCGCCGGTGCGGTCGTATCCTGATAAGGACATGGCCGCCACCGAGACTTCCTACAGCGAGTACACCGACGAGCAGCGCGCGATCATCGAGATGGTCCGCCAGTTCGCCGACGAGCAGATCATCCCGAACGCCGAGCACTTCGACCACGAGGACTCGTTCCCCGAGGACATCGTCAACCAGATGAAGGAGCTCGGGCTCTTCGGCGTCACCATCCCCGAGGAGTACGGCGGGATGGGCCTCGATCTGACGACCTACGTGATGATCGTCGAGGAGCTCAGCCGCGGCTGGATCTCGATCTCGGGCGTCATCAACACCCATTTCATCGGCTCCTACCTGCTGATGAAGTACGGCACCGACGAGCAGAAGGACAAGTACCTGCCGCGCATGTCGACGGGCGAGATCCGCGCCGCGTTCTCGCTCTCTGAGCCCGAGCTGGGCTCCGACGTCGCGGCCATCAAGACCTCGGCCAAAAAGCTCGATGACGGCAAGTACGAGATCAACGGCCAGAAGATGTGGGTCACGAACGGTCTTCGCTCCGATCTCGTGTTCGTGCTGGTCAAGACCAACCCGGAGGCTGAGAAGGCCCACCGCGGGATGACGTGCTTCATCGCTGAGAAGGAGGCGGGCGTTTCCGAGAACACCGGCGACTACGCCGGCCTTACGGTTCCCCCGCCGCTGCGCAAAATGGGCTACAAGGGCGTCGAGTCGACTGAGCTGGTCTTCGACGGCTACAAGTGTCCCGCCGAGAACATCCTCGGTGGCGAGGAGGCCGGGCTCAACAAGGGCTTCCCGCAGATGATGGACGCGCTGGAGGTCGGCCGCGCGAACGTCGCAGCCCGCGGCGTGGGCCTGGCCCAGCGTTCGCTCGAGCTCGCCACCCGCTACGCCCAGGAGCGCAAGACGTTCGGCAAGCCGATCGCCCAGCACCAGGCCATCCAGTTCAAGATCGCCGACATGGTCACCCAGGTGGCGGCGGCTCGGCTGATGACCCTCCGCGCGGCGCGTCTGAAGGACGCCGGCCTGCGCTCGGACATGGAGGCGGGCATGGCCAAGCTGTTCGCCTCGGAGGCCGCGCGCTTCTGCGCCGAGGAGTGCCTGCGCATCCACGGTGGCTACGGCTATTCCAAGGAGTACGAGATCGAGCGCATCTACCGCGACGCGCCGCTGCTGCTGATCGGCGAGGGCACCTCCGAGATTCAGAAGATGGTCATCGGGCGCAAGCACATCGAACGCAACCCCGTCTGACGCCGAGGTTGAGGTTGTGCCGCCCAGGGCGGCATGACTTCAACCCAAGCGCCTAAGCGCGGACGACGAGCGTGTTGGCGGCCATGTCGCCGATCCGTTGGTCCTTCCGCGTGACCGCGACCGACAGCAGGCCGACGATGTAGAGGATCGGCAGCCCGTCGACGATCCGCAGCAGATTGCGTCCGAGCGCCGGGCCGAAGGACGGCTTGAGTCCGGAGGCCTCCGAGACGACTCGTATGCGCATGGCCATCTTGCCGAGGGTCTGGCCGCGCGCCGCCTCGAGCCCGACGTAATAGGCCAGCACGATGGCGAAGTACAGGAGGGCCGGACCGCCGTTCAAGCTGACGGAGAGCACGCCGTCGCTGTACTCCAGGTCGCCGATCGTGGCCGCGAGCCCGAAGAAGACCGCCGCGAGGAGCACGATGTCGATCAACGCGGCGAGGACCCGCCTTCCCGTGACCTTCTCTGGCCGCGGCGCCACCGGTGCCTCTGGCGTCTCCATTGTCATGACGCGACCCTAGGGCCGGGCCCAGACGATGCGAAGTTGAGCTTGTGCAGCCACGGGCGGCACAGCCTCAGCGGCGCGCGCTGATGATCCGCACCAGATCTGCGCCCGGCCGAGCGGGGGCCGCTGGGTGATCGGCTGCCCGGCTGACCTCCGCGTCGGCGAATCCGGCAGCGAGCAGCGCGCGGCGCGCCTCGTCCGCGTCGCGGAAGTGCAGGGAGATCGGGCTGCGTACGAATCCGGCGAGCGCGGCTGAGAACGCACGACCCACCAGCTGCGGCGTGTCGCCGGCGACGAAGAGGTCGGACAGGTAGAGGTCTGCGACTCCAGCGACGTTCGACCACAGTGCCCGCAGCGCTGAGGGCGAGAGGTAGTTGAGAAGCCCTTCGGTGATGACCGCCAGCCCCTTCGCCGAGTCCATCTGTTCCGCAACCACCGCGCTGACGCTCAGCGGCCCATCCGCGGCGAGCGCGTCGATCTCGGCCACGCGATGGGTATCCGGCCGGCCGATCCGCTCCAGGGCGGCGCGCTTGCGAGCCGCCATCGCTGGCAGGTCGGCCTCCACGTAGACAAGATCGGGGTGGCGTTCGGTAAATCGCCACCCCCGCGGAGACAGGCCGCAGGCGATTTCGAGGACCTGACCGACGCGCCCTGCGGCGATCGCCTCGCCGAGTAGCTCGTCGATGACCAGGTGCCTGGCCAGCAGGAATCCCTCGAGGCTCGGCTGACCGAGCAGCCGCAGCGGCAGGAGCGCGGCCTCCGCGGCGAGATATAGGGCGCGGCCCTCCGTTGTCGCGAGCTCCGGATGCGACAACCCGTGGCGCGTCCAAACCTGTCCCGTGTAATGGGCGGTTGGGCCGATTGAGGCCATGGCGCGACCGTACTATGGTCATCGACGATGTCCGGTGACGCCAAGAGCATGATCGAGTCCGCGGTGAAGAGCTTCCTGGAGGAGGTGCCCGCTCTCGAGCCGATGAAGATCGTCGTGGGCGTCGACCTTCACGCGCGCGGCGACACCCAGCAGTTCCGCGTCGAGATGCCCGGGGTCAAGGTCACCCGCGACATCGGCACGGACGCGCGGATCCGCCTCGACATGCGCCGCGACTTCTTCAACGCGATGGTCGAGAACGGCGCCAAGGTCGCGGACTGGCGTGAGGCCTTCACCTACGGGCAGGCCAAGGCCACCGGGGTCGAGCAGTACCTGCGCCTGATCGAGCAGGTCGTGGAGAAGGCCGAAGAGCGCCAGCGCATGCGCAAGGCGCGCTCTTAGCTCGCGTGGCCGATCCGCGCTACCAGCTCACGGTCCACGACCGCATCAACACGCGGCTGGTGGGACGCCGGTCGATCTCCTACACCTCACCGGCCCAGACGTACGACGAGGCGATCGTGCTCGCCGGGATCCTGCTGGACCGCCCCGAGGGGTTGACCGGCGCGGGGCCCTGGTTTCGCCCCATCGCCGGCGGGCAACGCTCGGTGAGCCTCGAGGTCGTCGCCGACACGTTGGCCGGCCAGCTGCACCTCGACGTCACAGAGCCCGGAGGCTCAGTCATGAAGTCCGAACAACGATGATGATGCCGGCCCAATGGGCGCCGCACGAGCGCACGCTGATGGCGTGGCCGTGCCGCGCCGAGCTGTGGGGCGACCTGCTCGACGAGGCGCGCCGCGATCACGCCGCGGTGGCCAGCGCGATCGCCGCGTTCGAACCCGTGACGATGGTG
>Ga0136633_1000333_pt1 | contig 35895 bp, 37 predicted proteins | sample AntDrymeUQ832206_2_FD_105494 | JGI IMG/M metagenome (GOLD analysis project Ga0136633, IMG submission 105494) | Polar desert sand microbial communities from Dry Valleys, Antarctica - metaG UQ83 (22.06) | ecosystem: Environmental > Terrestrial > Soil > Desert | place: Antarctica: Dry Valley... | reverse complement strand
GGTGACCCTGCTCCGCGCGCGCCGGCGGGTGGACCGAGCACGGCCGCGTCGTCGCGGAAGTAGATCGCCACCTTGCCGGAATTGCGCCCGAGCGCGCCGCTGCCCACCCACACGACTTCTCCTGAAGCGCACAGCTGGTCCAGCCAGGCCGGTGAGTAGGCGCCGATGCGGCGCGGCAGCACGTCGCGCTCCCAGGCATCGGCGGGCAGCGCAAGGCCCTGCAAGGGGACGAGCACCTCGCGCAGGCGGTCGATCCCGGCTCCCGCGGGCGGATGGCGGTCCACGCCCTGCCAGGACGGGTAGAAGCGGGCCAGTGCGCGCTCGTCGGCCGGCTCGATCTCCTTGCGCAGCACGGCCAGCGACGCACGGCGCAGGCGGCGCAGGACCTCGGGGTCGCACCACTCGGGCTCGGTGCCGCCGGGGCGCAGCCCGCCGCGGACCAGGTCGCCCGCGCGCTCCAGGGCCTCCAGGACCGGCAGCAGGTCGACCCCGTAACGCTCGCGCAGCCACCCCGTCTCGAATGGCCCGTGGGTGCGCGCGTAGCGGCGGACCAGGCGCGTCATCGCGTCCGGCACGTCGGCCAGGAAGACCTCCGGAAGGCCGCCGGAAGGGACCACGCCGACGGCGTCGCGCAGCAGGCCCGCGTCCTCCGCGGCCGCCCAGCGCAGCTCGCCGGCGATCCGGACTCGGATCACGCGCCGCTCGCCGGACAAGGTCTCGAGCAGCTCCGTCGCGTCGAGGCCGGGCATCAGCCGCGCTTTCACTTCCGACTCGTCCAGATCTCCCAGGCGCCGCAGCACGTCGTGCAGGCCGTCGGCGTCCTCAGCTCGCGTGCGCTCGGACAGCCGCTGCAGATCGGCTTCCACGGTCTCGAGCGCGTCCGGGTCGATCAGGTCGCGCAGCTCCTCCTGTCCGAGCAGCTCGCGCAGCAGGTCGCGATCCAGCGTCAGCGCGGCGGCGCGGCGCTCGGCGTTGGGCGTGTCGCCCTCGTACATGTAGGTCGCGACGTAGTCGAACAGCAGACTTGAAGCGAACGGCGACGCGGTCTGGGTCTCCACCTCGACCAGCGACAGCTCGCGCGAGTGCAGCTTCGTGAGCAGGTCCGTCAGTCCCGGCAGGTCGAGCACGTCGCGCAGGCACTCGCGGTAGGTCTCCAGCACGATCGGGAATTCCCCGTAGCGCTTGGCGACCTCCAGCAGGTTCTGGGATTTCAGCCGCTGCTGCCACAGGGGCGTGCGCCGGCCCGGGTAGGCGCGCGGGATCAACAGGGCGCGGCCGGCGTTCTCGCGGAAGCGCGCGCCGAACAGCGCGGATCCGCCGAGCTCGCCGACCACCATGTCCTCCAGCCGGTCGGGCTCGATCAGGACGAGCTCCGCGCCCGGCGGCTCGTCGGCGTCAGGCAGGTGGACGATGATGCCGTCGTCGGACCAGATCGCGTCGGATTCGAGGCCGTAGGTGTCGCGGATCTGCGCTGAGAGGGCGAGGCCCCACGCCGCGTGCACGCGCCCGCCGTAGGGGGAAAGGATGCACAGCCGCCAGTCGCCGATCTCGTCCCGGAAGCGCTCGATGACGATCGTGCGGTCGCTCGGGACCACGCGCGTGGCGTCCTGCTGCTCGCGCAGGTAATCGAGCAGGTTCTTCGCGGCCAGGGCGTCGAGGTCGAGATCGGTCGTCAGCGTCTCCACGCTCTGGTCGACCGCCCAGCGGCTGAACGCGCCGACGGCCTCGCCGAGCTCCTTCGGGCGGCCCATCGAGTCGCCCTTCCAGAACGGGACGGCGCCCGTCGCGCCCGGCGCCGGGGTGACGATGACGCGGTCGCGCGTGATGTCCTCGATCCGCCAGGTGGAGGCGCCGAGCAGGAACGTCTGCCCGGGCCGGGCCTCGTAGACCATCTCCTCGTCGAGCTCGCCGACGCGGCGGCCGTCCGGGAGGTTGACGCTGAACAGGCCGCGGTCGGGGATCGTCCCGGCGTTCGTGATGGCCAGCGCGCGAGCCCCTTTGCGCGGGCGGATCGTGCCGGCCACGCGGTCCCACACGATGCGCGCGCGCAGCTCGCCGAACTCCTCGGACGGGTAGCGGCCGTCGAGCATGTCGAGCACGTTCTCGAGCTGGGCGCGCGAGAGCTCGGCGTAGGAGTACGTGCGCGTGACGAGCGCGTGGAGGTCGTCGACCGCGAGGCCATCATCGCCGGCCACCGCGGCCATCGCGACGACCTGCTGGGCGAGCACGTCGAGCGGGTTGCGCGGCACGACCGTCGTCTCGATCAGGCCCTCGCGCATGCGCTTGGCCACGACGGCGCACTCGAGCAGGTCCGAGCGGAACTTCGGGAAGAAACGGCCCTTGGAGACCTCGCCGACGCCGTGGCCGGCGCGGCCGATGCGCTGCAGGCCACGGGTGACCGACTTCGGGGACTCGACCTGCAGCACGAGGTCCACGGCGCCCATGTCGATGCCGAGCTCCAGCGACGAGGTGGCGACCAGGCACGGCAGCTCGCCGGCCTTCAGCTGCTCCTCGATGATCACGCGCTCCTCGCGGGCCAGGGACCCGTGGTGGGCGCGGGCGACGTCACGCTTGGCGACCACCTCGTCCGGGCCGGCGGCCTCCTGCGCGCGCGTGGTCGCGAGGTCGTTCAGTCGCAGCGCCAGCCGCTCCGCGCCGCGGCGGTTGTTGACGAAGACGATCGTGGAGTGGTGTTCCTCGACGAGGTCGAGGATCTTCGGGTAGATCGCGGGCCAGATGGATTTCCGTGTCGCCTCGCCGCCGGCCAACGGGTCCAGGTCGGCGAGATCGGGGTGGGGGGGGTGGGTGGGGCCGGCGTCAGGCTCGACCATCGACTCGACCGGGACGTGGATCTGCAGGTCCAGCGGCTTGCGCACGCCCGTATCGACGATGTGCGCCGTACGGCCGGGGCCGACCATGAAGCGTCCGACCTCCTCGAGTGGGTTCTGGGTCGCGCTGAGCCCGATGCGCTGGACGTCGCGCTCGGCCACTGCGGCCAGCCGCTCGAGCGTGATCGCCAGGTGCGCGCCGCGCTTGGTCTGCGCGACCGCGTGGATCTCGTCGAGGATCACCCACTCGGTGCCCTCGAAGAGCTTCGCCGCCTGGCTGGTGAGCATCAGGTACAGCGACTCCGGCGTCGTGATCAGGACGTCGGGCGGCTCCTTGAGCATGTCCCGGCGCTCCTTCTGGGGCGTGTCGCCGGTCCGGACGGCGACCTTGATGTCCGCACCGATCCCGCGCAGGGGTGCACGGAGGTTCTTCTCGACGTCGTAGGAGAGGGCCTTCAGCGGCGAGACGTAGACCAGGCGCGTGCGCCGGTCTTTTGGATCGGCCGCCGGCGGGGAGGCGATGAAGCGGTCCAAGCCCCAGAGGAACGCGGCCAGCGTCTTGCCCGACCCCGTCGGCGCCGAGATCAGCGTGTGGTGGCCCGTGGCGATGACCGGCCAGGCCTGCGTCTGGGCCTCCGTGGGTGCCGCGAACGCGCGCTTGAACCAGTCGCGCACCTGCGGGGTGAAGTCCTTCATCGGGTCCGTCGCCATGCCGTGTCCAGGGTACGGGCGCCGCGACCTGGGTAGATCGACGTGCATGACCGAGACACCACACGACGACGACCTGGACATCGAAGGCCCCAACGAGTCCGCCCCCGGCTCCGACCTCGGGTTCGACGACCCCGAGGACGGCGAGGAGGAGGAGGAGGAAGACGACGGGCCGATCGCGGCTTAGGAGTCCGGTTTCCTTTTCGAGGGACGAACAACGGCGGCCGGGTGGGGAGGGTTCGGCTGGGGGCGGCGGAGAACGGGAGTGGACCGTCACTCGATCGCCTCAATGGTCGGTTGACACCCGCCCCGCGGGGGCGGTGAGCCCCAATAACGCAGCAATTGTCGTCGTCCCTGCGGCGCTTGTTGCGTTAGGCCGCCCATAGCCCCAACTTCGCAGCACACCTCGTTCAGCAGCGCTCGATTGCTGCGTTATTGGGGCTGAACGCCATACCAAAGGCACCCCAACTCCCACCCGGCGGCTGTCTTTCGCCTCGTATCCCCGCTATCCCGTCAACTCCCGAGCCCGCGCGAGCACCGCGTCCAGCATCTCCGGCGTCAGCCGGCCGGTGAACGTGTTCTGCTGGGAGACGTGGAAGCAGCCGAGCAGCGTCAACCGCTCGCCGGCCGACTCCGCGCCGTGGCCGAAGCGCGGCAGCGGCCGGGGGTTCGCCTCCCCCAGCGCCACGCGGGCCCGGAGCGCGGCGGCCCACGCGAAGCCGCCGAGCCAGAGCAGGACTCGTGCGCGGGGCAGCAGGGCGAGCTCCGAGTGCAACCACGCCGAGCAGCGGTCGCGCTCGGCCGGCAGCGGCTTGTTGTCCGGCGGCGCGCAGCGGACGGGGCACGTGACGAAACAGTCGCGCAGCTCCAGACCGTCGTCGGCATGCACCGCATGCGCCTGATTGGTGTAACCCGCTCGGTGCAGGGCCGCGAAGAGGAAGTCCCCCGAGCGGTCGCCGGTGAAGATCCGCCCTGTTCGGTTCGCGCCGTGGGCCGCCGGCGCCAGTCCGAGGATCACGACCCGCGCAGCGGGATCCCCGAAGCCCGGGATCGGCCGCCCCCAGTACTTCTGGTCGGCGAACGCGGCGCGCTTGACCCGCGCCACCTCCTCGCGCCATTCGACCAGGCGCGGGCACGCCTGACATCCGATGATCTCCGCGTGCAGCGCTTCCAGCGAGCCGGTCACGCCGGGTCGCGGGCCAGGTCGCCCGCGATCGGATCGATCGGATCGACCGGCTCGAGCGGCTCGAGCGGCGGGGCCGCGTAGGCGGAGGACTCGCCCGCGACCCAGCGCGTGAGCGCGTCGGCCATCGGCACGGGCTTGGTCTCGACCTGCTCGAGTTCTTTGACGAGGGCGCGGCCCGCGGGGAGCAGGCGGTCGTCGGAATCCAGCGCGTCGGTCAGCGCCGCGGCCGTGCGCAGGCGGAACGCCGCGAGCGTCTTGCGGGCGATCCGGCGCACGCCGGTGGTTCCCGCCGCCGCCCGCGCCCACGTGGCGACGAGCACGAGCAGGACGATCCTGATCGCGCGCTGGGTGGCGTCGTCGAGGTCGACGGCGCCGATGATCGCCGGGAACATCGCGCTGAACGCGAGCAGCGCGGCCAGGGCGAAGCCCAGGCGCCAGACCGACGCCTCGAACGTGCGCGCGACCACGACGGCCAGGGCGAGGCCGGCCGCCACGCCGCCGAGCACGGGCCACGCGGTGCTCGCGAGCAGCAGCACACAGACCGCCGCGGCCACGGTGACCACCGGGCCGGCGGGGAGGTGCCGGCGGGCGGCGGGCTCGAGGATCTCGGCGACGTCGTCCGCGTCTCCCTCGGCCGGCAGCGTGGCCGGCGCGGCCGGGGCCTCGACGGGCCATCGGCTCAGCGCGCGACGGTAGGCCAGCACTTGGACGACCGAGTAGAAGATCGCCCAGCCGATGTTGAAGATGATCGTCAGGACCAGTGCGGCGGTCTGGCCCTTGGGCAGGATGCGCAGGAACCCCGCGACCTTGTCGTAGGTCGCCACGAACTCGTCGAGGCCGCCGACGACGATCAGCACGAAGACCACGTTGAGGATCACGTAGTGGACGAGCCGGATCGCCAGGCAGGCCAGGGTGGTGGCCGTGAACGAGCGTCCGCGGCCGAGCATGGAACCGACCACCGGGGCATTGAGCGCCTGGGTGAGCGGGCCGTTGACACGCGCGGGACCGATCATCGCGACGGTCTGGGTGACGGCCGCCAGCGACGCGGAGTAGCCCGCCTTGACCCCGTGGCGCTCCCCCGCCCGGGCGAGCGCCACCCCGCCGCCCAGGGCCAGCCAGAACTGCAGCGACGGCGAGATCCGTGAAGCGAGGAACGAGCAGGTGGCCACGTGGGCCAGGCCCGGGAGGGCGTCGTGGCGCTGGGTCACCGGGATGCTGGGTGCGCTTCGTCGGCCGCCGCGAGCATGCCCACGATCATGCGGTCGACGATCGGCTCGAGCTCGCCCATGGTCGCCGGCTCGCTGGTGCGAATCTGGCGCGAAGCGAGCTCGACCACCGCTCCGACGATCGCGAACGCGTCGTGCGGAGAGCCCAGGCGTGGCACCAGGCCCTCGGCGGCGTCGATCGCGTTGCGGCCGTCGATGTAGGACGCGAACTCTCCGAGCACGCGGTCGCGGCGCTCGATCGCACGCGGGCCCGCTCCGATGATCTCCACCAGCAGGGTCTGGGCGGCATCCGGGAAGGCGGCGACGACGTCGAGCAGCGCGGTGATCGACGCGCGGTAGCGCTCGCGGGGATCGCGCGGGGCGTCCACGCTCTCGCCCGCGGTGCGGATCGCGGTCAGGAGGGCGTCCGTCGCCGCGTCGAACAGCGCGCAGATGCAGTCCTCCTTGTTGTCGAAGTGCTCGTAGAACGTGGCCTTGGACATCCCGGCCTCCCGCGCGATCCCCTCCGCGGTGGCTTCCGCAAAGCCGCAGCGCGCGAAGACGGCGGCGGCCGCGGCAAACAGCCGCTGGCGCTGGCGGTCCTGGCGGACCTCCAGTGGCGGCGCGTGGCGGCCGCGGGGGGCGCTCTCACGATCGGTCGACATTCCCCGGGAGGATATGGGCCCGCCCAGCCGTCCCGGCGCCCGCCGGTGGGCGAGCGGGCCTTGTGCGGCGGGTAGGCTGATCGCATGTTCCGCGGCGGCGCGATCCTGTTGACGGCGTTGGCGCTCGCCGGGTGCGGCACCACGTCCTCGGCGACGGACTTCGAGGGCGATCAACGAGCGGTGGCCGACGCCGTCGAGAACCTGCAGGTCGCCGCCGAGGGCAGCGACGAGGGCGCGATCTGCCAGACGCTGCTCGCGCAGGTGCTGATCGATCGCCTCGAGAGCGGCGGCGGGGATTGCCGCAAGGAGATCTCATCCGCCCTCGACGACACCGACGCCGTCGGCCTCGAAGTCCAGAAGGTCACGATCACCGGGACGACCGCGACCGCCACCGTGGAGGCCCGTGAGGGCGAGGACGACGTGCTGCGCGAGCTGAAGCTCGTGCGCGAGCGCGACGACTGGCGGATCTCGGAGCTGGGCACGCCTTCCCCGGCTCCGAAGCGCGACTAACCCAGCGCCTGCCCGTACTGGCGCTCGTAGTACGCGCGGTAGTCGCCCGAGCGGATCGGGCCCCACCACGCCTCGTTGTCGCGGTACCACGCGACGGTCTCGGCGAGCCCCTCGGCGAAGAACACCCGCGGCTCCCAGCCGAGCGCGCGGACCTTCTCCGACGAGAGCGAGTAGCGGCGATCGTGCCCCGGACGATCGGTGACGTAGGTGATCAGGTCCCGGCTCGCGCCCGTGAGCTCGATCACGCGGTCGACGACTTCGAGGTTCGCGCACTCGTCGGGGCCGCCCGCGTTGTAGACCTCGCCGGGCACGCCGTGGTCGAGCACGTGGCCGATCGCGCGCCCGAAATCGGTTGCGTGGATCCAGTTGCGGACCTGTTGGCCGTCGCCGTAGACCGGTAGCGGGTCCCCGTGCAGCGCGTTGAGGATCATCAGCGGGATCAGCTTTTCGGGGTACTGGTGGGACCCGTAGTTGTTCGAGCCGCGCACGATCAGCGACTCCATTCCGTAGGTGTGGTGATAGCCCGAGACGAGCAGGTCCGCCCCGGCCTTCGTGGCCGAGTACGGGGAAGACGGGGCGAGCGGGGATTCCTCGGTGAACGAGCCCTCCTCGATCGATCCGTAGACCTCGTCCGTGGAGACCTGGACATAGCGCAGCTGTTGCTCGCGCGCCGCCTCGAGCAGCACGTAGGTCCCGACCGAATGGGTCTGCACGAACGCGTCGGGCTCGGCGATCGAGCGGTCGACATGGGTTTCGGCGGCGAAGTTCACGACCGCATCGCAGCCGTCGATCGCGTCGGCGACGGCTGCGGCGTCCTCGATCCCGGCGTGCACGAAGCGGAAGCCCGGCGTGTCCTCGAGGTCGCTGAGGTTCTCGCGGCGCCCGGCGTAGGTGAGCTTGTCGAGGATCGTCACCTCGTCACCGTGCTCGGTGACGCGGATGCGGGCGAAGTTGGAGCCGATGAAGCCGGCGGCACCGGCGACGAGGAGCTTCACGGGGCGACGACCTCCTGGGGACGGGATGCGAGATGGGCGGCGAGGCCCTCCTCCCACGGCGGGAGGCGGGGCGCGTCGGCGCGCTCGGTGACGAGGACGGAGAAGGCGGGGCGCCGGGCAGGGCGGGGGAACTGCGCCGTGGTGCACGGGTGCAGCTCGACCGACGTGCCGGTGCGCGCGAACGTGGCGGCCGCGAGGTCGTGCCACGAGCACGAACCGCTTCCGGCGACGTGGAGGATCCCGGCGAGCCGGCGCTCGGCGATCCCCACCAGCGCCGCCGCGAGATGTCCCGTGTAGGTGGGGCAGCCAATCTGGTCGGCGACCACGTCGAGCGTGTCCCGTTCGGCCGCGAGGCGCCGCATGGTGTCGACGAAGTTCGGTCCGTGGGGGCCGAAGAGCCAGGAGGAGCGGACGATCGCGTGCTGGGCGCCGGCGGCGGCGACCGCGTGCTCGCCGGCGAGCTTGGAGCGGCCGTAGGCGCCGACCGGGCCGGTGGCGTCGGATTCCACGTAGGGCGCCGTGGCGTCGCCGGGGAACACGTAGTCGCTGGAGACGTGCACGAGGTAGGGGGCGCCATCGGCCAGGACGCCCGCGCCGTCGCCGTTGACCCGCGTGGCGGCGGGCTCGTCGGCCTCGGCGCCGTCGACGTCGGTCCAGGCGGCGCAGTTGAGGACCACGTCGGGGGCGTGCTCGGCGACGGCCTGCGCGACGGCGGCGGCGTCGGTGATGTCGAGCCCGCGGCGAGCGACCGCGACGACCTCGTGACCGGCGGACCGGGCGGCGGCGGCGACGTCGGTGCCGAGCATGCCCCCGGCCCCGGTGATCAGAACGCGCATGCGCCCGAGCGTAGTGTTCCTACGCGGGCGCTTTGACGGTCAGGGGCGGTCGATGCGCATGGTCAGCGAGAGCGTCCCGCCGGCGCGCTAGACGAGAGCTGCTCGGGCATTTTCAGATCGAGCCGGGGACTAGAGGATCCCGATCTCCGAGTTGTCGCCCACCATGAAGCGGTAGGCGCGCGGCTGGCGCTCGGAGCGCGAGATGACGACGTTCTTGCCCAGCAGGGAGGACTCCATGCGGCCGTTGAGGCCGCGCACCTGGGAGGCCTCGAGCAGGATGGAGTGCTCCACCTCGGCGTCCTCGATCACGCACCCGGGCCCGACCGCGGTGTAGGGCCCGATGTAGGCGTCCGTCAGGCGTGCGCCGGCGCCGATGATGGCCGGTCCGCGGACCGTCGTGCGCTCCAGACGCGCTCCGGTCTCCACCACGACGCGGCCGTCGACCTGGGAGTCCACCAGCTCGCCGTCGACGCGACGGTCGATGACCTCGAGGATCAGCCGGTTGGCTTCGAGCATGTCGTCCAGGCGCCCCGTGTCCTTCCACCAGCCGCGCACGATGTGGGACTCGACGGTCCTGCCCTCGTCGACGAGCCACTGGATCGCGTCGGTGATCTCGAGCTCACCGCGGCCACTGGGCTCGATCGCCCTGGCCGCCTCGTGGATCAGCGGCGTGAACATGTAGACGCCGACGAGCGCGAGGTCGCTGGGTGGCTCGGCGGGCTTCTCGACGAGCCGCACCACCCCGCCGGATGCGTTGAGCTCGGCCACGCCGTAGTTCTGGGGGTCGGGGACCGGGGTCAGGAGGATCAGCGCCTCGGGGCCGTTGGAGGTGAACGCATCCACGAGGTCCTTGATGCCGCCCTGCAACAGGTTGTCGCCGAGGTACATGACGAAGGGGTCGCGGCCGAGGAACGGCTCAGCGGTGAGGACGGCGTGGGCCAGGCCGGCGGGCTCGTCCTGGACTATGTAGGTGATCGCGATGCCGAATTGCGATCCGTCGCCGGCTTCGGTCCGGATCTCGTCGCCCGTCTCCGGGGCGATGATGATCCCGATCTCCTCGATTCCCGCGGCGGCCATCGCCTCGATTCCGTAGAAGAGCACCGGCTTGTTGGCCACCGGGACGAGCTGCTTGGCCGAGGTGTGCGTGATCGGGCGCAGCCGCGTGCCCTTGCCGCCGGAGAGGATGAGGCCCTTCATGGCCGCGAGACTAGTCGCGTGCGACGGCCGGCAGTGTGACGGCGAAGCTCGAGCCCTGGCCCGGCTGGGACTGCGCGGTGATTGTCCCGCTCTGTGCTTCGACGAGGATCTTCGCCAGGAACAAGCCGATGCCCGCGCCTTCGGTCCCGGATGACGTGGACCCGCGCCAGAGCTCGTCGAAGACGCGCGGAAGCTCCTCGTCCGTGATCCCCGGACCCTGGTCTCGGACGATGATGCGCACCCGGTTGCCGTCCTCGCGGGCGCCGATCTGCGGCGGGGGAGCTTCGGCGCCCGAGAAGCGGATCGCGTTGCCGACGAGGGCGGTCAGCACCTGCAGGAGGCGGTCGCGGTCGGCCAGCAGCCGCGGCAGGTCGTCGGGGACCTCGTAGTCGAGCGTCAGGCTCGGCGCGAACGTCGCGGCTAGATCGGAGAGCACCACGGCGAGATCGAGCGGCCGCGGGTCGATCGACAGCGGCCGGCCCGCCTTGACCCGGGTGTAGTCGACGAAGGACACGGCGAGCTGGCGCAGCCGGGCGACCTCACGGGTCATGGCTTGCTGGACCTGCTCGCGACGGTCGTCGTCGAGCGGGCGCTTGGACCCGAGCCGCGCGACGAGCCCGCGCAGGATGGCCAGCGGGGTGAGCATCTCGTGCGAGGCGCCGGCGATCAGCTCTTCGCGCCGGCGGGCTGCTTCGGCCAGCGCGAGCGCGTGGGCGAGCCGGCCCTCGCGCTCGCGGGCGTAGAGCACCAGCAGCGTCGCGGGCGGGAACAGCAGCAGGAACGCCCAACGCTGCCCCTGCGAGGCGAACGCCGCCAGCAGGCCGAGTGGCGAGAGCAGCGCGTCAATGGCCTGGACCCACCCCAGCATCTCGAGCTGCAGCCGCGGGGCGACCCCGCGACCGATCCACTCGCGGATCTCGCCGGCGACGATGTCGATCGCGAACTGGGCGACCAGCGCCAGCAGGTAGAGCGGCCAGTCGCCCCACTCAGGCGTCTCGGCGTTGAACGCGATCAGGACCAGTGCCGGACCGACCGCGAACCAGGCATTCGCGGGCACATAGAGCAGCCGCGAGGGATGCGACCGACGCATCAGGACGTCCGGCAGCTTGCCCAGCAGCCAGCCGGCCATCACCAGCAGTGGTACGGACGGAGTCGGCAGCAGGAACAGCATCGGGACGAAGGCGAGCTGCGAAGGAACGGTGTAGCCCTGGCCGACGTCGAGCTGGATGCGGATGCTGAGGGCGAAGAGGAGCACGAGCGCAACCGCCGGGCCGACGTCGAACTCGCGGGCCGCGTCGAGCGACAGCGCCATGGTGGACGCCACGGCGAGGAAGGCTCCGCCGACCACGAGCTCGGTCAGCAGGTCTCGGCGCTCGATCGGCTGCATCGCCCGAGGGCGGCCGGAACGGAGGAGTTCGAGCTTCTCCTCGACGACCGGCTCAGGGGTCACACCCGCAGCGTACCCACGCGCCAAGACCACACTGGACGTTTGTCCGACTCCAGCGGGGCCGGGGCGGGCCGATGCCCTTCATGGCACCTGGGAGGCGCCCACCGAAACCAGGCAAGGAGCGCCGCCACACCATGACCATCAGAACCCGCATCGTCCGAACCGCTTTCGCCGCAGTCGCGGCCCTGGCCGTGGCGGCCCCCTCCGCCGTCGCCGGTCCGCTCGTCTCGTCCGCCGGCTCGTGCGTCGATCGTAAGTTCGAGCAGCCGTTCCTTCCCTGGGCCGATGTCGCCAGCTACGTCCTGGCCCCCGACGGCGGCCTCGAGGCCGGCGGCGCCGGATGGGCGCTCTCCGGCGGTGCGGCCGTGTCGGCCGGCAACGAGTCCTTCTACGTCGGCTCGGCCGACGACGCCGCGTCGCTCACCCTGCCCGCCGGGTCGTCCGCGCGGACCGCCGCCATGTGCGTCGGCATCGAGCATCCGACCCTGCGCCTGTTCACGCGCACTTCCGGCACGTCGCTGGGCTCGGCCCTGCGCGTCGAGGTCCTCTGGGAAGACGCGAGCGGCGGTGTTCACGAGACCACGATCGGCGCGCTCTCCGACGGCGCATCCTGGGCTCCGAGCTTGACCATGGTCATCGGCGTGAACATGCTGACGCTGCTCCCCGGTGAGCACACCGCCGTGGCCTTCCGCTTCACCCCGATCGGCACCGGGACCTGGACGATCGACGACGTCTACGTCGACCCCTACGCCAAGCACTGACGGCTCCTAAGAGCTGAGCGCGACGCGCCCGGGTGACCGGGCGCGTCGCCGTTAACGGGGTGTTCTCCCGCCCGGGCGTACGATGCCCCTCGTGATCCTCGTGGTGGACGACGACCCCGGCGTGCGGCTCGTGATGGGCATCTGGCTCGAGGACGCCGAGCTCGAGCACGAGGCGGCCTCCTCCGGGGAGCTCGCGCTGGAGATGTGCGAGGCCGGCGAGTACGACGTGATCGTCCTCGATCAGCGCATGCCGCCGGGCATGGACGGCATGGAGGTGGCGCGCGTCCTGCGCGAGCGCGGCGACGGGACGCCGATCGTCATGCATTCCGCCTATCTCGACCCCACCGTCGAGGCGGCTGCCGTGGAACTCGACATCCCGACGGTCCAGAAGGGCGACGACGAGCGCCTCGTCGAGCTGATCCGGGCGGTCTCGGCGTAGGCAAAGCGCGCCCGTAGGAGGATCCTCAGTACCCGCCGCCCAGCTTGCGGTGGTCCCAGGTGGCCGTCCTGCGCACGCGGAATTCGAGCCCGACGCGTTTGCGCGCCTGGGCGCGCATCGCCTCCATCACCTCGGGGCTCGCCTGCTCGCCGCCGTATCGCTCGGCCAGTTCGGCGCCGATGCCGGCCACCACCTCGAGCTCGCGGTGGATGACGGCCTCGCAGCGGAGCATGACCCCGCGCAGCTCGCCGTAGACGTCGTGGCCGGCCTCGGCCTGCAGGGTGCAGCGTGCGTCGCGCTCGAGGTTGCGGACCTTCTGCGATGCGCCGTAGGTCCACGACCACACCACGCCCTCGCGGAGGACGTACCAGAGCGGCATCGTGTGCGGCCAGCCGTCGTGGCCGTTGGTGGCGAGCGTGACGACCCGGTGTTCGGCGAGGAACGCGCCGACCTCGCCCGGCGTCATCTCGATCAGGCCGCGCCGGCTCACGCCACGAGCAGCTGCTCGGCGGCCGCGAGGACCGCCTCGCGCAGGTCGGCGGGTTCGAGCACCGCCGCGTCCCCCGCCTCGCGGAGAACCTCCTTGACGAGGTAGTCCTCGCCCTTGAACCGCCACTCCACGATGATCGCTCCGTCGGCCATCTCGGCCAGCACGGTCCGCTCCTCGCGCGCCCAGCGGGCCTGCACGGGGGAGATCCAGACGTGCGCCACGCGCGAGCCGCCCACTTCTCCCGTGCGCGGCCAGCCCTCGATGTCGGCGATCGGGTCGAGATCCGGCCGTGGCTCGTAGGCCTCGTCGAGGATGCGCGCGCGCTTGATCCGGTCCAGACGGAAGTGGCGCATCGCGTCCTTGGCGGGGTCGAACGCGGAGACATACCAGCCCTCACGGCCGTTGATCAGGGCGTAGGGCTCGATCACCCGCTCCGTCAGACGGTCCTCGTTGGCGACGTAGTACTCGAGTTCGAGCAGGTGGCGCTGCTCGATCGCGGTGGCGACGACGCGCGCCTTGTCGGAGTCGTCGGCGCCCGCCGCCGTGATCTGCAGGCCGTCCTCGACCGGGTCCTCGCCGAGCGCGGCGACGATCTTGTCGCGCGCCGAGGTCAGCGAGCCCTCGGGGAGGTGGTTTCCGATCAGGTCGATCGCGGCCACCAGCGCTTTGGCCTCGATCGGCAGCAGGCGCGCCGGGCGGTCGAACGTGTCCGAGTACGGCTCCGTGTCGACTTCGATCTCCCCGCCGGGAAGGACTTCCGCGTAGAGCACGTAGGTCCCGCCGCCGAAGTTGACGACGTTGAGCACGTTGACGTCTTCGCGAAGCTCGCTCTCGGACATCTGCAGCGTCTCGCAGACCTCCTTGACCGCGATGCGCCGGTTCTCCCGGCCGGCCTTGATCAGCACGGAGGCGAGCGCGACCAGGCGGGCGAAGCGCTCCGGCCGGATCGCGCCCTCCCCGCCGCGGACGCGTTCGGCGCGTGCGGGCCGCTCGGCCGGCTCGTCGTTGACCACCGCGGGCGCCTCGGCGACAGTGGTCTGCGGGTCACCGCGGTGAAGCTCCACGATCCGGTCCACGCGCTCGCGCGCCTCCTCGATGAGCGCCGCCGGGGCGAGCACGCGGGCGTGTTCCCCGAACCCGAGTGCCCACGCGATGACCAGGCGCGACTGCGCGTAGGCGGTGCGGAAGACGCTGCCCCCGTCGTCGGCCGCCGTCAGCGTGCCGTAGGCCGAGAAATGACGCTCGACCAGCCAGGCGATCCGCTCGGAGACCCAGATCTCCGCCGTGTCGATCGCGTCGCCGAGCTGCCAGGGAATCCGGTTGGCGTAGACGCGCGGATCGAAGTCCTCCGGACGCTGGAAGTCGTGTTCGGCCTTGGTGGCGTAGGCGACCTTGCCGCGGATGCGATCCAGGCGGAACACCCGGATGGCGGCGCGCTCGTGCGACCAGCCCACGAGGTAGAACTGCCCGCCCTCGAACAGCAGCTGGTAGGGGTCCACGCGTCGCAGCGCGGTTTCCCCGGTCTGTGCGGTCGAGTATTCGAACTCGACCCGCTTGCGGCGGTAGATCGCGGTGTCGATCTTGGCCAGCCGCTGCGAGATCTCCGCGCCGCCGGCCGATGCGGTGATGCCGAGGCCGATCGTGCGCTGCTCGGGCATCTGCAGCGGCGACGGGCGGCCCCAGGTGATCTGCTGCAGCGCCAGGCGCAGCGGCTCGGCGTAGGCGAACTCGCCGTCGAGCAGGTAGAGCGCGGTCTGCAGCGAGGCGAGCTCGTTGTCGGTGAACGCGATGGCCGGCAGATGGAACGCCTCGCGGGCCAGCGAGTAGTTCTCCTGCTCGGAGAATCCGTCGGCCGGCTTGTCGACCGAGAGCTGGATGCCGAGCGACTCGAGCTCGGCCCGGTCGGCGTAGAAGCGGCGAGCGAACGCGTCCTCGGTCATGTCCGAGTAGCCCTCGACGTCGCGACGGATCTCCGTCGCCGTCACCGGGCGTCGCTCCGCCATCAGGTACGAGATCAGCGAGAGCTGACGGATCAGCTTTTCCGTGTCCTTGGCCAAGGTCGGCTCACCTTAGACCGGACAACACGGCAGATTCAGTACCCGCGCTCAAATCGGCACGCACTTTGCGCAATTCCACCACCGTCAGCGCCTCGATGCGCCGCACACGCTTTCATGTGCCGCATGGGAGTCATCTCCGTCGTGCTGGTCGAGGATCACCAAGCGCTCGCGCAGGGCCTCGAGCTGCTGCTGCACGCGGATGGCTTCGCCGTGCTGGGCGGCGCTTCCGACAGCGCCGAGGGCGCCGAGCTCATCCGCCGCCATGAGCCGGACGTCTCCGTGATCGACGTGGGCCTCGGAGAGGAGTCCGGCATCGAACTGACCCGTGAGCTCCTGGCCGAGAAGCCTGGGCGCCGGATCGTCCTCTACACGGGGTCCAACGACGTCGAGTTGCTCTTCGACGGTCTGGACTCTGGTGCGTGCGGTTACGCGCTCAAGGAGGGCCCGCCGCAGGAGCTCGCCGACGCGATCCGGATCGTGGCCGCAGGGGGCTCCTACGTGGATCCACGCCTGCGCCCGGCACTGCTCTCGCCGCGGGCGACCCAGAAGGCGTCAAGCCTGTCCGGCCGCGAGCGCGAGATCATCGGTCTGCTGGCCAAGGGCATGACGGGCGAGCAGGTCGCCGACGAGCTCGTGCTCTCCACGGAGACCATCAAGACCCACATCCGCAACGCGATGACCAAGCTCGAGGCGCGCAACCGCGTCCACGCGATCGCCATCGCCCTGCGTGACGGCGTGATCACCTTCGACGGCGGGAACGGCAAGTGACCGGCGGATCCCTCGGCGAGGCGGGGCTGCGCAAGCTGCGCCACGACATCGCCTCGCCGCTGATGATCATCTCCGGCTTCGCCCAGCTGCTGAACTCCGACCGGTCTTTCGCCGACGAGGAGCGCCGTCAGTACGCCCAGCGCATCGACGACGCCGCCAAGCAGGTCCGTGACTTGATCGACGAGACCATCGCGACGGCTCGCGGCGAGGGCTGAGCGGGAGGCCTACGCGGCCTGCGCCGCGCGCTCGGCCTGCTCGTCGCGCGCGGCGAACCAGGCGCCGCTGCCGATGGCGCGGTCGAAGCCCGACCAGGCGGCGCCGTCGGGCAGCTCCTTTTCGATGCGGTCGAACGATCCGAGCTTGCCGCCGAGGTTGTCGCACATGTGTACGAGCGTGGCTTCACGCGTGCAGGGCACGACCGGCGAGCCGTGCTCGAGCGAGCCGTGATGGCTGAGGATGATGTGCAGGACGGCGGTGGCGGTGCGCGCCGGGAACCCGGGGAGGTCCTCGATCAGCCGGCGGATCCGGTAGTAGCCCAGCGGGATCTCGCCGTGGAGCTTGCCCAGGTCGGTCATGTCGATCGCCACCGGCTCATTCGTGTAGGCCTCGAGCTTGCCGATGTCGTGCAGCAGCGCTCCCGTGACCGCGACGTCGCGGTCGATGCCCGGGAACGTGGCCGACGTGGCGGAGACGCTCTGGGCGACGGTCAGGCAATGCTCGAGCAACCCGTGCCGGTAGGCCTGGTGGAAGAACTTCGCGGCCGGTGCGCGGCGGAAGAGCTGCCAGGTCTCGGAGTGTTCGCCGAAGACGCGATCCAGCAGCACGCACAGGTGCGGGCACTGGATCGTCGCGAGCAGCTGGCGCAGGTCGGCTTCCATCAGGTCGGCCGAGCGCGGCGGCCCGTCGAGCAGGCGATCCATGTCGGTTTCCTGCGGATGGGCGGGGCGCACCGTGCGAATCGCCAGCTGTGCCCCGTAGCGCGGATGAACGGAGAAAGATCCGGCGACGCGCACCGCAATGCCGTGGTCGCAGCCCTCGGGAACGCCGTCCAGGCAGACCGCCGCGAGCGAGCCGGTCCGGTCGGCGAGCGTGAGCTTCAGGTAGTTCCCGCCGTCGCGCCTGACGCGCTCCTCGCGCCGGCGCACGAGCAGGACGAGGTCCACTTCCTGGCCTTCTATCAGCTCCCGCACGAACATGATCGGGAACGTAGTCGCGAGGGCGGACGAGTTCCTGACAGCCGGATCCGGGGTGGCATACGCTCCGATCCATGACCCGCACCGTGATCGTCACCGGAGGGACGGGCGGCCTCGGGACCGCCGTCGTCGAGGCGTTCCTGGAGGCCGGCGACCACGTCGTCGTGCCGTGGATCTTCGCCAAGGAGCTCGAGCGCTTCGGGGGTGAGCGCGAAGGCGTGACGCTCGTCAAGGCCGACCTCTTCGACCCCGCGGACGCCGAACGCGTGGCGGCCGTGGCGAGCGGCGATCCGTCCCGTCCGCTCGGCGCCGTCGTGAACGCCGTCGGCGGCTTCGCGATGGGCCAGCCGGTCGCGTCGACGCCCTTTGAGGACTTCGAGGCGCAGTTGCGGCTCAACCTGCGCCCGACCTACCTCGTCACCGCCGCGACCTTCGATCGGCTGAAGGCCTCGGGCGGGGGCGCGATCGTCTGCGTCTCCAGCCGCGCGGCGCTCAAGCCGTTCGGCGGCGCCTCGGGCTACTGCGCCTCGAAGGCCGCGGTCATCGCCTTCGCCCAGGCCGTCGCAGAAGAGGGCAAGGCGCACGGGATCCGCTGCAACGCCGTCCTACCGAGCGTGATCGACACGCCGGCCAACCGCGCCGACATGGGTGAGGACGCCGAAATGGTGCCTCCGGCCGAGATCGCCCGCGTGATCCGCTTCCTCTGCTCGCCCGACTCCGCGCCGATCAGCGGGGCGGCGGTCCCGGTCTACGGGCGCGCGTGAGCGTCGGCCTCGACGTCCTCGACGTCGCGCGCCTCGAGCGGGCGCTGGCCCGCCGACCGGGGCTCGCGGCGCGCCTGTTCACCGAGGGCGAGCGCGCCTACGCGGCCACCCGCGCGCGGCCGGCGATCCACCTCGCCGCGCGCTTCTGCGCGAAGGAGGCGGTGACCAAGGCGCTGGCGCTGGCGCACTTCGCGCCCCTGGAGATCGAGATCGCCGGCGGCGGCGACGGCCCGCCGCGAGTCGTGCTCAGCGGCGCCGCCGCCCGCGCCGCAGCCGAGCGCGGTGTCGAGGTGGACGTCTCGCTCACGCACGAGCGCACGCTCGCGGCCGCGGTGGCCGTCCTGCGCGGCGCCCGGTAGGACCCTCCGCCGTCGGCGCATCGCACGCGTCCACCGGCGTCGAGGGCCGACTCAGGCGCCGAGGCCGAGCCGCCAGCGGCGTACGATCCGCCACTGCAGGAACGCGAGGCCCAGGCAGCCCGTGAACATCAGCAGCGTGATCGCCGTCGCGTAGCCGTACTGCAATCCCTCGAAGCCGACGTCGAACGCATAGATCGGGAGGAACAGCGTCGCGCGATCCGGGCCGCCGTCGGTCAGCAGGTAGGTGAACGAGAACGACAACTGCAGGACGACGGCGACGTCGCGGATGGCCAGCAACGCAAGCACCGGGCTCATCAGCGGCAGCGTCACCTTGCGCGCGACGTACCAGGGGGACGCCCCCTCCAGGCGGGCGATCGCATACAGGTCCTCCGGCAGCTCCTGGCGCGTGGCCAGCGCGACGACGAACGACTCGCCCATCGTGAACGCGAGCGCGATGACGATCACGGCGAAGGCCGCGTCGGCGTCCGAGAACCACGACACGGGGCCGACTCCGGCGACGCCGAGCAGTGCGTTCATCGGTCCGTAGAGCGGATTGAAGACGAACAACCAGACCAGCGCCGCGGCCGCGTCCGGGACGACCGTCGGGAGGAAGGCCGCCGTGCGCCCGCTGCCGGCGCCACGGAAGCGCGCGTGCAGCAGCAGCGCCAGCCCGGTCGCGACGAGCAGCCGGATCGGGACGACGAGCGCGACGAACGCGGCGGTGTGCCAGAGCACGTCGCCGAAGACCGTGTCCTTGGCCATGCGCTCGAAGTTGCCGGTCCCGATGAATTCCGGCGGCGTGACGAGGTCGGCGTCGGTGAAGGCGAGCACGAACGACAGCACGGCCGGAATCGCGAACAGGACGACCGCTCCGAGCGCGTACGGCGCCAGCATCGCGGCGAGCTGCCTGCGCTCGCTCCACGCGGCGCGCGAGCGGCGCTTCGGCGCGTACGCGCCCGGCTCGCTCACCCGACCGCCTTGCCCGTGTTCATGGCGAAGCGCCGCAGCTTCTCCGGCGCGGCGCGCAGGCCGAGCGCGGTCCCCGGCGCCGGCGGTGCCACGTGGCCGGGGGCGCGCACGATCACGCGCTCGCCGCCGCCTGCGAGGTGCCACAGGCGGTCGGCGCCGAGGCGCTCGGCGGCTTCGAGGCGCAGCGGAGAGGCCGGGTCGACCGCGCAGGCCACGTCTTCGGCGCGGAAGCCGATCAGCACGCCCGTCCCGTCGGACCCCGGAAGCCCGGCGGCGCGGGCCAGCGGCGCGGGGACGAGGTTCATCGGCGGCGTGCCGAGGAAGCGGGCGACCGCCACCGACGCCGGCCGCTCCCAGACCTCGTCCGGCGTCCCGACCTGCTCGAGGCGCCCATCGCGCAGGACGGCGACCCGGTGCCCGAGCGCGAGCGCCTCGGCCTGGTCATGGGTGACGTGCAGGGTCGTCACGCCGCTGCGCTCCTGGACCCGCCGGATCTCGGCGCGGGTGGAGACGCGCAGCGGCGCGTCGAGGTTCGACAGCGGCTCGTCGAGCATCAGCACGCGGGGGCGGCCCGCGAGCGCGCGCGCCAGCGCGACCCGCTGGCGCTCTCCGCCGCTGAGCTCCGACGGGCGGCGATCGAGCAGTCGCTCCAGCCGCAGCGCGCTCGCGGTCGAGCGGACGCGGGCGACCACGTCGTCCTCTCCCCGAGCCTGCAGGCCGAAGGCGATGTTGCGCTCGACGCTCAGATGCGGGAACAGCGCGAAGGACTGGAAGACCATCGCGACGCCGCGCCGGGCGGGGGCGACCTTCGTCTGGTCGTCGCCGTCGATCAGCACGCGGCCCTCGTCGGCGGCTTCGAGGCCGGCGATCACCCGCAGCAGCGTCGACTTCCCCGACCCGCTGGCCCCGAGCACCGCCATCAGCTCCCCGGGCTCGACCGCGAGCGTCAGCCCGCGCAGCGCCTCCACGTCGCCGTAGCGGCGCGTGACGTCCTCGACCTCCAGCCGCGCGCTCACCACGAGAGCGGGATCCACCTCAGCGTCCGAACCATCCGGCCTCTCTCGTGTCGTTCAGGAACCGTCGCTGCACCAACGCGAAGGCCAGGACGGGCGGCAGCGTCGCCACCACGGCCCCGGCGAGCAGCACCGGGGTGTCGGCCGGCCCGAGCTGGCGCAGGCTGCTCAGCCCCTGGGGCAGTGTCGCCAGCTCCGGGGAGAAGAGGTAGAGCAGCGGGTCGATGAAGTTGCTCCAGTGGAAGACGAAAGCCAGCGCGCCGATGGCGAACAGCGTCGGCCGCGTGAGCGGGACGACGATCCGCCACCAGGTCCTCCAAGGGCCCAGGCCCTCCAGCCGCGCCGCGTCGACGAGGTCCGGCGGGATCCGGCGGGCGCTCCAGTAGGCCAGCAGGACCAGTACGGGAGAAGTGCCGACGAGCGCGGGGGCCCACAACGGGACGTAGGTGTCGAGCACGCCGAGCTCGCGGTAGACCGCGAAGCGCGGGACCCACAGGGCCGGCAGCGGGATCGTCAGGCACAGCAGCGTGAAGCCGAGCGCGATCCGCCGCGCGCGTGGCGCCAGGCGGGTCATCGCGAAGCCGCTCAGCGAGGCGAACAGCACGGTCAGCGGGACCGCCACCGCCACGACGGCCAGCGAGTTCAGCAGCTGGCGGCCGAGCGGGACGAGCTCGAACGCGCGCTCGAACGCGGCGATCGTCGGCGCGACTTCCAGCAACTCGAGCCCGACCGGCGGCGTCCGGCCCGGCTCGCGGAACGCGCCGAGCACCATCACGACCAGCGGCGCGACGAGGACGAACGTCGCCAGCGCCGCCGCGGCACCGCGCAGGGCGGCGGCACGGCGAGGGCTCACGAACCTCCGCCGTAGAAGGCGATCGCCCGGTCGGCCAGGGCGCGCGTGTCGCGCTCGTTGCCGATCGCGTTGACGGCGATCGCGAAGCCGGGAACCAGCCGCGCCCCGACGCGGCGCACGGCCCGCTTGCCGACCATCCGCGCGAGCCGCTTGGTCAGCGCGTCCTCGGACGGGCCCATGCGCGCCCCGACCATCGCTTCGGTCATCTTCGTGCCCGTTCCGTCAAGGGCCGCGCGCGCGGCCGACGGGTCCGGGTAGAGGTCTTGGAGGACCAGCAGTTCGGCCGGGCGCATCGGGTCCAGCGGGTCGAACCCGTAGGAGGCCGCGATGAAGAAGACGCAGCGCGACTGGATCCAGGCCGTCGCGGCGAGGTCCGGCACGACCGTGATGAACCCGCCGACGCCCGTCACCGCTCCGCCGAGGCGCGCCATCGAGGCATGGCGCTTCTTGGCCATCAGCGCGAGATCGTGCGGGGAAGCGGCCAGCCGCGAGCGCTTCTCGGCGACCCACGCGGCGGCGGCGGGCCCGTGGCGCTCGGCGGCCTCGAGCGCGAGGTACTCCGGCGCCCGCGAGGGATCGGCGCGCAGGCGGTCCCACAGGCCGGCGGGGATCTCCCGCAGGCTCGCGTCGCCGGCCATCCGATCCTGCAACCCACTCATCCTGGGGAAGCCTACTTCCGTACCGGGGCGCGAGGCCTTCCTCGCCGGCCTCAACGAGATCCTCGTGTACGCCGGGATCCTCGCTCTGGTTGGCGCGCTGGCCGCCCTCGTTCTGGTGCGCACACGCGATTTCGTCGGGTCCGAGGTCCATCATTGACGCCACGTCATGCAGCCCCTGTTCGAGCATCGCCTGCGCCTGGACGGCTTCGAGACCCGTGTCCTCGAGATCGAGGGTGACGGCCCCGGCCTGATCCTGCTGCACGGCTGGGCGGATTCGGCCGATACCTGGCGGCCGCTGCTGGACCGCCTGGCGCGTGATGGCCGGCGCGCCCTGGCGGTGGACCTGCCCGGCTTCGGCACCGCGTCGGCGCTCGGCAAAGGCGCGATCCTGCCCCAGCTCGACGCGCTGGCGGGAGCGCTCGTCGAGCACGTGAGCGCCGACGCCGGCGGGGAGGACGTCGTCGTGGCCGGGAACTCGCTCGGCGGTGTCGCGGCGCTGCGCCTGGCCGAGCGCGCGGACCTGCCGCTGGCCGGCGTCGTCCCGATCGCCCCCGCCGGGCTCGAGATGCCGCGCTGGTTCGAGCTGATCGACCGCGACCCGCTCGTGCGCACGGTGCTCTCCCTGCCGACGCCGATCCCACGCCAGGTCATCGAGCGCACGGTCGGCGAGGTCTACCGGCGGCTGGCGTTCTCGAGCCCGGCGCTGGCCGATCCCGGCGTCGTCGCGTCGTTCGCCTCGCATCATCATTCCCGCGAGCGCGCGCGTGCGCTGCTGGAGACGGGGCGGCGGCTGCTGCCCGAGCTCGTGACGCCCCCGTTCGACTTCAAGAAGGTCCGCTGCCCGGTGCTGCTCGTGTGGGGCACGCGCGACCGGATGGTCCCGCACTCGGGCGCGCGCGTCCTGCTCGACGCGCTGCCCGGCACGCGCGTCGAGCTGCTCGACGGCGTCGGGCATTGCCCGCAGATCGAGGCCACGGACCGGATCGCCGAGCTGCTCGACGGCTTCCCGGGCACGGCGTCGGCGCGCGCGGCGTAGCCTCGTCGGCGTGTTCGGCCCACTCTCGTCCGTCCAGGACGCCGCCGCCGCGGTGGTGAACGTCTACGACGCGGTGGTCGGGGACGGCCTGGCCGACCTGCGCCGAATGCCCGCCAGGCTGATCGACGAGGGCCCGCAGCGCGCCGTCTACCGCTACGCGCCGGCCGATTCCGCTCCCGACGAGCACGGGCCGCCGGTCCTGCTCGTGCCGCCGCTGGCCGCCCCGGCGATCTGCTTCGACCTGCGCCGGGGCTGCTCCGTGGCGGAGTCTCTCGTGCAGGCGGGGCGCCCGGCGTACCTGCTCGACTACGGGCCGATCAACTTCGCCGACCGCAACCTCGGCCTCGAGCACTGGATCGACGAGGTCGTGCCGCAAGCCATCCGCGCGGTCTCCGAGGACACCGGCGGCCGGCCGGTCCGGCTGGTCGGCTGGTGCCTCGGGGGCATCCTCGCGGCGCTCGCGCTGGCCGCCGATCGTGACCTGCCGGTCGAGGGGATCGCGCTGATCGCCAGCCCGTTCGACTTCCTGCGCGTCCCGCTCGTGGCGCCGCTGCGGCCGATCGACGCGGTGACGGGCGGGCGCGTGGTGACGACGCTCTACACGCTGATGGGCGGCGCCCCGGCGCCGCTGGTCAAGCGCGGCTACCAGCTCGCAGGGATCGACAAGTACCTGATGAAGCCGGTGACGCTGCTCACGAACCTGCACCGCCGTGAGCTGCTGGCCCAGATCGAGGCGGTCGACGCGTTCATGGACCGCATGCACGCCTATCCCGGGCGGACCTTCGGACAGCTCTACCACCGCTTCTTCCGCACCAACGACCTCGCCGACGGGCGCTTCGCCCTCGACGATCGCACGCTGGACCTGGCCGACGTGCGGGTGCCCGTGCTGGTGGTCGCCGGCCAGGGGGACGGGATCGCCCCCGTCCGGGCCTGTCACGCGGTCGGGGCCCTGCTCACGGGATCGCCGGACGTGCGCCTGCACACCGCACCCGGCGGGCACCTCGGTGTGTTGACTGGGCGTGCTGCACGCGGGACGACCTGGGAGCTGCTGGGCCAGTGGCTCGACGAGCCGATCGTCAGGCCGAGAGCGCGGCGGCGCCGCAAGACGACTACCACGGCCTGATTGGCGGGTAGCCTGAAGTCGATGCGTGTCCGCCGGATCGTTTTCTCCCTGCTCGCCTGCGGTCTGCTCGCGGCTCCCGCCGCCGCTCAGGATCCGCTGCCCACGCCGACGCCCTCGCCGACGCCGGCTCCCGAGCAGCGCATCGCCCCCGGCGTGCGCGCCGGCGGCGTGGACCTGTCGAACATGACGATCGAGGAAGCCCGCGTGGCCCTCGAAACCGCGCTCACCACGCCGCTCAAGGCACCCGTCGTCGTCAAGGTCGCCGGGCGGACGGCCACGCTGCGGATGGGCACGATCCGCTTCCGCTTCGACGCCCTGCGCACGGCCAAGCGCGCCTACTACGCGGGCGAGAACACGCCGCCCTCGCCGGACTCGGCCGGTGGCGCCGGCGTCAAGCTCGACGTCCCGCTCGCGGTCGGCTTCCGCAAGTCGAAGATCCGGGACTTCGCCGGCGCGCTCGATCGCGCCGTCTATCTGGCGCCGCGCGACGCGACGCTGACGATCACGCTGCGCAAGATGATCCGTCGCAAGTCACGGCCCGGGCGCGACCTCGAGGCGCTCGCGCTGCGCGCGGCGATCGAGGCCACCGTCGCCGATCCGGCGTTGCCCCGCGAGCTCAAGCCGGGCCGGAAGGAGGTCCCTGCGCGAGTCAACGCGCTCGAACTGGCCAAGCTCTATCCCACGGTCCTGACGATCGACCGCTCGAACTTCAAGCTGCGCGTCTTCAAGAACCTGCAGCTCTCGAAGACCTACGGCGTCGCCGTCGGCGCGGCCGGCTACGACACCCCGACGGGCCGTTACCGGATCACCAACAAGGCGGTCAATCCGACGTGGACGGCGCCGAACAAGCCGTGGGCCGGCCTGCTCGCGGGCACGAGCGTCCCCGGCGGGTCGCCGGCGAACCCGCTCAAGGCCCGCTGGCTGGGGATCGCGGACGGTGTCGGCATCCACGGCACGGGCGCGCCCGGCTCGATCGGCTCGCGTGCCTCGCACGGCTGCATCCGCATGCGCGTCCCGGACGTGATCGACCTGTACCCGCGGGTGCCGGTCGGCTCGCCGGTCCTGATCAAGTAGCGCACGACTCTCCCCGGCGGGGGTGTTTGCGGTTAGGGTCCGGCTGAGAGCCCGTCCCACCCGTCGACGTCCCCAGGAGGACCCCTCGTGTTCAAGAAGATGATGGCCAGCATGGGCGCCGGCGGCGCCAAGGTGGAGACCACGCTCAAGACGCCGAGCGTCTACCCCGGCGGGATCGTCGAGGGCATGATCGACATCACGGGCGGCAGCGTCGACCAGCTGATCGAGTACGTCGCCGTCTCCCTGACCGCGCGCGTCGAGGTGGAATCCGGCGACTCCGAGTACGACGCCATGGTGTCCTTCCACCAGCACAAGCTGACGGGTTCGTTCAAGCTCGACGACGGGTCGCGCCACCAGCTCCCGTTCCAGATCCAGGTGCCATGGGAGACGCCGTTCAACGTGATCGGCGGCCAGCAGCTGCCGAAGTGCTTCATCGGCGTGCGCACCGAGCTCGAGATCGCGCGCTCGGTCGACAAGACCGACGTGGACCCGATCGCGGTCTACGCCCTGCCGGCCCATGAGCGCCTGCTCGCCGCCTTCACGCAGCTGGGCTTCCGCTTCAAGGGCGCCGACTTCGAGCAGGGCAAGGTCACCGGCTCGACGCTGCCGTTCTACCAGGAGATCGAGTTTTACTCGGCGCCCCAGTTCGCCAGCTCCGTCAAGGAGCTCGAAGTCACGTTCATCACCCGCAACACGTCGATGGACGTGATCCTCGAAGTCGACAAGAAGGGCGGCTTCGCCAGCAGCGGCGGCGACCAGATGAGCCGCTTCTCGGTCGACTTCGCCCAGCTCGACCACTTCGACTGGGCCGGCGCGCTGAACCATCACATGGCCCAGCTGACGCAGCGCCGCGGGCTGTTCGGCTGAGCAGCGCTTCCACCGGGCCGGCGTAACGGCGCTCACCGCCGATGTGTCGGCCCGGTTCCCGTCGGTCCCTACCTTGCTGCGGATGAGCGAACGCGGCGACACTCCCGGAAAGCCAACCCGCTTCGACCACTTCGTGGAAGCCGCTCACGGGCAGGTGAGCCGGGGTCGCTTCTTCATCTTCTGCGTGACGCTCGTCGTCATCTGGCTCTTTTCGTATCCCCTGTTCGACGATCCCAAGGGGTGGCAGGTCGCGATCCACACGGTCGCCTCGGTGATCACGCTGCTGCTCGTGGCCCTGCTCGAGAACGCCGGCCGCCGCGACGCCGAAGCCGCGCAGGAGAAGCTCTCGACGATCGCTGCCGCGCTGGCCGACCTGATGGACTCGAGCGCGTCGAACGACCCGGAGCTCGCCGAGCGCGCGGCCGAGTTGCGCAAGGCGGTCGACCTCGAGGAGCGCTCCGGCACCGGTTGAATCCGCACGCGTTGACCGGAGCGCTGGACCCGCTGCTCCCCTGACGCCCACGCGGCGCCGTCTCTCGGGCGCCGGGCCGATAGGTTCCCGGCCGTGTCACCGGACCCCGCCGAGATCGCCGTCCGCATCCGTGAGGAGGGACGCTTCGGGATCGACACCGAGTTCATGCCCGAGGGTCGCTATCGGCCGCTGCTGTGCCTGGTCCAGATCGTGGTCGGCGAGACGATCTCGATCCTCGATCCGATCGTCGATGCGTTCGATCCGTCGCCGCTGGCCGAAGTCATCAGCGATCCGGCGATCGAGGTCGTCCTGCACGCCGGCCGCCAGGACGTGGCGATCCTGCGCCGCCAGTGGGGCGCGGACCCGACGAACGTCTTCGACACGCAGATCGCCGCCGGCTTCGCGGGCTTCTCGGCCCAGGCCGGCTACCTCGGCCTGCTCAACGACGCGCTCAAGATCCGCCTGGCCAAGTCCGCGTCGTTCACCCGTTGGGAGACGCGGCCGCTGACCGACGAGCAACTGCACTACGCCGCCGAGGACGTCGAGCACCTGCTGCCGCTGGCCGACGACATCAAGCGCCGCCTCAACGAGAAGGACCGCCTCGGGTGGGCCCGCGAGGAGTGCATCGCGATCGCGTCGGCGACCGACGAGCGCGACCCCGACGAGGTCTGGCGCCGGCTGCCGCGCTCGACGTCGCTCGATCCCAGGGAGCGCGCCGTGGCCCGGGAGCTGGCCGCCTGGCGCGAGCGGACCGCGGAGGCCGAGGACCGGCCGGTCGGCGGCGTCGTCCGCGATCCGACCCTGGTCGAGCTCGCCAAGCGCCAGCCGCGCGACCGCCGCGCGCTGCAGAACATCCGCGGCGCCACGCCCGAGGTCCTGCGCAAGCGCGCCGACGAGGTGCTTGCGGCGATCGAGCGCGGCCGCGCCGCGGAGCCGATCCGCCTGGAGTCCGAGGAGCGTCTGGTGATGGAGGCCGCCGATGGGCCGGTGATCGCGCTCGCCGAGTCGATGGTCCGCGTGCGCGCGCAGGAGGCCGGGCTGGCCTACGAGCTGGTCGCCGCTCGCGCCGACCTTCAACCTGTCGTAATCGCCACCCGCCGAGGCATCGAACCCCCCAACGTGAGGACGCTGCAGGGCTGGCGCCGCGAGCTCGTGGGCGACGAGTTGCTCGCGCTGCTGCGCGGCGAGCGGGCGTTGCGGGTGGATGGTGGGCGGGTGTCGGTCGAGACGGTCTGAGGGTTCGAGCGAGGCGGGGCGGCGGTTCGAACGACGGCCGCATCGACGAGGAAGGTTCAGTTGTGGACGGCGGTTCGAACAACGGCCGCATCGAGGGGAGCTGCGGTGATGCGGGTTCGGGCAACGGCCGCATCGATGAGGAAGGTTCGGTTGAGGCGGCGGTTCGCGAGGCGTGGAGGGACCAGAACGTGCGGAAGGACCCCCTTCGCAATCAGCCCTCCGCACACAACTCCCGCCCCACGGGAGAAACATGCGGATGGCCATCGGCAAGCCGACCGCTCCGCACGTTGTGGTCCCTTGCGAACCGCCGCCCCAAGCGAACCCTCCCCTCGATGCGGCCGTTGTTTCGAACCCGCATCACCGCAGCTCGGAGATGACCTCACCCAGCGCCCGGATCGAGCGCTCCGTGATCGGGCTGGCGATCACGATGACCTCGTCTGCTCCCGCCTCACCCAGCTCACGCAGCCGGGCGGCGATCGCGGACGAGGTCCCCTCGATCGGCGGTGCGTCTTCGGTCATGGTCCGATCGCCGGGCGCGCGCTCGAGCACGGCCTCGCTGCGGTCGACGACCACGAGGGCGCAGGCGCTGCGGACGATCTCGGCGGGGTCGCGACCCGCTTCGACCGCGGCCGAGCTGATCCGTGCGTTGAGCTCGGCGAACCCCTCGGCGGAGTTGCCGTACCCGTCGTACCAGGTGTTCCAGGCGTCGGCGTGCGGCAGCGCGATCGAGAGCATCCTCGGCCCGTTGGAGCCGATCATCAGCGGGACGCGCCGTGCCGGGGCCGGCAGCAGGACGGTGTCTTCGGCACTCCAGTAGCGCCCCGAAACGGTGACCCGCTCCCCGGCGAGCAGGCCGCGGACGATGCCGAAGGCCTCCTCGAAGCGCGACACGCGACGGTCGTAGGGCAGCGAGAACGCCCGGAACTCGTCCTCGTTCCAGCCTGCTCCGACCCCGAGCACGAACCGGCCGCCGCCGATCTCGTCGACCGTGGCCGCCATCTTCGCCGCGATGCCTGGTGGGTGGAAGGCCAGGCAGGCGACCAACGGGCCGATCGTGACGCGCTCCGTGACCGCCGCCAGGGCCGACATCAGCGTCCACGCCTCCAGCGGGCCCTTCTCGATCTCCCCGCGCAGGCCGGCGCGGTAGAGCAGGTGGTCGCCGATCCAGATCGAGTCGAATCCGACTTCTTCGGCCGCACGAGCCATCGAGGCGTATTCGGGCCACGTGACGACGCGCTCGACTTCGGGGAGCTGGATTCCGATTCGCATGGGCGCATCATCGCTCGTGGACCGCGGTAAGGGCCGCACCGGCGGGCACCTTGGCGGGCGAACGTACGCATCAGACGATCCGGATCGGGCGCGGGCGACACGCGTCGCCTGGCGATGGCGCATGCGTCATGGAACTGGCGTCGATGCTCGCCGGCGAGCGGTTCACGGACCGCCCGCGCTGCGTCGATCCCGTCCTCGCCGCCTACCTGCGGGCGCTCAACGACCGCCTGCCCGCCCGCGAGCGCCAGCGGCTCCTGCCCTACGCCTCGGCGGCCGTGGGGACTCGCCGCCGCCGCCGTCACATGCGCGCGCGCCGCGCGGCCTGCCTGCGCTTCGCGGACACCCCGCGTCCGCTCGCCCGACCGCTGATCGCGCTGCTGGTGGGCCTCAAGCCCGCGCTGAACCTGCGCGCCGGCGCCGCCGAGTGGGCTGTCCGCCGGGCGATCGCCCGGCGCGACGTCGAGGGCGCCTTCACCCTGCTCGACCAGCTCGTCGCGATCGGGCGGCGGGCGGGCTCAGAACCCCCGGCGCTCGCGCTGGCGGTTGAAGACCTCCCGCAGGTGCGGGTCCCCGGCGCGGCTGCGCCGCTCGTGCTCGAGGCGTAGCGCGCGGACCACCAGCAGGATGCAGACGGCGCCGACGGCGACCGAGAGCGTCCCGACCTCCCGCGGCGAGACCTGCGCGAGCACCGAGAACCACGCGAACAGGATCACGCCGCCGAGGGCGAGCAGCGACAGCACGCGTGCGAGGAAGGCCATGAACCTGATTTTGACCGACCACTAGCCTGACCCGTCGCAATGGAACGCCGCGAGGACATCCGAAACGTCGCCATCGTCGCCCACGTCGACCATGGCAAGACGACGCTCGTCGACGCCATGCTCTGGCAGTCGGGCGCCTTCCGCGAGGGCCAGGACGTCAACGACCGCGTGATGGACTCGATGGATCTCGAGCGTGAGAAGGGCATCACGATCCTGGCGAAGAACACGTCGGTCCGCCACAAGGACGTCAAGCTCAACATCGTCGACACGCCCGGCCACGCGGATTTCGGCGGCGAAGTCGAGCGCGGCCTGACGATGGTCGACGGCGTGCTCCTGCTTGTCGATGCCTCCGAGGGGCCGCTGCCCCAGACGCGCTTCGTCCTGCGCAAGGCGCTCGAGTCGCGCCTGCCGGTGATCCTCGTCGTCAACAAGGTCGACCGCCCCGACGCCCGCATCGCCGAAGTCGTCCACGACGTCGAGGAGCTCTTCCTCGATCTCGACGCCGCCGAGGACCAGCTCGACTTCCCGATCGTCTACACGAACGCGAAGGCCGGCTGGGCCGCACTGAAGGAGGGCGACGTCGGCGAGGACCTCGGGCCGCTGCTGGACCTCCTGGTGGAGACGATCCCCGCGCCCGAGCACGACCCCGAGCATCCGCTGCAGGCGCTCGTGACCAACCTCGACGCGAGCCCGTATCTGGGCCGCCTGGCCATCTGCCGCGTCCGCCACGGCTCGATCCGCAAGAGCCAGGACATCGCCTGGTGCCGCGCCGATGGGACGATCGAGAAGGCGAAGGTCACCGAGCTCTATGTCACCGACGCGCTCGACCGCGTGCCCACCGACGAGGCGGGCCCGGGCGAGATCGTCGCCCTGGCCGGGTTGCCGGAGATCACGATCGGCGAGACGCTGGCCGACCTCAATGACCCGCGCCCGCTCCCGGTCTCCACCGTCGACGAGCCGTCGCTGAGCGTCACCATCGGCATCAACACGAGCCCGATGGCCGGCCGCGAGGGCTCCAAGCTCACCGCCCGCCAGGTCAAGAACCGCCTCGACCAGGAGCTCGTAGGCAACGTCTCGCTGCGCGTGCTCGACACCGAGCGCCCCGACTCCTGGGAGGTCCAGGGCCGCGGCGAGTTGCAGCTCGCCGTGCTCGTCGAGCTGATGCGCCGCGAGGGCTTCGAGATGACCGTCGGCCAGCCGCAGGTCGTCACCAGGGAGATCAACGGCAAGGTTCACGAGCCGATGGAGCGCATGACGATCGACGTGCCCGAGGAGTACGTGGGCGTCGTTACGCAGCTGCTCGCGCTGCGCAAGGGCCGCATGGAGCAGATGGTCAACCACGGCACGGGCTGGGTCCGGATGGATTATCTGGTTCCCGCGCGCGGGCTCGTCGGCTTTCGCACGGAGTTCCTCACCGAGACCCGCGGCACCGGCCTGATCCACCACGTCTTCGACCGCTACGAGCCCTGGCACGGCCCGCTGCGCACCCGGCCGACGGGCTCCCTGTGCGCGGACCGCACCGGGGCGGTCACCGCGTTCTCCTGCCACGGCCTGCAGGACCGCGGCCAGCTCTTCGTCGCGCCCGGCGAGGAGGTCTACGAGGGCATGGTCGTCGGCGAGAACTCGCGCTCGGACGACCTCGACGTCAACATCGTGCGCGAGAAGCAGCTGACCAACATGCGCTCGAGCACCTCCGACGTGCTCGTGCGGCTGATCCCGCCCAAGAAGCTCTCGCTCGACCAGGCGCTCGAGTTCCTGCGCGAAGACGAGTGCGTCGAGGTGACGCCGCTGACCGTGCGCATCCGCAAGGTCGAGCTCACGCAGGTCGGTCGCACCAAGGCCATGCGCAAGGTCCGCGCGGCCGCCGCCGGCGCTTCCTAGGCGTCGCGCAGGACCGCGTCGGTCGCGGCACCGAGCGAGAACGCGAGCGCTGACAGGTAGACCCAGGTGAGCAGCGCGACGAACGTCACCAGCGCGCCGTAGACCGATCCGTAGGACGCCACCGCCTTCATGTAGAAGCCGAAGCCGGCCGTCACCACCAGCCAGCAGACGGTGATCAGCACGGCTCCGACGGAGACCCAGGCGATCGGCCGGTCCTGCAGCGGGCCGAAGTGCACGACGAGGCCGACCGCCGCCAGCAGCAGTCCGCCGGCGGCCAGGTAGCGCACGAGGCCGAGGCCAAATGCGGCCAGGCCGGGGACGTCGCCGTAGGCCAGCGGCGCGATGCCCGCGATCAGCAGGGCGCCGACGACGCAGGCGGCGACGCCCGCCGCCAGCTTCAGCGAGAGCGGGATGAGCTCTCGGCGCGAGCGGTGCTCCTCGCGGCCGTCGAGGGCGTCGAGGATCAAGCTGCCCGTGCGGACCGAGCGGGAGAGCTGCCAGATGGCCACCGCGAGGCCGACGGTCATCCAGAAGACCTGCTTCTCGGACAGGACCTTCACGACGGTGCTGTCGATCAGCGAGAAGGCCGCCGGTGAGACTTGTCGTTGGAGATCTGGCGCGACGCCGCTGCTCCACTCGTCGCGCAACCCGAGGAAACCGGCCACGCCGACGCAGAAGAACGTGAACGGGACGACCGCGGTCAGCAGTTGGAAGGCGAGCGCGTTGGAGCGCAGCACCAAGCCGTGCTCGCGAAAGCACCGGTGAACGGAGCGGACGGTCGCACCGGGAGACCGGAGGGCGGTACGAAACGGCTGGAGGTCTGGGCGTCGCATCTCGCTGCATCATCGCGGGTGGGTTCGCCCGCATGCCCGGGGCCCACGCGGCTGATCGTGATGAGCCTGCTTGCGACCTTCGGAGACGGCGCTATGCGCCGCCTCCGATGTCGAGTTCGTTTCTGCTGGCTAGACCTTCGCCTTGGCCTTGTCGTCGGCCTTGCGCTCGGCCTTGACGCGGGCGGCGGCGTCGCGCAGGCGCTTGGCCTCGTCGGCCGCGGTCAGCGCCTCCTCGGTCTCCTTGAGGGCGTCGGCCTTCGTCTCGAGCTGATCGAGCGTCTGCTTGCGCTCGGTCTTCGCGATCGCCTGCTCCTGCTTGGCCGATGCCTTGCGGCTGGCGGCCTGGCGCTCGGTGGCCTTCTGGCGGGCCTTGCGCCCGCGCTCGGCCTTCTCCTTCTCGGCGGTCGCCTTGCGCTGATCGGCCGCGCGCTTGCGCTCGGCCAGACGGGCGTCGGACTTCGCGCGCTGGGCGTCGGTTTCGGCACGCAGCGTCGCGGCCTTCTCACGCTGGTCAGCGGTTTCGAAGCGCAGCGATGCGTCGCGCTGGAGCTCCTCGTCGCCGAGCACGCGGCCCGCGATGTCACGAGCGGTCGCGTCGGCGCGGTCCACCACGAGTTTGCCTTCGGTCGAGCCGTTGCGGCCGGTGGCCTTCAACAGCGTGTCGACGGGCAGGCGCAGGATGCGCAGGTAGCTCGTCAGAGCGGTGCGGGGGATGGTTCGCAGATTCATGGTTACTTGTTCTCCGGGTCGATGGCCTCGGCACGGGCTTGCGCCCGCGCGGCTTCAGCACGCATCTCGGCGAGCTCAACGGTGTCGGCGGTCCGCTCGGCTTCGGCGAGCTTCTCGGCCTGCTCGGCACGCTGCTTGCCGGCTGCGGCGTCGACCGCGGCCTGACGCTCGGCGTCCGTCCGGTCGCGCTCGATCATGGACTCACGCCGATCCTCGGCCACCTCGGCCTGCAGGCGGCGCTTCTCGGCCTCGATCTGGACCTTCTCTCCTTCGAGATCGGCTTCGGCCTGGCGCTGCTTGGCTTCAGCCTTCTCGCGCTCAGCTACGACTTCGGCGTCCACCGATGCCTGCTGAAGGCGCCCCTCGCGGGCGAGCGTGTCGTCGCCGAACGCGGAGCCGGCGACCTCCTTGGCTTTTCCGACGAGCTTGCCCAGGGGGCCGCCCGCAGTTTTCTGGTTCTCAGTCATACAACTGCTCTACCCAGGGAACGCGTGTTCGCAACTGTGACGAGCGTCACACATCGAATCCGGGCGTGCGGGCGCTGACGATCGGGAGGTGTAGCCCGTGTTGAGGCGGGTAAGGTCGTGACAGGAGCGTGGGCGGCCAGGGGGTTGGCCCGCGCCGGCCTGTCCGCCATTTCCGGGAGGAACCGATCCATGATCAGAATCCGCGTCGGCGTGCTGCTGGTCGCCCTGACCTGCCTGCTCGCCGCTTCATCCGCTTCCGCTCAGACACGCATCGTGGGCGGCAACAACGCCGCCGCCGGTGAGTACCCCTACGCGGTGCATCTCGATGGCACCCTGTACTCCTGCGGCGGCACGCTGATCGCCCCGGACTACGTCCTCACCGCCGCGCACTGCATCGTCCTCTATGGCGCGACGGGGGCTGCCATCCCCGCGGCGCACATCACGGCCACCGTGGGCCGCGACGACCTGCGCGACACCAGCAAGGGACGCCAGTCGCGCGGCGTGGTGGCGATCACCCATCCGCTCTACACCGGCCTTCCGGTGCCGTCGCACGACGTCGCGCTGATCAAGCTGGCGACGCCGATCACCGGTTACCAGACGATGAAGGTCGCCGGCCCTGGCGAGGAAGCCACATGGGCGGCCGGAACCATGTCGACGATCATCGGCTGGGGGCTCACCTCCGACGGCGGCGACACGAGCGACACGCTGCGCGAGGCGCAGGTCCCGATCGTGGCGGACGCCGACTGCACGAAGGCTTACCAGGTCGTCGGCCCGGTGAGCGACTTCGACCCGAAGACGATGCTCTGCGCCGGCTTCCTCGGCCGCGGCGGGGTCGACACCTGCCAGGGCGACTCCGGTGGCCCGCTGCTGGTGCCGATCGCCCAGGGCGGCTTCCGCCAGGCGGGCGTGACCTCGTGGGGCGCCGGCTGTGCCGACAAGGACTACCCGGGTGTCTACGCCCGCGTCGGTGCCGCGGAGGTGCGCGACTTCATCGCAACCGTCGTGCCTGGCGCGATCGGCTCCGGCGCCACTCCGGCGGGCGGGGGTGGCACGACCACGACGAAGCCGGGCAAGCCGCGCCGCCCCAAGTCGGGCCGCACGCGCCGCTCGCGCTGAACCGGCCCGTCTCGTCGTTCCGCCGTTTCCTGGAAGGGCGCCCACGGGCGCCCTTCCTGCGTCGGCGCAGGATGGGGTCCTCCCCCGATGCGGGGGCGCGGAACAGACGCCGATGCAGGGGTCAGAAGGTTGCGAACCAGCAGCCGTGTCCGCAGTCTCACCCCGAAGGAGTCCTCATGATGTCCGCAGAGGCGCAGGGGCGCCACCCATCTCCGCTCGAAGTCCACGTCGAGCCGTTCTCCATCAGTAGCGAGCCGCTCGGTGACGACGGCCTCGTCGTCGCCGTCTGCGGCGAGCTCGATCTCGGCACCCAGCCGGCGTTGCGCGAGCGCCTCGGCGCGGCGATCGACGACGGTGTCCGCCGCGTGGTCATCGACCTGCGGCGCGTCACCTTCGTGGACTCGATCTCGGTCGCCGCGATCGTCAAGGCCCACAACCGCCTCGGCGACGACGGTCGGCTTGCCGTCGTGCTTTCCGAGGACTCCTACGCGATGCTGATCTTCGAAGTCGGCGGTATGGGATCGGTGCTCGCGTTGACGCACACCCTCGAGGAGGCCGTGGCGCGCGTCGGTGCCTGAGCGATGACCTCCCCGCGTCGTCTCCTGCTGATCATCGGCGTCACGCTCGCGCTGCCGGTGGGGAGCGCCGGGGCCGAGCCACGGGACCAGCAGACGCACCAGGGCGGGCGGCCATCCGGCACGGCCAAGCCCGCCGGCGCACCGGCGAAGACCTCCGCAGTCGCCGCAGCAACACCCGCGGCTTCGCCGCGCGCCGTTGCGACCCCGAAGGCCATTCCGAGGGGTCAGCAGCGCAAGTCGGGATCCGCAACCCCAAGCGCGACCTCGACGGCGACTCCAGCCCCGTCTCCTCCGCCCGCCACGGCGGCGCCCTCCGCCTCCTCGGCACCGGCGCCGAGCACCACGACGACTCCGACCGTCGTCGCCCCGCCCGACCGCACCACGGCTCGGAAGCGGCGCTCGACCGGGGCCCGGCCGAGGAGCCCCGCGGACCGGCCGGCGCCGGCCGGCTCGCGAACGGCGGTTGCTCCCGTGCTCGCGACGCGCTCACCCGCCGCCGCAGCACCCTCTCCTGCCCCCATCCCCGGTCGCCGGCTCCGCCGGGAGGACGCCGT
>Ga0136633_1000331_pt1 | contig 35937 bp, 37 predicted proteins | sample AntDrymeUQ832206_2_FD_105494 | JGI IMG/M metagenome (GOLD analysis project Ga0136633, IMG submission 105494) | Polar desert sand microbial communities from Dry Valleys, Antarctica - metaG UQ83 (22.06) | ecosystem: Environmental > Terrestrial > Soil > Desert | place: Antarctica: Dry Valley... | reverse complement strand
TGGGGCTGGCCAATGCCACCTCGCAGGTGTCGGAGTTCAGCACCCGCCCGCCCCGGCAGGCCGGCCAGGTCGTCAAGGACGAGGGTGACGGTGGCGCCAAGGTCGCCGAGTTCCTCGCGTCGCAGAAGTTCGTCTGAGAAGGGCTGAAGACAATGGCAGAGGTCCTCGTTCTCGTCGAGCACACCGACGGCACCCCCAAGAAGGTCAGCTTCGAGCTGCTCACCGCCGCCCGTGCACTCGGTGAGCCGTCAGCTGTTTTCCTTGGTGCCCCCGGCACGTCGGCGGCCGCGATCGAGTCACTCGGCAAGTACGGCGCCGAGAAGGTCTACGTCGCCGAGTCCGACGACATCGCTGGCTACTTGGTCGCCCCCAAGGCCGAGGTGCTCGCGCAGCTCGTCTCCGACAAAGGCCCGGCCGCCCTGCTGGTCGCCTCCACGGCCGAGGCCAAGGAGGTCGCGGCTCGGGTCGCGGTCAAGACTGGCAGCGGCTTCCTTGCCGACGCGGTCGAGCTCGCCGCCGATGGCACCGCGACCCAGTCGGTCTTTGGTGGCGGCGTGATCGTGAAGTCGAAGGTCAGCGCTGGCACTCCGATCATCACGATCCGCCCCAACAGCACGCCGCCGGTCGAGCAGGCCGGTGCCGCCGCTGTCGAGACCATCAGCGTCGCGATCTCCGACGGCGCCAAAGCCGCGAAGATCACTGACCACGTCGTCGAGGCCAAGGGCGGCCGGCCCGACCTGGCCGAGGCGTCGATCGTCGTTTCCGGTGGCCGTGGTGTCGGGTCGGCGGAGAACTTTTCGATCATCGAGGCGCTGGCCGATTCCCTCGGTGCGGCTGTCGGTGCCTCCCGGGCCGCGACCGACGCCGGCTGGTACCCCCACCAGAACCAGGTCGGGCAGACCGGCCGCACCGTCTCGCCGCAGCTCTACATCGCGGCCGGCATCTCCGGGGCCATCCAGCACCGCGCAGGCATGCAGACGTCCAAGACGATCGTGGCCATCAACAAAGACCCCGAGGCGCCGATCTTCGAGCTGGCCGACTTCGGGCTGGTCGGCGACCTCAACACGGTCGTTCCCGCCCTCACCGAAGAGGTCATCAAGCGCAAGGGCTAGTAACTGACTTTGGTGAGTTCCGTCGAGAGCTCCCAGAGGCGGGCAGCGTCCGCGGTGTTCTTGGCCTTGTCGGTCCGGTCGCACAGCTTGGGGTGGCCGCGCAGCTCGAACAGGTGCGGACCCCAGTAGTCGTTGCCCTTCACATCGGGCATCGTCGCGGCGTAGAGCTCCGGCCACGCGCCGTGCGCGTCGCTCTGGGCGATGAGTGAGTTGCCGACCTTCATGAGCCCTTCGAGCATGCGTGAGCCCTGGCCCGACTGCAGGTGGGTGTTGGCATAACCGGGATGGGCGGCCGACGCAAGCAGCCACTCGCCGTGGCGTCGGTCGAGCTCGGAGGTGAAAAGCAGGTTGGCCAGCTTGCTCTGCCCGTAGGCCGACCACCGGCCGTAGGACTGCTCACCCATCAGGTCGTCGAACCGCATCGTCCCGGCCTTGTGAGCGGTGCTGGCGACGGTGACGACCCGTGGCTGCTCGGCAGCCCGCAGCAGGGGCAGCAGTCGGCCGGTCAGGGCGAAGTGCCCCAGGTGGTTGGTGCCGAGTTGCATTTCGAAGCCGTCAGCAGTCAGGCCGCGGGGGATCGCCATCACGCCTGCGTTGTTGACCAAAACGTCGAGAGCCCGCACCCGGGCGGCGACGTCCTCTGCTGCCGACTCGATGCTGGCCAGAGACGACAGGTCGAGGCTGACCAGCTCAGCCGCGGCGCCGGGCACCTCACGGCGGACCCGCTGCAGCGCTGCCTCGGCTTTGGCTGGGTTGCGGCAGGCCATCAGCACCCGGGCGCCTTTGCGGGCCAGCTCCAGCGATGCCTGCAGGCCCAGGCCGGAGTTGGCTCCGGTGACCAGCACCACCTTGCCCGATTGGTCAGGAAGATCAGCTGAGGTCCATCGGCTCATGCCACCAGGGTGTCACGGGAGGGTCCACCTAGACTCGGCGCATGGCTTGGGACACGAAGAGCACGAAGAAGCAGCAGTCCGACCAGGCCTCGGCTCTCCGGTCCCAGGTGCTGGACGCAGTGGGACCGTTCTCGCCGTTCTGGCGCAGCCGGTTCAAGTCGCTCGGCACTACCGCGGCGAAGGTCGCGACGCCGGGCGGACTGTTCGGCCTTGCCGCTGTCGGGGAGCGTGACGTGTGCCCTGACGGCGCTCCCACCGGAGCGGCGGCTCTCGTTCTGCAGGCTGGCGAGTCGGGCTGGGCACTTCACGCCGAGGGTCCGCAGCTGCGCAAGGCGCTGACCCGCCGGCTGGTTCGCAAGGGCACCTATCGCGCGATGGTCGAGGCCGACACCCGGCCTACGACGTTCGTGTTCGCGGGCCTGGGCTTTCGCTGGCCGGTGGCCAGCACGCGCAGTGACCTCGACGTGATCGCGCGTGCCGGTGCGCGTCTGTGGCAGGTCCTCGGCTTGACGTCTGCCGACGTGTTGGTCTGCGGCCTCCCGACCCAGCCCTCAGGGGCTTTGCAGGCCCTTCAACTCGGTGCCCTCGGGGCCGGCTCACCCGCGATCTTCTCCGGTCCCGACGCCCTCACCGCGACCCTCAAGCTGGTGCCCGCGAGCGTCCTGGCCTTGGAAAGTGCTACCGCCGCCGACCAACTCGACGCGGCCGCGGCCGTCATCGGATCGGTCCGCACCGTCCTGCTCGTGGGGGCACCGACCGACGACGAGCGGGCCGATGTGGCAGCCGCGCTGCAGTCCGCCGGCGTGACCGCCAAGGTCCGTGCCGTGCACGTGCCGGACGGCCACCGGCTGATGTGGGCCGAGTGCGCACAGGGCGGCGAGGGGTTGCACACCTACCCCGACCTCGACCTCGTGCAGCTGGTCGATCCCGAGACCGGAGAGAGCGCGGACGCGACCGGTCCCTTCGAGTTGGTGCTCACCCAACTTGGCCTGCGTGGCAGCACGCTGCTCCGCTGGCGCACCGGGGACCTCGCCGAACGCGTCACCACTGAGCCCTGCCCTTCCTGTCGGCGCACGGTCCCCAGGGTCCTAGGCGTACGGCGTCGCGCGCTGGTCCCAGACGTCGAGCTGCGCTCGGGACGCAGGGGCGTCGACCTGCGGGCCGTGTCCTCTGCGTTGCTCGGGCGGTCGGACATCGCCGACTGGCGGGTCCTGCTCGGTCCCACCGCGCGGCGCCAGACCCATGCGCTGCTGGTCCACGTCGTGCCGAACCCCGATGCCGACAGCTCCGATGTAGCCGTGGGGGTGGCCCGCGACGTGCGAGCAGCAGCCGGGCTGCTGCCGACCCAGGTGGTCATCGAGGAGTCCGGCACCCTGCCTGCGGGTGAGCCGTTGTCGCGCCGGGTGCACACCCACACCTGAGGCGCCTAGGCTGGTCCATGTGGCCTACCTCGACCATGCGGCCTCGACGCCCATGCTGCCGGAGGCCGTCGCCGCTGTCTCTGCTGGGATGGCCGAGCCCGGCAACGCCTCCTCCCTGCACCGCGCCGGCCGTCGTGCCCGGCGCACTGTCGAGGAGTCGAGGGAAGCCGTCGCCGCTGCGCTCGGTGCGAGGCCGTCAGAAGTGCTGTTCACCGGGGGCGGCACCGAGAGCGACAACCTCGCGGTCAAGGGGATCTTCTGGGCACGCCGTGCGGCCGACCCGCGCCGCACCCGCATCCTCGCCTCCGCCGTCGAGCACCATGCCGTGCTCGATGCGGTCGAGTGGCTGGTCGCGCACGAGGGCGCCTCGGTCACCTGGCTCGAGGTGGACCCGCTCGGGCGGGTGCACCCCGGGGTGCTGGAGGCAGCCCTAGGCGACGACGTCGCTGTCGCCACCGTCATGTGGGCCAACAACGAAGTCGGCACGGTCCAGCCGATCGCCGAGCTGGCACAGGTGGCTCACGCGGCAGGAGTTCCGCTGCACACCGATGCGGTGCAGGCGGTGGGGCAGCTGCCCGTGGACTTCGCGGCCAGCGGCGTCGATGCCCTGACCATCACCGGCCACAAGTTCGGCGGTCCCTTCGGAGCCGGTGCGCTGCTGCTCGGCCGTGATGTCGCGTGCACCCCGCTGCTGCACGGTGGTGGTCAGGAGCGTGATGTCCGCTCCGGCACCTTTGACACTCCTGCCCTGGCTGGACTTGCCGTCGCCACCACGCTCGCCACCCAGCGCCAGCCCGAGACCGCTCTGCGTCTTGCTGGGTTGCGGGACGACCTCGTCCGGCGCGTGTTCGCGGCCATCCCAGATGCCGTCTACAACGGCGATCCCGTGCACCGGCTGCCGGGCAACGCGCACTTCTCCTTCCCTGGCTGTGAAGGAGATTCGCTGCTGCTCCTGCTGGACGCCCGGGGCATCGAGGTGTCCACCGGCTCGGCCTGCTCGTCCGGCGTGGCGCGCCCCTCGCACGTGCTCGTCGCCATGGCTCAGGACGAAGAGCAGGCCCGCAGCTCGCTGCGGTTCTCCCTCGGCCACAACTCCACGGTGGCCGATGTCGAGGCGCTGCTCGACGCACTCCCCGCCGTCGTGGAGCGCGCCCGGCGGGTGCCCGTCCAGTGAAGCTGCTCGCCGCCCTTTCCGGTGGCGTCGACTCCGCCGTAGCCGCAGCCCTTGCGGTCGAGGCTGGGCACGAGGTCACGGCCGTCCATCTAGCGCTCTCCGAGGCTCCCGCCGCGTTGCGATCAGGCGCCCGCGGCTGCTGCTCCCGGGAGGATGCCAGAGATGCGGCGCGGGTGGCCGACGTGCTCGGCATCCCCTTCTACGTATGGGATCTCGCCGAGCAGTTCAAGGTTGAGGTCATCGACCAGTTCGTGGCCGCCTACGCCGCCGGCCAGACCCCGAACCCGTGCTTGCGGTGCAACGAGAAGATCAAGTTCGAGGCGGTGCTCGATCGTGCCCTGCGCCTGGGCTTCGACGCCGTCGTCACCGGCCATCACGCCACGCTGGCCGACGGTGTGCTGTCGCGATCGGTCGACGCGGCCAAGGACCAGAGCTACGTCCTGGCGGTCCTGACACCCGAGCAGTTGTCTCGCACCGTGTTGCCGCTCGGAGCCATGACGAAGAACGAGGTCCGAGCCTTCGCCCGTGCCCGTGGGCTTGGTGTTGCCGACAAGGCCGACTCGCACGACATCTGCTTCATCGCTGACGGCGACACGGCGGGCTTTCTGCGCTCACAGCTGGGCGATCAGCCTGGTCCGGTCATCGATGCCCTGACCGGCGCCGTCGTCGGCCACCACGACGGGGCGTATGCCTTCACCGTCGGCCAGCGGCGCGGCCTCGACCTGTCGGTTCCCGCGGCCGACGGTCGTCCGCGTTATGTCCTGTCGGTCGAGCCTGTGAGTTCCACCGTGACCGTCGGCCCGGTTGAGGCGCTCGATGTCGCCCAGGTCATCACAGCGCCACCCGTCTGGTCGTCCGCCCGATCACTGCCGTTACGGTGCGAGGTCCAGTTGCGCGCGCACGGGATGGTCCACGGCTGCACCGTCACCGCCGACGGCCAGGGCTGGAGCATCGCCCTCGACACCCCCGCCCGTGGCCTCGCCCCCGGACAGGCTGCGGTCCTGTACGACGGATCCACCGTCCTCGGCTCCGCGACGGTCTTGGCCGCCGCCTGAGGCTCAGGGCTCGTCGTCGAAGACGTCCTCGATGTTGCAGTCGAACAACCTGGCGATCCGGAAGGCCAGCGGCAGTGCGGGGTCGTACTTCCCGGCCTCGATCGCATGGATCGTCTGGCGGCTCACGCCCAGGGCGTCCGCTAGGTCGGTCTGCGTCCAGTCGCGTTGGGCACGCAGCACCTTCAGGGTGTTCTTCACGCGTGCTTACCTCGGCCCATCACGTGCCAGCGTTCTCTTGGCGACGCCAAACACGACCCCACTGCATCGCCACGTTGACCAGGAGCCAGATGACGGAGAACAGCCAAAGAGCGGTTCCTGGCTCTGGGTCATATCCGTCGTCTGTGCTGTGCCGGATCACGTCAACCACGAGGTAGAGCAGCGTCACAGCGCCCGCGATCGAGAAGGCCCGCAGTGCGCGAAGCAGTTGCCGGTCGTCGCGACCGTCCACGATCAAGGGGCGAAGGGCAGTGAATATCGCATAGGACAAGGTCACGAGGCCGAACAGCGGGTTGTCCTCGTCACTGCGCAACGACATCCCGACGGTGATGCAGTAGGCCACGAGGAGGGGGATGTCGGCGAGCGTCCAGTACTTGTCACGCCGCGCTCGGGTAGCCCGGGCTCTGGCGATCTGTTCTTCAGCTGTCATGCCGTAACGTCCTCGTCCGAGGGAACTGCGGTCCGAATGCGAAGGATCAAGTCGGCGATGAGCCAGCCGGCGGCGGTGATGCTGAGCGCGAACCCCGGGCTGTTCGGCTCAGAATCCAAAAGCTCGATGGTCGCGGCGTCTATGAGAAGAGATGCGAGGCCGGCCGCCGAACCCAGCGCGAAGGCGATGACCGCGCGGTGCCACTGCCAGTCGTCGCGGCCCTCGACGAACAGCCGCATGACAGCATTCGACGCGGCCAGACCGAGCACCGCTACGCCGATGAGCGGGCTCTTGTCCGGCAGCAGCTGCAGCAGCGCGAGCACGACGACGATCGTGCCGATGTTGATGAGGAACCCGGTGCGCTGACGTGCAAGCCGGGCGGCGCGAGTGCGGGCGATCTGATCATCGATCCCCGTCACGTGGTTACCTCGCTGGACTCGCCCGCGGTCGGATCATGCCGCAGCCCCACAAGAAGCTCGGTGATCATCCATGCGGCCGCGGCGATCGCCAGCGTCCGGCTCGGGTCCCCCGGGGCATCGCCCGTGACGGCGACGCGGACGGCGTCGATGGCGACCCAGGCGATTCCCGCGCCGCAGCCGATGGCGCAGGACTGGACCGCCCGGCGGCGCTGCAACTCGTCCTTGCCCTCGACGTACATGCGTGTACCCGTGTAGGCGATGGCCATTCCCAACGTGGCAAGGGCAACCAGGGGGCTACGTCCCAGGGCAGTGAGGGAGCCCAGCACCAGGAGCACGACCGCACCCCAGGCGATGTTTCCGAGTGTGGAGCGCCGCTTCCGGGCTCGGCGTGCGTCTGCGATCTGCTCGGTGAGTTCCATGAGGACAGAACGTAAAGGGTGCTTTACGTCATGTCAAGGAACCTTCACATGTGGGGAAGGGTCGCCCGTCCGGCGTACGGGGTGGTGGAGGTGTGATCAGGCACGAGGTCGAGCGGGTCACCGGAGCTGATGACCTTCTGCTCCCAGACCATCGGCTTGGCCGACGGCTGGAAGATCTGCACCAGGAAGCTCATGAATCCCACCAGCGCGACGGAGCTGCCAGCGGCCGTCATCTTCGCCCAACGACGATCGGCCATCGCCGCTTGCACAGGGTCGCTCCGGTCGTAGGGCGGCGTCTCGTTCTCGGGCAGCTTCATCGATCCACCCTAAGCCGGATCACGGGGTGTAGAGGTATCTCACGCCCGCGCTGGTCCCGCCAGGGCTGGTGGCCGTGACCTCGACCGGTCCGGCCAGGTGCGCCGGTGACAGCGCCCGGACCTGGGTGTCCGATAGGACCTCGACCTCGGCGGCCGCTGTGTCGCCGAACTGGACGGTGGTGACCCGCGCCAACGCACTGCCCTCGAGCAGCACCCACGTGCCGCCGCTCGATGGACCGCGGCCGGGGGTCAGCGCTTCGACCTGGGGCCGCTCGAGGTAGCTGAAGACGTCACCCGTCATCGTCGAGCCGTCCTCGAGAACGACCTGGACCCGCACGTCCCCGGCGGCGCCCGGAGGGCTGGTGACAGTCAGGGTTCCGTCGTCGTTCCGCGTCAGCTCGGTTCCGGGGGCCGTGCCGAAGTCAACCCTTTCCGCCGTCCGCAGATCCTCACCTGCCAGGCGAACGCTGGTGCCGCCAGCTACCGGCCCGGCATTCGGGGTCACCGTGAACGAGCTGAAGGTGACACCGCCGGCGGCCGGTTCGGCACGCGGTTCGCTCTGAGCAGGAGCAGGAGCAGCGGCTGGTGCCTGCACTGGCTGAGGCGTGGCCTGCGGAGGTGGCGGGCTTGACACGCCGAGAACCGGACCAGGGCGTGCGGAAACCGCTCCCGACGGCGCGACAGACGGCAGCGCGCTGGGCCGTGGCCCGGCAACGATGGTGCTGTTCGGAGGGGCCGGGTCTCCACCCACCAGGACTGCTGCGGCGATGACCGAGGCGGCGACTCCGGCCGCAGCCGCGGCTGCCCACCAGCGCCGGCGACGGTCGGCGGGCAACGCCGCCGAGAGCCGATTCCTCAAAACAGGCGACAGCTCCAAAGGTTGGTCCAGCTCGTACATCAGGTCGGCCACCGGATCGCGCAACCGGGCGGTCAGTCGCTCGGTTAGGCCTGCACCCAACGGCTGCTTCGCACCCTCGGCCAGCAATCGCGAGGCAAGCTCCTCGCGCAGCTCGTCCGAAAGCGGGCGCGGACCGTCGAGCCCGGTGAACCAGTCAGCGGGATCAGGCATCGGCCACCCCCTGGCCGAGCTCTCGGCGCAACCCCTCGCGCCCTCGTTGCAGCAGCGACTGGACCTGCACCTTGCTGCGCCCCACCTGTGCGGCGATCTCCTGTACGGCAAGGCCGTCGAGGTACTTCAGCGCGAGCACCTGGCGTTGCAGCGCCGGGAGCCGGCCGAGGGCTCGGGCCACCTCTTCCCGCCGTACGAGGTCATCGGTGTGGTCCTGCTGTGGCTGTTCGTCCGCTACCGCCTGCAATCGCGAGCGGGTCACCTCGGCCCGGCGTTCGCTCTCCCAGTGCTTGGCGATCAGGTGACGCGCGATGCCGCACATCCAGGTGGACACAGACGATTCCGCGCGGAAGTTCGAGGCGGCGGCAACCGCGGCAAGCAGCGTCTCCTGCAGCAGGTCCTCCGCCACGACCCGGTCGCCCCCGACGCGAGCCCAGATGAACCCGTGCACAACGGGGGCGACATCGTCGAGCAACCATCGGACGGCCTCGGCCCGGCCGGCCGCGGCCGCCCGCAACCGCGCGGAGTCGTCCCCGCTCAGCTGCTGTAAGGGAGCCACGCCTGGTCGTCCAACCTGTCCATCGGGGCGCTGAGGAGTCCGCGCTCTGTCACTGAGTACAGCAACTCGCCGATGACGAGGCTGCGCAACACCCCGCTGCCGCAGCACTGGCCATCCTCCGCCGCAGGTGGCTCGACCCTGGCCACCTCCCGCAAGTCGCCGGCGGTGGTCACCTCGTAGACGACCGAGCCGGCGAACCACTCGGCGCCGTCGTCCGACGACGTCGTCAGTGGCATGACCAGCATCCGGCTCGGCTCCCACCACAGCAGGCTGTGCTGGTCGTACTGTGCCGCGCTCCAGCCACCCCGGTGGACGACCTTGCTCGACAAGGCGGGCCGGGTCTGGTCGCTCACGTCAAAGACCGATACCTGCGCGCCTGTCGTTCGCTGCTTGTCGTCCACGGCCTGCCCGATCCCGAGCAGCTGGCCGCCGCCGAGGGGGTACAGCGCGGAGGAGTAGCCGGTCACCTTGAGTTCGCCACGGACCTTCGGGTGGCGTGGGTCGGCGAGATCGATGACATACAGCGGGTCGACGACCTTGAAGGTGACGACGTAACCCACGTCGCCGAGAAAACGCACGCCGTAGATCCGTTCGTCGCGACCCAGGCCAGCGACCAGACCGACCTGCAGGAGAGCTCCGTTCACCGGCTTCAGCACCGTCACCCGGTTGTCGGAGACCCGCAGACCGGGCCGACCATCACCGGCCAGCGATGGGCCGATGGTCGTGGCGACGCGGAGGAAGCCCTTGTGCTCGGACAGGGAGTACTGGCCGGTCAGACTGCCCTTCACCGACCCCGTCCCGAGGTAGCGGACCTGATCGGCCGATGACACGTCGAAGCCATGCAGGTTGGTCTCGAGCGCGGAGCCGCGGCCGCTCCACACGAGCTGCTGCGACTGCCAGGACGTGGTCGCGAGGTAAAGCGCGTCGGTGCTGGCGTAGAGCACCGAGCCGCTGCCCATGACGGTGAGGTTCTGGGTGGGAGCGGCCTGGGCCGGGTCGATGGTCACGACCGTCGTGGTGCCGAGCCCGGAGCGGACGCCCGGACGCATGGTCTGGCTGCACGAGGAGCGGTAGCGGCGGTTCTCCGGCGTCACGCCGACGCCCGGGACCAGCTGCTGGACCGTCGCCCTGCTGACCATCTTGCGGTTGGTGCGCAGCGCCTTGGCGGCAGCGCCGGCCGTGCCGTCGGCAGGACTCGCAAACGGCAGCGCCGGCTGGGACTGGGTCACCAGCAGCACCCGCCCTCGAAGCATTCGGGCATCGAGCAGCGCGCCCTCGACCGTGAACGTGCGCGCCACCGTGGGGTGCCGGGGGTCGCTGATGCTGATGACGCGCGCAACGGTGCGCGAACGGCCATCGGTGCCGTAGGTCTGCCCGACCCCGATCACCGTGTCGCCCATGAGGAGCAACCGCAGGTTGTCGGCCTGGGGGATGGCCAACGTGCCCAGCAGCACCGGCTCCTTCCCGGACACATCCATGACGTGTACGGCGGAGAGCCCGGGCGGCACGAGCACCATCACCCGACCGTCGGTCTTGACCAGGTCCGGCTCGTCGACGCCTTCCTCCTGGTTGTTGGTCCTGGAGTAGGCAGTCGGCGCCGCCTCCGCGCGCGGACTGGCGGCCGAGCCAACGGGAGCCCCCATGGCCATGGCCACTGGCATCTGACCCATGAGGCCGTAGGGCCCGACCTCGGCCAGCCCTTCCTTGCGGAGCTCCCGCACCAGCTGCTCGCAACTCGAGAAGGCGACGAGAGAGGCAGTCGCGACCCGGGGTCTGGCGGGGGGCGCGACCGGCTTCGACTTCGGCTTCTGCTGGGGCTGGGGCGGCGTCGCTGCGGGTGCCTTGGTGGGCAGGTGATCTGCGTAGAGCATCGGGGTCGTCGCCTGCGGGGCTCGTGGCGTGGAGGAGCAGCCGGTCAAAACCGCTGCCCATGTCAGAGCGGTCCCCAGTGCAACTGCGGTGTACGTGCGCATCTCAACCCCCAGCTCGTGTGCCTACTGCTGGGTGAGTGCCGAATGTGGCAGAAATCAACCGCTTGACTCTCAACCAGGGTGAGACAGCAGGCTGTCGGTATGGAACAGACACTCACCATTGGCGCCTTCAGCCGGCTCTGCGGCATCTCGATCAGCGCCCTGCGCTTCTACGACCAGTGCAGTCTGCTGGTGCCCGCCGCTGTCGACAGCGCGACCGGATACCGCTCCTACGACCAGGGCCAGCTCCAGGATGCCGAGCTGCTGCGGGACCTGCGTCGGCTCGACCTCTCGATCGATCAGATCAGGGAGTTCCAGGCCGCCACCGTCGCGGAGCGCACGAGACTGGTCGCCGAGCAGGTCAGCGGCTTCGGGGAACGGCTGGAGGCGATGCAGGCGACAGCCCGCACCCTGCGCACCCGCATCCACAGCGACGGCGAGGCCGTGCCGTCGGTGCAGATCGAGGCCGCCGCACTCGGCACCGCGATTGACCAGGTCCTCCCGGCGGCCAGCACCGACCCCAAGCTGGCTGCCCTGCAGACCGTTCTGTTCGAAGCGCGCGAGGGCTCCCTACGGCTGGTTGCCACCGACCGGTACCGGATGGTGGTGCGCGACCTGCAGCCGCACCAGCCAGCGGACGGCGTCTTCCGGGCCGTCGTACGAGCCGACGACCTCGGATCGCTGCGGTCTCAGCTACCTGCAGCCGGGGTGGTCTCGGTCGAGCACTTGGCCGACCGGCTGGTCATCCGCACTGATCAAGGCGACCACGAGCTGGCCGTGGCACCGACCGACTTCCCGGCCTACGAGGTGCTCCTGATCTCCGAGCCAGAAGGCCACCAGCTCGTGATCGGCAAGACGTCGCTGCTCGCCGCCCTCGAGCCCGTGCTCCACGAGGAGTACGTCGTCCTGACCTTCACCGAGAACGCGCTGCAGCTCGACGGTGAGGACGGCGTCTCGCTCCCCGCCACGTTCGACGGAGAGCCGCTGACACTGGGGATCCGTCCGTCGTACCTGCATGACGGGGTCCTGCACTCGATCGGGCCCGACGTGCTGATCGACGTGACAGAGCCGGTGCGTCCGGTGGTCCTCCGGTCTGCTGATGACGGCAGCTACACCTGCATGGTGATGCCGGTCCGCATCGGAACGCCGAGTGAGCGGGCGGCGCGCAAGGCCCCAGTACGCTGAGGACATGGCCGACGACACAGTGCAACTGACCGACCTCGAGGTGATCCAGCAGTTCAGCCTGGCGGTGCGGGGTGCGACTGCGAAGCGCAGCGACGTCATCGCCGCGCTGGAGGCCGACCTCGCCTACCTGCAGGGCGCTACCCGTCGGTCGCCCGCGCCGAAGCCGGTGGCAAGGGCCGAGGCCAAGGTGGAGGCCAAGGCCGCGCCGGACTCCAAGGCGCCGGCCAAGAAGGTCGCCAAGAAGGCACCCGCGAAGGCCGGCCGCGCGACCAAGGCGTGACCCCCCGCCAGCTCTGGCGGTCCGGCACCGTCACTGGCATCGGCTCACTGCCCGGTAAGGAGGCCTCGGAAGCCTGCCGGTTCGTGCTCGACGAACTGCCGATCCCGCACCTGCCCGAGCTGCCTGACCGTGGCTGGCACGCAGACCTCGGCGGTCGGGGGGCGGCTCTCCTGTCGGATCTTTACGTGGATCTCCAGCCCAGTGGTTGGCGTCTTGTCCCGCGGTCGTCCCGCGACGGCCAACGTGCGCGCGACCTGCTGGCCCGTGATGTAGACGCCCTCGAGCAGGCCGGCTCGAGCACGCCGCCAGCCGTGCTGAAGCTGCAGGCGACCGGACCGTGGACCCTCGCGTCGATTCTCGAGCTGCATCGCGGCAACAAGGTGCTGTCGGACCACGGGGCGATGAGTGACCTCGCGCAGAGCCTGGCCCAGGGGCTGAAGGATCACGTCGCCGACGTCCAGCGCCGGCTTCCCTCGACGACGATCGTGCTGCAGCTGGATGAGCCGAGCTTGCCCGCCGTACTCGCTGCTCGGGTCCGGACCGCGAGTGGGTGGGGCACCTTCCGGGCCCCTGACCGGCAGGTGGCACGGGACCGGCTCGGCACGGTTCTCGAGGCGGCCGAGCACACCGTGATCCACTGCTGCGCGAGCGACCCACCGCTCGCCTTGATGGGGCTGGCCGGCGCGGTGAGCTTCGACGCATCGCTGCCCTACGACGAAGAGGTGCTCGGTGAGCTGCTCGAGCAGGGACGGGGCCTGCTGCTCGGTGTCGTGTCCGGAACAGATGCCGAGCTGCCGACGGTCAAGAAAGTTGTCGAAAAGGTCAGACGGCTGCGGGATCGAGTGGGTCTGACAGAGGTGACTCTGACCCCGGCCTGCGGGCTGGCCGGTGCCACCGAGGGCTATGTGAGAGCCGCCCTGAAACGATTGCTCGGGGCGGCAACGGCGGTGGAGGAGGACCAGAGCGGTGGCTGAGGTGGAAGGCGTGCCGGTCGAGGCGCTCGAGCGGCATGCGGAGCTCGCGCAGACGGTCGAGGACCTGGCTTTCCGCTACTACGTGCTCGCCCAGCCCACGGTGTCCGACGGCGAGTACGACCGGCTGGTCCGTGAGCTCGAGGCGCTCGAACAGGAGCATCCGGCGCTGCGCACGCCCGACAGCCCCACGCAGAAGGTCAACGAGCGCTTCTCCACCGACCTCACGCCGGTCGAGCACCTCGAGCGGCTGATGAGCCTGGCCAACGTGTTCACCGAGGACGAGCTGGTCGCGTGGGCCGCGCGCCAGGCCAAGGAAGGCTCGGCCCGCTACCTGTGCGAGCTGAAGATCGACGGCCTGGCGGTGGCGCTCGTCTACCGCAACGGGGTCTTGCAGCGGGCCGCGACCCGGGGCGACGGCCGCACCGGTGAGGACATCACCCCCAACGTGAGGACCCTGGCCAACGTTCCCGATCGCCTGGTGGGCAAGGGGTTTCCGCCAGTGCTCGAGGTGCGCGGCGAGGTGTTCATCGCGGCAGAGGACTTCACCGGCCTCAACGAGCGGCTGGTGGCCGAGGACAAGGCGCCGTTCGCCAACCCGCGCAACGCCGCCGCCGGCAGCCTGCGACAAAAGGACCCACGGGTGACGGCAACCCGACCGCTCAGGCTGACCCTGCACGGCATCGGCGCCCGTGAGGGGTGGGACCCCGCCTCGCAATCCGAGGCCTACGAGCAGCTAGCCGAGTGGGGGCTGCCGGTCTCCGGTCGCTTTGAGGTGTTCGACTCCTTGGAGGGGGCGCTCGGTTACATCGCGCACTGGGGCGAGCACCGGCACGACATCGAGCACGACATCGACGGCGTCGTCGTCAAGGTCGACCAGATCGCCCTGCAGCGACGACTCGGCGCCACGTCGAAAGCGCCCCGTTGGGCAATCGCGCACAAGTACCCGCCGGAGGAGGCCACCACCAAGCTGCGGGACATCATGGTCAACGTCGGCCGCACCGGCCGGGCCACGCCGTTCGCCGTCATGGAGCCGGTGCACGTCGGTGGGGTGATGGTCGGGATGGCCACCCTGCACAACCAGAGTGAGGTCAAGCGCAAGGGCGTGCTGATCGGCGACACCGTCGTGGTCCGTCGCGCGGGCGACGTCATCCCCGAGGTGGTCGGGCCGGTCGTGGCGCTGCGCGACGGCAGCGAGCGCGAGTTCGTGATGCCGACGATGTGCCCTGCCTGCGGGACGAAGCTGGCACCCGCGAAGGAGGGTGACGTCGACCTGCGCTGCCCCAACGCGCGGTCCTGCCCGAGCCAGTTGCGGGAGCGGGTGTTCTCGATGGCCGGCCGCGGCGGGTTCGACATCGAAGGCCTCGGGTTCGAGGCAGCCGACGCGCTGCTGAACGACCAGATCATCGCGGACGAGGGCGATGTGTTCCTGCTCGACGAAGGGCAGTTGCTCCGATCGGCGTTCTTCCGCAGGAAGGACGGCACGCTGTCGGCCAACGCCGGCAAGCTGCTCGCCAACCTCGAGGTCGCCAAGGGCCGGCCGCTCTGGCGGGTGATCGTCGCACTATCCATCAGGCACGTCGGCCCCACCGCAGCTCGGGAACTGGCGCGGGCCTTCCGCGACCTGGGGCGGATTGCCGAGGCCTCGGAGGATGAGCTCGCTGCGGTGGAAGGTGTGGGGCCGACGATTGCCCGAGCTGTCATCGAGTGGTTCGAGGTCGACTGGCACCGAGACATCGTGGCCAAGTGGCGGTCGGCCGGAGTGCGGATGGCCGATGAAGGTGCGGACGAGGGCCCCCGCCCGCTAGAGGGGATCACCGTCGTCGTGACGGGCACTTTGGCGTCGTACAGCCGTGATGGGGCGGCTGAAGCGGTGCAGGAACGTGGCGGCAAGGTGACCAGCAGCGTCTCGAAAAAGACCGACTTCGTGGTGGTGGGGGACGAGCCCGGTCAGAGCAAGTACGACAAGGCCGTCAAGCTCGGCGTGCCCGTGCTCGACAACGACGGCTTCCAGGTTCTGCTGTCCGACGGCCCCGACGCCGCCCGCCCCCTGTCGACGGTCCTCAACTCCTGAGACTTGGCAGCTCAACACACCTAAGGTCCCGGTTGCTCGCTGGCGCGCGCTCAGCCGAGCGGCCGGCGCGGGCTTAGGTGTGTTGAGGCACCGACAGCAGGGCCGAGACCGAGCCGACGGTGGCGGCGATGCCGGCGAGGTGGACGAGGCGGAGCACTCCCGAGGCCCGAAACCGCGGACCACCCGGACGGCCGACGAGGATCGCCAGGCCGCTGCCCCCGACGGGCGGTCGTCAGCGGCAACCAGGGCAGTGCGACGCCGTCCAGGGGAGGCGCCCCGGGGCTGGCAGCGATCACCCCATCGGCACCGAGCACCAGCGACCAGCCGGAGCGGAAGACCCCCGGCGCGAGCTCGGCGAGCACCTGCAGGCCGGCCGAAGGATCCGCCGCCAGCTCGTCGACCAGCTCGAGGTCGCGATGCAGGTCGTCGGCACCGAGGTAGGGCCGAACCGACTCGACGACCACGCCAGGCACGGACTGGGCCGAGCTGATGAGCACGTCGGCCAGCCCGGCGGCAGCTGCACCAGCAGGTCGTCGACAGCTCCGTCCGGGCCGCGCTCGACGACATCGAGGCTGACGATGTCGGCCCCCGCGTTGCCGAGAGCCGTCGCGACCGCTCCGAGCATGCCGGGGCGGTCCGGTAGCACGACGCGCACGAGGTAGGTCATGGCTCCAGGGTCGCGCCCCTCTGTTGCCTGAGTGTTTCCGGGCGGTCAACTCCTAGACTGCCGCGCATGCCCGAGATCAGCTCCGCAGAGGTCGCGCATCTGGCCCGCCTGGCCCGTCTCGCCCTGGATGAGAGCGAGCTCCAGTCGCTGGCCGGGGAGCTGGACGTGATCCTCGGGGCCGTGGCCCGCATCGCCGAGGTGACCGACGCAACCGACGTCAAGCCCACCTCCCACGCCGTGCCGCTGGAAAACGTCACGCGCCCCGACGTGGTGACGCCCTCGCTCGACCGCGACGCGGTGCTGGCCGGCGCCCCCGCAGCTGAGGACGGGCGCTTTCGCGTCCCGCAGATCCTGGTCGAGGAATGAGCGACCTGACGAGACTCGGTGCCGCCGCTCTCGCCGAGGCGATCGCGGCCAAGGACGTCAGCGCGGTCGAGGTCACCCAGGCCCATCTCGACCGGATCGCCAAGGTCGACGGCCAGGTCCACGCCTTCCTGCACGTCGACGCCGAGGGTGCGCTCGCCCAGGCTCGCCGAGTCGACGACGGCTCGGTGACCGGCCCGCTCGCCGGTGTGCCGCTGGCACTCAAGGACGTGCTCTGCCAGGAAGGCATCCCCACCACCGTCGGCTCGCGGATCCTCGAAGGCTGGCGACCGCCCTACGACGCGACCGTGACGGCCCGGCTCAAGCACGCCGGGGTCGTCATCCTCGGCAAGACCAACATGGACGAGTTCGCCATGGGCTCGTCGACCGAGCACAGCGCCTACGGCCCCAGCCACAACCCGTGGGATCTCGAGCGCGTGCCGGGTGGCTCCGGTGGTGGGTCGAGCGCCGCCCTCGCGTCGTTCCAGGCACCGCTGGCCATTGGCACCGACACCGGCGGCTCGATCCGCCAGCCGGCAGCGCTGACCGGCACGGTCGGGGTCAAGCCGACCTACGGCGGCGTCTCGCGATATGGCCTGGTGGCCTTCTCCTCCAGCCTCGACCAGGCCGGGCCCTGTGCCCGCAGCGTGATGGACGCCGCGCTGCTGCATGAGGTCATCGCCGGCCACGACCCCCGCGACTCGACCTCGATCAACGCCCCCGTCCCTCCTGTCGTCGAAGCCGCCAAGAACCGCGACCTGAAGGGGCTGCGGGTCGCCGTCGTCCGAGAGCTGCAGGGGGAGGGCTACGAGCCCGGCGTGCAGCAGCGGTTCGAGGAGGCGGTGGACATCCTCAAGGAGCTAGGCGCCACCGTCACCGAGGTCAGCTGCCCGCACTTCGACTACGCGCTGGCCGCTTACTACCTGATCGCGCCAGCGGAGGCTTCTTCCAACCTGGCCCGGTTCGACAGCGTGCGCTACGGCCTTCGGGTCGGCGACGACGGCGAGCGATCGCTCGAGGAGGTAATGGCGCTGACCCGCGCCAAGGGCTTCGGGGCAGAGGTCAAGCGGCGCATCATCCTCGGCACCTACGCGCTGTCCAGCGGCTACTACGACGCCTACTACGGCCAGGCGCAGAAGGTCAGAACCCTTATCACACAGGACTTCTCGGCCGCCTTCGCGCACGCCGACGTGCTGGTCGCGCCGACCTGCCCCACGGTGGCCTTCCGCCTGGGCGCGAAGCTCGACGACCCGCTCGCGATGTACCGCCAAGACGTCGCCAACATTCCTTCCAACCTGTACGGCGGACCCGCCATGTCCGTCCCGGCCGGGCTGTCCGAGGGCTTGCCCGTGGGCCTTCAGGTGATGGCACCGACGATGCGCGACGACCTGCTCTACCAGGTGGGCGCGGCCTTCGAGGCGGCGCTTCCTGCCGCCGTACCCCCGCTGGAGTGGGAGTCATGACGGTCCCTTATGCAGAGGCGCTCCAGGAGTTCGAGCCCGTCATCGGGCTCGAGACCCACGTCGAGCTCGGCACCGCGTCGAAGATGTTCTGCGGCTGCGACACGACCTTCGGCGCCGACCCCAATACGCACACCTGCCCCGTCTGCCTGGGCCTGCCCGGCGCGCTCCCGGTCGTCAACGAGAAGGCTATCGAGTCCACCATCCGGATCGGGCTCGCGCTGCACTGCGACATCGCCACCTGGTGCAGGTTCGCCCGCAAGAACTACTTCTACCCGGACATGCCGAAGAACTTCCAGACCTCGCAGTACGACGAACCACTGTGCACCGACGGCTACCTCGACGTGCTGGTGCAGGGCGAGTCCATCAGGATCCCGATCGAGCGGGTGCACCTTGAGGAGGACACCGGCAAGTCGCTGCACGTTGGTGGGTCCACCGGACGCATCCACGGCGCCTCGCACAGCCTGGTCGACTACAACCGCGCCGGCATCCCGCTGGTGGAGATCGTGACCAAGCCGATCACCGGCACTGGCGCAATGCCGGCGGAGGTAGCCAAGGCCTACGTCACGGAGCTGCGCGACGTGCTGCGCGGGCTTGGGGTCAGCGACGTCAAGATGGAGCAGGGGTCGCTGCGTTGCGACGTCAACGTCTCGCTCAACCGACCGGGCCAGGAGTGGGGCACGCGTTCCGAGACCAAGAACGTCAACTCGCTGCGATCGGTCGAGCGGGCGGTGCGGTCTGAGGTCGAGCGGCAGGCGGCTCGGCTTCGGGGCGGCGAGCGGATCGTGCAGGAGACCCGGCACTTCCACGAGGACACCGGGCTCTCGACGTCCGGCCGGTCGAAGGAGGAGGCGACCGATTACCGCTACTTCCCCGAGCCCGACCTGGTGCCGATCGCCCCCGACCCCGCCTGGGTCGCCGCGTTGAAGGACGCCTTGCCCGAAGCCCCGTCGATCCGGCGCAGGAAGCTGACCGACGAGCTGGGCTTGTCTTCCCAGGACAGCGAGGCGATGGTCAACGCCGGAGTGCTCGATGTGGTGCTCGAGACGGTCGCCGCCGGGGCGTCCCCCGCTGACGCGCGCAACTGGTGGCTCGGTCACATCGCGCAGGCCGCAAACGCCCAGGGAGTGGATGCCGTCGACCTGCCCATCACTGCACAGCAGGTCGCGCGAGTGATCGGGCTGGTGGGGGAGGGCACCCTCAACGCCGGGCTCGCCCGGCAGGTCGTCGACGGCGTCCTGGCTGGAGAGGGTGACCCGGACGAGGTCGTGTCTACGCGCGGGCTGGGCATCGTGAGCGACGAAGTCGCTCTGTCGAAGGCTGTTGCTGAGGCCATCGCGGCAGACCCCGACGCGGCTGACAAGGTGCGCAGCGGCAAGGTCGCCGCAGCCGGAGCTCTGGTCGGGGCGGTCATGAAAGCGACGAAGGGCCAAGCTGATGCGCAGACCGTGCGCCGGCTAGTCCTGGAGCAGCTCGGGGCCTGACGGTTCCTGGTCGACGATCCGCGCCGCACGGCGGGCGATCAGCGTCGCGTTGAGCTCTGCCCCGAGCAACAGAGACAGGCACAGCAGGTAGATCCAGGTCATCAGGATCAGGCCGCCTCCGAGCGCACCCAACACCGGCGAGGCGGGTACGACGATCGACAGGTAGGAGCTGAACGCCAACGAGGCGCCCAACCACAGGACAGCCGTGACGATGGCGCCCGGCAGGCCGGCGCGCCAGCGCGCTGGTCGGTCGGGGCAGATGTGGAATAGCGTCGTCGCCCACACCACCAGGGCGATAAACGCGATCGGGAAGCGGATGTAGGACCAGACGAAGGCGTACTCCTCCGAGAGGCCAACCGAGCCCACCACGTCATCGGCGCTCCCGAACAGCGGGCCGACGACCAGCGCCGTGACCATGATGGCGCCGGTGAACACCGAGCCGAGCCCGAGCAGCAGACCGATCCAGCGGCGGAACCACCAACCTCGGTGGTCATGGACGTCGTACGCGACGGTGACGGTGTTGAGGACCGAGGCGAACGCCTGCGCCACGGACGCCAGGGCGACCAGCAGCGCGATGGTGAGGGTGTTGCCGCTGCTGGCGAACAGGTCGTTGACGGTTTCGTCGACGCCGCCGGCGGAGGAGGTCAGCACCTGCTTCAGGAACTCGCTGACGGCGGCCTTTGCCTTGTCGGTGTTCTCCTCGCCGATGAGCAGCGAGAGCTGACCGAGCACCGCCGCGAACACCAGCAGTGCGGGAAAGACGGTGAGCACGCCCATGAATGCGTTCTCGCCCGCCAGGCCCAAGACGCGGTCGCGGTCGGACTTGCGCCACACGTCGGCAAACAGGCGGACGGACCGACCCCAGATGCGGCGCGGCTGGGGGCGCTGGGCCTCACGCGCGGTGGCCTCTGCCCGCGCAGCGGGGCTGCGCCGGCTGGTGTCGAAGGAGGTCACTGCTCGGTCACCTCCGACATGGTTGCCCCAGCGGAAGTCCGCTGCACCAGGGCGTCCAGCGCGTCCTTCAGCAAGTCGGGGTATTCCATCGGCAGGAAGTGGCTGCCGGGCAGCACGGTGACGCTGGCGTGCGGGATGGTCGCCGCGCACGCGAGCACGTCGTGCATCGAGGTCAGCACATCGTGCTGCCCCCCAACGAGGGTGACTGGGCACGTCACGAAGCTCAAGTCCATCTTGTGGTGCTCGGCGGCGGCCAGGGCCAGCTGGGCGTACCACTGCCAGTCGTGCCGCATGAAGCGCTTGAGCATCGGGACCACGACCTCGGGCTTGGCCGCCGGCAGCATGAAGCCGGTGTGCGCGACCAGCCACGCGGTGCGGTCGTTGACCGGGATCTTCGGCGCCAGCCAGGTGAGCGCGGGCCCGACAGCCTTGCCCATCCGGGCAGCGCTGGTGGACAGCGGCCGACGCAGCTTGCGGGGGACCCGGAGCGGTCCGCCCATCGTCGCGAAGGTGCCTCCCGGCACGCCGGCCACGGCCAGGATCCCGAGCACCCTGTCCGGGTGCTCCAGAGCGAACTCGAACGCGATGTTGACCCCGATCGACCAGGACACGACGACCGCCTTGTCCACGCCCTGGTCATCCATCAGCGCGAGTAGGTCCGCCACGTGGTCCTCGACCTGGATGCGTGCCATGTCGGCTGGTCGTTCGGAGCCGAAGGTCCCTCGCTGGTACCACGTCAGCGCGTCGTAGCCGCTGCCTTGCTCCATCAGGAAGGGCCAAGCCTCTGGCGTCGTCCCGAGGCCGTTCGAGATCACGACGGGCACGCCGCTCTGCCCGTTGCGCCAGCCCTTGAGCCGCGTGCCGTCGGCACTGACGAACGTGATCAAGGGGTGCCGATCTCGAGCAGCCGGCGCAGCTCGTGGCGCGGCAGCGCTGTCAGCCGGACCCGGCCGCCGTCGCTGTCACGCAGCACCACCGGGCCGCGCTTGGGCACGTCGAACGCGTCGACCTGAGACCAGCCGAGCCGCCGAACCCCGAGCCCGTTGCACACCTCGACGCCGTCCCTGCCGGCGACCACCCGGGCCCGCAGCACCCACACCGCGGCGATCATCGGGATCAGCAGCAGCGGCGCGAGGTACGGCGACGACAAGCCCAGCGGCAAGGCGCCGAGCGCCAACACGAGGACCACCGCGAGGGTGGTGCGCTCGGGGCCGAAGCGGACGGGGGCTTCCATGTCATCAATTCTCTCACCTAGAGTCGTCGGCACCGCTTGCCTTGACCCCCGACGGACCGGCGGATCCCCCTTGCCGCATGAAGGACAGCGCGATGCCGAGTAGCAGCAAGCCTCGTTCCAGCGAGGTCACCGAGGGAGACCACCGGGCGCCAGCTCGCGCAATGCTGCGCGCTGTCGGCATGGGCGACGAGGACATGGACAAGGCGCAGGTCGGCATCGCCTCGTCCTGGAACGAGATCACTCCGTGCAACCTGTCGCTGGCCCGCCTGGCAAAGGCTGCCAAGGTCGGCGTGCGCAACGCCGGCGGCTTCCCGATGGAGTTCGGCACCATCTCGGTCTCTGACGGCATCTCCATGGGCCACGAGGGCATGCGCGCGTCCCTCGTCTCGCGGGAGGTGATCGCGGACTCGGTCGAGACGGTGGTGTTTGCGGAGCGGCTGGACGGCACGGTGACGCTCGCCGGCTGTGACAAGTCGCTGCCCGGGATGCTGATGGCCGCGGCTCGCCTCGACCTCGCTTCGGTCCTCGTCTACGCCGGTTCCACGCTGCCCGGCAAGCTCGGCGACCGTGACCTCACCATCATTGACGTCTTCGAAGGGGTCGGCGCCTGTGCGCGAGGCCTGATCACCCGCGAGGAGCTGACCGAGATCGAGAAAGCCACCTGCCCGGGCGAGGGCGCCTGCGGCGGGATGTACACCGCTAACACGATGGCCTCGGCTGCCGAGGCACTCGGCATGTCCCTGCCCGGCTCCGCCGCGCCACCGTCGGTGGACCGTCGCCGTGACGACATCGCCCAGCGCTCGGGCGAAGCCGTCGTACGACTGATCGAGCAGGGCATCACTGCCCGCAAGATCCTGACGATGGAGGCGTTCGAGAATGCCATCACCGTCGTGATGGCGCTGGGCGGCTCGACCAACGCGGTGCTGCACCTGCTTGCCATCGCCCACGAGGCGCGCGTGCCGCTGACCCTGGATGACTTCAACCGGATCGGTGACCGGGTTCCGCACCTGGCCGACGTGAAGCCCTTCGGCCGCTACGTGATGACCGACATCGACCGGATCGGTGGCGTGCCCGTCGTCATGAAGGCGCTGCTCGACGTCGGACTACTGCACGGTGACGCGCTGACCTGCACCGGCAAGACGCTGGCTGAGAACCTCGCCGAGCTCGCGCCTGCCGACCCGGACGGGGAAGTGATCCGGGCTCTCAGCAACCCGCTGCACACGACAGGTGGACTCACCATCTTGCGCGGATCGCTCTCGCCCGACGGCGCAGTCGTGAAGAGCGCGGGCTTCGACGGCAACGTGTTCGAGGGCACTGCGCGGGTCTTTGACGGTGAGCAGGGGGCGATGGACGCCGTCACCGAGGGCACTCTCCGCAAGGGCGACGTGGTGGTGATCCGCTACGAGGGGCCCAAGGGCGGGCCAGGCATGCGCGAGATGCTGATGGTCACCGGAGCAATCAAGGGCGCAGGGCTCGGCAAGGACGTGCTGCTGCTCACCGACGGCCGCTTCTCCGGCGGTACGACGGGACTGTGCGTAGGTCACGTCGCGCCCGAGGCCACCGACGGCGGGCCGATCGCACTGGTGGCGGAGGGGGACCGGATCCGGCTCGACCTCACGACCCGCACCCTCGACCTGTTGGTGCCCGAAGAGGTCCTCGCCGAGCGGCGGGCCGGCTGGAAGCCGCTCGAGCCCCGCTACACCACCGGCGTTCTCGGCAAGTACGCCAAGCTGGTCGGCTCCGCCGCCCAAGGCGCCATCACCTGCTGACCCCCCCCGGACGCATGAACGGAATCCGCATGGGTGCGAAAGCGCCTCGCGGCACCCATGCGGATTCCGTTCATGGAAGCCCGGGTCTCAGTATGTGGGATGGGCGTCCCAGATGTTTGACAGATCGCCAGGTGGCAGGCAGGCTCGGGACATGCTCCGCATCCTCGTCGTTAGCAAGCGCGACTGACCGCACTCCGGTCGTCGCGCTCACCCCTCCGTGCTCAGCACGAGGGGTTTTTCTTTGCCCGCACCCCTAGAAGGACCCATGACACCGAACGAGAGCCTTACCGGAGCCCAGTCGCTCGTGCGCAGCCTCGAGAGCGCGGGCGCGGAGGTCGTCTTCGGGATCCCCGGCGGCGCCATCCTGCCGGCCTACGACCCGCTCTTCGACAGCAAGACACTGCGCCACATCCTGGTCCGGCACGAGCAGGGAGCGGGGCACGCGGCCGAGGGTTACGCGCAGGCGACCGGACGGGTTGGGGTCTGCATGGCCACCAGCGGTCCGGGGGCAACCAACCTCGTGACGCCGATCGCCGACGCCTACATGGACTCGGTGCCGATCGTCGCGATCACCGGGCAGGTGCCGAGTGCCAACATCGGGACTGACGCCTTCCAGGAGGCGGATATCTGCGGCATCACGATGCCGATCACCAAGCACAACTTCCTGGTTCAGCACGCCGATGAGATCCCGCGGATCATCGCCGAGGCGTTCCACATCGCGCTGTCCGGTCGACCGGGTCCGGTGCTGGTCGACGTGCCCAAGGACATCCTGCAGGCGCAGACCAGCTTCGCCTGGCCACCTGTGCTCGAGCTCCCCGGCTACCACCCGACGACCCGGCCGCACGCCAAGCAGGTCCGTGAGGCGGCCCGGTTGATAGCGGAGGCGAAGCGCCCGGTGCTCTACGTCGGCGGCGGGGTCCTCAAGGCCCGTGCTGCCGCAGAGCTTCGGGTGCTGGCTGAGCTGACTGGCATCCCGGTGGTCACCACTCTGATGGCCCGGGGCGCCTTCCCCGACTCGCACCAGCAGCACCTCGGCATGCCGGGGATGCACGGCTCGGTGGCCGCGGTCATCTCGCTGCAGAAGAGCGACCTGCTGATCTGTCTCGGTGCCCGCTTCGACGACCGGGTGACCGGCAAGCTGTCCAGCTTCGCTCCGGACGCCAGGGTGATCCACGCCGACATCGACCCAGCGGAGATCGGCAAGAACCGGGCTGCCGACGTGCCCATCGTTGGGGACTGCCGCGAGACGTTGGCTGACCTCATCGTCGCCGTACAGGAGATGTATGCGGCGGGGACCAGGGAGGACCTGACGGGGTGGTGGAAGCAGCTCGACGGCTGGCGCACGACCTATCCGCGGGGATATGAGGAGCCGACTGACGGCACGCTGGCGCCGCAGCATGTCATCGAACGCATCGGCAAGATCGCCGGCCCTGACGCGCTCTACGTCAGTGGGGTCGGTCAGCACCAGATGTGGGCCAGCCAGTTCATCTCCTTCGAGAACCCCTACACCTGGCTCAATTCGGGGGGTGCCGGGACCATGGGTTATGCCGTGCCCGCGGCCATGGGCGCGAAGGTCGGCCGGCCCGAGGCGACGGTGTGGGCGATCGATGGCGACGGCTGCTTCCAGATGACCAACCAGGAGCTGGTGACCTGCGCGATCGAGGGCATCCCGATCAAGGTGGCGATCATCAACAACGGCAACCTCGGCATGGTGCGGCAGTGGCAGACGCTGTTCTACGAGGGCCGGTACAGCAACACCAACCTGCAGTCCAAGCGCATCCCCGACTTCGTCAAGCTCGCCGATGCGATGGGTTGCCTCGGCCTGCGGTGTGAGACCAAGGCAGACGTGGACGCGACGATCGAGAAGGCGATGGCCGTCGATGACATGCCGGTCGTCATCGACTTCGTCGTGGGCCAGGACGCGATGGTCTGGCCCATGGTGCCGGCAGGTACCAGCAACGACGAGATCCTCGCGGCCCGCGACACTCGTCCCGTCTGGGGAGAGGACGACCTCTGATGGTCACCCGACACACGCTGTCAGTGCTGGTGGAGAACAAGCCGGGCGTGCTCGCTCGCGTCGCGGGCCTGTTCAGCCGTCGGGGCTTCAACATCGAGTCCCTCGCGGTGGGTCCGACGGACAACCCGGACACGTCGCGCATGACCATCGTCGTCGTGGTCGAGGACCTCCCGCTCGAGCAGGTGACCAAGCAGCTCAACAAACTCGTTAACGTGCTGAAGATCGTCGAGCTCGACGCGGCCAGCTCGGTGCAGCGCGAGCTGCTCCTGGTCAAGGTCAAGGCCGATCTCACGAGCCGCTCCCACGTCCTAGAGACGGTGCAGCTGTTCCGCGCCAAGGTTGTCGACGTCGCCAGTGACGCCGTCACCATCGAGGCAACCGGCACGGCCGACAAGCTGGCCGCGCTCATCAAGGTCCTGGAGCCGTTCGGCATCCGGGAGCTCGTCCAGTCGGGCATGGTCGCTCTCGGCCGTGGCTCGCGATCCATGACGGGGGCGGAGAACCGCCTCCGTTCCGCATCCTGAGAAGGGGCACCGACACCATGGCCGCAGAGGTCTTCTACGACGACGACGCCGACCTGAGCCTGATCCAGGCGAAGACGGTCGCCGTGCTCGGCTACGGCAGCCAGGGTCACGCGCACGCACTGTCCTTGCGCGACTCCGGGGTGGATGTCCGGGTCGGATTGCCCGAGGGCAGCAAGAGCCGGGCCCGCGCGGAAGCCGACGGAGTGCGTGTGGTCACCCCGGCCGAGGCCTCCCAGGAGGCGGACGTGATCATGATCCTGGCGCCGGACACGGTGCAGCGGAAGCTCTACGAGAGCGACGTCGCCCCGTACCTGACCGATGGCAAGGCGCTGTTCTTCGGCCACGGCCTCAACATCCGGTTCGGCCTGATCAAGCCGCCGGCCGGCGTCGACGTCGCCATGGTCGCGCCGAAGGGACCGGGCCACCTCGTCCGCCGTCAGTTCGTCGACGGCAAGGGCGTCCCCTGCCTGATCGCGGTCGAACAGGACGCGAGTGGGCAGGCCCAGGCCCTCGCTCTGTCCTGGGCAAAGGGCATCGGCGGGACGCGTGCCGGCGTCATCAAGACGACCTTCACCGAGGAGACCGAGACCGACCTGTTCGGTGAGCAGGCGGTCCTCTGCGGCGGCGCCTCGGCTCTCGTGCAGACCGGGTTCGAGGTGCTGATCGAGGCTGGTTACCAGCCGGAAGTGGCCTACTTCGAGTGCCTGCACGAGCTCAAGCTGATCGTCGACCTGATGTACGAGGGCGGCATCTCCAAGATGCGTTGGTCCATCTCGGACACCGCTGAGTTCGGCGACTACAAGACCGGCCCGCGCATCATCACCGCGGAGACCAAGAAGGAGATGCAGCGCATCCTGGCCGAGATCCAGGACGGCACGTTCACCCGCGCGCTGATCGCCGACGACGACGCGGGCGGTCCGGAGCTGGCTCAGCACCGCAAGGAGGGCGCGGAGCACCCGATCGAGGTTGTCGGTGCCAAGCTCCGCCCGATGATGGCCTGGATCGACAAGACCTAGGCTCTCCCGAAAACCCCGCGAGCTGAGGAACCCCGTTGCGCCCTGTCGTCTTGATCGCCGAGGAGCTCGCTCCTTCCGTTATCGCCGTCCTGGGTGAGGGCTTTGAGATCCGGTACGTCGATGGTGCGGACCGGGCTGCTCTGCTGCCGGCGCTGCAGGACGCCGACGCAGTCCTCATCCGCAGCGCCACCCAGGTCGACGCCGAGGCTCTCAGTCACGCACCGAGGCTCAAGGTGATCGCCCGTGCCGGCATCGGGCTGGACAACGTGGACGTCCCAGCCGCTACCGCCCGGGGCGTGATGGTCGTCAACGCCCCACAGAGCAACGTCGTCAGTGCCGCCGAACAGGCCGTCGCGCTGCTGCTGGCCTGCGCCCGCAACATCGCACCGGCCAACGCGGCGCTCAAGGAGGGCAAGTGGCAGCGGTCTCGGTGGACCGGCGTGGAGGTCGCGGACAAGACCGTCGGCGTCGTGGGTCTGGGCCGCATCGGTGTGCTTTTCGCCCAGCGCATGAGCGCCTTCGGTACCCGGCTGATCGCCTACGACCCCTACATCTCGACGGCCAGGGCAGCTCAGATCGGCGTCAAGCTGGTGTCGCTGGAGGAACTGCTGCGCGAGAGCGACTTCATCTCGATCCATCTGCCCAAGACCCCGGAGACGGTCGGCCTGATCGGCAAGGAGCAGCTTGCGCTCTGCAAGCCGACAGTGCGCATCATCAACGCGGCGCGTGGCGGCCTGGTGGATGAGCAAGCGCTGGCGGACGCCCTCGCTGGCGGCACGGTCGCGGGAGCCGGGATCGACGTGTTCGCCGCCGAACCCTGCACCGACTCCCCGCTATTCGGCTTCGACAACGTGGTCGTCAGCCCGCACCTCGGTGCCTCCACCGTCGAGGCGCAGGACAAGGCCGGCATCGCCGTCGCACGATCGGTCAAGCTTGCCCTCGACGGCGACTTCGTGCCCGATGCCGTCAACGTGCAGGCAGGCGGCGTCGTGGTCGAGGAGGTCCGGCCGGCCCTGCCCCTCGTGGAGAAGCTCGGCCGCGTCTTCACCGGGCTGGCCGGGGGAGTTGCCGCTCGCCTCGAGGTCGAGGTCCGCGGCGAGGTCACTGCCCACGACGTCAGCGTTCTGCAGCTCGCGGCCCTGAAGGGCGTGTTCGCGGACGTCGTCGAGGAGCAGGTCACCTTCGTTAACGCGCCGGCCCTGGCTGAGGAGCGCGGCGTCGAGGTCTCGCTCACCACCGACGCGGACAGCCCGGACTACCGCAGCCTCTTCACGGTCCGCGGCGTCCTGCCCGACGGCAGCACGGTCAGCGTGGCGGGCACCCTCACCGGGCCGCGTCAGGTGGAGAAGATCACCGAGGTCGACGGCTTTGACGTCGATATCAATCCGGCTGAGCACCTGGTATTTCTGCGCTACGCCGACCGACCGGGCATCGTCGGCACTGTCGGTGCCGCCCTCGGCGAGGCGCAGGTCAACATCGCCGGCGCCCAGGTCTCTCGCACCAGCCAGGGTGGGGATGCGCTCATGGTGCTGACGGTGGACTCCGCCGTACCCCTTGATGTCCTGTCCGGCATCGCCACGTCGATCGGCGCTCACTCGGCCCGCACGGTCAACCTGGCGTGAACACCTTCACCTCGTACGACGGGGTGCGGCTGACTTACACGTCGGTGGGCGAGGGATATCCGCTGGTCTGCCTGCCGGGCGGGCCGGGGCGGTCGGCGAGCTACCTCGAGGACCTCGGGGGGCTGAGCACCGATCGCACCCTGCTGCTGCTCGACTCCAGGGCGACCGGCCACAGCGACGTGCCCGCAGACCCTGAGACGCTGCGCTTCGACCGGCTGGCTGATGACGTGGAGGCTTTCCGGGAGCACCTGAAGCTCGAGCGGCTCGACCTGCTTGCACACTCCGCCGGCTGCCTGGTTGCTCAGGCCTGGGCCAGTCAGCACCCGGAGCGAGTCGGTCACCTGGTGCTGGTGACACCGAGCGATCGATTGCAGGGCGGGACCCGCCAGGACCTGCCGCAGATCTGGGAGACGTTCACCGGCGAGCCCTGGTACGCCGACGCCGCCGAGGCGCGGGCGGCGCTCGACGATGCGCCGCCGTCGCAGCGATCCGGACTGGAGCGGGCCACCCGCCCCTTCTGGTACGCCCGTTGGGACGAGCGGGCGCAGGCGCACGCGGCCGGGGCTGAGCACCAGACCAGCAAGCGGGCCATGCTCGGCTTCGGCGCCGGGGTGGACGAGGTCGACGTCGCAGCCCTGCTGGCTGGTCTCCAGCAGGTGCCGGCGCCGGTCCTCGTGGTTGGGGGCGGTCGCGATGGGATGACCGGTGTCGATTCCTGCCATGCCGTGGCCGCGAGTTTCCCGCGTGCGAGGGTCGAGGTGGTCGAGGGTGCGGGACACTTCCCTTGGGTCGACGAGCCGGAGGGTTTCGTCGCCGCCGTGAGGGAAGGACTGACGTGATGGCGACATCAGAGCTGTCGGAAGCGACACGGGTGCGAGGTCCCGGCCGTGCCCTGGCGTTCTTCGCGATCGCCGTCGTGATCGGGCACCACATCGGCACGGCAGCCGCTCCGCTCGGTGAGGTGGGGTCGACGCGGTGGGCAGACTGGATCGACTTACTGGTGCCCGTCTCGGTCCTCGGCGCCGCCGCCTTCGTGCTGCGGGCCAGCAAGACGGCTCCGCAGACATGGGTCGTCTATGCGGTGGGTGCGCTGCTGTACGCGGAGGGCCACGGGATCCACCTCGCGGCCAACTCCATCGGCAACGAGCTCGACTACGGCTCTACCGGTCACTTGTGGGACGAGGTGATAGGTCACTACGTCTGGTACGCCGGCCTAGCGGTCGTGGTCGTGGCGATGGCCCTGGCCCTGTGCGGGGCAGCGCTCCGGTCCTGGACCAGATGGCCGCTGGCTGCGGTTGTCGGCGTGACCTGGACGACGAACGGCATTGAGGGCGGCACGCCCTGGTTTTCCCTAGGCATCGCTGTGGCGCTGGCGGTCTGGGGCCTGCGGCGCCGTGACGATGCCGGCCGGATGCTCATGGCGGCTTTCGGCTTGAGTGCTCTGCTCTTCGCGAGCTTCGGCATCTGGCAGGGCGGGTTCCCCGAGTTCACGGAACTGGGATGGGTTTGACCCTGGCCCCACGGGACCGGCATCGGGCGGCGTACCCTGGGCTCATGGCGCGCCTGCTCCTTAGCGGCCGCGACGGGGCCTGTTCCTAGAAGGCCGGCTCCCCGTCGCGGGTTGTCGTGCTGGCTGCACCCCGTCCACGTAGGAGCCAAGAACCGTGAAGTTCCAGCGCTATCAGCCCTTTCCGCCCGTCGAGCTGCCTGACCGCACCTGGCCGCAGCAGGTCATCACCGCCGCCCCCCAGTGGTGCAGCGTCGACCTCCGCGACGGCAACCAGGCGCTTATCGAGCCCATGGACGCCGACCGCAAGCTGCGCATGTTCCGGCTGCTGGTTGTCCTCGGCTACAAGGAGATCGAGGTCGGCTTCCCGGCCGCCTCGTCGACTGACTTCGACTTCATCCGGCAGTTGGTCGAGCAGGACCTGGTGCCCGCCGACGTCACGATTCAGGTGCTCACCCAGGCCCGCGAGGAGCTGATCGAACGCACCGTCCAGTCGCTGGTGGGCTTCGGCGGCACTGCGCTGATCCACCTCTACAACAGCACCTCCACCTTGCAGCGCCGAGTCGTGTTCGGCCTCGACAAGGACGGCATCAAGGACATCGCCGTGCAGGGCGCGCACTGGTGCAAGAAGTACGCCGAGCAGCTCCTGCCCGACACCAACGTCCGCTGGCAGTACAGCCCCGAGTCCTTCACCGGCACCGAGCTCGACTACGCCGTCGAGGTGTGCGAGGCCGTGCTGGATGTGTGGCAGCCGACCCCCGAACGGCCGACCGTCCTCAACCTGCCTGCCACGGTCGAGATGAGCACGCCCAACGTCTACGCCGACCAGATCGAGTGGTTCGGCCGTGCCCTCGGCCCCCGACGTGCCAGCGTGGTCCTCTCCCTGCACCCCCACAACGACCGCGGTACGGCGGTAGCCGCCGCAGAGCAGGGCGTGATGGCCGGCGCGGACCGAGTGGAGGGCTGCTTGTTCGGCAACGGCGAGCGCACCGGCAATGTCTGCCTCGTCACCCTGGCGTTGAACCTCGTCAGTCAGGGCGTCGACGCCGGCATCGACCTGTCCGACATCGACGAGGTGCGGCGGACGGTCGAGTTCTGCAACCAGCTGCCGGTCCACCCGCGCCACCCCTACGGCGGGGAATTGGTCTACACCGCCTTCTCCGGGTCGCACCAGGACGCCATCAAGAAGGGCCTGGAGGCGATGGAGCGCGACGCCGCCAAGGCCGGGGTGCCGGTCGACGACCACCCCTGGGGCGTGCCCTACCTGCCGATCGACCCCAAGGACGTCGGCCGCAGCTACGAGGCCGTCATCCGCGTCAACAGCCAGTCCGGCAAGGGCGGTGTCGCCTACGTCCTGAAGAGCGAGCACCACCTCGATCTGCCGCGCCGGATGCAGATCGAGTTTTCTCGGGTGGTCCAGGAGATCGCTGACGGCGAGGGCGGCGAGATCTCCGGCTCTCGTATCTGGGAGCTGTTCCAGCAGACCTACCTGAACCTCCCTGAACCCCTTGCGCTGCTGACCTATTCGGTGACCAGCGGGGAGCAGGACAGCATTGAGGCCGTCGTGATCTGGCGCGGCCTCGAGCAGACGTTGAAGGGCACCGGCAATGGCCCGATCGCGGCGTTCGTCCATGCGCTGTCCACCCTCGACGTTGACGTCCGCGTGCTGGACTACTTCGAGCACGCCACGGGTGCGGGCGAGGAGGCGCAGGCGGCGTCCTATCTGGAGCTGGCAGTGGATGGCCGGGTGCTCTGGGGCTGCGGGATACACGCAAGCATCGTCACGTCGTCGCTGCGCGCCATCGTCAGCGGCGTCAACCGCGCGCACTGAGAGCTCCGTGTCGTGGGCCTAATCTCGTCAGATGTCCGGAGATGACGTCGAATGGCGCACCGATGCGAGACCTTCTCCCATTGCGAAAGACAGCCTTGCGAGTGTCCTGACTGGACATGGGCGACAACTGCATGGTCATGGTGGGCTCGACCGGTCTTGGGGGACGGTGGAAGTTGGACCGAACCACGCCGGACGTGGACTTCATAGAGAAGGTGGTTTGGGCCGTCATCGCCGGGGACGTCACCGAGACCTTTGGGCCAGGTCGGAGCCTTGTCGAAGTCAAGCTTGCAGACGGCGCGACCGTTTCGGAGACAGGTGCGAACGCCTTTCTGGGCTGCCTACCAGTACCGGGCTGGATCAAGCGCGGCAGGAGAATCCAGTACGCGCCGTACCGCGACAGGTCTCACGCGCCCGGAGTCAGTTCACGGCTTTGCAGAAGCGACCGAACAGAAAGGTCCCGTCGAAGCCGAGAGTCAGCCAAAGCATCGACGATTACCGCAACGCCGAGCCAGTGGGCACCCGCGTCTTCAACGAGACCGCGGGCACCGAGGGCTTGCCCGCCCGTGTCGACCCAGTCATCGACAAAGAGAGCCTGCTGCCCTGCCTGGAGCAGATGTCTGGGAAAGCCCAGGGTGAGATGACGATCGCGGTAGTCAGGCGGTGTCGTGCGCGAGAACCAGCCGTCGCTGTCGGCTGCTGGTCCTTCGTCCTTCCGGATCTCGACAAGCCCAACTCCCAGGTGAGACGCGACCAGCGCGCCCAACAGGGTGCCGCGAGAGGGCGTACCCAGGACCACGGTCGGCTGGCACTCCGCGAACAAGTCTGCCAAGGCCGGTCCGAGCCGACGCAGCAACTCAGCATCCCTCCACCAGCCGGTTGGATCAGCCCACCGACTGCGGTCGGTGCGGTCGCCCGTTTCTCGATAGGCGGCCAGTAGCGCCTCTCGCACTGGCAAAGGGGCGCCCGCCCGCCTACGACGGGCTTCCGCCGCCGCCTTGTTTCTCTCCATCGACACATCATCGTCCAAGCGCCGCGCTCTGGCGGTAGCCGAGCATTCTTGGCGCTCCGACGTTCCCGCGGGAACGAGTTATCCACACCGCGAGGAGGCGGCGCTATCCACGGCGTGTCAGTTGGTTTGGTGGATGGCCGCCCTCGGCTCGCTCACTTCAGCGTCACTGTGCTTGGGCGAAGGAGCCGGGGCTCAGCCAGGTCAGAGGCGTCGATCAAGATGTTGGCACGTGCGACGGGATCGCAGGCCTCACGGTAAAACGCGTGGGCGTCGGCGTACTTTCGTTCACCGGGCGTGTTCGGGTCGTAGTCAGGGCCGTAACGCGCAGCTCCCCGCGCCTGGCTGATGGCCAGTGGTGCGTCCAGGAGCACGAGGATGTCCCAGTACTCGACGAGTTCGGCCCTGGCGAGGAAAACGCCATCGACCAGCAGGGTCCCCTGAGCGGGGACGGGAGTGGGCTCCCCGGTGAGCGTCTCGTCCGTTCGGACGTCGTGAATGGCCGACCGCCAAGCACCCGTGCCGGTGGTCCATGGATCCAGGAGCTCGGCCTTGATGGAAGACAGGTCGTAGGCGTGCAGCCAATAGCCTTCCGCCGAGTCCTTGCCAAGCTTGTATCGAGTTGCCTGCGGGTTGTGGAATCCGTCCAGCGAAGCCCGCGTGACGGCGTCCCCTCGCGACCTGAGCAAGGGCGCGAGCTCTTCGGCGAGGGACGTCTTGCCCACCCCGTCGCGTCCATCTATCCCGATTCGAAGCCGCCCGCCCTCACTGGACGGCAGCAGCGAGACGAGATCGTTGAGGAAATCTCCGCGATTCATTGCTTGAGGTTGCCACACCAGCGCTCCGAGCGGATTGGAACCGAAGGGGGCCCGATGGCCGAGCATTCTCAGCGGCGTGACCTCTCGCTTTGGACCGGCCCTCGTGGCAGGCTCCGGCCATGACTCGCTGGCAGTGGCTGTGGAGCCGCCCCACGTCGTGGAGCGGCTTCGCAGTCTCAATGCTCTTGTACGTCGTGACTGTCGCCGTTGCCGGGCGACTATTCGGCCGTACCTGGGATCACACCCTCCTCGTCGCCCTAGTCAGTGGTGGGATCGGGATACCGGTGGCAGCGCTTCTATTCCGGCGAACCCTGGGATCCCAGGTCATGGAACTCGACAGGGAGTAACCGGCACTAGCCTCGGTCGGTGGACTCGACTCTTCGGCGAGCGGTAGACGCCGGGATGCTGCCGGTACTCGCCCCCTACGGCTTCACAGCCAATGGTGGTGGCGGGTCTCGCGGCGAGTCGGTCACGCTCACGAACGGGCACCTGCTCATCGAGGTCAGCGTGGACTACATCGAGGGTGAACTCGACGTTCGCTGTGGCACGCCGGACAGTGGCATGTCAGGGCTGGACGACTTTCTACCGAAGCGGCCAAGGGCACTACGGACCCAACGCATCAGTCGGTCATCCACCGCAGCGGTTCTTGCCTCGGCTCTCGGGAAGGTCGCGGCGGCGATGGAAGAGCAGCGGTCGGACCTGCTCCGGCCCTACGAGTAGGTGCCGCTACGCATGATCATCTCTGGGCTTGCCAGGTGCCGCTGCGTGATCCTTGCGAGGCCCCGAGCCCGCGTCGTCGTTGGGCTTGCGAGACCAACCACGTGCTGTGGCCTCGTCGAGAAGGGTTGCGAAGGAACGCGGCTTGCCAGGCGGCGCCGTACGAAAGTATGGTGATGGTATGACCACGGCCCCTTGGGCGAATCCGCCCACCACCCCCAAGGTGAAGAAGACCGTGACGCTGGACGCCAACCTGGTGGCGGCAGTCGGTGACGGCAACCTGTCCGCAGAGGTCAACGAAGCACTCTCCGAGCGCGTACGCCGTCTGCAGCGCGCCACTTCGCTGCGGGCCTATCTGGATCAGTACGCGGCCGCCGAAGGCAGCTTCGATGAGGCCAGGGTCGAGGAGTTCGTGCAGTTGCTCGGTGGTCGCGCCAGTGCGTAGTCCGGTGCTGGATGCCGAGGCTGTGCAGGCGCTCGTCCAGCCAGACCATCCGTCACGCCGGCAAGTGCATCACCTGCTTGAGGCGGCCTCGAGGCTGAACCGGGACGTTGCCGTGCCAGCCGTGACCCTCGCCGAGCTGTATCGGGGCGCACGCCGCACACAGCACCTCGACGCTGCCCTGGCGCCGCATGAGCAGTACCTGGTGATCCGCAACACCGACCGATCACTGGCCCGATTGGTGGGTGCCTTGCTCGCCAGCGTGCAGCTCGGCAGCGAGCACATCGCGGACGCGCACGTAGCTGCAGTGGCTGTCGAGGAGCAGGGCGTCATCCTGACGGGTGACCCGGACGACATACAGCGGCTCGTCGCCGGAACTCCGACGGTCACCGTTATCGCGCTCATCGACAGCCGCACCTAACACGCTTCCCACATGGTGAGATCGTGATCTCAACATGTAACATCGCGTCATGACGAGTCTGGCAGTTGTCGGCGGCGACGGGATCGGACCCGAGGTCGTAGCCGAGGGCCTCAAGGTGTTGCGCGCGGTGCTTCCTGACGTCACCACCACCGATTACGACCTCGGCGCCGCCCGCTACCTGCGCACCGGCGAGGCCCTCCCCGACAGCGTGATCGAGGAGCTACGCGGCTTCGACGCCATCCTGCTTGGCGCGATCGGCGACCCGTCGGTTCCGCCAGGCCCGCTGGAGCGCGGGCTGCTCCTCAAGCTGCGGTTCGCCCTCGATCACCACGTCAACCTTCGGCCGGTGCGCCTGTTCCCTGGGGTCATCAGCCCGTTGGGCGACGTGTCGATCGACCTGGTCGTGGTCCGGGAGGGCACCGAGGGGCCATACGTCGGCAACGGCGGGTCCATGCGCACCGGCACCGCGCACGAGGTAGCCACCGAGGTCAGCATCAACACCGCGTACGGCGTCGAGCGGG
>Ga0136633_1000330_pt1 | contig 35969 bp, 26 predicted proteins | sample AntDrymeUQ832206_2_FD_105494 | JGI IMG/M metagenome (GOLD analysis project Ga0136633, IMG submission 105494) | Polar desert sand microbial communities from Dry Valleys, Antarctica - metaG UQ83 (22.06) | ecosystem: Environmental > Terrestrial > Soil > Desert | place: Antarctica: Dry Valley... | reverse complement strand
CTGGATCTGCGATCACAGCAACGCCCTGCGCGAGGTGCGCGTCACGGTCCGCTACCGCATCGGCGCCATCGAACGGACGTATCGGCTGACCACGTTCGTGTCCAACTACTCGTAGCCACAGGACTGACCATGCAGGCCCACAGAAACGATCGTCTCGGCTTCTCACTCGTCGAACTACTGGTGAGCATGGCGGTCTCGTCAGTGGTGATGACCGGCGTCGTGTCGGTCATGGCCACGGCGTCACGCGCCAACAACACCGTCAAGCAGGTCACCGGCATGAACAACAACCTGCGCGTGGCCATGGACCTGATCGTCCGGGACCTGACGCAGGCCGGTCAGGGTCTGCCCGCCGGCATGGTGGTCACGGTGCCATCGGGCGCGGGAGCATTGCCGATCGTGCGTCCCGGTCCCATCGGGTCGGCCCTGATCTTCGACCCCGCCCTGCCCACACTCAGCGCCGTCAGTGTCGGGCCCGGCCTGGGCCCGCCGGTCAATGGCCAGCCCACCGACATCATCACTATCCTGGCCGCCGACAACGCCTTCGACGAGATCACGCTGACCGCGCTGGACGACGTGTCGATGACGGTCAGCGCCTCGAGCGACATCGACGACGCGCCGGACGTGGATGGCGACAATCTGCGGGTCGGCGACCTGATCCTGTTCGAGAAGGGCTCGGTCAGCTCACTGCGTTTCATCACCCGCGTAGCCGGCCAGACGGCCGAGTTCGACGAAGGCGACCCGCTCAACCTCAATCAGGCGTCGGCGCCGGACGGGACGATGACCGGGTACCTGGCCCAGGCGCCTGCCGAAGTCCTGAGCGGCGGCGTGCTGCCCTCTCGTGTCACCCGCGTCCGGATGATCAGCTACTACCTCGAGACGCCCGGTGACCCCGTGCGCGACCTGCGTCTGATTCGCCGGATCAACAACAACCCGCCGACCACGGTCGCCTTCTTCATCGAAGCCTTCACCATCACGTACGACCTGATCGACGGCGTCACCAATCCGGCCGGCGTGCAGATGGACGCCGCCGATCTGGATGGCACCGGCGCCTGCGACCCCGCCCCGGGCACGCCACCGGTGCTCCAGTGCTCGCCCAACCAGATCAGGAAGGTCAACGTGCAGCTCACCGCACGATCGGCCGAACCCAACCACGAGAGCCGCCTGTTCTATCGCAACACCCTGGTCACCCAGGTGAGCCTGCGCAGCCTCGCGCTCGTCAATCGGTACATGTGAGTCGATGCGATCATGAAGACAGAACAGAAGAAGGCCGACCAGTGGCGCCGCGAAGAGGGGATGACCCTCCTGGCCACCGTCATGGTGATGATGCTCATGTCGGCGCTGCTGGTCGGCTTTGTGTCACTGGTCGTGGCCGATCAGCAGGCCAGCGGTCTCAATCGCGATCAGACGCAGGCCTACGCCGCGGCGCATGCGGGGCTCGAGAAGCTCACCGCCGATCTCGGTGACCTGTTCGTGGGCGGCAACTTCAACCCGACGCGCGCCGAGCTCGACGCGCTGGAGGCCGCGCCCCCGGTCCTGCCCGGCTTCCAGTACCTGACCCCGGCGGGAGGTGCGGGCTACCGCATTGCCGCCGGCGCGACCGCGGCCCGTCCGGTGCCATCGGGTCCCTACCAGGGGCTGGTCGGCTTGATCACGCCCTACGAAGTCACGATCACGGCCAGGTCGCTCACCAGCGGCGAGGTCCGCATGCGCCGGCAGATGCAGACCGTCGGCATTCCCGTGTTCCAGTTCGGCATCTTCTCGGAAAACGACCTGGCATTTTTCGCCGGCCCCAACTTCAACTTCGGCGGACGGGTCCACACCAATTCCAATCTGTTCCTCAAGCAGGATGGCGTGGCCACCCTGACCCTGTCGGACCGCGTGACCGCGGTCGGCGAAGTGGTCCGGACGCACCTGCAGAACGGCGTGTCGGGCACGCACCAGGGCAACGTCCGGATGACCCTGAACCCCGGCACCAATACGTTCCGCAATCTCGGCCCTCTCAACTGTGCCGGCGCCGCCTGCGAGGGAAGTGTGATCGGTGCCCCGGGATCGGCCCAGAACGAGCCGGCCTGGACCGCCCTCTCGGTGGGCACGTACAACCGCAACATCACCAACGGCCGCACCGGGGCACGTCGCCTCGACCTGCCGCTGGTCAGCGACGGCGCGCGTCCCATCGACATCATCCGCCGCCCGAGCGCGGCCACGCCGGACACGATGGCCGTGGCGCGACAGCGGTTCTTCCACATGGCCAGCATCAGGATCCTGCTGTCGGATACGCGGAACGACATCATGGGTCTGCCCTCGGTGGACGCGGCGGTCGAGCCCATCGCCCTCAGCACGATTGCCGGCATGCAGGCGGTCGGCTACGGCTACGTGGCCGCGCAGGCCAACGTGCTCGCGACCGGGCGGACCCCGCTCGCCACCGCCGGTCCGGCCAGCGCGTACTACGTGCAGGGCAACGGCACGAGCCTGATTGGCGGTTTCCTGAAGATCGAGCGCCAGGATTCCGCGGGCACCTTTCGCGATGTCACCGCCGAGTTCCTCAACCTCGGCTTCTCCGGCCGCAATCTCTCGACGGGCGCGCTGCTCACTCGCGACAACGGCAACTGCCGCGCGCTCGGCGAGGGAAGCCCCAATGCCATCATTCGCCTGCAGCGGCTCAAGGACACGCCGGCCTCAGGACTGAACGGCGCCAACGGGCTGCGCTGCGGCAACGGCAGCATCAACGCGACCGACTACTGGCCCAACGTGCTGTACGACTCCCGGGAAGGCGCGCCGCGCGACGACGAAGCCTTCTTCCGAACGCAGAATCCGTACCACCGCGGTGTCATGCACTACGTCGAACTGGATGTCGACAACCTGCGCCGCTGGCTGACCGGGGCGATCGGCACGACCGGTACCGCCGACACCATGCGCGAGACCGGCTACGTCGTCTACTTCTCGGATCGACGCAGCAATCGGGACCGCGGGCCGGACAATGCCGTGGAGGTAGTCGCTCCCTATGCTGATGACCGTGAAACCGGTGAATTCGGTTTCGAGGATTTCGTCAACTCGACAGCGGCCCGCAGCGACGTCCAGGGGATCTTCGACGCGGGCGAGGATGTCAACGGCAACGGCACGCAGCAGGTGTACGGTCAAGACCCCCGTTACCTCGCCAACACGGCGCCGTTCGGAGTCGCCGCGCGGCCCTGGACGCAGCTCACCTGGCAGCAGGCCCGCGCCAACCGTCCCGTGTTCTTCCGGCGTGCGCTGAAGCTGACCCACGGCGCGCGGGGGCAGCTGCCGGCCAACGGCATGCAGGGGCTCACGGTGGCGAGCGAGAACCCCGTCTATGTCGAGGGCAACTTCAACGCCTGCACGTCCACCGATGCGCCGGGTAATTGCGCGGAGCCTGGCGGCGCGTTCGGTCCCACGGGCAACGGCCACGTGTCGGCCGCGGTGATGGCCGACGCCGTGACGCTGCTGTCGAGTTCCTGGAACGACATCGGTTCGTTCATCAACACCCATTCGCTGACCCGCACCACCGCCGACGTCGTCAACGTGCAGCGCAACGCCACCAACACCTGGTACCGACTCGCCATCATCGCCGGCAAGGGGATCCCGTTCGCGCGGCCGGTCAACAACGCGTCCGATCACACCGACTACGGCACCGATGGAGGCGCGCACAACTTCCTGCGCTTCGTCGAGAACTGGTCCGGTGCGGCACTCAACTATCGTGGTTCGATCGTCAGCTTCTTCACGAGCCGGCAGGCCATCGGCACGTACAAGTGCTGTGACATCGTCTACGGCGCCCCGGCCCGGGGCTACAACTTCGACGTCGAGTTCCTGTCGCCGCCGTTGTTGCCCCCGCGCACGCCGATGTTCAGGGACATCAACACGCTCACCTTCCGCCAGTTGCTGCGGCCGACACAGTGACGACCAGGACCTGACCGCAGGACGTTTGGGCCTGGCGCTGGCCCCGGCGCTGGCCCGGTGCCCGCGCGCGACCTGAAAGCCGACGGCCGCCGCTCCTGGCTGCGGGCTGCGGGCGCGGTCGTCGGTGCGGACGCGCAACGTACAATCGAGGTATGCGCCGACGGCACGCCACGACTGCACTGCTGGCTGCCCTGGCCGTCGTAGCGACATCGCTGATCGCGTCAGGTGCGCGGGACGTCGCCGAGCCGACGCCCTGGCCGGCGCTCTACGACGCCGCAGTGGAGGCGCTGGCTGGCGGTGATGGCCAGGCGGCCGTCGATGCCGTGGAGCGTGCCGCGCGACGCGCCCCTCCCAACCATCCGTACGTGCTGTATGCGAAAGTGCGTGCCTACGCTCAGACCGGACGGGTGGGCGAGGCGTTCTCGGCCCTCGGCCTGCTCGCCGAGAAGGGCATCGCCGCCGATGTCCTGGTCTCGCCGGCGTTCGAGACGCTGCGGGACCACCCCCGCTGGTCCGACTGGCAGGAGAAGCTGCAGTCGCTCGTAGCCCCTTCGGAGCACAGCGTCGTCGCGTTCCGGCTCAATGAGCCGGACTTGTTCCCGACGGCGATGACCTACGACCGTGGCTCGCGGCGGTTCCTGATCGGCAGCCTGCACAAGCGAAAGGTCGTCGCGGTCGACGAGGTGACGGGGCGTGCCGCCGACTACGCGACGTTTCGCGATGCAGGGTTTCTCGGCGTCCGCGGTCTCGAGGCCGACAATCTTCGGGGCGCCGTCTACGTGCTGACCGCAGGTGGACCCGAGGTGCTGGGGCTGACCGCAGCCGAGACGGAGCAATCGTTCCTGCACCGTCTGCAGCTGTCCTCGGGGCGACAGGTGAGCAAGACCTCGCCTCCCGTCGTGGCGGCCGGTCACCTGCTGGACGATGTGGTGCAGGCGCCTGACGGCACCCTGTACATGACCGACACCAGGGCCGGGATGCTGTATCGCTGGCGGCCAGGTACCCTGGCGATCGAGCCGTTTGTCACCATCGGCGTCGATCTCAGGCCGAGCGGTCTTGCCTGGAGCGACGACGGCCGTGCCCTCTACGTGGCGCACCTCGAGGGCCTCTCGCGCGTCAGGATCGCCAGCCGCGACGTCACACCCGTCGGACACCCGGCAGCGCTCACGCTGGTAGGTATCGACGGACTTGCCGCTCACAAGGGTGACCTCATCGCCGTGCAGAACGGCCTGCCCGGCCTGTCACGGGTCGTGCGCCTGCGTCTGGCCCAGGACGGCCTCAACGTCCGCGCCCTCGATCTCCTCGACGCCAACCTTCCCGACCACGACATGCCGGCCAGTGGCGTCGTGGTCGGCGACGGTTTCTACTACATCGCCAACAGCCAGCAACGTCGCTTCACGGCCCCGGGCATTCCCGGACCCGTCGACACGCTGCAAAAGCCCGTCATCCGCCGCGTCAACCTGGCGAGATAGGCCGTCCGCGCCCTGGCCGTCCAGAGGCGCCCTACCTGCCGCCGATCGGGTCGCCTGCCGGCACCGGCAGCGGCTTCTGCGGGGTGTAGGGTGAGAACGGCCGTTCTTCGTATCGTTTCACCAGCGCCAGCAACGCCCTGGTGTGCGCGGCCCACTCGGCGCTGGCCGGGGCGGCACCGGCGATCAGCCCTGAGCCGATGATCTGGCCCACCTGGTGCTGGGCGATCGCACGCACGTCGCTTGCCGCCGATTGGTTGGCGCCGAGTTCCATCAGACGCATCACCAGCACCGTCTGCGCGGCCCGCTGCGCCGGCGCCGACGCCTCCTCGCGGCCGCTGGATGCCCGCACCCTGGTGCGCAGTGCCTGAATCACCTCGGGCAGGCCAGGGTTCCTGGCGTCTCGGGCGTGGAACTCGACCAGCCTCGCGGCGCGCTCATGGTTGAGCAGCAGGGAGATCGTCATGTCGGCGGCGATGGTGGCTGCCGCTGTCGGGTCGAACGTCAGGCCGGTGCGGCGCGGGAACATCTCGGTGTTGAAGCCGCCGAACACCTCGGTCTGCGGCTGCAACAGCGCAAGGATGCGCTCGGGGATGGCCAGGACCTCCGGCGCGAGTGTGTCGAGCACCGCGCTCAACGCCGCTCGCTGGGCGTCGGGCGCGACGATAGCCGTGGCACCAGGCATCGCCGCACCGCCCTTGCGCACCGCGTACGTGTAGTACTGCCCGCCGACGGACTTGACCGTGGCCTGCAGTTGGTAGCGATGGTGGAAGTAGAGCGGCAGGAATTTCTGTTCGAGGTAGCTCAGCGACTGCCCCTCGGCGATGCGGGTCAGGTCGAAGGTACTCATGGCGAGCTTGCGCACCGCGAGCTCGTGTCTGAGGCTGGTCACCGGGTCGCTGCCGTTGTCCCAGAGGCTGGCGAGCGGGTGCGCGGCACCGGCGGGCCGCGCGTCACTGTCGGCGATGAACAACAGTCCTCTCGCCGTCGCGTCGTCGACCATCCGCGCAAGCTCGTTCGATTGGTCGGCGCCGGGTGCGAACTGCGTGTAGGCGTACTTCACCGCAAAGGTGTCGAAGGCGCCGATGCCTACCGCGTAGGCCTCCGAGAGGTCGATCTTGCCATCGGTGATCCTGGCCATCGGCGCGGGGTAGTCCATCACCGACGCGCGGCCGTAGGTGCTGGCGGCGAAGTTGTGCGTGAAGCCGAGCGTGTGGCCGACCTCGTGCGCCGACAGCTGCCGGATGCGCGCCAGCGACATCGCCGTGGCATCGGTGGTCGGGTCCTGGGCCAGGTAGTCAGCCTCCGGCGCGTCCCCGGCCGCGCACTGCAACGCGGCCTCGGTGGCCGCCACGGCGGTCAGGCCGCTGCCGAGCATGATGTCCTGACGCACGCGCAGCGACCCCAGGCTGACGTTGCCCTTGAGGATCTGGCCGGTACGCGGGTCCACGACGGCGGCGCCGTATGACCAGCCGCGAGTCGACCGGTGCACCCAGTTGATCATGTTGTAGCGCAGGTCCATCGGGTCGGCGTCGATGGGCAGCACCTTCACCTGGTACCCGTTGCGGAAGCCAGCGGCCTCAAACGCCGGCCCCCACCAGCGTGCCCCTTCGAGCAGTGCGGTACGAATCGGCTCGGGGGTGCCGTTGTCCACGTAGTAGACGATGGGCTGGACGACATCGCTGATCTCGGCAGCGGGATCCTTCTTCTGAAGGTGGTGCCTGATCGCCCAATGCTTGTCGATGGGCTCGGTGATTGGCGACGCGTAATCGTGGAACATCAGGTCGATGCCGCCGGCGCGCGGGTCGGCAACTCGCGGCCTGAACGTGTGCGTCGCCAAGTCGGGCAACTGCACGAACGAGTGGTGCTGCCTGACCGTGAACGCCGCAGCCGCCGGCGCCACCTGGCTGACCAGGTCGCCCGGTGCGGCGTCGGTGGCGAAGGTGACGATGGTCTCGACCTCGCTGTTGTTGGGGAATGCCTTGGTTCGCGGCAGGTGGAAGGTGGTGCGGTTGGCGTCGACCCGGTACGCGCCCTGGTTGGCGCGGCGGAGTCGGTCGCTGACCCCGTGCGCGTCACGCAGCAGGAAGTCGGTGGCGTCGACGATCACCCGCCCGTCCTCGGCCGCTTCCACCTTGAAGCCCCAGAGCACGGAGCGCGCGAACGAGTCGGCGACGGCCTGCCGCTCCGCGGCGTCCTGACTCAGCGCCCGGAACCGGTAGTTGGCCTGGGTCAGCAGGACCTTCGGGCCGACGCGCTGAAAGGTCACCACCGCCGTGGCGCCCAACTGCCCGCGATCGAGGCCGATCGGGTTGGACCCGAGACCGGCTGGCAGCGAGATCTGGTACAGCAACTCCTGATCGAACCGCGAGATCTCGAGGTAGAGGCGGCCGGCCAGTTCGTCCCAGTACATCGGGACGAAGCCGTCCATTCGCGTCCACTGGCGGGTGCGTTCGCCGATCTTCAACGGTTGCGACTGGGCGCTGGCCCCCGTCGCGAGGGTGGGGACCAGTAGCACGAACAGCATGAGGAGCGACGCGAACAGGCGTGGAAACATGCTGTACCTTGGCCTCCGGAGAGGCGGGATTGTAACATCCGCTTCATGCATCGCCGGCAGTTCCTGCAGCAGTCGGTCATCGGTGCGGCGACCCTGTCGACCGCGTCCCGCGCAATCGCCCAGTCGCCGCTCGCCCGGGAGCCCGAGCGCGTCGGCAGCGCCCCGCTCACCATCGGCGATGAGGTCGTCGAGCGCAGCGTCGAGGATCTGCGCAAGGCGCTCGAGTCCGGCCAACTGACGGCGCGAGGCCTGACGCAGGCCTATCTGCGCCGCATCGATGCCGTGGATCGCCAGGGCGGTCTCAACAGCGTCATCGAGCTGAATCCAGAGGCGATGGACATCGCCGAGCGGCTCGACCTCGAGCGCACGGCCGGGCGCGTGCGCGGGCCGCTGCACGGGATGGCCGTGTTGATCAAGGACAACATCGACACCGCCGATCGGATGAAGACCACGGCCGGCTCGCTGGCGCTGGTCGACGCCCGCCCCCTCCGCGACGCCGCCATCGTCACGCGCCTGCGCGACGCGGGGGTGGTGCTGCTTGGCAAGACCAATCTCAGCGAGTGGGCCAACTTCCGCTCGGAACACTCCACGAGTGGGTGGAGCGGTCGAGGAGGGCTGACGCGCAATCCCTACGCACTGGACCGCAACGCGTGCGGCTCGAGCAGCGGGTCTGGCTCGGCCGCCGCCGCGAGCCTGTGCACGATTGCCGTCGGCACCGAGACCGACGGATCGATCATCTGCCCGTCGTCGCGGGCCGGACTGGTCGGGATCAAGCCGACCGTCGGCCTGGTGAGCCGGAGCGGCATCATCCCGATCTCGGCGACCCAGGACACGGCGGGTCCGATGGGCCGGACCGTCGCCGACGCCGCGGCGCTGCTGCAGGTGCTGGCAGGGCCCGATGCACGCGATGCCGCGACCACGCACCAGAGGGTGGCCAGGGACTACCGTGACTACCTGCGGCCGGATGCGCTGCAGGGAGCCCGCATCGGCGTGATGCGCAACTTCTTCGGGTTCGACCCGCGCGTCGATGCCTTGATGGAGGACGCCATCACGGCGCTCGAGGCAGCGGGCGCCATCATCATCGACAAGGCGAACCTGCCGACGCGCGGACAGTTCGGCGATGCCGAGTTCGAGGTCCTGCTGTACGAGTTCAAGGCGGGTCTCGCGGCGTACTTCGCAACGCTCGGTCCGGCCGCACCGATGAAGACGCTTGCCGATGTGATCGCCTTCAACGAGGCCCACGCGAGCGAAGAGATGCCGTACTTCGGGCAGGACCTCTTCGTGAAGGCGCAAGCGAAAGGGCCGCTGACCGACAAGGCGTACCTGGCGGCCAGGGCCAGGGCGCGACGGCTGTCGCGTGAGGAAGGTCTGGATCGGGTCTTCGCGACCAGGAAGGTCGAGGCCCTGCTGGCGCCGAGCGGTGGCCCGGCGTGGCTCACCGACCTGGTCAACGGCGACTCGGGCACGGGCGGCAGCTCAGGGCCGGCCGCGGTAGCGGGCTACCCGAGCATCACCGTTCCGGCCGGCTTCGTGCGCGGGCTGCCCATAGGCCTGTCGCTGATTGGCCCGGCGTGGACGGAAGGCCGCCTGATCGGCCTCGCCCATGCCTACGAAAAGCAGACCACGTTGCGGCGGGCGCCGCAGTACCTGCCGAGTGCGCTGGTGTGATGCGGGCGCCTCGGGGAGGCGCCCCTACCTATTTGAATTCGATCTCGAGCTTCTCGACCTCGTTGATCTTGATGCCCTTCATGCCCTTCAAGGCAGTCCGGATGTCGGTCAGCGACGGGTTGTTCCCGAGCTTTTCCATCTTCTCGATGCCAGCGGGATCGGCAAACAGCTCGCCGAAGGCGACATCGAACAGGGTCACGCGCTTGCCCTGCACGTGTGTGGCGTTGGTGCGCACCAGCGTGCCGACCGGCTCGATGGCGATGGCGACGCGCATGTCCTTGAACATCGGCGCCAGCATGGCCATCATCTCCTTGGGCATCTCCGGCGTGCCGCCGGGCTTGCTGGCCGTTGCCTTGGCGTCGCCCTTGACCAGTTCGTCGAGCATGTTCATGGTCAGCAGCGACGAGGTGCCGGTGCGTGTGAACTTGATCGGCAGCGGTGCGCCATTGCCCTTGGCCGTCGTGGTGCCGTCCTCCATGTCGGGCAGCGCCGTGCTGACCTTGAGCTTGTTGAAGTCGGTAAAGGCATAGATCGCCTTCACGCCTTTCATCTCGCCCTGCGTCATCGGCTCGCTCGAGAGCAACGTCACGCCTTCGCCGAGTTTCGCCGCGTCAGCCGCGAGCCGCTCCTTGGAGAAGATCGTCGCCGGATCGATTTTGGGCTTGGCGTCCTTGGCATCGCCGCCACCCATCATCGACATCATCCCCATGGCCGAGCTGTTGACCAGCATCGTCTGTTCCATGGTGCCCGAGCCATCGGGCTTGATCTTGATCACCGAGTCGATCGAGATACAGCCAACCGCCCACGCGGCCACTACGGCCAGGACCGCCATCTTCACCGTACGCATGCACGTTCTCCCTGGCCCGCGGGCCTGTCGCTTCGTGTCGCCATCCTGCTGAACCCGGGGTAAGCTGCCCGAGGCCGATGTCATCGACCCGCCTGCCTGCTTCGCTCGTGCCCACACCGCTGGCGGCGGCGGTCGCGGCGCGCCGCCGAGCCCCAGGGCGACTGGTGGACCTGACCTGCTCCAATCCTACGCTGGCCGGGCTGGCATATCCCAAAACGCTCGCCAGTGCCTGGTCGAACGTGGCCTCGCTGCGCTACGACCCCGAGCCACGAGGCATGCGGTCCGCCCGCGACGCCATCGCCGCCTGGCACGCCACGGTGGGAGAGGCCGTGCCGGCCGACAACCTGGTCCTCACCGCCAGCACGAGCGAAGCGTATTCGCTCCTCTTCAAACTGCTCTGTGACCCGGGCGACCACGTCCTCGTACCCTGCCCGAGCTATCCCCTGTTCGAGCACCTCGCCCATCTCGACGCCGTCCAGGTGCACCGCTACACGTTCCGCGACGCAGGCGACTGGGTGCTCGACCAGGGCGGCCTCCAGGCGGCCGTCACGCCGCGCACCCGCGCGCTGATCGTCGTGTCGCCCAACAACCCGACCGGGAACGTCCCGACCGCACGCGAGTGGGATGCCATCGCCGACGTGTGTCGGCGTCACCAACTCGCCCTGATCGTCGACGACGTCTTTGCGGCGTACCCGATCGACGCCACGCGCGGCCACCTCATCACACCGGATCTGGATGACGTGCTGATGTTCCGGCTGCACGGCCTGTCCAAGCTCATCGCCCTGCCGCAGGCGAAACTGGCGTGGATCCGGGTCACTGGACCGGCCTCGCCGGTGGCGGCCGCACTCGAGGCGCTCGAACTCATCGCCGATACCTACCTGTCGGTGTCGACACCCGTCCAGGTAGCATTGCCGGAGCTGCTCGAGGCGGGGCGCCCGGTGCGCCAGCAGATTCTCGATCGCATACGATTGAACCTGTCACACATCGCCCGCCGGGTGGCCGGGAGCGCCGTGGACGTGCGCCGCCCCGACGGCGGCTGGAGCGTGGTGCTCCGCGTGCCCTGCCTCGGGGAGCCCGACCAGCTGCCGTTGGCACTGCTCGAGCGCGGCGTGCTCGTCCATCCCGGATATTTCTACGACCTGCCCCATGACGGCTACGTCGTCATCAGCCTGCTCGCCCCTGAGGCGGATCTGCAAGAGGGCCTCGATGCCCTCTGCACGCTGCCCCTGCTGCACTCGACGTGAACCTCATGCCCTACGCCACACTCGGCCGCCGCGCCGGCCTCCTGCTTCCCCTGTTCTCGGCGCGCTCGACGCGCAGCTGGGGCATCGGTGACATCGGCGACCTCGCCCGCCTTGCTCCGTGGTTGCGCGCTGCGGGCCTGCGCCTGCTGCAGGTGCTGCCGGTCAACGACATGGCCACTGGCCAGACATCGCCGTACTCGGCGTTGAGCGCGATGGCCATCGAACCGCTGTACATCGCGGTTGACGACGTGCCCGAGGTGCAGGCGCTCGGAACTGCCGCGTTTCCCGAGGGGCCGCAGGAGCGCCGCGCGGCGCTCAACGCCTCGCCGTCGGTGCCGTACGCCGAGGTGATGGCCATCAAGGCCGTCGCGCTGCATCGCGGGTTCAGGCACTTCCTGGCCACCGACTGGGCGACCGGCTCGGCACGGGCCGACGACCTGCGCGCCTACATAAAGGAGGAGGAGTGGTGGTTGGACGACTACGCGCTCTTTCGCGTCCTGCACGACCACCACGACGCGCGTGCCTGGTGGGAGTGGCCCGCCGGACTTGCGACGCGTGACGCAGCCGCCATCGCGGACGCGCGCGCGCGGCATGCCGAGGCACTGCTCGAGACCTGCTGGACCCAGTGGATTGCCCAGCGCCAGTGGGCGCAGGCCCGGCAGGAACTCGAGGGCATTGCCCTGGTGGGCGACCTGCCCTTCATGGTCAGCGCCGACAGCGCCGACGTCTGGGCTCACCAATGGCTCTTCTCACGGGAGGCCAGTGTCGGCACTCCGCCGGACGCCTTCTCCGAGACCGGACAGGACTGGGGCCTGCCCGTGTATCTCTGGGAGGCCATGCGCGCCGACGGGTTCGGCTGGCTGCTCCAGCGGGGCCGTCGCATGGCGGCCATGTTCGACGGCTTCCGGATCGACCACCTCGTCGGCTTCTACCGCACCTACTGGCGGCCGGCCACAGGCGAGGCCCCGTACTTCGTGCCCGCCGAAGAACATGACCAGCGCGAGCTCGGCGAGAAGGTGATCGAGGCCTTTGCCAGCGCCGGCGCCGCGCTCATTGCGGAAGACCTCGGGACCATTCCCGATTTCGTTCGCGAATCGCTGCTGGCCCTGCAGCTGCCCGGGTACAAGGTCTTGCGCTGGGAGCGGCACTGGCACGCCGAGGGGCAGCCGTTCCACGATCCAACGACCTTTGCGACGGCGTCGCTGGCGACCACCGGCACGCATGACACCGACATGCTCGCCGACTGGTGGGACACCACGACCACCGAGGAGCGCCGCGCCGTGCTGGCCATCTCCGGCCTGCGCAATGCCGGCTTCACGCCCGACCAGCCCTATCACGACGCGCTCCGTGATGCGCTGGTCGACGTGCTGCTGCACTCGGGTTCGGACCTGGTGATTTTTCCGCTGCAGGACCTGTTCGGCTGGCGAGACCGGATCAACGTGCCAGCGACCGTGGGGCCCGAGAACTGGAGCTGGGCCTGCCCGATTGCCGTCGATCGTCTGATGGATGACCCCGTTGCGCAGGAACGCGCGGCGACGCTGCACACGATGGTCATCAATAGCCGACGGTAGGGGCAGTTCCTACCACCACGGATCGCGCCTCGGCGAGGCATCTCCACTCCCCTCCCATGGAAGAAGAACTCGGACCCGTACGAGCACCTGAACTCGAGGGTGCCCTCGCCTGGCTCAACACGTCGGAGCCGATCACGCTGGCGCAGCTGCGCGGCAAGATCGTGCTGCTCGATTTCTGGACCTATGGCTGCATCAACTGTCAGCACGTGCTGCCCGATCTGCAGCGCCTGCAGGCCAGGTTCAGAGACGAGCTGATCGTGATCGGGATTCACTCGGCCAAGTTCGAACACGAGCGCAGTACCGAGCACATCAGACGCTCGCTGCAGCGACTGGACGTCAGGCACCCGGTCGCCAACGACGCGCACATGGTCATCTGGCAGGCCTACACCGTGCGCGCGTGGCCGACCCAGGTGCTGATCGATCCCCGCGGCTACGTCGTCGGCACGGCGACCGGCGAGGGACACGGCGCACAGCTCGAGGAGGCGATTGCCGCCGTCGTCGCCGTGTTCGACGAGGCAGGCACCCTCGATCGCACGCGGCGCCTGCACGTGCCCGACGTCACCGCGCACGACGGACCGCTCGCCTTTCCCGGGAAGGTGGTCGCCGATGCTGCGACGTCGAGGCTGTTCATCGCCGACACGGGACACCATCGCGTCGTGCAGACCGATCTCGATGGACGGGTGCAGCGTGTCTTCGGCAGCGGCACGCCGGGCGCAGACGACGCGGAGGCTGAACGCGCGACGTTCCGGGCACCGCAGGGGATGGCGCTCGATGGCGGGGTGTTGTGGGTGGCCGATGCGGGCAACCACCTGGTGCGGCGTGTGGAGCTGGCGACCGCGCGGGTGACCACGGTGGCGGGCACCGGCCGGCAAGCCACGTGGCAGCAGTCCGACGGCGGCGCGGCACTCCAGCACTCCTTGAACTCGCCGTGGGATCTGGCCTGGGATGGTCGTCTGCTGTTCATCGCCATGGCCGGTTCACACCAGATCTGGCTGCTAGACCCGCTGCGGGCGATGGTGATTCGCTATGCCGGCACTGGCGCCGAGGGGCGGCACGACGGACACGTCGATACGGCCGCATTCGCGCAGCCGTCGGGGCTCGCGCTCTCGGGACGACAGCTGTTTGTGAGCGACGCCGAAGCCAACATCGTGCGGGCCGTGTCCTTGCCTCCGGTCAACGACGTGCGGACGGTTGCCGGCGGCGACCTCTTCGATTTCGGTGACGTGGACGGGGTCGGCGACCTGGTGCGGCTGCAGCACCCGCTCGGTCTCTGCGCGGTTGACGACGGGCTGCTGGTCGCAGACACGTACAATCATCGGATCAAGCACCTCGACCCGGCGACCGGGCGGGTGCGCAACTGGACCGGGGCTGGTCGGCCTGGGCATGTGGACGGCGCTGCCACGGTGGCGGAGTTCAACGAGCCCGGCGGCCTCTCGGCGGCCGGACGCCACGTGTACGTGGCCGATACCAACAACCACGCGGTGCGGGTGGTGGACATGGCCAACGGCGAGGTCCACACGCTCGACATCGGATGACGGCGCGCGACGCGCATATTTCCCAGGAAGGGACAGGGCAGATGATTCGGACTTCGAAGGCGCAGTGGAACGGCTCGCTCAAAGAGGGCAAGGGCACGGTCTCGCTCGGCAGCGGGGCGTACGAGGGACAGTATTCCTTCTCGTCACGCTTTGAGAGCGGCACCGGCACCAACCCGGAGGAACTGGTCGCGGCCGCTCACGCCGGCTGCTTCTCGATGGCGCTCTCGGCCGGCCTCGGCAAGGCCGGGATCACGCCGACGCGTATCTCGACCGAGGCCAAGGTCAACTTCGAGAAGGTGGGCGACGGCTTCAGCATCACCCGCATCGATCTGGTCACCGAGGGCGAAGTCCCGGGGATCGACGAGGCCACGTTCATCGAGCACGCGGAGGGCGCCAAGAAGGGCTGCCCGATCAGCCGCGCGCTCGCATCGGTCGAGATCACGGTGAGCGCGAAGCTCGTCTAGCCGACAGCCTGCGTGTGCCGCCGCGGGACTGTGTTCCGCGGCGGCTACATTCTGAATTCTGAATTGCTTCAGTACCCGGCCGCGTGGCCGTCCTTGCGGCTCTCCGAGGCCCCGTAGTACACCCCGTCCTTGCGCATGATGGCCTGGTACCCGCCATACATGCCGTAGGCGTTGGTGACCTTGTGCCCGCGGCGCATCAGCTCGCGGATGGTCTCGGGCGAGAAGCCGGACTCGAGATTGAGCTCGCCGACGTCGGCCACATGTCCCGTGCGGGGAAATGACCCCATGTGGTAGATGCGTGGCGCGTCGCCGGCCTCCTGCAGGTTCATCCCGAAGTCGATCATGTTGAGCAGGACCTGGACGTGCCCCTGCGGCTGCATGTCGCCACCCATCAGTCCAAAGCTCATGAACGGCTGATCGTCCTTGGTCACAAACGCCGGGATGATGGTGTGGAACGGCCGCTTGCCCGGCGCGTAGCTGTTGGGATGCCCCGCCGCGAGCTCGAACCACATGCCTCGGTTGTGCAGGGCGAAGCCCAGCCCCTCTGCCACTTCCAGCGACCCGAAGGCCAGCGAGTTGCTCTGGATGAGCGACACCATGTTGCCGTCCTTGTCGGCCGTGGTCAGGTAGACGGTGTGACTGTCCACCGGGAAGCCGGAGTCGTAGACGCCGGCCCGGTCAGGTTGCACGACGGCGCGGCGTTGCGCGGCGTAGTCCTTCGAGAGCAGGCGCTCCACCGGCACCCGCATCGTGGCCGAGTCGGAGTACGCCGCCGCGAGGTCCTCGAACGCGAGCTTCTTGGCCTCGGCAAACCAGTGCACGTGGTCGGCGCTGCCGAACCCAGCCTTCGACAGATCCACACCTTCGAGTACGTTCAGCATCTGCAGCACGGCGCTGCCCTGCGTGTTGGGCGGCAACTCCCAGACCCGATAGCCGCGATACATGGTGCTGACCGGTGTCACCCAGTCTGAGGTGTGGCTGGCGAAGTCCTCCACCGAGAGGAAGCCTCCCTGGGCCTTGATGTGCGCGACGATCGCGGCGGCGATCGGGCCCTTGTAGTACGCGTCGCGCCCGCCTCTGGCTATTTGCTCGAGGCTGTTGGCCAGGTCGGGGTTCTTGAAGATCTCGCCCTTCCGCGGAAAGTGGCCGCCCGGCATGTAGAGGGCGCGCAGGTTGGCGAAGCTGCCCGGCGGCGTCGCCGGCAGCCGCTGGCTGAGGCGCAGGTTCGAGTCGTCGGCGACGTCGGGGGCGACGGGCAGACCGTCACGGGCGTAGGCGATGGTCGGTGCGAGCAGGCTGGCCATCGGCGTCGATCCGAATCGCTGGTGCAGGGCGAACCAGCCGTCCACGCAGCCGGGCACGCTGACGCCCAGGGGCCCGTTGGCGGGGATCTGCTGCAATCGGCGTCCCTGCAGATCCGCGAGCGACATGCCGCGCGGGGAGCGGCCACTGGCATTGAGGCCGTACAGCTGCCTGGTCTTGGCGTCCCACACGACCGCATAGAGGTCGCCGCCGATGCCGCTGTTGCCAGGGTCGCCCAGCCCGAGAAACGCATTGGCGGCGATGGCCGCATCCACGGCGTTGCCGCCCTGCTTGAGCACGTCCAAGGCGATCTGCGTAGCGAAGGGATGGCTGGTCGCCACCATGCCGTTACGGGCGATGACTTCCGACCGTGAGGCAAACCCGCGCCCGGAGAGCCGATCCTGCGCGAGCGGGACGGCGCCCACTCCGCCGACAAGGAGGGCCAGCGCCACGGCCCGTACCACGCCACCACGGCTCATGCCGGGGACTCCGCCAACAACTGCAGGTGGGCGATATGGTGCCGCCCGTGCCAGCCGTACATCTGGACGAGCGTCTCGAGCGTCATCGGACCGCGTTCCGGGTGCACGAGCTCCCGCGCGAATGCCGGGTCCGGCAACGCGTCGAGCAGCGCGGCCCACCGCTGGTGGATGGCGTCGACCAGGATGAGCGATGGCTCGATTGGTGACACCGCCGCGTCAGGCAACTCGGCCCAGGCCTTCTCGTCGTAGGCCTTGAGCGTTGGGCGGTCTTCAGTCAGCAGCCAACGGGTGCGGACGTACGCGTTGATGTGGCTGTCGGCGACATGGTGGATGACCTGCCGCCCTGTCCAGCCGCCCTCCCTGTAGGGGGCCGCCAGCTGCGTCTCCGACAGCGAGGACGCCGCCGCCCGGAGGGCTGCTGGGAACTGCCGGATCGTGGCGATGGCCTGGCGCCGCGCCTCGCCCCCGGCCGTGTCGGCGAACTGGAATCGACCCACGGGATAACGAAGCGCATCGGACATGGGGCGAGTGTAACAATTCAGACTTCAGAATTCTGTGTCCTATCGCCCCACAAACTGCATCCCATCGGCCGAGTAGCGGTCGCCAGCGACGGTGCCCTTGGGGGAGATCGACTCGAGCCGTGAGACCTCCGCCTCGTCCAGGACCACACCCGTGGCGCGGAGGTTCTCTTCGAGTCGCGCAGCGCTGCGGGTCCCGGGGATAGGCACCATGTCCTCGCCCTGCGCCAGGACCCAGGCGAGCGCAAGCTGCGCCGGCGTGCAGCCCTTGTCCTGCGCCATCGCCGCGAGGGCATCCACCAGTGCCAGGTTCTTGGAGAAGTTGGCGCCCTGGAAGCGGGGGGCCCGGCGGCGAAAGTCGTCGGGCGCGAGATCCTCGAATCGCCGGATGGCGCCGGTCAGGAAACCGCGGCCGAGGGGGCTGTACGGCACGATCGAGATCCCCAGCTCTCGGCACGTGCCGACGATGTCGTCCTCGATGTCGCGGCTCCAGAGCGAGTACTCCGACTGCAGGGCCGAGATGGGGTGCACCTTGTGCGCGCGGCGGATGGTGTCGCTGCCGGCCTCTGACAGACCCAGCCACCGCACCTTGCCGGCCGTGACCAGGTCCGCCATCGCGCCGACCGTCTCTTCGATCGGTGTGGCCTGGTCGACACGGTGCTGGTAATAGAGGTCGATGTGATCCACGCCGAGTCGCTGCAGGCTGCCATCACAGCTCGACGTCACGTACTCGGGGGTGCCCCGGATTGTCCGCCTGGTCGGGTCAGTGAGATCGCGCACGATCCCGAACTTGGTGGCAATCAGCACCCGCTCGCGATGCGGTGCGAGCGCGCGTCCGACCAGCGTCTCGTTGGTGTACGGCCCGTACATGTCGGCCGTGTCGAACAACGTCACGCCCAGGTCCACCGCGCGATGGATGGTGGCCACCGATTGGGCGTCGTCGCGCGGGCCGTAGAAGTCGGACATGCCCATGCAGCCGAGGCCGAGGGCCGAAACAGGAATCTTCGAGGGGCCGAGCGTGCGCATCTGCATCAGGACAGAGTGCACGGGAAATTCAGAATTCAGGAGTTCAAAATGCACTGCATCCTGGAGCTCCGTCCCTCTCTAGGTCTATCGCGCCAGGGCCCGCGGCGTCCTACACAGGCGGGGACCTCCTCGACAAGACGCGGCCGAAGAACGTTTTTGGCAGCCTGTTCTTCCACACCGTCGCGATGTCGCTGCTTGTCTACGGCATCGCCATCCCCTCGGTCATGGTCGAGCCCTCGTCCCTAACCGCTGTCGGTCGGCATCGTCAGCGGGCTGATGTGGCTGCCGGTCTCGTGGTTCCTGCAGCACTGGGATGGGTATCGTCCACGGCGCCTCGCGCACGGTGCTGCTCGCCGCCGCGCACTACCTGTTCCCGCAGCACCGCTACGTCGTGATCCCGCTGGTCATCGTCGCCATCTATGCGGTGACGATCGTGGTGCTGGAGCGGAGGTGGCGGAGCGTGCGCTAACGTCACCCAGATTCGGCCGCGCAGACGCGCCGTCCAACGAGCACCAGCGTCGAGCCGTGCCCGAGGATCCGTGGTCACGTCCGCGGGGGGCTCCGCAGAAAAGAAAACAGTAGCCAATCGAGCAGGCAGGATGGTGCGCGCCAGGCCAGTGCGTTGTGCCGTCTCGACCTGACCCGCACGGCCTCCCGTCATTGCTCCGAACATGGACGGCGAGCGGCGGGAAGAGGCTAGATTCGATAAGCCTTGTTCGCGGTGAACGTGTCGATGTTCCGGAGGATGACCAGGTGCTGACGTCGGAGGCGTTCGCTCAACAGCTGGCCAAGGCTCATCGCCACTCCTGTTGGAACGTCACGAGGCGCGCTCCCCGTGGAAACGCGCCTCGCTTCCCGATTCTCGTGACCTACGGGTTGGTCGCTGTCGCGGGACGCGGGCCAGGCGTTGTCGCCGGCCTCGCCTTGGGCAGCGGCTTGCGCGGGAACAGGTCGTCGCGGTTGGCCGCCTGGTAGGCAAACGAGGCGACGACAATGGCGTTCTGCATCAGGTCGGCTGGCACGGCCCGTTCGAACACGTCGAGGTTGGTGTGGTGCGTACGGCTGGAGTACTCGAGCGGATCCTGGATGAACTGGAAGCCCGGAAGGCCGACGGCATCGAATGCCTGATGGTCGGTGCCAGCGGTATTGCGAATGGTCAGCGTCTGCATGCCGAGGTTGTGGAACGGCTTCATCCAGGCCTCGAACACCGGGGCCGCGGCTTCGTTGCCCTGCAGGTACACACCGCGGAACCTGCCGCCGCCGTTGTCCATGTTCAGGTAGACGGAGAGCTTGCCGTGCTCCGGCGTCACCTTCATGTCTGTGGGATCGGCGAAGTGCGCCTTGACGTAGGCCCGCGACCCGAGCAGCCCCTGCTCTTCCCCGGTCCACAGTGCCATCCGGATGGTGCGACGCGGCTTCAGACCGGTCACCTGAAGGATGCGCATCGCTTCCATCATCACCGCTGAACTCACGGCGTTGTCGGTGGCCCCGGTGCCGGTGTGCCAGGAGTCGAAGTGCGCGCCGATCATCACGACCTGGTCGGCCTTGCCGGTACCCGGAATCTCGGCGATGACGTTGTAGACGTCCAGGGGGGCATCGACGAACCGGCTGCGCACGTTGACGGTGAGTCGAACCGGCAGCTTCTTGTCCAGCACGCGCAGCAGGCGCCCGTAGTGCTCGCCGGCCAGCACGACCTGCGGCAGCGGTACCTGGCCCTCGACCGTGCGGTCGCCGTCGCCGGGGGTGGGGCCCTGTGCGATCACGGCGCCGTTGTCGCCGCGGGCACCGGCCGACATCTCGATGAGAGCGAGCACGCCTTCGCTTTTGAAGAAGTCCATGCGCTTCTTGCGGAAGGCCTGCGCCGCGCCAACGCCCGCCCCACCCGGGAAGCGGCCGCGCACCGCGCCGAGCGGCTCCTGTGTGAGCTCGGCAAGGGCGGACTCCGTATAGCGCCGTGTCGGCGACTCGAAATACGCCGCGACGTCGCGGCTGGGTGACTGCAAGACGAACTTGCCCGCGAGTGTGCCCTTGTACGTGGCGAAATCCTGGTCGTTTGCGATGGTCACCGCGACCGCTTCGCCGCTCACTTCGCCGTCGGTCCCCGGGGTCCATGCCTTCGGATAGCCGAGCATTACGAACGGCTGCGGTGCGTCCATGCGGATCGAAGTGTGCTCGTTGACCCACCCCCGTCCAAACGGTCCCCACTTCTCGGTGTGGACATTGGCCAGCCCCCACGTGGTCAACTGCCGCTGCGCCCACTCCGCCGCCTGGTGCATCAGGGGCGAATTGGTGAGGCGCGGGCCGTGGACGTCTGTGAGGTAGCTGAGCGTCTCCATGACCTTGGAGTTGGTCGTCGCCTCCTGCTTGATGCGATAGAGCGCATCGAGGTCCGCCTGGTCCCGCAGCTGCGCGGTAACGGGAATGGCGAGGGTGGCCGCCATGACGGCCGTGGCCAGCGCCGCGCGTCGCGCGCCGGCGTGAAAAGTCCAGCGATCCATCCGAGCTCCTTGGAACATGTCCGTCGGGCGACGGACTACCGGAATGACGACGGGCGAACCCTCGACGTTACCTCTGCGTCACACCTGAGAGCCTTGCCGGCGCGAGCCTGGGGCTCAATTGCGCGGTTCGACCGGAGGTGACGTGGGGTCGACCAGGCCCGGAAGGCGGCGCGCCACTGGCCGTCGGTCTGGGCGACCGCGGCGACGAGACGAGCTAGTCGCCGGAGCGGGGAGCGGGCTGAGCCGCCGCAGTCACCGCCTGCGCCAGGCGGCCACGCGGACGGTCTGGCGAACCGGCGAAACGCCAGGACTGCCGGTCGCGGTGCTCGACAAAGGCGGCCAGCGCGGCGGAGGGGATCGGCTGGCCGGGGGGCAGCTTGCGGTGTTCATCCAGCGGGTTGACGTGCGTGCCCGCCTTGAGCAGCTCGTAATGCAGGTGCGGGCCCGTCGACAGGCCGGTCGAGCCGACGTTGCCGATCAGCTCGCCCTGCGATACCCGCACTCCCGCCCGAATCCCGGACGCAATGCGCGAGAAGTGGAGGTAGCGGGTTTCGTAGCCGTTGTCGTGCCGGATGTAGACCGAATTGCCGCCGCCGCCGGTCCAGCCTGCCCGGATGATCGTGCCGCTGGACACCGCCAATACCGGAGCGCCGCTCGGAGCGCCGTAGTCCACACCGCGGTGCGCACGGGCCGTCTTCAGCACCGGGTGCACACGGCGGAACGAGAAGCCGGATGTCACACGCGGCTCGAACTTCAGCGGCGACTTCAGGAAGAAGCGGCGCATCGAGCGGCCGTCGCGGTCGTAGTAGTCCGCCTTCTGGCCCGGCGCGCTGTACCTGAATGCCTCGAACCGCCGTCCACTGCTCGTGAACCGCGCCGCGAGGATGTCGCCGTACCCGCCGAACTCGCCCTCGCGCACGACCTTTTCAAACAGCAGCTCGAACGAGTCACCCGGCTGCAGTTCGTTGCCGAAGTCGACTTCACCCTCGAAAATCCTGGCAAACTCGAGCGCCAGGCCGATGCTTTCGCCGGCGGCATTGACGGCGGCGATGAGCGAGGGCGTCTCGCGCGTGATCTCGCCGCGAATCGACATCAGCGCCTTGTGCTTCTCGTACGGCACGACCTGGACGTCGTAGTCCGGCAGCGCGTCCACGGGCGTCTGGTCGGCCCCGACCACCTTCAGGAACTTGTCGGCGTCGATCTGGTACGTGAATTCGCGAATCGCGCCGTCCAGGCTGACCTGCAGGCGATACGGCCGGTCGGCGCGCAAGCGGCGGAGGTCGAAGCCCTTCTTCGCCGTCGCGACGAAATGATTGACGATGTCGTCGCTCACCTGATGGGCACGCAGCAGGCTGGCCAGCGTGGCATTGCGCGGCACACGCGCCTCAATCAGACGGGTCGCCTGCTCTTGCACTTGCACGACCGCGAGCGCACTGACAGACGATTGCGGCGTTGGCTGCGCCGAGCAGCCGACCAGGGCGACGACAGCGGACAGGGCGATTGGGAGGGTTCGCTTCGACACGCGGGCGTCAGAATACAAACTTTTGAATGGCGAGGCCAGTGAAAACTGTCATTTTGAATACGGATGTAGCGTTCGGCGACCCCAAAAGCGTTACTGGCAGAGTTTCGAGATGGTCTGGGAAGGTTGCCCAAAGCTGAGCGACCGACACTCTGCGTCGAGGATTCCTGGCATACGCACACTGGGGGGCCGCGCCGACGTCGGGGCGGCCGTAAGATCGACATGATGGCTCTCGTTCGTCCCTTCCGTGCGCTGCGCCCCCGGCCCGATCTTGCCGCCGAGATGGCTGCGGTCCCGTATGACGTCGTCAATGTCGAGGAAGCCCGCGCTCTGGCGCAGGGCCGCCCCAACAGCCTCCTGCACGTCTCGCGCGCCGAGATCGACCTGCCAGGCGGCGTGTCCCCCTACGCCGACGAGGTGTACACGCGGGCTTGGGAGACCTTCGAGGCATTTCGCTCGAGCGCGCTCATTCAGGACCGGGCCCCGCGGCTGTACGTCTACCGGCTCCGGATGGGTGACCACGAGCAGACCGGCCTGGCCGGGGTGTTCTCGCTGGACGAGTACAAGCGTGACGTCATCGTCAAGCACGAGCGCACGCGCAAGGAAAAGGAGGACGACCGCACCCGCCACATCACCGAACTGCGCGCGCAGACCGGTCCCGTCCTGCTGACGTTCCGCGAGACGGCGGCGATGACGGCCGCCGCGGAAGCTGTCACCGCCCACGCGCCGCTCTACGATTTTGTCGCCGACGACGGGGTCGGACACGCCATCTGGGCGGCAACCGACCAACAGGCGACGGCGCTGCAGGCGGCCTTGTCGGACGTGCCCCTGCTGTACATCGCCGACGGGCACCATCGGGCGGCCAGCGCGGCGCGAGCGCAGGATGCCCTGGATGCCGGTCCCGACGACGAGGCGGCGTTCCTGCTGGCCGTCGCGTTTCCGGATACGCAGATGCGCATCCTGCCGTATCACCGTGTGCTGAAGGACCTCCACGGCCACACCCCCGAGGCCCTGCTGACCGTGCTGTCGCAGCAGTTTCCGATGTCGGCCGGCGCGCCATCGCCATCGCGCAAGGGCCAATGCGGCGTGTTCATCGCCGGCAAGTGGTACACGCTGACCCTTGGCGACGACACCACCGACGCGGCCGACCCGATTAGCACGCTGGACGTCTCTCGCCTGCAGGAACGGGTCCTGGCGCCAGTGCTGGGCATCGTCGATCCCCGGACGGATACGCGGATCGATTTTGTCGGCGGCATTCGCGGTACCGGCGAACTCCAGCGTCTGGTCAACGAGAAAAAGGCCGCGATCGCCTTCTCGATGCACCCCGTGACGCTCGGCGAGCTGATGGCCATTGCCGATGCCGGCGCGATCATGCCGCCCAAGTCCACATGGTTCGAACCCAAGCTGCGCGACGGCCTGTTGATCCATGAGATCTGACCAACGTGGCATGCCGGACGCCGACCGCTCCCCGATGCTGCTGACCTCAACGCCACGGGTCTTCAACTTCAGTTCCGGTCCCGCGGTGCTGCCCGAGTCGGTGCTGCTCGAGGCGCAGCACGACCTCTACATGCTGCCTGGCGCGGGCATGTCGGTGATGGAGATGAGTCACCGCTCGAAGGCCTTCGACCGCATCCTCGAGGACGCAGAATCGACGCTGCGGGCCGTGGCGGGGATTGCAGACACCCACGCGGTGCTCTTTCTGCAGGGCGGGGCAAGCCTGCAGTTCTCGATGCTGCCGATGAACCTGCTCACGGCGGAGCGCAGCGCCGACTACGTGATTACCGGCGTGTGGGGCGAGAAGGCCATCGCCGAAGCACGCAAGCAGGGCAGGGTCCGGGTCGCCGGCAGCACCGAGGCTGACCAGTTCCGGCGGGTGCCGAGCCAGGACCAGCTGGAACTCGACCCGGGCGCCGCCTATCTCCACGTGACCACCAACAACACGATCTACGGCACACGCTGGCCGGCGCTGCCCGACAGCGGCGACGTGCCGCTGGTGGCCGACGCCTCCTCCGACATCTTCAGCGCGCCGCTCGATGTGGCCCGGTTCGGCGTGGTCTACGCAGGCGCGCAGAAGAACCTCGGCCCGTCGGGGGTCACGCTCGTGGTGATCCGAAAGGACCTCCTCGAGCGGTCGTCAGCCGCGCTGCCGTCGATGTTGAACTACGCCCTGCACGCGGCGAACCGATCCCGCTACAACACCCCGAACACCTTCGGCATCTACGTGCTCGGGCTGGTCGCGCGCTGGATGCAGACCGAAGGCGGCCTCGAGGTCCTCGCCCTCCGCAACGCCCGCAAGGCTGCGACGCTGTACGCCGAGATCGACCGCACCGGCTTCTATCGCGGTCGCGCCGACCGCGAGTGCCGCTCGTTGATGAACGTCACCTTCGGGCTGCGCGACGAGACGCTCGAGGCACGGTTTGTGACCGATGCTGAAAGCCAGGGCCTCGACGGCCTCAAGGGCCACCGGTCGGCGGGTGGCCTGCGGGCCTCGATGTACAACGCCTTTCCCGAAGCCGGCGCCGACGCGCTGGTGCAGTTCATGCGCGAGTTCGAGCGGCGCCACGGCTGATGAACGCCACCGCCTGACGCGTCACCGCCCCCACGCTACTCCCTGAGTCAGACATGCCATTGACGACCTTCGTTCGCCGTTGTGCCCTGCTCTTGCTCTGCACGGCAGGCCCCGTGTCCCTGGCTGTTGCTCAGCCGCCCGCGGCTGATCTGCGTGTTCGCGTGTTCGACGTGCTCGGCGACCCCATCGCCGGCGCCAGTGCCGTCGTCGACAGCGGCGGACGAGGCAGCGGCCGCGCCGTGATCACCGGCCCGGACGGCATCGCCATCGTCCCGGTGCCTGTACTGCCGATGCCGCTGATCCTGCGCGTCTCGGCCCCAGGCTTCGGTGAGCACACCGAAGCCCTCCAGGCTGGCTCGGCCGCCTTCGACGTGCGGCTCGCGCCCGCGGCGCGGAACGAGCAGGTCACGGTCACCGCCGGGCGGCGCCCGGTGCGCGGCGCCGACCTGCCGGCCGACGCGACCGTCCTCTCGCGCCGCGACCTTGAAGTGGCTGGCGCCGGGACCGTCGACGACGTGCTGCGCCTGACGCCGGGCTTCTCGCTGTTTCGTCGGTCTCCGTCACGGACGGCCAACCCGACCACGCAAGGCGTCACCTTGCGCGGACTCTCGGCCTCCGGCGCCAGCCGTACGCTCGTGCTCGCCGACGGCGTGCCACTCAACGACCCGTTCGGCGGCTGGGTGTACTGGGACCGGGTCCCCGTGGTGGCTATCGACCGCGTCGAGGTCGTCCGAGGCGGTGCCAGCGATCTCTATGGCGCCGACGCCGCTGGCGGGGTCATCCAGGTGCTGTCGGTGGAGCCCGCCTCGCCGGTCGTGCGCGCGCTGGTCGAAGGTGGCAGCCAGGGCTCGGGTCGGCTGTCCGGGCTGGCCGGCACGCGCCGAGGCCCCTGGACCGGCACGCTCGCCGGCGAGTGGAATACCACCGAAGGCGCCATTCCCATCGCGCCGGAGATTCGCGGCCCGATTGACACGCCGGCCGGCGTCGAATCGACGGTGCTCTCCCTCAGTGCCGGCGCCAGCATCACGCGGCTGTGGCGCGCCTCGCTGCGGGCCCAGGTCTACGACGCGGACCGGACCAACGGCACGCCTCTGCAGGACAACGACACCAATCAGCGGCAGGCCAGCCTCGACCTCACCGGTGCCGGTGCGTGGGGCGACGTGCGGGTCCGCGGGTTCGCGGCGGGGCAGGGCTACGACCAGGCGTTCTCGGCCGTCAACGCCGCGCGGACCGGCGAGACCCTCAACCTGCGGCAGCGCGTCGCCGCGTCGGTTGGCGGCGCATCGGCCGAGTTCGTGCGCGGGTTTGGATCGATGGTGCTGCTGGCCGGGGTCGATGGCCGGCGCGTGGAAGGCGACTTGATCGAGCGGCGTCCGACCGGGGCGCCGACCGTGGCCGAGGGCCATCAACGCACGGTCGGCGGCTTCGCACAGACGACCTGGGCGGCGACGTCACGGCTTGTCGTGGTGGGCGGCCTTCGCGCCGATGTCATCGATGTCGACACGACGCCGGGTGGCCGCCGTGACATCAACGCGTTGTCGCCGAAAGCGTCGATCGCCTGGACCGCCCCGCACGCGCTGACCCTGCGGGCCAGCGGGTACCGCGCGTTCCGTGCCCCGACGCTCAACGAGCGCCTGCGCTCGTTTCGTGCTGGCAACACCCTCACCCAGAACAACCCGTCACTCGACACCGAGCGCGTCACCGGCGGCGACGTGTCGGTGGCCTGGGAACCGCGCCGTGTCTCGCTGCGCGCGACGCTGTTCACGGCGCGTCTCGAAGAGGCCATCACCAACGTCACGGTCACGACGACGCCGACGCTGATCACCCGGCAGCGACGGAATGCCGGCGAGATCGGCGCACGCGGCCTGGAACTCGAAGGGCGTCTGCAGGTGCTGCCCTCGCTGTCGGTTGCCGGCACCCTGGCGTGGACGCGATCGCGGTTCGACCAATCCGATGAACCCGGCCTGGCCGGCAATCGCGTGCCGCAGGTGCCGTCCGCGCAGGGTGGGTTCGACATCCGCTGGCTGCCCTTTCCCGCCTCCACCATCGCCGCCCAGATGCGCTGGACCGGCACCCAGTTCGACGATGACCGCAACCAGTTCGAGCTGGGGAAGTCCTTCGTGACCGATCTGCTGGGGGAGCACCGCTTCGCCGAGGCCCTGCGCGGGTTCGTGGCGGTGGAGAACCTGTGGGACGCCGACTACGACTCGGGGCGCACGCCGCTTCGTACCGTGGGACCGCCACGCCGTGTGAGGGCGGGCGTGCGGGTCGCGTTCTAGAGGCGACGCCACGGGCCTACCTGGGAGGGGCCCTACCTGCCGCCGGGCGGACGCGGCCGTCGGCGTGGACGACGTCGGCGGCGTGGACCCTCGTCTTCCGGCACCGGGGTGGGCGGCTCCTCGCGCAGCAGCGTCTCCCAGTGCTGCACCACATCGGGATCCGCACCGTGTATGTCGAGCCAGGTCAGCGCTTCACGGAATGCGCCGCGATGGATCAACGCGCGCTGGACGCGAGCCGGGGCGTCGATCTCGAACAGGCGCTTCTGCAGCGAGAGCAGGAGTCGCAGCCGTTCGATGTCCTTGCGCGCCACCTGCATCTGCCCGAGCATGTGCGGCGCGTCGCGCTCCCAGTCGTCACTGTAGCGGTAGCGATGGCCCTCGTCGCGAAGCAGGCCCAGCGGCAACAGCAGCGTGCCCGCAAGGATGGCATTGCTCAGCGTCTCCGGCGCGTCGGCATACCGCCCACGATAGGCGTCGACGGCTTCGAAGGCCTCGCTCAGCGGTCCATCGTCGTTGAGCAGCTCGGGTGACATGTGCTCGAGCAGCCCACTGTCGGCGAGATGATCGAAACAGGAGCGGGCGTGGCCGCTGCGCAGGATCTTGTAATACTCCTCGAGCAGCCGCGCCGACGAGGCCCGCGCAATCAGCGGCGCCTTGCGTTCGAGTGCATCCATCACCGCGCCATCGACGCTGAAATCGAGGCGGGCGGCGAGGACGAGGGCGCGCAGCATGCGCACTGGATCCTCGACAAAGCGCACGTCGGGATCGCCGATGCAGCGAATCAGCCGCCGGTCGAGGTCTTCGAGGCCGCCGGTGTAGTCGATGATCGAGAAGGTACCGATGTCGTAGAAGAGCGCGTTGACGGTGAAGTCGCGCCGGAATGCGTCTTCCTCGGGCGTGCCGTACTCGTTGTCGCGCTGGATGGGCCGGTCGTTGAGCTCTGCCGTCACCTCCACGCCCGGGTCGGCCACCACCGGCAGCTCGCCCTCGTCGGGATGGTCGGGACGGAAGTGCTGCTCCTGCGGTTCCGGGGTGCCGGTGACCTGCTTGCGGAACGTCGCGACCTCAATCGTCTTGGTGCCGAACCGCACGTGCGCCAGCCTGAACCGGCGCCCGATGATCCAGCAGTTGCGAAAGAGACGCTTGACGTCGTGGGGGTGCCCGCTGGTCCCGATATCGAAGTCCTTCGGACGACGATGCAGGAGCAGATCGCGTACGCTGCCCCCTACCAGGTAGGCCTCGAAGTTGGAGGCGTGCAGGCGGTACAAGACCCTCAAGGCATCGGGGTCGATATCCTGCCGCGAGAGGCCATGTGCGCTCCTCGCGACGACATTTGGAGTGACCACGCCTCGGAAGTATAGCAAGTCGCCGACGCGGGAGTTTGGAAGTGGCTGACATGCAAGCACTTAGTGTTTTTGTTCGAGTCTGCGCCTGCCTGGTCCTGGTGGTCGTCGGGGTCCCGGTGGCCGCCGCGCAGCCGCCAGCGCCCGATCCGCTTGCCCGCGCCAGCCAGCTCTACAATTCTGGAGATTACGACGCGGCCGTCACCGCCGCGCGCGAAGTCTCCGCCCGCCCAGGCGCCCCTCCTGAGGCCAGGCTGCTGCTCGGACGGGCGTTGCTCGAGCGGCACCGCGCGAGTCGGATGGCCGAGGACCTGACTGGCGCGCGGTCGGCGCTGGTCGCGGTTGACGCGACCGCACTTTCGGACCGGGCGCGCCTCGACCTGGTGATCGGGTTGGGCGAAGCCCTGTACCTGGATGGCCAGTACCGCCCGGCGGCCCTGCTGCTGGAGCCCGTGCTCGAGCAGATGGGTCTACTCTCGCCGGTGGCCAGGGAGCAGGTCGTCGACTGGTGGGGCACGGCCATGGACCGCTATGCCCAGACGCGGCCGCCGGAGCAACGCGGCAGCATCTACGACGAGATCTCCGCGCGCCTGCGGTCGCACCTGGCGCGCTATCCCGATTCCTCCGCGGCGGCCTACTGGCTTCCTGCGGCTGCGCTGGCCCGTGGCGATCTGGAGTTGGCGTGGGATCTCGCGCTGACTGGCTGGGTGCGGTCCACGCTGGCCGCCGACCACGGGGTCGCGCTGCGGACCGACCTCGATCGGCTGATGACGCAGGCGATCATTCCCGAGCGCGTCAAGCGGCTTGCCGACGAGCCGGATGCGGCGGCCGCGGCGGCCCGCTTCGCCAGTGAGTGGGACGAAGCCAAAGGACGGTGGCGACGCTGAACGCCGAACGCTGAACGCGGACGGGCTGGCGCCGCCCTGAGCCGCCAGCACTCCGTTTCATGATGAATGCTGAATGCTGAATTCGCCTGTCGTCCTCGGTCGTCAGGCCTTGGCGTCGTTCCAGGTGCGTCCCACGCCGACGTCCACGTCCAGTGGCACGTCCAGCGCCACGGCATGTTCCATGTGGTGCTTGACCAGCGCCGCGGCCTGGTCGGCTGCTGATTCGGGGACCTCGAAGACCAGCTCGTCGTGCACCGTCAGGATCATCCGCAAGCCCGGGATCGACGGCAGCGCCTGGTGCAGGTCGATCATCGCGCGCTTGAGGATGTCTGCGGCGGTCCCCTGGATCGGCAGGTTCACGGTGACGCGTTCAGCGGCGGCGCGAATCTGTCCGTTGCGGCTCGTGAGCTCGGGCACCCGCCGTCGTCGCCCGAAGAGCGTGCCGACGACGCCGCTGTCGCGGGCCCGGGCGACGGTCTCGTCGATGAACTGCCGCACGGACGGATAGCCGGCAAAGTAGGCGTCGATGAAGGCCTGCGCGGCCGGCTGCGTGACGCCGATGTCCTTGGCCAGCGTGAACGCGGTCTTTCCGTAGAGCAGCGCGTAGTTGATGATCTTGGCGCGACGTCGTAACTCGTGCGTCGACAGACCACTGGCGGTGCCGAACACCTTGGCCGAGGTCTGGTCGTGGATGTCGTCGCCGCGCCGGAAGGCGTCGATCAGGCTCTGCTCCTGGGCCATGTGCGCGAGCACCCGCAGCTCGATCTGCGAGTAGTCGGCCGAAATCAGCACGTGACCGGTTTCGGCGACGAAGGCGCCGCGGATCTCTCTCCCGAGCTCGGTGCGGATGGGGATATTCTGCAGGTTGGGGTCACTGCTGCTGAGGCGCCCCGTGGCGGCCACCGCCTGATTGAACGTCGTGTGCACGCGCCCCGTCTTCTTGTGCACCAGTTGCGGCAGCGCGTCGACGTAGGTGCCCTTCAGCTTCATCATCGCCCGCCAGTCGAGGATCTCCCTGGCGATGTCGTGGGTGGCGGCCAGTTCCTCCAGCACCTCGGCGGCCGTGGAGGCGGTGCGGTCCTTGCCAGTGCGCTTGAGCACCGGCAACTGCATCTGCGCGAACAGCACCTCGCCGAGTTGCTTCGGCGAGTTGATGTTGAAGGTGGTGCCGGCGAGGGCAAAGATACGCGCCGACCGCGTCTCGAGCTCTGCGTCCATTCGCGAAGACAGGCCTCCGAGCACGGCCGTATCGACGCGGATCCCGGCTTGTTCGATGGCGCACAGGGCCGGGAGCAGTGACAGCTCGAAGTCCTCGTAGATGCCGGTGAGCCCCTCGTCACGCAGCGTGCCGCGCAGGTCGGTGGTCAGCTTGCCGGCCAGGTCGGCGCGCTCGCACGCCCACGTCGTCATCGCCTCGACCGCCACCTGCGACATCGGCAGCGCCTTGATGCCCTTGCCGCGCAGCCCCTCGCTGTCCATGGCCTTGTACCCGAGCCGCTCGAGCGCGAGCGACTCGACCGAGTGGGCGGCGCTGGATGCGTCGTGCACATAACTGGCAAGCATGTCGTCGTCGCCAATGCCAGCGAGCGGCAGCCCGTGGCGGGCCAGCACCAGCGTCATCGCCTTCAGGTCGTGGCCGGTCTTGGCAATCGCCGGATCGGCGAGGAGCGGACCGACCACCTCCCGGACAGCGTGTGCCGAGAGGTTGGGACAGGCATCCAGTGAGGTGTGCGCCAGCGGCACGTAGGCGGCGCGCCCATCGCCGGTGCCGATACTCAGGCCAACGAGGGAGGCCTGCATGGCCGGCGCGCCGTCGGTCACCAGGTAGAGCGCGCACTGCCCGGCGTGCCGGATGTGGGTGGCCAACTCGCCGAGGTCCTCGCTGTCGCCACAGGTGCTGAACGTGCGCACGACATCGGCGGCGGTCGGCGCAAACGCCATGACCAGCGTCTTGAAGCCCAGGCGGCTGAACAACTCGTAGCAGCGCCGCTGGTCGGGACCGACGTAGCGAAGCGCGTCGAGTTCGACGTCGACGGGCACGTCGCAGTGCAGACGCACCATGTCGCGGCCGAGCCGCGCGTCGGCCTCGTGGGCCAGCAGCGCTTCGCGATAACGTTTCTGCGGCAGGCTTGCCGCTGCGGCGATCAGGGCGTCGAGCGAACCGTGCTGGGCGATCAGCTCCCTGGCGCCCTTCTCCCCGATGCCAGGCACCCCCTTGACGTTGTCGATGGCGTCACCCATCAGCGCCAGCACGTCGACCACCTGGTCCGGCCGGACGCCGAACTTCTCCACGACGCCCGCCTCGTCGTACCACGTGCCTTCGTCACGCGGGTTGTAGACGCGCACGTGGCCATCCACCAATTGGAAGAAGTCTTTGTCACCGGTGACGATCGCCGCGTCGAAGCCGTGCGCGACAGCGCGCGTGGCCAGCGTCGCGATGACATCGTCGGCTTCGTAGTTGGCGTGGGTGAGGATGCGCACGCCCATCGCTTCGCATGCCTCGTGCACCAGCGGCACCTGCTCGACCAGGTCCCCCGGCATCGGGGTGCGGTTGGCCTTGTAGTCGGCCTGCAGCGCCGAGCGGAACGTCGGCCCGGCCAGGTCGAAGGCCGCCGCGACGAAGGCGGGTTCGTGGTCCGCGATCAACTTGCGCAGCATCGTCACGAAGCCGTAGACCGCGTTGGTGGACTGGCCGTCCGGCCCCGTCAGCCCTCGGATCGCGTGATACGCGCGGTACATCTGGTTGTTGCCGTCGATGAGGAACAGGAGCGGACGTTGAGGCACGTGCGAGGGCCCTCGGGGCGAAAACGTTCATTCTAGGCGCTCGGCCGGCCGCGCGCCGTGAGCCGGCACCCGCGAGTCGGCACCGGTGAGCCGGCTTCCTCCATCCGATCACCGGTACACTACTTGGCCATGTCGTTGTCTCCCCGCCAGGCACTCGCGCTGGCGGTTCTCGCCCTCCTGACCATCACGTCCTGCGCCCGGCCGTTCGGGCGCCAGTACGAATATGAAGAAGAGGTGTATATCGCCCTGGACGGGTCCGCGACGCTGACCGTCAATGCGTCGCTGGCGTCGCTGGCGGCGCTGCACGGTCTGGACGTGCCGCTGGATCCGGGTGCCCCTGTGGACCGCGACCGTATTCGCGCGCTCTACACGTCGCCAGTGAGTACGGTGACGCGCGTCAGCCGGCCCTGGCGACGTGACGGGCGGCGCTTCGTGCAGGTGCGCCTGGATGTGTCCGACGTGCGTCAGTTAGCAAAGGCGGCGCCCTTCGCGTGGTCGCACTACACGTTCACGCAGAAGGGCGACGCCCTGACGTTCGTGCAGGAACTGGGTGCCTCGGCGGGCACCGATGTCGGCGACGTGGGCTGGGATGGGCAGGAACTGGTGGCGGTGCGGCTGCACATACCGAGCCGCGTGACGTATCACAACGCGCCGAGCCGCCTGGTCGAGCGCGGCAACATCCTGTCGTGGGAGCAGCCGCTGCAGGCGAGGCTGGCGGGCGAGCCGCTGCGGGTGGAGGCGCGGTTCGGCGTCCAGCGCATCCTGGTGCTGACGCTGGCGTTGTTCCTGGCGGCGATGGCCACGGCTGCCGCCACCGTGGCCGGACTGATCTGGTGGGTGGTCCGCAAGGGCCACCAACGCGCCGCGCGCCAAGCCTAGGCGCACGGCGCGCTGGTGCTAGACCTTCGGCGTCCTGGCCGGTCGCGTGCTGCGCCGCTGCTCCATCTTCTGACGCATCTGCTTCATCCGCGCCTCCCGCTCGGTCTGCACCTTGGCGGCCTCGGCCTGCTGTTCGGGCGTCAGGATGGCCAGGATCTCTCCGCGGACCTTGGCCCGCAGCACAGCCGCCTCGGCGATGACGCCGCCAAGCGCCTGCCCCTGCTGTCCGGCCGCGCCTTCGTCGAGGGCACCGTCGGTCACCTTGCGGAGCGCCTCGAACGAGGCCTGGCCCTTCTTGACGAGGGCCTGACCCTCTTCACGGTGGCCCTCCAGGATCGTCCGCACCTGCTCGCGCTGCGCCTCGGTCAGGCTCAGCGCCGCCAGCGGCAGGTCGGGGTGGAGCCCGAGCAGGCCTCCGAGTGGCCCGCCCAGCCGACCGCCTGGCCCGCCTGGCCCGCCGGGGCCCCCAGGACCCCCACGCCGGCCCGGCCCGCCCTCGGGTCCACCGGGCGCGGGCTGCGCCGCGACTGCCCCGGCCAGGCCCATCGTGAGCGCCAACGTCCCCAGCATCACCTTCACACTCGTCGTCACGGTCGTTGCGTGCATTGTCATCTCCTTGGAGGCCCGTGGGCCCGCGTTCGTTCTGTCTGGATATGACTGGAAGGCTGTGACCCTCCCATGACGCACCTGTGAAAAATCGATGAGCATGCTGGCCGGGGGCGGCGCTGCCGCGTCGCGGGAGGTAGCCTGTGTGCCATGGCGCACGTCCTTGTCGTCGACGACGAACCCCATATCGGTGAACTCGTCTCCCTGCACCTCTCGTTCGAGGGACACACGAGTGATCGTTTTCTCGACGGCCGCGCCGCCCTCGACGCCTCGCGGACGCGTGCCTACGACCTGTGCATCGTGGACGTGATGCTTCCCGGCCTGGACGGCGTCGCGCTGTGCCGGGCCTTGCGACAGCAGCCGGCCACCCGCCGTGTCCCGGTCCTGCTGCTGACCGCGCGTCGGGACGAGATCGACAAGGTCCTCGGCCTGGACAGCGGCGCCGACGACTACCTCACCAAGCCGTTTGGCGTGCGCGAATTGATGGCCCGCGTCCGCGCACTGCTGCGGCGCGCGCGGCCCGCCAACGGGGGAGGCGCGGACGCCGTCACCACCGACGTCCTCCGGCGCGACGGCCTCGAGATCGATGCGTCTCGACACCAGGTCACCGTGGACGGTCACGTCATCGAGACCACGGCGCACGAGTTCGCGGTGCTCCGGGTGCTGGCGGCTCACCCTGGCATCGTCTTCACCAGGGAGGCGTTGATCCGGCGGGCGTGGGGCCCTGAGACCCACGTCACCGAGCGCAGCGTCGACACCATCGTCAAGCGGCTGCGCCAGAAGATCGAAGTCAATCCCGCCCTGCCGCAACGACTGCTCACGGTGTGGGGGGTCGGCTACAAGTTCCGCGACGTGGCGACGGCATGAGCCGTCCGCGGGCGTGGCTCGGGTCGCTGTACTGGCGCATCGCGCTCGCCTGCCTCGGCCTGCTCGCTGCCGGCCTGGTGATCCAACTGCTGCTGGTCGTGGCCACGCTGTCGCGTCCGTCCGGCCTGCAGGCGCGGATCACCGCGCAGCGCCTTGCGCGCGCGGTGGCCGCCGACCTGCAAGAGACGCTCGAGTTCGACCCGGCCGCCGACGTCCGGCAGGTGCTGAGGCGCCACCAGGGGACGGCGCTGCCCGTGTTCTTCGTCACCTTCGAAGGTGCGGTGACGGGGGTTCACGACGGCCCGCTTCCGCAGCCGCTGGCGCAGCGCGTGGCATCGATTGCCGACGACTACGCGGGAGGGGCTGGCCGCGCGGAACTCCCGGTAGGAGTGGCACCGGTCGACGTGCTCGGTGTGCCGGAAGGACACGTCGTGGTGTTGCCGCAGCGGCCCGGGTGGGCCGTGCTGCGCGAACTCGGGCCGTGGCCCCTCGGCGGTGCCGCGCTCACCGCGATCGGCATCGCCGCCCTTCTGGCCTGGCTCGCCTTCGCACCTGCGCATCGGCGTCTGCAGGCACTCGAGCACGCGGCAACACGCCTCGGTGCCGGCGACCTCGCCGCGCGCGCTCCCGAGGATGGCGCCGACGAGATCAGCCGGGTGGCTCGGGCCTTCAATCAGACCGCGACTGCCCTGGCCGCACAGATCGAACGCGTCACATCGGAACAGGCCGTGCGGCGGCAGTTGCTGGCCGACGTCTCGCACGAACTCCACACACCGCTGACAACGATTCGCGGGTACGTCGAGACGCTGCGCATGACCGGTCTGCCGCTCACCGAGGCGGACCGGTCGCGCTACCTGGCGGTTGTCGACGACGAGGCCATCCGTCTGGAGCACCTGATCGGCGATCTGCTGGACCTGGCCAAGATGGAGGCTGGCGGGCAGGGCCTGCGCATGGCCGTCGTCCCGGTGGCCTTGCTGTGGTCGCGCCTGCGTGACCGATACGGACCGGCGGCGGCCGCGGCTGGTGTCGTCCTGGTCTTTGACGAGCCGACCATCGACGCGCACGCCGACGCTGGCCGGCTCGAGCAGGCGCTCTCGAACCTGGTCAGCAATGCCCTGCGCTTCACGCCGGAGGGGGGCCAGG
>Ga0136633_1000329_pt1 | contig 35990 bp, 31 predicted proteins | sample AntDrymeUQ832206_2_FD_105494 | JGI IMG/M metagenome (GOLD analysis project Ga0136633, IMG submission 105494) | Polar desert sand microbial communities from Dry Valleys, Antarctica - metaG UQ83 (22.06) | ecosystem: Environmental > Terrestrial > Soil > Desert | place: Antarctica: Dry Valley... | reverse complement strand
GGTCGAGCTGGGCGGCGGTGGTGTGGCGGGCCAGCTCGACGAGGGGGGCTTCCGTCTCCGGCTTGGCGATGCGCACCAGCGCCCGCACCTTGGAGTAGGTGAGCTCCCCGGCGGCGAAGGCGGACCGCACCTTGGCCAGCTCGGAAAGCCGGTGCGCCACCCGGACGTGCTGGCGGCCGGCCACCAGGCTCAGCCCGCAGCGCCAGCTCAACCACTCGGCGCAGGACTTCGCCCCCTGGTGGCCCCAGCCCTCGCGCCGGTCGAACTCGGCGACCAGCTCCAGCCAGCGGCACAGGGCGGCCGACAGGTGGGCGGACAGTTGGCAGATCTCGTGCTCAAGGTGCTCAAGCGGAATCTCGGCGGGGGTGGCATCGGGAGCGCCAACCATGGTCGTGAACCTCCTCATCATGCCCCGTTGAGGCGCACGCCTCGGCCGGGGAACAGACGTTCGATCATACCCCAGAGCCGATGGCCGATCAAGAAGAACGCCTTTTGCTGCAAGGGTTTCTCCTGCTCGTGACGTACTCGATGGGCACCACTGGCACCGAGTCGGCGAGCAACGTGTCGATGCCACGAGAGCGCACCTGCGTGACGGACCGGCGGCCTGTTCGACCTCACCGAGAGCACCGTGTACCCGGCACTCCGCAGCATCGAGGCCGGGCATTCGCCGGCACGTGGGTCGAGGTGAACCGCCACCCATTGATCGAGCAGAAGACCCGTACATTGCCCCGGATTCCGGTGCTTCATTTACTCGAAAGCTGGGAGGGCGGCGAGATGGGCGGCGTCGTTGAAGCGGACGAGGGTCCAGCGGCGCTCGCCGGTTCCGGCGGGGCGCTCCCACTCGGTGATCGACGTGTTGTCGATGCGGACCAGGAATGGTGGGCTGAGGGCGAGGTGCCCCAGGGCGCGGAGCGAGTTCTCGATCACCCCGCCGTGGCAGGCGACGACGACCGTCCGGCCGGCGTGGTCGGCGGCCAGACGGGTCAGCACCGCGCCCACGCGGGCCGAGAACAGCGCCCAGCTCTCGGCGCCGGGGGCCATGGGCCGGTAGAAGCTGGTGTCCCAGCCGCCGGGCCAGGTGTACTTGGCCCGGAAGTCCTCCCAGGTGATCCCGTCGGCCGAGCCCGGGTGCAGCTCGCACAGGTCCTCGTCCTGGCGCACGGCGAGGCCGCCCAGCGCCGGCGCGAGGATCTCCGCCGTCTCCACCGCACGGGGCAAAGTGCTGGCGTACAGCAGATCGGCTCCCGCCAGCTCGCCGCTCGCCGCCAGCCGGTCCCGCAGGGCGGTGGCCTGGCGCCGGCCGTGGTCCGACAGGCCGCTGCAACCGTTCAGGCCGCCGACGATCTGGTCCACGTGGCACTGGGCTTCACCGTGGCGTACGAGCACGAGGCGGGTGGCGGCACCCGCGCCCGCAGCATCCGAAACGGAGGGGTCCGGGTCGTCCGAGGCCATCAGCCGAGGTCCTCCACGAAGCGGGCCAGCTGGCGCAGGCTGCGGCACTCGAACACCCCGTCGCAGTGCACCGCATACTGGCTGACGATGGAGTCACCCGTGTCCCAATAGGAGCGGGGCTCGGGGTTCAGCCAATACACGTGACGGGCCCTCCTGCGCATGGCGGCCACCACCCAGGCTTCGGCCGCGTGGTAGTTGTTGCGGGCGTCGCCCAGCAGGATGACGGTGGTGCGGCTTCCGATCTCCTCGCCCCACCGCTCCCAGAAGGCGCCGAAGGCGTGACCGTAGTCGGAGTGGCCGTCCACCCAGACCACGTCGGCCTCGGCGTTCACCCGCTGCACCGCCTCGCTGATGTCCTCGGCGCCGTCGAAGAAACGGGTCACCTCGTCCACCCCGTCGATGAACACGAAGCTGCGCACGCGGGAGAACTGGGTCGATATGGCGTGGACGAAGTGCAGCGTGAAGCGGGCGAACGCCGCCACCGAGCCGGAGATGTCGGCGATCACGAAGATCTCCGGCTTGGCCGGGTGCGGGCGGCGGAAGCGCGGATCGGCCGGCACGCCTCCGTAGGACATGGACTGACGCACGGTGCGCCGGAAGTCGAGGTGACCCCGGCGCCGGTGGCGGCGCCGGTGGGCCAGACGGACGGCCAGCTTGCGGGCCAGCGGCTGGAGGGCCTGGCGCAGCGCCACCAGGTCCTCCCGTGTGGCGTGCATCACGTCGAGGTCCTCGGGGAGCGGCCGGCGCAAGGTGCGGGCCAGCGCCTCGGCGCCCCGGTCGGCCACCAGGCGCCGACAGATCTCGGCCTCCACGGCGGCGCGGAAGCCGGCCACCCGCTCCTCGAACCGGTCACGGGCCAGGCGCTCCTCCAATGGTGAGAGCTCCCCTCTCGCCGCGGTGCGGGCGCCGGCCACCAGGCGCTCCAGGGCGCCCTCGAGGTCGAGGCTGCGCAGGGTGCGGTACAGGTAGTAGCTGGAGCCCATGGGCCGCCCCGGCGTCATCCCCGACGCGAGCATGACGGCGAGGGCGGCCAGCGCCCGCAGCCGCTCGTCGTCGCCCTCCCGCAGGGCGTCCTCGACCTGGGCGGCCAGGTCGCCCGCATCGGGCCCGTCCCGCTCGCCGGCGCGGCCGGACTGGGCGGCGGCCTCGACCAGTTCCGAGGCGCCTCGGTCGCCCTCCAGGCCGGCCACACCGGCGGGCGGCAGCGCGAAGTAGACGTCGAACACCGTGTCGAATACCGTCCGGTGGCTGTGCGACTTCACCAGCGTGGCGGCCAGGGCTGCCTTGAACGCGGACCGGTCCGTCAGGGGCAGGTGCCGAAGCGCCTCCATGGCGTCGAGGTCCTCGGTCAGGCTGACGGGCAAGCCCGAGGCTCGGAGCTCCCGGATGAACCCGGCCAGAACCTCGAGCACGGCGTCGGCGGCCTCAGGCCTCGACGGTGAGCTCGCGCGCCGCCTTGGCGATGTCGGTCTGGTACTTGAGGAGCAGGTGGAGCGTGTCACGGACCCGATCGGCGTCGACCGTGGTCGCACCGAGCAGCACGAGAGTGCGGGCCCAGTCGAGCGTCTCCGACACCGATGGCGGCTTCTTCAGCTCGAGGCGCCGGATCGAGCGGACGACGGCCGCCACCTGGGCGGCCAGGTGCTCGGAGATCCCGGGCACCTTGGCCAGCACGATCTGCTGCTCCCGCTCGGGATCGGGGTAGTCGACGTGCAGGTACAGGCACCGCCGCTTGAGCGCCTCCGACAGCTCGCGGGTGTTGTTGGACGTGAGGAACACCAGGGGTACCTGGGTGGCGGTGACGGTGCCGAGCTCGGGGATGGACACCTGGTAGTCGGACAGCACCTCCAGGAGCAGGGCCTCGGTCTCCATCTCCACACGGTCGACCTCGTCGATGAGCAGCACCACGGGGTCCTCGGCCCGGATGGCCTCGAGGAGCGGCCGGGTCAGCAGGAACTCCTCGCTGAAGATGTCCTCCTCGATGTCGGACCACGCCGGGGCGGCCGCCCCGGCGCCCGCCTCCTCGGCCACCCGCGCCGCCTGGATGCGGAGGAGCTGCTTGCGGTAGTTCCACTCGTACAGCGCCTTGGCCTCGTCCAGCCCCTCGTAGCACTGGAGGCGGATCAGGCGGGCGCCCGTCATCTCGGCCACCGACTTGGCCAGCTGCGTCTTGCCAGTGCCCGCCGGCCCCTCGACGAGGACAGGCTTGCCCAGCCGGTCACCCAGGAACACGACGCCGGCGATGCCCGGGTCGGCCAGGTAGCCGGCGGCGCCCAGCCGCTCCTGCACTTCCTCGGCCGAGGCGAAACGCTCCCCCGCCGGCGTCAACCCCGCACCTGGCCGTCGCCCTCGACCACGTACTTCACGGTGGTGAGCTCGCGCAGCCCCATCGGGCCGCGGGCGTGCAACTTCTGGGTGCTGATGCCGATCTCGGCCCCGAAGCCGAACTGCTCGCCGTCGGTGAAGCGGGTGGAGGCGTTCACCACCACGGCGGCGGCGTCGACCTCGGTCGTGAACCGGCGGGCGGCCGCCAGGTCGCCGGTGACGATGGCCTCGGTGTGGCCGGACCCGTAGCGGCGGATGTGGTCGATGGCGGCGTCGATGCTCGCCACCACGGCCACCGACAGCTTCATGTCGAGGAACTCGGTACCGAAGTCGTCGTCCGATGCCTCGCCCATGCCCGGCACCAACGCGCGGGCGGAGGCATCGCCTACCAGCTCCACGCCGTCGAGAACGGCGGCGGCGCGGGGCAGGAACTCGGCCGCCACCGCCTCGTGCACGACCAGCGACTCGGCCGCGTTGCACACCGACGGGCGCTGGGTCTTTGCGTTCACGATGATGGCGAGGGCCATGTCGAGGTCGGCGGCGGCGTCGACGTACACGTGGCAGTTGCCGTCCCCGTCGATGACGTAGGGCACAGTGGCGTGCTCGAGGATGGCGGCGATGAGCGACGCGCCGCCGCGCGGCACCAGGCAGTCGATCAGGCCGCGCAGCTGCATGAACCGGGTGGCCGACGCACGGCTCGTGTCCTCCACCAGCACCAGTGCGTCCTCGGGCAGTCCCGCCTTGGCGAATGCCTCCCGCAGCACGGCAGCGACGGCGATGTTCGACGAGATGGCGGCCGACGAACCCCGCAGGAAGGCGGCGTTGCCGGACTTGAGGCAGAGCCCGGCCGCGTCGCTCGTGACGTTGGGCCGGTTCTCGTAGATGATGCCGACGACCCCGAGTGGCACCCGCACCCGCGTGATGCGCAGCCCGTTGGGACGGGTCCACCCGTCCACTACCTCGCCCACCGGGTCGGCCAGGGCGGCCACCTGGCGCAGCCCGGCGGCCATGGCCTCCACCCGTCCTGCGTCGAGGCGCAGCCGGTCGACGACGGTGGCCGTGGTGCCCGCCTCCACCGCCCGATCCACGTCCGCCTGATTGGCGGCCAGCACGTCGTCGGTCCGCTGCACGAGCAGGTCGGCGCCGGCCAGCAGGGCGGCGTCCTTGTCGGCGGTCGACGCCCGGGCCAGCGCCCGTGACGCGACCTGGGCCCGGCGTCCCAGCTTTTCCAGGGCGGTCATCCGCTCAGGTTAGGAGGCGCATCCCGTTCTGTCGGCCGGATTCGTGCCGGCGCGGCCCTCTCCCGCTGCCAGAGCCGTCGTCGGCCGGCCGCGGCAGACTGCTCGCCGTGGGCGACCCTCTTCACGACAGCGTGCGCCAGTTCGTCGACGACCTCACGCCCGTGCTCGAGGGCCTGGCCGACGACGCCCGCATGCAGAGCACTCGGGCCGGGGCCGACGTCGCCCTGGAGGCGTCCAACATCGCCGCCGCCTTCATCGACGTGGACGGGCTGCACACCGACGAGGAGGTCCTCGCCTACGTGGGGACATTCGCTCCCCACTTCGACTCGCTGCTCCAGTACGCCCGGCCGGGACAGGTGCGCAGGTCCGGCCTCCTGGACGACCGCAAGGACTGGCTGGCCGAACCCTCGGTGCTGTTCCAGATCCTCGTGGGCCAGGACCACCGGCAGGGCACCAGGCACTCGTGGCGGTACTACACCCGCGCCATGGCCATCGCCCACGCGGTGTGCGCCCTCGACCGCCACCCGGCCCGCCTCGAGCTCGAGGCGGTGGACGGGTTCCGCGCCGGGCTCCTGGCCCACATGGAGAACTGGGAGATCCCCCGCCCGGGGCAGGAGGCGGCCGCAGGGCGGAACCAGCCCGGCGCCGACCCTCCGCCGGCCACGGTGGTCACGACGCCCGAGCGGCCCCTCGAGGAGCTGCTGGCCGAGCTCGACGCCCTAATCGGCCTGGAACCGGTGAAGGCGGAGATCCGCCTGGTCGCCAACCTGATCCAGGTGCAGAACCTGCGCCGGGAGCGCAAGCTGGCGGTCGCCGACTCCAGCCGCCACCTCGTGTTCACGGGCAACCCGGGCACGGGCAAGACCACCGTCGCCCGGCTGCTGGCCCAGATCTACCGCACGCTCGGCGTGGTGGAGAAGGGCCACCTGGTCGAGAGCGACCGATCCCAGCTGGTGGCCGGCTACGTGGGCCAGACCGCAATCCAGGTGCGCAAGGTGGTGGAGTCGGCCCTCGGCGGCGTCCTCCTTGTGGACGAGGCCTACGCCCTGGCCCGAGGCGACGAGCGCGACTTCGGGCAGGAGGCCATCGACACACTGGTGAAGCTGATCGAGGACCACCGGGACGACGTGGTGGTGGTGGCGGCCGGCTACCCCGACGAGATGGCCGACTTCATCGACTCCAACCCGGGTCTGCGCTCACGCTTCCCGAAGACCATCGCCTTCCCGGACTACACCGACGACGAGCTGGTCGCCATCTTCGTGTCGATGGCCGACAAGTCCGCCTACCGCTGCGCCGAGGGCGTCGCGCAGCACCTGCGCTCCTGGTTCACCGCCCAGCCGCGCGACAAGGGGTTCGGCAACGCCCGCCTGGCCCGGAACCTGTTCGAGGCGGTGGTGGCCCGCCAGGCGAGCCGGGTGGTGGGCGTGCAGGACCCCACCGACGAGCAGCTCATGGCGCTGACGGCCGACGACATCGGCCCCACCGGCCCGGACGGCTGAGGCCGTTCGGGCGCCCGCGAGCCGACCATTCTGTGAAGCCTCGACACCGCTCGGCGACGGCGAGGCTTCCGAGAACACAGCGGACCACCTCCAGGGCCTTGTGCGGCCCGGCGCCCTCCGTCCTTCTACGATCCTTCGATGGTCGCCCGCGTCCTCGCCGTGCTGGCGGCCGTGGCCATGGTGGCGGGCGCCCTGTTCGTGCGCGGCAGCCTCGACGACGCTGACGACGGCAAGGGCTCCTCCGGCACGACCCTGCGTATTGTCTGCGCCACCGAGCTGGCGGCGGTATGCGAAGCCCTCGACGACGACGATGGCGCCCGCGTCGACACCCAGGTCGAGACGGCGGCCACGACAGCCGGACGCCTGACCGGCCTCGCCGCAGGGGCGCAGGCACCGCTCGACGGCTGGCTGGTGACGGCGCCGTGGCCGGCGATCGTGTCCGAGGCCCGCAGTCGGGCAGGGCAGGACCCCTTCCTCGCAGTGGGCGAGGTCCTGGCCCGCTCCCCCGCCGTGCTGGCCGTGCGCGCCGACCGAGACGAGGTGCTCACGGCCGCGTGCGGTGGCGAGCCGGGATGGAAGTGCCTGGGCGACGTCGCCGGCAAGGCCTGGACCGAGCTGCCCGGCGGCAAGGCCGAATGGGGCCGGGTGAAGCCGGGGCACCCGCCGGTGGCGACGGCAGCCGGCCTCACCGTCGTGGGCGCCGCCACGGTGGGCTACTTCGCCACCACCGACCTGTCGCGCACCGAGCTGGAGGACGGCGGCTTCCAGAGCTGGCTCCGCCGCCTCGAGCAGGCCGGACCGGACGCCGGCGCCTCCCCGTTCCTCACCATGCTGCAGCGTCCGACGGCCTTCGACGCCGTCGGCGTGCTGGAGGCGGAGGCGGGACCCGCCCTCGTGACCGCGCGCGCTCAGAAGCCGGTGCTCCTCTACCCTTCATCCGTGGCCACCGCCGATGTTGTGCTGGCGACGACCGGGGGCCGGCCGGGCGATCGACTGGACGAGCTGGTGTCGGGCACGACGGGGAGACAGGCACTGGCGACCAACGGGTGGCGGGTCGAAGGTGAGAAGGCGGCGGCCGGGATCAGGACGTCGCTGAAGCTTCCGCCGACCAGCAACCTTCCCGCGCCCGGTGTGCTCGACGCACTGAGGCAGGAAGCGGTCCGGGCGGCCGGATGAGCGGCTACCCCACCCCGAAACCCTTCGGAAGCGGCCGGCGCCGCCGGTCGCCGGTCGGCGCCATCGTGATCGCCGTTGTGGTGGTGGCCGCCCTGGCCCAGACGTGCGCCAAGGACGACGGTGGCGGCGCCGGGAGCAACAACGCTACCGGCGACGTCGAGCAGGTGCCGGACGGCTGCACGGCCGTCGACGCCGCCTCGTCACCCGAGAAGGTGGAGCTGCTCACCAAGCTGGCCGCCAGCTTCAACAGGTCCGCCGCCGCCAAGGAGGGCGGCTGCACGGTCGTGCGCGTCCAACGAAAATCGTCGGGCGTCGCCGCCACCGCGCTGGCCGCCGGCTGGAAGGATCCCGCCGTCGACGGGCCGCAGCCCACCATCTGGTCCCCGGCCGCCAGCTCGTGGGGGGCGGTGCTGAACTTCCGCCTGGAGAAGGCGGGCCAGCCGGCCATGGCGCCCGCCGACGCCAAGCCGTTCATGCTCACGCCGCTGGTGCTGGCCATGCCCCGGCCCATGGCCGAGGCTCTGGGCTATCCGGCCACGCCGGTGGGCTTCGCCGACCTCATCGCCCTGTCCCAGGACCCTGCCGGCTGGGCGTCGAAGGGCCACCCCGAATGGGGCAGGTTCAAGTTCGGCAAGACCAACCCCAACTTCTCCACCAGCGCCCTGTCCGCCACCATCGCCCAGTACTACGCCGCCACCGGCAAGGTGAGCGGGCTGTCGCTCGAGGACCTCAACGACCCCAAGGTGGAGGCGTTCAGCCGGGCTGTGGAGTCGTCGGTGGTCCACTACGGCGACATCACCCTCACGTTCTTGAACAACTGGTTCAAGAACGATGCCCGGGGCACATCGCTCACCTACGTCTCCGCCGTGGCGGTCGAGGAGAAGTCGGTCATCGACTACAACCGGGGGAACCCCGACGGCATCACCGAGGCAGGTGAGCGGCCCCGCCCTCCCAAGGTGCCACTGGTGGCGGTGTACCCCAAGGAGGGCACCCTCTTCTCCGACAATCCCTTCTACGTGCTCGACGCTCCCTGGGTGACCGCTGCGCAGAAGGCCGGCGCCCGGGCCTTCGAGCGCTTTGTCCAGCAGCCCGCCAACCAGCGTCAGGTGCTGGACTTCGGCTTCCGTCCCGGCAACCCGTCGGTGGCCGTCGGCGCGCCGATCGTGGCCGCCAACGGCGTCAACCCCGACGAGCCGCAGACCGAGCTGCAGGTACCGTCCCCGCCCGTGCTGGCGGGTGTGATCGACAAGTGGGCCGTGCACCGCAAGAGCGCCAGGGTCCTGCTCGTGTTGGACGTGTCCGGCTCGATGGGCGACGAGGGAGCGGGCGACCGCACCAAGCTCGACCTGGCCAAGGAGGCGGCCATAACCGCCCTCGGCCAGTTCAAGGACGAGGACGAGGTGGGCCTGCGCGTCTTCTCCACCGGCATCGGGCCCGACGCCCACTCCGACTACGTCGACCTCGTTCCCATCGGGTCCATCGGGGCCAACCGGGAGGCGATCCGGTCGAAGATCCGCAGCCTGGTGCCCACCAACGGCACGCCCCTGTACACGGTGGCCCGCGACTCCCACGCCGAGCTGCGCAAGTCGTACGACCCCACCCGCATCAACGCCGTGCTCCTGCTCACCGACGGCCGCAACGAGGACGAGCGCAACAAGGACCTCGACGCCACCCTCGCCGCGCTGCGCGAGGGCAGCGAGGGCCAGGCCACCAGCCCGGTGCGGCTGTTCCCCATCGCCTACGGCTCGGGTGCCGACCTCGGCGTGCTGGAGCAGATGGCCGACGCCACCAGCGCCAAGGCCTACGACGCCAGCAACCCGGCCACCATCAACGACGTGTTCACCAACGTGGTCAGCAACTTCTGATGCGCCGCCCCGCTGCGCCCCTGGCTCCGGCGCGGCCGCCGGCCTGATGCTGGAGCGACTGCCGGAGCGGGCCCGCACGCCGGCGGTGGCCCGGGCCGTCACGTCGCCGTCGGCTGTGCTGCTGGCCGGGGCCGGCATGTCCGCCGCCATCCTCGGCGGCCTCCCACTGGTGGCGGCCGCCGCCGTGGGGGTGCTGGCGTGGGGGGTGCGGGTGGCCATGGCCGTGCCCCGGCCGCCCCGTGAGGAGCGCATCGATCCCTTCACGGTCGGCGAGCCGTGGCGTCACTTCGTGGCCGACGCCCTGCAGGCACGGGCCAAGTTCGAGCAGACCGTGGGCCGGGCCCGGCCGGGCCCGCTGCGCGACCGCCTGATCGCGCTGGGCGAGCGCCTCGATCACGGCGTGCGGGAGTGCTGGCGCATCGCCCGCCAGGGCGACGGGCTCCAAGCCGCCCTCGGTCAGCTCGACATCGAGCAGGTCCGCCAAGAGCTGGCCGAGGTGCAGTCGGAGCTGGAGCGGTGCCCGGCGGGCGAGCGGGCCTCGCTGGAGCGGGCCGAGGCCGCTGTGCGCTCCCAGCTGGCGTCGGCCGAGCGCATCGCCCGTGTGTCGCGCGACGCCGGCACCCGCCTGCGGGTCCTGAACGCCCAGATGGACGAGGCGGTGGCCCGGGCCGTGGAGCTCTCGGTCACCGCCGCCGACGGGTCGGACCTCAGCCCCCTGTCGGCGGACGTCGAATCGCTGGTGGGCGAGCTGGAGTCGCTGCGCCTGGCCCTCGAGGAGACGGCGCACGCCGCCGATCCGACCGCCGGCATCGGGCCCGACGCCCGGGGGACGTCGGCATAGCACGAGCCAGTGCACGCCGGGCGACAACCCGCCCGGTAGCATCGATGGTCATGCTGAAGCTCCTACGCCGCGTCAGTCAGTACATCACCGCGGCACTCACCGGCCGGTTCAACGAGATGGCCGATCCCAAGGTGCAACTCGAACAGGCCATCACCGAAGCCCAGGAGCAACACCGCCGCCTCACCGAGCAGGCGGCGAACGTGATCGCCAACCAGAAGCAGGCCGAGCTGCGCCTCAACCGGGCCATGGGCGAGCTCGAGAAGGCCAACGGGTCCGCCCGCCAGGCCGTGCTGATGGCCGACGAAGCCACCAAGCGAGGCGACGCGGCAAAGGCGACCGAGTACGCCCGGGCGGCCGAGGCCTTCGCCGGCCGCCTCATCGCGGTTGAGAAGGAGGTCGAGTCCCTCAAGGCCATGAGCCTGCAGACGGCCCAGGCCTCCGACCAGGCCAAGGCGGCCGTGGCCCAGAACTCCACCGCCCTCCAGAAGAAGCTGTCCGAGCGCTCGAAGCTCCTTTCCCAGCTCGACCAGGCCAAGATGCAGGAGCACATGAACAAGGCCATGGCCGGCCTGTCGGAGACGGTGGGCCAGGACGTCCCGTCACTCGACGAGGTGCGGGACAAGATCGAGCAGCGCTACTCCAAGGCCCTCGGCCACGCCGAGCTCCAGGAGCAGACGGTCGAGACCCGCATGCTCGAGGTCGAGCACGCCGCCATGGACTCCGAGGCCCAGGCCCGCCTCAGCCAGATCCGCTCCCAGCTCGGCCTCGGCGAGGCCACGTCGCCGGCCGGCGAGCCCGAGACCCAGCCCGGCGGCAGCGCCTCCGCCTAGCGCCGGCTTCTGGAACGCCGCTGGGACGACCTACGGGAGCACCACGAGGTCGTCGCGGTGGACCACCTCGTGCGGGAGGTCCGGGGGCAGGTCGGATGTGCGCCGGCCGCCCCACTCGGCCACCCGCTGGGAGGGGTGGCGCACCAGGCCCTTGGCGAAGACGCGGCCGTCCCTACCGGCGATCTCGACCGCGTCGTCGACGTCGAACATGCCGTGCACACCCACCACACCTGCAGGCAAAAGGGAGGTGTTGCGTTCGACGAGGGCGGTGCGGGCGCCGTCGTCGACCACCACGGTGCCCGAGGAGCCGACGGCGAAGGCGATCCAGAGCTTTCGGGCCGGAAGGCGGCGGTCATGGGGCCGCACCACGGTGCCGACGCCCGGCTCGCCGGCGACGGCGTCGGCCAGGACATCGGGCCGGTCGGCAGCCGCGATCACCGCCCGCACACCCGACCAGGCGGCGATCTTGGCCGCCGCCAGCTTCGACGCCATGCCCCCGCTCCCCCGATCGCTGCCCGGCGATCCGGCGACCCGCTCCAGTTCGTGGTCGACCTCGATGATCTCCTCGATGAGCGAGGCGTCGCTGTCCAGCCGGGGGTCGGCGGTGAGCATGCCGGGCGTGTCGGTGAGCAGGACGAGCACGGCCGCGTGGACCATGTTGGCCACCAGGGCGGCCAGGCGGTCGTTGTCGCCGAAGCGGATCTCGTCGTTGGCGACGGCGTCGTTCTCGTTGACCACGGGCACCACGCCGAGCTCGAGCAGACGGGTGAGGGTCTGGCGCGCGTGCAGGTACTGCTTGCGATGGGCGGGGTGGAAGTCGAGGGGCGTGAGGAGCACCTGGCCGCCCACCAGCCCCGAACCGGCCAGCGCGTCGTCGTAGACCCGCATCAGCCGGCTCTGGCCCACCGCCGACAGGGCCTGGAGGGTGGCCAGGTCGGTGGGGCGCACACCGGCGAGGCCGAGGGCGGGCTGGCCGGCGGCGATGGCGCCAGAGGTGACAACGACCACCTTGTGTCCCATGCCCCGCAGGCCGGCGACCTCCACGCACAGCTTGGCGATGGCGTGCTCGTCGATCACCCCGGCCGCGTTGGTGAGCGACGAGGAGCCGATCTTGGCGACGACGATCACCGCATGGTCCTTAGCGGCCGACGACCTGGTCGGGCTCGTACTCGAAGGTGAACCCGCCGATGTGCACCATCTCGCCGTCCTTGGCACCGGCCCGGGCCAGGGCCCGGTCGACGCCCAGCTGCTTCAGCCGGTGCTGGACGAAGTCGAGGGCGTCGGCGTTGGTGATGTCGCTCACCGCCACCGCCCGCTCCGCCTTGCGGCCCCGCACGACCCACGCGCCGTCCATGCCCCGCTCGACCACGACACCCTCGGCCTCGGGCCGGTGGATCACGAACCCGCCCGCAGGACCGGCGGCCAGATCGGCGGCCCGGGCCTCGCTCACGAGGTCGGCCAGGTGGCCCACCAGGACGGGAAGCCCGTCGCCGGTGACGGCCGAGATGCGCATGCCGTCGAAGTCGGAGACGGCCATGTCGGCCTTGCTCCCCACCACCACCCGGGGCCGCTCCAGCAGTTCCGGCCGGTAGCCGCCCAGCTCGGCCAGTAGCACCCGCTCCTGCTCGGCGGGCGCCATGGCGGGGTCGTCGGGGTCGGCCGGCGCCAGATCCACCAGCACCACCATCACCCTGGCCCGCTCCACGTGGCGGAGGAACTGGTGGCCGAGGCCCTTGCCCTCGCTGGCCCCTTCGATGAGCCCGGGGATATCGGCCACGACGATCTCGCGCTCACCCACCCGCACCACACCCAGGTGGGGCGTCAGGGTGGTGAAGGGGTAGTCGGCGATCTTGGGCTTGGCCGCCGAGATGCGGGAGATCAGGGTGCTCTTACCGGCGTTGGGCAGGCCCACCAGGGCGACGTCGGCCATCAGCTTGAGCTCCAGGTCGTACCAGTGCTCCTCGCCTACCTCGCCCTGCTCGGCGAAGGCGGGCGCCCGGCGCCTGTTGGACAGGAAGCGGGCGTTGCCCCGCCCGCCCCGGCCGCCCTCGGCCGCCCGCCACCGGTCGCCCGGGTTGGGCAGGTCGGCGACCACCGAACCGTCGAGGCTCTTCACCACCGTGCCCACGGGGACCTTCACCTCGACCGGGGTGCCGCCCGCCCCGTGGCGCGCCTTGCCCTGGCCGTGGACACCGCTGGTGGCCTTGCGGTGCGGATGGTCCCGGAAGGCGAGCAGGGAGGCCACGTTGGGGTCTGCGACCAGCCACACGTCGCCGCCCCCACCGCCGTCGCCGCCGTCCGGCCCGCCCTTGGAGACGTGCGCCTCGCGCCGGAACGACACGGAGCCAGCGCCCCCGTCGCCCGCCTTCACATGGATCTGCGCTTCGTCGACAAAGCTCATCGGCTCGGAACCGGAGGTTCCTCGGTTTCGCGACTCGGCTGCTCGCGCCGTTGTGGCGCGCTCATCCTCAGGATTCGGTGGTGAGGATGTCGACCAGTTTGCGGCCCTTGCGGGAGCCGAACTTGACCGACCCGTCGGCGGTAGCGAAGAGCGTGTCGTCGCCGCCACGCCCCACGTTGATGCCCGGATGGAACCGGGTGCCCCGCTGGCGCACGATGATGGCGCCGGCCTGCACGACCGTGCCGTCGAACACCTTCACGCCCAGGCGCTGGGCGTTGGAGTCGCGGCCGTTCCTGGTGGAGCCTCCACCCTTGGTCTTCGACATGTCAGCTCCCTGTCGCCGAGGCGGCGGTCGAGCTGTCGCCCGAGCCGCGTGTGATGCCGGTGATCTCGATGGTGGTGTAGTGCTGGCGGTGACCCCAGCGCTTGCGGGCCCGGTTCTTGGGCTTGTACGTGAAGCCCTTGATCTTCGGGCCCTTCGACGCGCCGACCACCCGCGCCGACACGCGGGCGCCGGCCAGGGCGGGCCCGGCCACGACGCTGTCGCCGTCGACAAGGAGCACCGGGTCGAAGCCGACCTCATCGCCCTCGGTGACGTGGAGCAGCTCCACGTCGACCCGCTGGCCCTCGGCCACCTTCTCCTGTTTCCCACCGGTCTTGATCACTGCGTACATAAGGTTGGAGAGCTTACCCGAAGGGCGACAGAGGAGCCGAACCGGCACGGGTCCCGGGGCGACTAGAGCAGACTCTCGTCGAAGACGATGCCCCTCCCGGCGCACGTGGGGCACGTCAACGAGAAAGCCTCGACCAGCCCCTCAGAGACCCGCTTTCGGGTCATCTACACCAGGCCCAGCTCGGAGACCTCGAAGACCTGTGTGCGGGTCTTGTCCCGGGAGAGCGCCTCGCGGAAGACCCGGAGCAGCTCGGCCCGGTTCTGGAGGATCTCCATGTCGATGAAGTCGATGACGATGATGCCCCCGACGTCGCGCAGGCGCAGCTGGCGGGCCACCTCCTCGGCCGCCTCGAGGTTGTTCCTGTAGACGGTCTCCTCCAGGTTCGACTTGCCCACGTTCTTGCCGGTGTTCACGTCGATGACGGTGAGGGCCTCGGTTCGCTCGATGATGAGCGACCCGCCCGACGGCAGCCACACCTTGCGGTCGAGGGCCCGGTGCAGCTGCTCGTGCACGTGGAAGCGCTCGAACATGGGCAGCGGGTCGGCGGCGGGGTCGAAGTGCTCCACCCGGTCGGCCACCTCCGGGCTGATACTCGTGACGTAATCCCGCACGTCCCGGAAGAGCGCCTCGTCGTCGATCACCACGCCCCGGTAGTCGTGGTTGAACTCCTCGCGGATGACCCGCACCGCCATGTCGGGCTCGCGGTAGAGCAGGGCCGGGGCCGAGTGCTTCTTGGCCTTGGACTCGATCTCGTTCCACTGGCCGAGCAGCATGGCCACGTCACGCGAGAGCTCCTCGGCGCTGGCGCCCTCCGCCGCCGTGCGCACGATGAGGCCGTGCCTGTCCGGGCGCACGTCGTCGAGGATCCGCCGCAGGCGCTTGCGCTCCTCGTCGGACAGGCGCTTGGAGATGCCGTAGGTGGACGAGTTGGGCACCAGCACCACGAAACGGCCCGGGATGGAGACCTCCTGGGTCAGCCGGGCGCCCTTGGTGCCGATGGGGTTCTTGGTGACCTGGCAGAGGATGCTCTGGCCCGGCCGCAGCAGGTGCTCGATGCGGGCCTGGCTCGACGGGGCGCCCCCCTCCACGTCGTCGGCGTCGTAGCGGAGGTCGCCCCGGTACAGCACGGCGTTCTTGGGCGTGCCGATGTCGACGAAGGCCGCCTCCATGCCCGGGAGCACGTTCTGCACCCGGCCGAGGTACATGTTGCCGTCGATCTGGTTGGCGTCGTCCTGGGCCCGGCTGACGTAGAGCTCGATGAGCGAGCGACCCTCCAACACCGCGATCTGGGTGATGCCTCCCTGCACGTGGACGCACATGAGGTACCGGCCGACGGGCCGGCCGTTGCGCTCCCGCGCCTTGGGGCGCTCGACCATGTGGTCGGGGGCGGAGGCGACGGACGACCCTGCCTCCCGCCGGGCCGGGGTCGGCTTCTTGGCGCCCGTGCGACCGCGCCCGCCCCTGCGCCTGCTCTTGCGGGCGGTGCCGTCCTGGTCGTCGGTGCCGCCGGAGGAGGGCGCGTCCATCCTGGCCGCCGCGCGCGGCGGTGGCACCTTGGGCACGAGGGGCGGGGCCGGGCGGGAGTCGCCGATGCGGGGGCGAGGACGGCCTTCGCCGGGCGGGTCGGGGAGGTCGGGTGTCCGGTCGGACGGGACGGCCGCGGGAGCGCCGGCGGCTCCGGCCGGGTCTGCGGTGCCCGCCACCGTCGTCTTGGCGCGGCCACGCCCGCCGCGCGAGCCGCGGCGCCGGCTGTTTCGGCTCGACTCCTGGCGATCCTCCGGCGGGCCGCCGTGGGTGCCCTCAGCCTGGCGTTCGCCGGGAGCGGCCGGGGGAAGGGGGCCCGGGGGCCCGGCTTCGGTCGGCCCGGGATTCGGGTCGGACATGGGTCGATTCCCTTCTCATGACGCACGCCTGACGACGTGCGGCGCGCCCGTCGCGTCGGACGGGAGCCGGATGGGCTCCTGCCGAGCGCCGTCGCGCTGCATCCATTGGGACGTCCTTCGCACCCGGACCTCCTCGAGCCCGCCGCCGAGCGCCACCAGCAGCTCGGACGGGCGCAGGGCGCGGGGCTGGGTGGCCAACTCGGCGCTGAGCGTGGTGCCGTCGACGTCGCAGGCGAGGATCCCCGGGCGGACATCCTGCGCACTCCGCCGGCCCTTGCGCTCGCGGTCGATCACGAGGGTGCCGGCGGCCAGAGCGGCGGCGACCCGCTCCTGTAGCTCGTCGGGCGACAGGCCCGACGTCTCCACCAGCCACGAGCACGAGGTGACCTCGTGCTGCAGCGAGACGGCGCCGACGTCGAGTGCGGCGGCGGCCAGGACGTCGATGCCCGTGGGCAGCACCGGGCTGAGCCGCCCCGGAAGTGCGCCGACGTCGGCGCTGGTGCCGGGGGCCAGCTCGACGTCGAGGTACTCGGCGACCGATTCGGCGCCGGTGGGGAGGGCGAGCCCGAAGCTCACCCTGGGACGGGGCGAAAAACCCTGGGTGTAGGCCAGCGGGAGGGCGACCCGCCGGAAGGCCCGCTCCCACATGCGGGCCAGGTCCCTATGACTGGTGAAGCGGACCTTGCCCAGCTTGGCGAAGCGGAACCGGACCTTCATGTGATGAGCGCCGGTTTGGTGGCCAGGAGCTGCACCGGCACGGAGCCGCCGGCGGACAGGTCCTGGCCCGTGCCCTGGCTGCCGCCCGCAGGGGGGACAGGCGACGCCACCACGTGCTCGATGCCGAACCCGGTGCAGGCGCCGCAGTCGTAGCACGGCGTCCACCGGCAGTCCTCCACGCCCGCTGCCGCGAGGGCGTCCTGCCAGTCCTGCCACAGGAAGTCCTTGTGGAGCCCGGCCGAGATGTGGTCCCAGGGCAGGACCTCGTCCTCGGTGCGGTGGCGGTGGACGTAGGAGTCGATGGACAGGCCGTGGCGCTCCATGGCCGCCTCCCACAGCCGGATGTCGAAGTGCTCGGACCACTCCTGGAACACGCCGCCGTTGCGCCACACGTCTTCGATGACGGCCCCCATGCGCCGGTCGCCCCGGCTGGCCAGCCCCTCGGCCAGGGTGGCCTGGGGGTCGTGCCACTTGAGGGTGACGCCCCGGTCGCGCCGCACGGCGTCCTTCAGCAGGTTCACCTTGGCCCGCAGGTTCGGGGCGGTGGCCTGCCCGAACCACTGGAATGGCGTCTGTGGCTTGGGCACGAAGCCGCCCACCGACGCGCTCACCGTGACCCGGCCGCTGTGCTTGCGGCCTATGGCGGCGCAGCGCCGGGCCAGCTCGGCGATACCGAGCACGTCCTCGTCGGTCTCGGTGGGCAGCCCGATGAGGAAGTACAGCTTCATCCGCTGCCACCCCTGCGAGAAGGCCGACTCGGCCGCCCCGTAGAGGTCCTCCTCGCGGATGAGCTTGTTGATCACCTGACGCATGCGCCACGTGCCGCCCTCGGGGGCGAAGGTGAGGCCGGTGCGGCGCACCTTGGCGATCTCGGTGGCGATGCCCACCGTGTAGGCGTCGACCCGCAGGCTGGGCAGGCTCACGCCCACCGAGCCCTGGCACATGGGGTCGTTGATGATGCCGCCGACCACGTCCTCGATGCCCGAGTAGTCGGCGCTCGACAGCGACGTGAGGCTCACCTCGTCGTAGCCCGTGCGCCGGAGGCCCGACGACACCATGGAGCGCACCTGCTCCGACGACCGCTCCCGCACCGGCCGGGTGATCATGCCGGCCTGGCAGAACCGGCACCCGCGGGTGCAGCCCCGGAAGATCTCGACGTTGAGCCGGTCGTGCACCACCTCGGTGAGGGGCACCAGCTGGTTCTTCGGGTAGGGCCACTCGTTCAGGTCGGCGATGGTGCGCTTCTCGACCCGCTCGGGCACGTCGGCGAACCGGGGCGTGACCGACACCAGACGCTCGCCGTCGTAGGCCACGTCGTACATCGACGGCACGTACACGCCCGGCACCCGGGCCAGGTCGCGCAGGACGCGCTGGCGGGAGCCGGCGGTACGGCCGCCCGCCTTCCACTGGGCGAGCGCCTCGGTGATGTCCGAGACCGCCTCCTCGCCGTCGCCGATGACGAACAGGTCGACGAAGTCGGCCAGGGGCTCGGGGTTGAACGTGCAGTGGCCGCCCGCCGCGATGAGCGGGTGCTCCGGGCCCCGGTCGACCGCCCGCACGGGCACGCCGGCCAGGTCGATGCAGTTGAGGACGTTCGTGTAGACGAGCTCGGCCGACAGGTTGAAGGCGATGAGGTCGAAGTCGCCGGCCGCCCGGTGGGTGTCGACACTGAACAGGGGCACCCCTCGGCTGCGCAGCTCGGCCTCCATGTCGGTCCATGGGGCGTAGGAGCGTTCGGCCACCGCGTCGGGCCGTTCGTTCAGGATCTCGTAGAGGATCTGCAGGCCCTGGTTGGGCAGGCCGATCTCGTAGGCGTCGGGGTACACGAGGAGCCACGCCACCTTGTGCGGCGCGTGCACCGGCTCCAGGGCCCCGTCCTCGCAGCCGATGTAGCGGGCCGGCTTCTGGACCTTGGCCAGGATGGGCTCGATCCGAGGCCACAGCGAGGTCATTTGGCTGAAAGTGTAGCTGCGGGGTGGTTCGGCCAGTGCTCCCCCCCGGCGCAGGGGGAGCACCGGCGCATCCCGTCGCTACCTGACGTTGACCTTGACGAACTTGTCGCTGTTGGTATCGCTGTCTTCTTCGTCCGAGTTGGTGGTGTTCACGAAGTAGACGTCGCCCTTCGGCACGTCGACTGTTATCCAGATGGTCTGGCCCGCATTCACCTCGAACGTGCTTCCGGCGATCGTTCCCGGCGCCTCCTTGGCGAAGCCCTTGGGCGGGCCGCCCTCTTTCTCAAACGACTCGAAGTAGGTGTCGAACGAGTCGAAGTCCTCGCCGTCCTTGAGCTGGGCCACGATGAAGTCCTTGCCCTTCGCGCCGGACGAGGTGACCTTGAAGGTGTGCTCGCCGGCCTCGAGGTCCGTCGGCACGCCCGTGGGCTCGGCGTCGTCGGGCAGCACGATCGCCGCGTCACTGGCGGGCTCCTCGGCCCCCGACTCGCCTTCCTCGACCTCGAAGCCGCTCACCATCCCCTTGGCGAAATGGGGTGCGCCGTCGCCCTCGGACGGAATGAAGCACAGCAACACGTATTTGCCGGGCGTCAGCACGTCAACGGTCAGGGACTGGGTCGCGCCGGGCTGCAGAATGTGCCCCGGTGAGTCGACCTGCTCCTCGATGAACGGCTCGGTCGGGTCCTCCTCGCTGTCGGGGCTGGAGCTCTTGAGGGCGTCGACCAGCTGGTCGACCGTGGCGCCGTCCTTCAGCTTGGCCATGCCGGCCATGTGCCACTCGTCGCCGGTGTTGGTGGACGTGATGGTGGCGAGCCCGGCCTTGAGCGTGCCGGAGACCTTGTAGCCGTAGTCGACCATCTCGATCTGCAGTTCGTTGTCGCCACCACCTTCGGCGGCAGCCGTGCTCGTCGTCGTGTCCGACCCGCCGGCCGAGGGCGTGTCCTCGTCGTCGCCACAGGCCCCGAGAAGGGCCGCGGTCAAGGCCCCCACCATCGCTGCGCGCCGCAACAGCCTTGCCTGCATGATTTCGCTCCTTGTCTGCCGCCGAACGAGAGCCGTCCCGACCATGCCGGTTGCAATGCACCGGGCACCTGGTCCGCCACCGGCGATGAAGACCTTATCCCAACGCGGTTGTCACCCAGGCCGACGGGGTAGGTGGTCGGCACTTTCGGACCGCAGACCAAGGAGAGACCCCATGGACGCACTTGCCCTTCTCACCGCCGACCACAACCGGGTGCGCGGCCTGTTCGCCAGGTTCCAGGAGGCCGTGGAGGCCGACGACACCGCCCAGCTCGCCACGCTCGCCGAGACCATCCTCACCGAGCTCGAGGTGCACACCACCATCGAGGAGGAGATCTTCTACCCGGAGATCTCCGGCGCTTCCGACGAGATCCGCGACGTGGTCACCGAGGGCGTCGAGGAGCACCACGTGGTGAAGGTGCTGGCCGAGGAGATCAAGCAGCTCGCGCCCGGCGACGAGGTGTGGGTCGCCAAGTGCAAGGTGCTCATCGAGAACGTCGAGCACCACGCTGAGGAGGAGGAGACGGAGCTGTTCCCGGCGGTCCGCAAGGCCATGCCCGGCGATGCCCTGGTCGAGCTAGGCGAGCGTATGGAGCAGCGCAAGGCCAGCCTGGGCGCCCCCACCGTCGAGGACAAGGCCCACCTGTCGGTGGAGGACCTGAAGCGCCTCGCCGGCGAGCAGCAGATCCCCGGCCGGTCGAGCATGGACCGCGAGGAACTGCTCGCCACCGTCGCCCCCGGTTGAGCGCCGGGTCGACCACACCGCCGTCGCTCCGGGCGGGCCCGGGAGCGACGGCGGTGGCCGATCAGGTGACCTTGACGCTGGCCTTCATGTCAGGGTGGATCTGGCAGACGATCTGGTAGGTGCCGGCCTTGGCGAAGGTCAGCTTGTACTGGTAGACGGGCGCCCCGAAGGACAGAATGATGCCCGAGCTGTGGAAGCCGCTGCCGTCGTAGCTTCCACCGTCGATCAGCACGGGCTTGGCGTCCGGGTCAGGCGGCCCCGGGGGCCCGGTCGGCTCCGGGGCGCCGGGGCCGCCCTCGGGTGCGAACGCCTTCTGGTTGGCGTGCCACGTACCGTCGGGCGCCTTGACCATGACGCCCTTGGCGTCCTCGGGGGCGTCGACGGCGATGGTGTGGGGGCCGAACACTGTCCACGTGATGGCCTCGCCCGCCTTGATCGTGGCCTCACCGGGCCCGAAGGCGTTGAGGCCGGCCTCCAGGTCCTCCAGGCCCTCGGCGGGAGGCGCCCCGGCGACCGCGTCGGCGACCGGCGTCTTGGCCAGCTCGGTGGCGGCGGGGCGGAGCTTGGAGGCGAACCTCGACTCGAGCTCGTCGGCCGCGGTCTTCTCGACCTCGTCGGCGCTCGGGACGTCGGCGTCGTCGGCCACCACCGTGATGGTGCCGGTCATCCCCTGGCGGTGCAGCAGGCAAAAGTAATTGTAGGTGCCGGGGGCGATGTCGTCGGCCAGCGTGACGTCGAACGTGGCGTCGTCGGGCAGGTAGCCGCTGTTGTAGACGGACTGCTTGCCGTCGAAGGCTGGCTGCGACGTCTTGTCGCACGCCGCATCCGGTTTCGGGTCGCCGCTGGCGAGGAAGCAGGGGTTGGCCGAGAGCTGGTTGGCGTCGCCCGGACCGTCGGGAAGGAGGGGGGGGAGCTTCTCGTCGACGGCGAGTGCCCGGGTCACGAGGGCGGCCTGGTCGGCCGGCAGCTTGGAGGGATCGGGCGGCTCGTCGGCGTTCTTGATCTCGTCGGGAAGGTCCTTGAACGCCTTCAGGCTGTCGTCGACGATCGTGCCGAAGGTCACCGTGTGCGGCTCGCCGGTGTCGTTTGAGCGAAAGCTGATCTTGTCGCCCGCGTGCACGGTGACCGCCTGCGGGAAGTACGCCAGTGCCGACATCGCCACGTCGTCGGGCGCGCCGTCGACCTCGACCGTGATGGCAGCCGAGGTGGCCTCGGCGGCCGTCGTTGTCGCCGTGCCCGACTCCGTCCCGTCGTCGTCCTCGCCACACGCCGCCCCGACCAGCACGACGACTGCGAGCACCGCCAGAATTCGTCTCATCCTGCCCCCTGTAGAAATCCGAATGAACGCATGCAGCCGGAAAGATAACCGGCTTCGGGGGGACTTGGAAGGTCGAAAATGTCGAAGTTGTGACCTCACGAGAAGCGGCGCATGTGCACGTTCAGCACAAGTCCGATGGCGGCGAAGGTGGCGATGGTGGCCGAGCCGCCGTAGCTCATGAACGGCAGCGGGATGCCGGTGATCGGCATGATCCCCATGGTCATCCCGACGTTCTCGAAGATCTGGAACACGAGCATGGCCAGCACGCCGATGCAGATGACGGTGCCGCACAGGTCCTTGGCCAGCGCCGCCGCTCGCCACGTACGCCACACCACCAGGGCGAACAGGGCCAGCAGGAGGCCCGAGCCGGCGAGACCGAGCTCCTCCCCCACCACCGTGAAGATGAAGTCGGTGTGCTGCTCGGGGACGTAGGCCAGCTTGGTCTGCGTGCCTTGGAACAGACCCTTGCCCGTGAGGCTCCCGTTGGCGATGGCGATCTTCGACTGGTTGAGGTTGTAGGCCGACTTCTGGGTGTTCTCGGTGGGGTTCAGGAAGGCGCCGAGCCGGTCCTTCTGGTAGTCCTTCAACAAGCCCAGCTGGAACACGGCCACCACGGCCACCGCGCCGGCCAGCCCGAGCAGCGCCATGTGCCTCGGGCGGGCGCCGGCCACCAGCAGCGTGGCCAGGAGGATGGCGGCGAAGACGAGCATGGTTCCGAGGTCGGGCTGCAGCTCGATGAGGAGCATGGGGACCGCCGCGAGGGCCAGCGCGCCGATCATGCGCCTCCCGTTGAGGTCGCCCCGGTGGTGGGAGGCGTAGGCGGCGATGCAGACGATCAGGCCGATCTTGGCCGGCTCCGAGGGCTGGAGCTGGAACCCGCCCAGCTGGAACCACGCCTGGGCCCCCCGCCGGTTCGACCCGAGGGGTGACAGGACGAGCACCAGGCCGACCACGCTGGCCACGTAGATCACCGGCGCGAAGTCCCGTGCGATCCGGTAGTCCACGGTGGCGACGAGGGCCATGACGCCCATGCCGATGAGGCAGAAGACAGCCTGGCGGCGCAGGAAGTAGCCCTCGTCGGCCCCCAGGTTCCGGCTGGCGCTGTAGACCATGAGCACACCGAGGCTGGCGATGGCGGCCACGCCGGCCAGCAGGGTGACGTCGACATGGCGCCACGGCGCGGCGCCGTCGCGGCGGGAGAACGACGCCCCGCCCGTCACGGACGTGGTCGCCATCAGTCCATCCCCGCGGCCAGCTGCACGGGCGCCGGCGGATGGCCGGCCAGGCCGTCCAGGATGCGCCTGGCCACCGGTGCCGCCACCGCGCCGCCGAAGCCCGACTCCTCCATCACGACGGCCACGACGTACTGGGGCGCGTCGGCAGGGGCGAAGGCGACGAATACGGCTGTGTCCTGCTTGCCCACCACCTGGGCCGTGCCGGTCTTGCCGGCCACGGCGAACGAGTCCAGCGGGAACCCGGCGAAGGCACCGGCGCCGGTGCCCTCGGGTCGGGCGATCGACGACCGCAGACCCTGCAGGATGGCGGAGCGGTGGACCGGGTCGATGACGACCTTCGACGCCGACTCCGGGACCATCTCGCGCACAGGCTCGCCGTCGGGCTTGAGGACGCGGGCGGCCACCCGCGGCTTGAGCACCGAGCCGCCGTTGGCGAAGGCGGCGTAGGCGTTGGCCAGCTGCAGCGGGGTGACCGCGGTGTCGCCCTGGCCGATCGACAGGTTCACGTTGTCACCGGCGCGCCAGTCGCCGTAGGGAAACTTGTCGGGGAAGTCCTCGTGCGCCTTCTTGCGCGATTCGGGGTCCGGGACCCGTCCCCGCATCTCTCCGCCGAGGTCGAGACCCGAGCGGGTGCCGAGCCCGAGGTCGCGTGCGGCGCCCTGGATGGCGTTGCGGTTCGGCCCGCCGCCGAACCACAGGTTGGCCCCGATGTTGTAGAAGAAGGCGTCGCTCGACACGGTGAGCGCCTGGGGCAGGTTGACCCGGCCGTAGGACTGGCTGCCGGCGTTGCGGAAGACGCACTTCTCGCCCCTGCAGTTCTGGATGCGGTATGACCCCTCGTCCACGAAGGTGGTGTTGGGCGCGATCAGCCCGGTGCGCAGAGCGGCAAGGGCGGTGAAGAGCTTGAACGTCGACCCCGGGGCGTACTGGCCCTGAATGGCGCGGTTGCAGAGGGGGCAGCGGCTGACGGGGTCCTGGAGAATGGCGTAGACCTCGGGCCGGATGCCGTTGACGAACTCAGCCGGGTTGTAGCTGGGGTTCGACGCCAGGGCCAGCAGCGAGCCGTCGCGCGGGTCGAGCACCACTACCGATCCTGCGGGGGCGACAAAGCTCTTGCCGGTGTTGCGGTCGTGGGAGGCCCTCGCCGCCTCCAGACCCCTGGCCAGGGAGTCCTCGGCCAATGCCTGCACGTCGAGGTCGATGGTGAGCTGCACATCGTCGCCCTGCACCGGCGGTGACGAGGAGAGCGCGGGCAGGAGCACCCTCCCGTTGGCGTCGACCTCCAGCCGGGTCGTGCCGGCCTTGCCGCGGAGGTCGAGGTCGAAGGTGCGCTCGACCCCGGACTTGCCGATGTCGTCTCCCAGCCGGTAACCGCCGCCCTTGCGCGCGTCCAGTTCCTCGTTGTTGACCTCCCCGACGTAGCCGAGGACATGGGCGGCCAGCGAGCCGTGCGGGTAGGTGCGCTCGGCCACCGCCGTGGCCTCGACCCCGGGGAAGTCGGTGCTGTGCTCGCGGAGGTAGACGACCACCTCCTCGGCCACGTCCTCCGCCACCGGCACCGGCTTGTACGGGCTGTAGCGGGGGTCGGCGATCCGCTTCTCCAGCTCCGGCCGCGGCAGGCCGAGCAGAGCGGCGAGGCGGGTGACCACCTCGGGCTTGTCCTTGACGTCGAGGCGGGTCACGGTGACGGCCTGGTAGCCCCGGTTCTCCACGAGGGGCCGGCCCTGGCGGTCGAGGATGCGACCGCGGGGCGCCGGCTCGAACACCGTGCGGACCCGGTTCTGGGTGGCGAGGGCCTGGAAGGTGCCCGTGTCCATCACCTGGAGGTACCAGAGCCGGGCGAAGAGGGCGGCGAACAGCGAGACGACCACGATGCCGACGATCGACAGCCGCAGCCGGGTGTTGTCGCTGCTCATCGACAGAACCTCATCGGGCGTAGGCCCCGGCGGGCCTGCTGTCGAGCGCCCACGACATGGCCCGCACCACGGGGAGGGCGAGCACGGCGTTCATCACCCCGGCGCCGGCGGCCACCAGGAGGAGCCGGGGCGACACGAAGTGGGCCTGGCCGATGATGGCCCCGAGCACGCCGTAGAGGACGACGCCGGCGAAGCTGGCGAGCAGGGCGGTGACCGGTCCGATCCACCACGCCGTGTGGACGATGCCCGCCTGCAGCGAGCCCACCACGAACCCCACCAGGGCGAAGGTGAGCGCCGACAGGCCGAGCGGGGTCTGCACGAACAGGTCCGCCAGCAGGCCGGCGGCGAAGCCGATGAGCGCGCCCCGCTCGGCGCCGGCCAGGAGCCCGCCCACCACGGCGACGAGGAGCATCACCTGCGGGTGGGCGTCGTCGACGCGCAGGGTGACGAAGAGCGACTGGTGCAGGGTGAGGGCCACGAGCAGGACGAGGCTCAGGCGGACGCGCGAGGTCACCTGGCCGGGCTCCACTGCAGGACCTTCACGAAGGTGACACGGGGCAGGTCGACGGTGGGCTCGATCGTGACATCCTGCTGCAGCGCGCCGGTCGCCGTGGTGGCGGCCACCACTTTTCCCACGGGGATCCCGGGCGGGTAGACGCTGTTCTGCAGGCCACTGGTGACCACCGTCTCGCCCTTGTCGACCTTGGTCACCGGGTCCACCAGGTCCATGCGCAGGGTGGAGCCGGCGCCCCGGCCGGCGGCCACGCCCGTCTCCCCGGTCGTCGCCAGGCGTACCCCCACGTTGGAGGAGGCGTCGGTGAGCAGCCGCACGGTGGAGCGGGTGCGGGACACGTCGATGACCTGGCCCACCAGCCCGCCGCCCGACACCACCGGCATCCCCCGGGCGACACCCGCGTCCCTGCCCCGGTCGATGCTGAGGGTGAGGTCGAAACCCGACGCCGGCGTCATCACCACCCGGGCCGCCACCGTAGGTATGTCGCCCACGAAGTCGAGGCCGGCGAGGTCGAGCAGGGCCTCACGCTCGCGCGCCGCGTCTGCCGCTTGGAGCATGGCCGACTCCCGCTCGGCCAGCTGCTCGCGGAGCCGGTCGTTCTCGGCCGTCACCTGGCCGTAGTGCAGGGCGCCGTCGAAGAAGTCCGTCACCGGCCGGAAGACCGAGTCGGCCGCCGACTTCACCGGGGCGAAGAGGTCCTGGGCGCCGTCGCGCGCACCGTCCACGATGCCCAGCCCGTTGCTGCGCTCGTCGAGGGTGAGCAGGGTGATGGCGGTGAGGACGAGCAGGAGCAGCGTGAAGCGGGGGCGGGAGGTGCGCCGGTAGACAGCCACGAAGGGCGGGCCCCGGGCGCTACTGGTGCCCGTTGGAGGAGATGAGCACCTGCTTGAGTGCGTCGAACTCCTCCAGGCACTGGCCGGCCCCGATGGCCACCGAGTGCAACGGGTTGCGGGCGATGACGATCGGCATCCCGGTCTCGGCCGACAGCCGGGCGTCGAGGCCGTGCAGCAGCGCGCCGCCCCCGGTGAGGACGATGCCCTGCTCCATGATGTCGGCGGCCAGCTCCGGCGGCGTCTTGTCGAGCGTGACCTTCACCGAGTCCACGATGGCCGACAGCGGCTCCTCGATGGCCTCGCGGATCTCCTGGGTGCTCGTGACGATCGTCTTGGGCAGGCCGGTGATCAGGTCGCGGCCGCGGATCTCGGCGTTCTGCTCCTCCTCGAGCATGCACGCCGAACCGAGCGCGATCTTGATCTCTTCAGCCGTGCGCTCGCCCAGGGCGAGGCTGTACTCCTTCTTGATGAACTGGATGATCGAGTGGTCGAGCTTGTCGCCGCCGATGCGGATCGACTGGCTGGTGACGATGCCGCCGAGCGAGATGACGGCCACCTCGGTGGTGCCGCCGCCGATGTCGACCACCATGTTGCCGGTGGGCTCGTGGACGGGGAGGCCGGCGCCGATGGCGGCGGCCATGGGCTCCTCGATGATGTAGGCAGGCTTGCGGGCGCCGGCGTACTCGGCTGCCTCCTGGACGGCCCGCTGCTCCACGCCGGTGATGCCCGACGGGACGCAGATCACCATGCGCGGCTTGGCGAAGCGGCGCTGGTGGACCTTCTGGATGAAGTAGCGGAGCATCTTCTCGCAGATCTCGAAATCGGCGATGACCCCGTCCTTGAGCGGGCGGATGGCCCGGATGTGGCTCGGGGTCCGCCCGATCATCCGCTTGGCCTCCATGCCCACAGACAAGGGGCGGCCGTCCTTCACGTTGACGGCAACCACCGAGGGCTCGTTGAGCACGATCCCACGGCCGCGCACATAGACGAGCGTGTTGGCAGTCCCCAGGTCCACGGCCATGTCGCGGCCGAGGAAGGAGGAGAAAAAGTTTTCCGACATTAGAGGCAACCCCTCTCCGCAGCGGCTCAGGCTAGGTGCCAGGCCGGCGAAGCGCCAGCGGGCGCTTACTACAGCTGCGGGAAGAAGAGGTGGATCTCGCGCTCGGCCGACTCCGGCCCGTCGGAACCGTGCACCAGGTTCTCGGTGACCAGGGTCCCGAAATCGCCCCGGATAGTGCCGGGCGCGGATTCCTTCGGGTCGGTGACGCCCATCATGGTGCGGACGACCTTCCAGGTGTCCTGCGGCCCCGCCAGGACGACCAGGAGCGACGGCGAGCGGGTGATGAACTCGACCAGCTCGGGAAAGAAGGGGCGCTCGGCGTGCTCGGCGTAGTGGCGGCCGGCCAGGTCGGCGTCGATGAGGCGCAGCTCGGCCGCGACCAGCTTGAGGCCCTTGCGCTCGAACCGGGCCAGGATCTCCCCAGCCAGGCCGCGCTCCACGGCGTCGGGCTTGACGATGACGAAGGTGCGGTCCATGAGGCTGCGGACCCTAGTTGGCGCCCGCCGCGTGCCCCAACCCAGGCTTGGGCGGTTCTGTGAAGCCTTGACACCGTCCACCGGTGACAGGGCTTCCGAGAACAACTCTGGCCGGGGGGGGGGTCAGCCCTGGCGGGCCCGCAGGGCGGTGCGGGCCGCGCCCACCACGTAGAGCGAGCCGGTGACGAGGACCCGGTCGTCCTCGCCGGCCTCGTCCAGGGCCGCCTCCAACGCCTCCGCCACCGACGCCGACTCCACCGCGTCCACCCCGAGCGACCGGGCGACGGCCGCCACGGCGGCAGGAGGAAACGACCGGGGGGACGGCGCCGGGCAGGCCACGACCAGGCGGGCGGTCGTGAGGCCGAGGGCCACCAGCATCTCCTCGGGGTCCCTGCCCTCGAGCATGCCGACCACCGCTATCAGGCCGCCCTCGCCGGGGAACTCCTCGGCCACCGTGGCCGCCGCCGCCCGCGCCCCGGCCACGTTGTGGGCGCCGTCGAGCAGCACCAGCGGGTGGCGGCCCATCACCTCCATGCGACCTGGCAGGCGGAGCCCGCCGAACGCCTCGGTGACCACGTCCTCGGGCAGCGGGCCGCCGAAGAACGCCTCTGCGGCGGCCATGGCCAGCGCCGCATTGCTGGCCTGGTGGGCGCCGTGGACCGGGAGGTACACGTCGTCGTACTCTCCCGTCGGCGTGCGCAAGCTCACGAGGCGCCCGCCGACGGCGACGCGGTCGGCGCGCACGCCGAAGTGGCGGTCGAGCTCCCAGACCTGCTCGGCGCCGGCCCGGCGGAACACCTCCGCCAGCGCATCGCTCGTCTCCCCCAGCACGAGGGTGCTGCCGGGCTTGACGATGCCGGCCTTCTCGGCGGCGATGTCCTCCAGGCGCGGCCCGAGGATGTCGGCGTGGTCGAGGCTCACGTTGGTGACCACGGCGACCTGGCCGTCGGCCACGTTGGTGGCGTCGTAGAGGCCGCCGAGGCCGACCTCGACGACGGCCACGTCGACGGCCACGTCGGCGAACCACCGGAAGGCGGCGGCGGTGAGGATCTCGAATCGGGTGAGCGGGCTGTCGAGCAGGCCTTCGAGGCCCGCCACCGCCTGGAGGGCGGCCGCCAGCTCGTCGTCGGGGATCGCCTCGGTGACCGGGACGGGCATGTCGGTCCTGGCGGGAGTAATGGTGGCCGGTGCGCCGCCGTCGCCGCCCCAGAAGCCGTCCGCCGGGCCGCGGCTGGTGGCGGCCTCCTGCTCCTCCTCGTCCCCGTCGGGCTCCTCGAAGGCGTCGATGTGGCCCTGGGTGCGGGCCAGCCGCTCGTTCACCCGCTCCAGGTCCGGGCTCGTGTAGGTGCCCACGTCCAGCCCCCGGGCCGCCAGCAGGGCGGTGATCATCCCGGTGGTGGAGCCCTTCCCGTTGGTGCCGGTGACGTGGATGACCGGGAACGCCGTCTGCGGGTCGCCCATGAGCCCGCACAGCCGCCGCATGCGGTCGAGGCTCGGCTCCGGGCGGCCGGCGACGATGGCCTCCAGGTTCACGTGGGAGTCGAGCCAGGCCAGTGCCTCGGCGTAGGACCAGCGCACGGCGCGGCTCATCGTCCGACGAACGGAGCGGCCAGCGCCCGCAGCTTGGCCACGTCGGCGGTGGGGACACCCTCACGGGCGGCGGCGGCGAGGAGCCCGAGGGCGAACGAGGGTGGGGCGACGGCGGAGGCGGCGTCCATGGCCGAGGCCAGCCGGCGCACGTCGGCGTGCCCGGGCGGCGGTTTCTCGAGGAGGGCCACGACGTCCCGGGCGGCGACCAGGTCGAGGCCTCCGGAGGCGAGGGCGATCCGCAGCGTCGCAGCTCCCTCCTCGACTGCCAGGGCCGGGAGGTCAAGGCCGGCGTCCCCGTCGACGGCCCCGTTCGGCGGGCAGAGCACCGCCACCTCGTCGAACGGCACGGCGCCGTCGAGGCGGAGGCCGAGGGCGACCATGGGCAGGACATCGGCGGCGGCGGCGGCCGGCACGACGAACAGAACGGAACCGCCGGTCCGCTCCGCCGGCCCCCGCCCCGCCTCGGGCCACCCGGCGACGGCGAGCGGCAGCATGCAGCGCACGAACCGCTCCTCGAGCACGTCGACGTCCGCCACCAGGGTGCCCATGCACCTGCCGCACGACGTGGCCGGGTGGACAGACACGTCGAGGTGCCCGCAGTCGAGGCAACGGCCCACGGGCACCGCCACGCCGCCCCACACCTGCTGGCTGAGGCACCACTCCCCCGCCTCACCCGCACCCGCCAGGAGATCCTCACGCGCGCCGGCCGGCCAAACGGTCAGCCGGCCGTCGCGCACGGCGTCGGCGGCGGCCGTTTCGAGGTCGGCCAGCGCGAGGACCCAGTGGGTCCCCAGCAACGGCACGAGCACGGTCCGGCAGGCGGGGCAGCGCTCCACCGCCTCCAGGCCGTCAGCGGTGGCGAGCACCACCCGTTCCGCGTCGAGCAACCGGCGGGCGGCGACGCGGGCCGCGTAGCGCGCCTGGCCGACGAGCGGGCCCGGCGCGCACACGAAGCCGCGGTCGTCGAGCACCGGCACCGCCGGGAGGCCGAGCCGCCGGGCCAGTTCGAACGCGGCCTGGTCGTGGGCGGGGACCACGAGCGTGTTCCTGGCCACGCCTGCGTCGGCCACCACGGGCACCATGGATGCGGCCAGCGGCACCAGTGCGCACCGTCCGGCCGCCGGCGAGCCCTCGGGAACGGCTATCGCCACCACGCCCGGGAGGAGTTCGGTGGCCAGACACGCCACGTCCAGGTGCCCGTCACCGTCGAGGTCGTCCACCAGGGCCAGGCGCAGGGTGAGGTCCTCGCCTTCGAGGTGCGCCGGCACGGCCTCCGACGCACCGATCGTCGTGGCGCATCCGGGGCAGGCACCGACCACCCGATCGGCCCGGTGCACCACTCCGGCGTCGAACAGGCAGACGAAAGCGGTGCGCGCGGCATGGGCGGCTGCGTCGCCGGCCTCGACAGCAGCCCCGACGTCGAAGCCCAGCCTCAGGGCGGACGCCGCGTCTGCCAGGTCGGCGCGGGCCGCCTCCGTCGACGCGGCCATGCGGGCCGCGAATGCCTCGCGCCCGATCATCGCCTTGTCGAGTCCCTCGCGGACGAGGTCGTCCTCGGCCGCCCGCTGGGTTGTCAGGCCGCCGGCGAAGGCGGAGGCCACCCACCGCAGTTCGTCGCCGGCGGCCCGGGCGCGCCGCACGAGCACGTCGGCGGCCACCAGCGCGGCGAGGTGGGCGACCGAGAGCCCGCCGGGCAGGGGGACCGGCCCCGTGAGCACGAGTGCACGCGCCGGCGCGTCCCCCTGGTCGATGGCTACGCGACCTCGATCAGCACCTGCGGCCCGTCGACCCCCGACAGCGCAGCGCGCACCGCCTTCTCGCGCGCCTGATCGGCCGCGTCGAGGGCGCGCCGGGCGGCGTGCTCCACGTGGGGCCGGGCGATGTCGGCCGCCTTGGCCGCCTGGTGGCGACCGAGGGCGGCGGCGTGCTCCACGTGGGGCCGGGCGATGTCGGCCGCCTTGGCCGCCTGGTGGCGACCGAGGGCGGCTGCGTGCTCCACGTGGGGCCGGGTGGCTCGGGCCGCCCTCTTGGCCTGGCGGCGGGTGGTCCTGGCTGCCTTCTCGACACGGGGACGGGCGTTCTCGGCCGCCTTGGCCGCCTGCCTACGGCCGAGGGCGGCGGCATGCTCCATGTGCGGTCGGGCGGCGCGAGCCGCCTTCTTCGCCTTGCGGCGGGTGGTCTTGGCCGCCTGCTCCACGCGGGGCTTCGCCGCCTCGGCTGCCCCCTCGGCCTTCTCGAGGGCGACCCGGGCCGCTGACTCCACGTGGGGCCGGGCCATCTCGGCGGCGTGCATGGCGACCTCGAGGGCGTGCTCGAAGGCGGGGCGGGCCCGCGAAGCCTCGACCGTGGGCCGGTGGCGGAGAGCGGCGGCGGCTGCCTTCCTGGCCTTCTTGCGGGCCTTGCGCTTGCCCTTCAAGGTGAGCAGGAAGCCCACGGCGGCGCCGGCGGCCGCCGCCTCAGCTCCGACCTTGGCCGCCTGGTTCACCATCTGGTCGATCGTCTCGTCACGGGAGTAGGCCTGGTACGCCGTGTAACCGGCGCCACCAAGCCCCCCGAGGAGGGCGAATTTCAGCATCTTTCCCATGGCGCGACCCTATCGGGTCGCTCGTCGGGTCGGAACCAGAGGTTCCTCCCCGAACTGACGGTGCTGCGGGCGGCCGGCGGAGCCGGCCACCCTTCGCTCGTTCCTCCTGGCCGGTCATCCGAAGAGGCCGCCCTCCGGGCGGCGACAGCGGCCACCGGCACCCCCTTGCGGACCACACCTCGCGAGTTGTCGGCCACGGGGCCGCCGGCCGCTGCTCGCCGCCGAAGGCGGCCACGTCGGCTGGCGGCAGGGGAAAGTCGGGCGGAGGGTGGCCGGCTTCGCCGGCCACCCGGAGCGCCGTCAAGCTCGCCGAAGGAAGCTCCGCTTCCGAGGCGATCTACGAGGCGGCGCGCCTCGGGCGGGTCTCCTTCTCAGGAGCCGTGCGCGTGACCAGGGTCGGGTGGACCCGGTCGAGCACGACGGCCCGGTCGACCACGCATTTGCCGATCTCGGGGCGGCTGGGGAGCTCGTACATCACCTGGAGGAGGACCTCCTCGAGGATGGCCCGCAGGCCACGGGCGCCGGTGCCACGCAACAGGGCCTGCTCGGCCACCGCCTCCAGGGCGTCGGGGGTGAGTTCGAGCTCCACGTTGTCGAGCTCGAGGATCTTGCGGTACTGCTTGATGAGGGCGTTCTTGGGCTCGACCAGGATGCGCACCAGCGCCTCCTTGTCGAGGCCGGACACGGCGCCGATCACCGGCAGCCGGCCCACGAACTCGGGGATCAGGCCGAACTTCAGCAGGTCCTCGGGCAGCACATGGCCGAGCGTCTCGCCCTCGTCGCGCTCCGCCTGGCGCTTGATCTCGGCCCGGAAGCCCATGCCCTTGCGGCCGATGCGGTTCTCGATGATCTTGTCCAGCCCGGCGAAGGCGCCGCCGCAGATGAACAGGATGTTGGTGGTGTCGATCTGGATGAACTCCTGGTGGGGGTGCTTGCGGCCCCCCTGGGGCGGCACCGAGGCGGTGGTGCCCTCCAGGATCTTCAGCAGCGCCTGCTGCACGCCTTCCCCGGACACGTCACGGGTGATCGACGGGTTCTCCGACTTGCGGGCGATCTTGTCGATCTCGTCGATGTAGATGATGCCCGTCTCGGCCTTCTTGACGTCGTAGTCGGCGGCCTGGATGAGCTTGAGGAGGATGTTCTCGACGTCCTCGCCCACGTAGCCCGCTTCGGTCAAGGCGGTGGCGTCGGCGATGGCGAACGGTACGTTCAGCATGCGGGCCAGCGTCTGGGCCAGCAGGGTCTTGCCACAGCCGGTGGGGCCGAGCAGGAGGATGTTCGACTTGGCCAGCTCCACCTCGGCGTCGTGGTAGGCGTCGGCCTGCACTCGCTTGTAGTGGTTGTACACGGCCACGGACAGGATCTTCTTGGCCCGGTCCTGGCCGATGACGTAGTCGTACAGGAAGGTGAAGATCTCCTGGGGCTTGGGCAGCTCGTCGAAGCGGAGCTCCGACGACTCGGCCAGCTCCTCCTCGATGATGTCGTTGCACAGGTCGATGCACTCGTCGCAGATGTACACGCCGGGACCGGCGATGAGCTTCTTGACCTGCTTCTGCGACTTCCCGCAGAAGCTGCACTTGACCAGGTCACCACCGTCTCCGAACTTGGCCACCGAGCTCCCCCCGACCCTCAGCTCACCCCGGCCGCTTGCGGCAGTTCCGCCAGCTCCCGGGTCGTGATCACTTCGTCAATGATGCCGTAATCCTTCGCTTCCGCCGCGCTCATGATGAAGTCGCGGTCCGTGTCGTTCTTCACCCGCTCCACGCTCTGGCCCGTGTCGTGGGCGATCATCTCGTTGAGCAGGTCCCGCATGCGCAGGATCTCCTTGGCCTGGATCTCGATGTCGGCCGCCTGGCCCGCCGCCCCACCGTAGGGCTGGTGGAGCAGGATCCGGGCGTGGGGCAGGGCGTAACGCTTGCCTGTGGCGCCCGCCGCCAGCAGCACGGCAGCGGCCGAGGCGGCCTGGCCGAAGCAGAACGTGGAGATGGTGGGCTTCACGTACTTCATGGTGTCGTAGATGGCGAACAGCGCCGTGATGTCGCCGCCCGGCGAGTTGATGTAGAGGCTGATCTCCTTGTCGACGTTCTCCGCCTCGAGGAACAGCATCTGGGCGCAGATGAGGTTGGCGATCGTGTCGTCGATCGGCGTGCCCAGGAAGATGATGTTCTCCTTGAGCAGCCGGGAGTACAGGTCGTAGGCCCGCTCGCCCCGGTTGCTCGACTCCACGACCGTGGGGACGAGGTAGTTGTACGCGGGCTGGATCACTCGGGCTCGGTCACTTTCGGGGTCTCCGCTTCCTCTGCTCCCGAGGGGGCAGCGTTCGGGTTGGGCGACAGGAGCGCCCGGTCGACCGGCTGGCCCTCCTCGTCGACGATCTCCACGTGCTCGACGAGCCACTCCAGGGCCTTTGACTTCCGTATGTCCGAGCGTACCGTAGCGATGGAGTCGTGCCGTTCCAGCTCCCGGCGCACCTCGGCCGGCTTGCGCTGCATGCGCTCGGCCAGCCGCTCGACCTCGGCGTCGACGTCGTCGTCGGTGGCCTCCATGGCCTCGGCGTCGGCCAAGGCCCGCAGCGCCAGGTCGGCCCTGATGGAGGCGATGGCCTCCTCCCGCAGGGAGGCGATGAACTCCTCCTCGCTGGTGCCCGACACCTCCATGTACTGCGCGATGGTGGCGCCGCGTGAGTCGAGGCGACGGGCCAACTCCTCGACCCGGCGCTCCATCTCGGGGCGCACCATGGGCTCGGGGACCTCCTCGGACACGAGCTCGGACAGCGCCTTGATCGCCTCTTCCCGCACCGCCAGGGTGGCCTGAAGACGCCGGCCGGCGCTTACCCGCTGCTGGAGGTCGGCCCGCAGCTCGTCGACCGTCTCGAACTCGGAGGCCTCGCTCGCCCACTCATCGGTGACGTCGGGCAGTACCTGCTCCTTCACGTCCTTGACGAGGACCTGAAAGGTGACCGGGCCCTCGTCGATCGTGGCATCGAAGCGCAGGATGTCGCCGACCTTGGCGCCGGCCAGGTGCTCGTCGAGCTCGGGGACGACGATGCCGCTGCCCACCTGGTACAGGTAGTCGTCGGTGGTGAGGCCGGCCACCGTCTCGCCCTCGCGCTCGCCCTTGATGTCGACGAAGACGTGGTCGCCGTCGAGGGCCGGGCGTTGCACGGAGCGCAGCTCGGCCGACTGCTGGCGCAGCCGGTCGATGTGGCGGTCGACCTCGGCGTCGTCGGCCACCGGGGACGGGATGGCGACCCGCAGGCCGCCGTAGCCGACCACCGACACCTGCGGCCGCACCTCGACCACGGCGTCGAAGGTGATCGGCCCCTGCTCCTCGCCGGCGGTGATGTCGATCTCCGGGGGGGCGATGGGGTCGACGTCAGTCTCCCGCAGAGCCTGGGCGTAGAAGTCGGGCAGCGACTCCCGCAGCGCCTCCTGGCGGGCCACCCCTGGACCGATGCGAGCCTCGAGGAGCCGGCGCGGGACCTTGCCCGGCCGGAACCCGGGCACCCGCACCTCCTTCGCAATCTTGCGGAAGGCGGCATCGACCGCCTTCTCGAACTCCTGCTCGTCCACTTCAACCGAGAGCTTGACCTTGTTGCCCTCGAGGGGCTCGACGACGGCTTTCATGAGGTTGGGGAGTCTACCGTCGGGGCGCTTGGGGCCCGGGTTTCCTGTTCAGGTCCCCAGATCCGCCCCTCCGCCACTCTCCGCAGTCTCGCTCGGTCGGCCAGTTCCACCGATCAGCGCACGCGTGGTCGACCGTAGCCGAGACGAGGCAGATCACCGCCATGTCGACCGCCGTCAGTCCGGATCGAGGGGGCTGCGGTTCTTGTCCAGGCCGCCG
>Ga0136633_1000328_pt1 | contig 36034 bp, 30 predicted proteins | sample AntDrymeUQ832206_2_FD_105494 | JGI IMG/M metagenome (GOLD analysis project Ga0136633, IMG submission 105494) | Polar desert sand microbial communities from Dry Valleys, Antarctica - metaG UQ83 (22.06) | ecosystem: Environmental > Terrestrial > Soil > Desert | place: Antarctica: Dry Valley... | reverse complement strand
GTTGGCCGGTCCGCAGCCGAAGCAGGACTGGGCGACGGAGAAGTCGTTGGGCAGTGGGGTCCGCACTGTCATGGGACCGAACCTAGTGCGCAAGGATCCCGGCATGCCCGCCGCCGTCCCGCCTGCTGACATCGCGGACCCGACGCTGGCCGAGGCGGGCCGCCGCCGCATCGACTTCGCTGAGCGGTCCATGCCGGTGCTCGGGCTGCTGGGCAAGCGCTTCGCTGCGGGGCGGCCGCTCGCTGGAGTCCGGGTCGCGGCCTGCATGCACGTCACAGCAGAGACGGCTGCGCTGGCCCGCACCTTGACCGGCGCCGGTGCGCAGCTGCACCTCGCCGCGTCTAATCCGCTGTCCACGCAGGATGACGTCGCTGCGGCGCTCGTCGCAGAGGGGGTCGGCGTGCACGCCCGTCATGGTGTCGACCGCGCCGGCTATGTGCGACACCTCGACGCGGTGCTCGACAGCGCCCCCCACCTGTTGCTCGACGACGGCTGCGACCTTGTCGGCGTACTGCACACCTCCCGCAGCGAGCTGCTGGACGGCGTTCGGGCCGGCTGCGAGGAGACGACAACCGGGGTCCTGCGGCTGCGTCAGATGGCAGCGGACGGCGCTCTCGGGCTGCCCATGGTCGCCGTCAACGACACCGGGATGCAGCGGCTGGTCGCCAACCGGCACGGCACGGGTCAGTCGACGGTCGACGCGGTCATCCGCGCGACCGGCACGTTGTTCGCGGGCGCGACGGTCGTGGTGGCCGGCTACGGCTGGTGCGGGTCCGGTGTCGCTGCTCGCGCAAGGGGCCTGGGCGCCCACGTCATCGTCACCGAGATCGACCCCGGCCGTGCACTGGAGGCAGTGCTGGAGGGCTACCGCGTGCTGCCCATGACAGCGGCAGCACCCCTCGGCGATGTGTTCCTGACCGTCACCGGCAACCGCGACGTGCTGACCGCTGAGCACTTCGCCGCGATGCGGGACGGCGCGGTCCTGGCCAATGCCGGTCATTTCGACGTCGAGATCGACGTGGCCGGTCTGGAGCGCATCGCAGAGGAGGTACGGCGACGCGTGCGCCCGCACGTGGACGAGTACGTGCTGGCGCAGGGGCGGCGCCTGCTGCTGATCGCCGAGGGTCGGCTGGCCAACCTCGCCGCCGCCGAGGGACACCCGCCGGCCGTGATGGACATGTCGTTCGCCGTTCAGGCCCTGACCCTGGAGTGGCTGTTGCAGACCGAGCTGGCACCGGGCGTGCACGAGGTGCCTGCGCAGATCGACGCCGAGGTGGCCCGGACCAAGCTGTCCGCGATGGGCGTCGGCTGCGATGTGCCGACGGCGGCCCAGCAGAGCTACCTGTCCAGCTGGCAGGTCTAACGCGATCGTGTGAAGGTTGCCACTTCTACGTGACAACCTTGACAGTTCCGCGGTAAGGTCTTCTCGATGGCAACGCTGACGATCAACGAGGCAGCCGCGGCGACCGGGTGGTCACCGCGGATGCTGCGCTACGTCGAGCAGCTCGGCCTGGTGGAGTCACCGCGCTCCGCTGCCGGATACCGGCTGTACGGGCCGGCTCAGCTGCAGCGACTGCGCACCCTGCGCGAGCTCCTCGTCGGACACGGCGTCGAGCTCGGTGACCTGGGGTTCGCGTTGCGTCTGCGACGCGAGCCCGATCTGGCCCTGGCGCTCGACACGTGGTTCGAGGCGGCGCCGCGTCGACCGGCAGCGGTCGATGACGACGCCGACTGGCTGGCGTTCGAGCAGGACAAGCACCAAACCCTTCTGATGACCGCAACGAGGAGCAGCTAAGTGACCACCACGATGTCCAAAGGGACCCACGACTTCAAGGTCGCGGACCTCTCGCTGGCCGACTTCGGTCGCAAGGAGATCCGCCTGGCCGAGCACGAGATGCCGGGCCTGATGGCGATGCGCAAGGAGTTCGGCAAGGACAAGCCGCTCACCGGCGCGCGCATCACCGGCTCGCTGCACATGACCATCCAGACGGCGGTGCTCATCGAGACCCTCGTCGAGCTCGGCGCGCAGGTTCGCTGGGTCAGCTGCAACATCTTCTCCACGCAGGACCACGCTGCTGCGGCCGTCGCCGTCGGCCCGACCGGCACCGTCGACGCGCCGGCCGGCGTACCCGTCTTCGCCTGGAAGGGCGAGACGCTCGAGGAGTACTGGTGGTGCACCGAGCAGGTCGTGCAGTGGCCCGGTGGTGAGGGTCCGAACATGATCCTCGACGACGGCGGCGACGTGACCCTGCTGATCCACAAGGGCGTCGAGTACGAGAAGAACGGCGCTGTGCCGAGCGACGACCCGAACGACTCCGAGGAGTACGCCGTCATCCTCGAGACCTTGCGTCGCTCGCTCGCCGAGGACCCGCAGCGCTTCACCAAGATCGCCGCCGGCATCAAGGGCGTCACCGAGGAGACCACCACCGGCGTCATGCGGCTGTATGAGTTCGCCAAGGCGGGCACGCTGCTCTTCCCGGCGATCAACGTCAACGACAGCGTCACGAAGTCGAAGTTCGACAACCTCTACGGCTGTCGGCACTCGCTCGTCGACGGCATCAACCGCGCGACCGACGTCATGCTCGCGGGCAAGACGGCCGTCGTCTGCGGCTTCGGTGACGTGGGCAAGGGCTCGGCCGAGTCGCTGCGCGCCCAGGGTGCTCGCGTCATCGTCACTGAGATCGACCCGATCTGCGCGCTCCAGGCCGCGATGCAGGGCTACCAGGTGGCCCGGCTCGACGACGTGATCGAGACGGCCGACGTCTTCATCACCACCACCGGCAACAAGGACATCATCATGGCCAAGGACATGGCCAAGATGAAGCACCAGGCGATCGTGGGCAACATCGGCCACTTCGACAACGAGATCGACGTCTCGGGGCTGACCAAGACCAAGGGCATCGAGCGCATCAACATCAAGCCGCAGGTCGACGAGTGGAAGTTCGCCGATGGCCACTCGATCATCCTGCTGAGCGAGGGGCGGCTGCTGAACCTCGGCAACGCGACGGGTCACCCGTCCTTCGTGATGAGCAACTCCTTCACCAACCAGGTCATCGCGCAGATCGAGCTCTTCACCAAGCTCGCGGACTACCCGCTCGGTGTCTACGTGCTGCCCAAGCACCTCGACGAGAAGGTCGCGCGGCTGCACCTGGACGCCCTCGGCGTACGGCTGACTGAGCTGAGCAAGGACCAGGCGGAGTACATCGGTGTCGACGTCAACGGCCCCTACAAGTCCGACCAGTACCGCTACTGACCTGCCGCCACGAGGGGCCGGCGGCCGGGCTTGCGCGACCAGCCGGCCAGGAACTGGTTCAAACTGTCTCGGGTCCAGACCGGCCCTGCCTTGAGCACAGCGATCGGCACCGGAAAGTCCGCGCGGTCGCGCAACTGGGCTACGCGCTGTTTGCTGACGCCCAGCATCTCAGCGATCTCCCCAGCGCCCACCAGCTCCGGCATCAGCGGTGCGGCCAACCGCCGCTCCTGCTCTGCGTGGGTGACAGCCTCGAGTGCCAAGACCTGGAAAGCCTTGGCGGCCAGCGCCACACGGACCCGATCGACGCCGTTCGCGCTGGCCTGCGCGATCGTGGGCGCGTTGACATCGAGGGTGACGCTGACCCGGCGGCCGAGTGTTGCGACGGAAGGTGCACATTCCGACAGGCCGTCGAGGAGGTCGTCGACGTCGACGCCACTCTCGGTGTCGAACTCGATCGTGACGGCGTAGGTCACGCCACTCACCACTCCTTCGTGTCGAATCCGGACCGCCGCAACAGGGCGAGCATGTTCTGCCAGGTACGGCGATCACTGGGGGTCTTCGCGATGACCACGATCGGCTTGGTGACGTCGGGCGGGAAGCAGCGGAAGTGCCTGCAGTCCTCGACACGCCACCCTGCCGCGCGCAGAGCCTTCAGCAGATCCTTGAGTTCCTTACTGGCCATCATCCTGCCTAATTCTTGTGCATTGGTCAAGGGTTGAGGAGAGGCCGTTCTCCACGGTGTCGCAGCGGGCGGCGTCATCCCGTGCGACTGGCGTTAGCTGTTCCGTCGGAGCAAGGCCAGGGCAGATTCCCTCAGCTGTAGGCGATGCGGCACAACGAGCGGCTGTCTTGTGGACAACGGGTTTCCGCGGAATCGCGTTGTCCACACGTCGTCACCAGGAGCACACCTTCGGCGACTGCTTCGCCTACGCGCTTGCCAAGGATCGCGATGAGCCGTTGCTGTTCAAGGGCAACGACTTCACCCACACCGATGTGACGCCGGCGCTGCCCGCCGCCTGACGTCGATCGGTCGTTGACTGCGCCGCGCACCTGTGATGTGGTGCCGCCAGCGCGGCAGCCCCGCGCAACCCCAGTGGGTGTCCAGCGGCACTCGAGAATCAGGGGCAAAGGGGAGCAGATCCTCGGCCCGGTCCGGCACCTCCGGCCGTCACTCGCTCGCGCTGGCGACGCGGCGTGACGGTGCGAGAGGACCGGCATGACCAAGGACAGGGACGAGAAGGACGTCATCCGCGCGCGGATGGCCAAGACCGGCGAGTCGTACGCCGCGGCGCGGGCTCAGCTGGCCCGCGAGAGTGATACGAGTGCGACTCCACCCGAAGAAAGGTCGGGCGACCAGGACCCGGGTCCCCGCAGCATTGTGACCACCCCCGCCTCCGGTGCGGCGATCGAGCAGTCGGAGGGACCGGAGTCGAGCGCGTGGCACCTCTTGCTCGCCCTCGGTGCCGGCAACGGAGTCGCGGCCCGGGTGCTCGCGGGGCTCGGGCTTCCGTCCGGGCTCACCGCGCCACCGGTGGCACTCGGGTCTGCGGCTGCCGGCACCTGGCAGCAGGCGTTCGAGGAAAGCTTGGATCTCGCTGTCCGCTATCGCCGCGGCTCGCTGGAATCCGGGTTCCTGCTGCGGGCTGCGGTGGCGGTCCTGCGGGGCGAGCACGTGCCCGCGGCGCAGCGCGACCTGCTTGCGGCTCTGAAGCAGGCGGACCTGGAGACGCTCTGCAAGCAGGCCTGGCAGGAACACGGTGCAGAGGGCGACGCACGACCGGCGGGTGAGGGCGTGGGTAGTGGCGGGCTGTTCGGCCGGTTCACCGACCGCGCCCGTGCCGTGGTCGCCGATGCACACTCTGAGGCTCGCGGACTGGGCCACACCTGGATAGGCACGGAGCACCTGTTGCTGGGGCTGCTTGCAGACGGGGGTGGTGTCGCCGCCCAGTCGCTGACCTCAGGCGGGGCGGAGTTGACCGACCTGCGCGATCGGGTCGTTGCCATCATCGGCGAGCCCGAGGGCTCGCCCGAGGGACAGACCCACATCCCCTTTACTCCTGGGGCCAAGACCGTCTTGGAGCTCTCCGTCGAGGAGTCCACGGCCTTAGGGCACAACTACGTCGGCACGGAGCACCTACTGCTTGCGCTGATCTCTCAAGGTGAGGGTGTCGCCACGACGGCCCTCGAGCAGGCGGGACTCAACACCGATCTGCTGCGCGATCGCGTGTTCACGCTCCTGGCCGGCGACCCACCGGAAGCACCGCAGTGACAGACACCCAGCCCGGCTGGGCCCGGCGCCGAGACCACCGTTCGCAACGCCCCCTCCGCCCGCCTCCCGATGATCAGCGGAGCGTGGACCCGCCGAGGGACCAGTCCTGGCGCGGGTACAGGCTCCGCTGACGGGCGATCGGCCCGGTGCTGAGCAGGCCCGCAGTCGTTCTCTGGTTACCTCCGCGCCGGCTAGGCGAGGCCGAGGGAGTCCAGCGCGAAGGCCAGGGTGAACGCCTCCTCGTGCCAGGCGTCGTAGCGGCCGGAGGGGCCGCCGTGGCCGGCGCCCATCTCGGTCTTGAGCAGGATCGGCTCGCTGCCGGTGGTGCGCTCGCGCAGCCGCTGCACCCACTTGGCCGGCTCCCAGTAGCTCACTCGCGGGTCGTTGAGCCCAGCCGTCGCGAGGATGCGCGGGTACGGCTGCGCCGAGACGTTGTCGTACGGCGCGTAGCCCTTCATCACGCCGTAGATCTCCTTGCTGGCAACGGGATTTCCCCACTCCTCCCACTCCATCACCGTCAACGGCAGTGAGGGGTCGAGGATCGTGGTCAGCGCGTCGACGAACGGCACCTGCGCGACGATCCCGGCGTAGAGGTCGGGGCGGGCGTTGACGACCGCACCCATCAGCAGGCCGCCGGCCGACCCACCCCGGGCGACGATCCGCCCGGTGCTGGTCCACTTCTCCGCGATCAGGTGCTCGGCTGCGGCGGTGAAGTCGCTGAAGGTGTTGGGCTTGCGCGCCAGCTTGCCGTCGTCGTACCACTGTCGGCCCATCTCACCGCCGCCGCGGATGTGCGCGATGGCGAAGACCACGCCCCGGTCGAGCAGCGACAGCCGGGTCGACGAGAAGGTCGGGTCCATGCTCGCTTCGTAGGAGCCGTAGCCGTACAGCAGGCACGGCCCGCCGTCGCGCGGCCGGTCCTTGCGCGCGACCAGCGTGACCGGCACGAGCGTGCCGTCAGCGGCCGGCGCCCAGGTCCGCTCGGTCGCATAGAGCTCGGCGTCGTACGCCGGCACCGGCTGCCGCTTGCGCAGCAGCGGCTCGCGGCCGGCCACGTCGTAGTCGTAGACCGACGCCGGTGTGACCATCGAGGTGTAGGTGTAGCGGATCAGCGGGCTGTCGTAGTCGGGGGTGCCGGAAAGCCCTAGCGTGTAAGCCTTTTCCGGCTGGTCGATGGTGTGAAGGGCGCCGTCAGCCACCGTCAGCAGCCGGATTCGTGTGAGCCCTTCGGCCCGCTCCTGGATCGCGATGTGGTCGCGGGCCACGTCGATGCCGAGCAGCCGCACGGTCTCGTCGTACGGCACCACCTCGGTCCAGTGCTCGGGCCCGGGGGTATCGATCGGCGCCTGAACCAGCGCGAAGTTCTGCCGTCCTCCGTCGTTGGTGACGATGAGGAACCGCCCGCCCTGGTGGTCGACGTCGTACTCCACATCCTGGCGGCGCGGGGCAACAACCTGCCACTGCCCGGCCGGATCGTCGGCGCGCAGGAAGTGGCACTCCGAGGTGACCTTGCTGCCCAGGCCCATGAGCAGCATCTCGCCGTCCTTGCTGCGCTGCACGCCGAGGAAGAACGACTCGTCGGCCTCCTCGAAGACGAGCACGTCGTCAGCAGCGGGCGTGCCCAACGTGTGGCGCCACAGCTGGTGTGGTCGCATCGCGCTGTCGGGCTTGGTGTAGAAGAACGTGGCGTTGTCGCTGGCCCAGGCCGCGCCGTAGTAGACGCCGACGACCTCGTCGTCGAGGTCCTTGCCGGACTCCAGATCGCGGAACCGCAGCGTGTAGACCTCGCTGCCGTTGACGTCGCTGGCCCAGGCCAGCAGTCGCGAGTCAGGGCTGATCGCGAAGACGCCGAGCGCGAAGTAGTCGTGGCCCTCGGCCTCGGCATTGCTGTCGAGCATGACCTGTTCGGCCGGGTCGGAGGTCCGCGCGTCCAGCACCGGCGGGGTCCGGTCGCCGCTCGCCGGTAGCCGGCACGAGACGCCGTACGGCTTGCCCTCGATCGTGCGGCCGTAGTACCAGTAGTCGCCGCGCCGGGTGGGCACCGACAGGTCGGTCTCGACGATGTGAGAGCGGATCTCCTCGAACAGCGTGTCCTGGAGAGCCTTGGTGTGCGCCGTGACCTCGTCGGTGAAGGAGTTCTCCGCCTCGAGGTGCGCGATGACCTCGGGGTTGTCCTTTTCGCGCAGCCAGTACCACTCGTCCACCCGGTCGTCGCCGTGCGCGGTGAGGGTTGTCGGCCGTTGGGGAGCAACCGGGGCCAATCGGGTCTGCGTCGTCATGGGCGGACCCTAGTGGCCGCCGACGGCGCAGGAGATCGACGTGGTGCGTCGAACCTCACCTGTCATGCGCCGGATCGTCGTACCTGCCCTGCTTGCTCTCATCGGGCTGCTCGCCGTCCCCGCCCTGGCCGACCGGCCGGCAGCGGAGCCGGCCGGCCGACAGACCGGCAGCTTCAGCCCGCCGGATCTGCCGACGCTGAAGTACGTCCTCTACGTGCCGACGGCCGTGGCCGCGAAGCCGCACAAGAAGGCGCCGCTGCTGGTCTACCTGCACGGCTGCAACCAGAACGCCGCGGACGCGGCTACCGGCAGTCGCCTGGAACAGCTCGCCGAGGAGAAGGGCCTGCTGGTGCTGTTCCCCGAGCAGACCCGTCCGGTCGGCAGCACCGCCCCGCTCACCGACGGCAACGGCTCCGGCTGCTGGAACTGGTTCCTGCCCGATCACCAGTCGCGCGACCGGGGTGAGCCCGGCACGATCGCCGCGCTCACCCGCGACGTCGCCGGCCGCTTCGCGGTGGACGACAACCGCATCTGGCTCGGTGGCGTCTCCGCCGGCGCCGACATGGCCACGATCCTCGCGGCGACCTACCCCGACCTGTACGCGGCTGTCGCGCCCATCGCGGGCTGCGCCTACCTGACCTGCGCTGACGTCAGCGGCGTTGCGGCCCACCGCGCCATGGACAAGCGCGCCCGCGTCGTGCCAGCCCTGGTTGTGCAGGGCAGCGCAGACATGGTCAACAACGCGGCGATGGGCAGCACGGCGGTGGCCCAGTGGCTGGGCACCAACGACCTTGCCGACGACGGCCAGGCCAACGGTTCGGTGCCCAAGACGCCGTCCTCCGTCGTCAACCGGGACGCCGAGCGTGGGACAGCGTCCGGCGACCCCTGCATCGGCAACAGCCGGCTGCCCTGCCTGGGCGGCGTGCTCGGGCTGAAGAGCTACCCCACCACCGTCCTGCGGTACGACGACCGCGATGGCCGGTCCGTCGTGGAGGTGCTGGTCATCCACGGCGCCAACCACGCGTACACCGGCGGCAACCCGGCGGCGTACGACGACAAGGGCACCAAGGCCACGTTCGTGGACCCGGTCGGCCCCGACCTGGCGCACGCCATGTACGACTTCTTCCGGGCGCACTCACGCACCTGAGTGCTACCGACGGGTGACTTTGGAGATACCACAAGGTCACCAGGAAAATTCACCCAGAGGGACGGTAGGAATCACGGCCGGAGGTGGCGAACCTCACAGACGACCGCATCATCGTCGTCTTCGGGGGATCCATGCCCAGAACCACCCGCCGCCTGCGCCTGCCCAAAAGCGGGACGGCCCTGTTGGCCGCCGTCGCGCTGTCGAGCATCGCGGCCTGCAGCTCGGCGCCCGCTCCGTCCGCACTCGAGCAGGGCGGTGGCGCCGCCGACGGCGGTGCTGCCTCCAGCGCACCAGGCACCACGGTGCCCGGCGCCGGCTCGACTGCGCCCGGCTCGGTGACCGCGGGATCGCCCGGTGCCGGCGGACCGGTCGCCGGCACGACGACGAAGAACGCCGACGGCACCGTCACGACCGTGACCAAGGACGGCCGGACGACGACCACCCGTAACGGCAAGCCGGTCGGCACGACCACCACGAGGACGGGTACGGCCTCCGGCGCGGTGAGCACGCTGTTCACGGCTGCCGAGGACAAGATCGGCATCACCGACACGCAGATCAACATGTGCGCGCACGCTGCGCTCACCTACGGTCCGGCGTTCAACACCACGGACAAGGACTTCAACGTCTTCTGGGAGGCGATCAACACCGAGAAGGGCGGCGTCTTCGGTCGCAGGGTCAACGTGACCTACGAGAACGACGACTACAAGGCCGAGACGGCGCTGACCGCGGCGCGGGCCTGCAACGCCAAGGGCATCTTCCTGCTGCTCGGTGGGATCGGCTTCGACCAGATCCCGGCCGTGCGCAACTACGCCGAGGACAATCACATCTTCTACATGCACCACACGGCGACCATCAATGGCACGAAGGGCCAGAAGTACTCCTTCTCCGAGCTGCCGACCGTGGAGCGCACCGGTGAGGCGTTCGCTCAGCTGGCTATGTCGAAGTACAAGGGAAAGAAGATCGGCATCATCAAGCGGGACGGCCTCAACTGGGAGCCCGGGGTCGTGGCGTTCAAAGCGCTGGCCAAGCAGGCCGGCCTGAAGATCGTCGCGGAGAAGAAGGTCGCCGCCAACAAGGGCAACTACACCGACGAGATCCTGGCCATGAAGAACGCCGGCGCCGAGGTGGTGTGGGCCTGGGAGAACGCCCTGATCTCGACCCAGATCATCGTCCAAGCCAAGCGCCAGGCCTACAGTCCGAACTGGCTGATGTTCCCGTTCAACCTCACCTCTCAGACGCTCGAGGGCGATGCCCTCTCGCCGAGGTTGGACGGCGTGGCGATGTTCTCCCCGTACAGCAAGGGCGACTACGGCAACGGCTTCCAGAGCTACGCCGACGACATCAAGCTGTTCGAGGCGCAGTACGCGAAGTACAAGCCGAACGCCGACCTCAACGGCGTCGGAGGTGACCTGCTCTTCCTGAACTGGCAGGCGCAGAAGGCGCTGTACCAGCAGCTGCTCGACTGCGGCAAGGACTGCACGCGGAACAAGTTCGTGGATGTGCTTCTGGCCTACAACAAGCGGCCCAGCTCCAGCTCCTGCAAGATCGACTTCACCACAGGTGACCGCCGGCACGGTGCGCAGGAGCTGAACTTCAGCGAGACTTACGTGTCCCCGTCGGGCAAGGTCAACTGGCGTCCCGCGAAGCTCTGCGTCGGCCCGGCCGCCTGATGGGACAGGTCCTCGTCCTCGGATTGATCTCCGGGGGCATCTACGCGCTGTTCGCACTCGGCGTCGTGATGGTCTACCGCGGCACCGGTGTGCTCACCTTCGCCCAGGGGGAGATCGGTACGGCGGCGCTGTTCCTGGCCGCCTTCCTGGTGACCGACAAGGGTCTGCCCTGGTTCGTCGGTGCGGCGGCCGCGCTGGCCTTCGCCGTCGTGATCGGCTGCCTGTTCGAGTTCGCCGTGGTCCGTCGCATGGTCGGCGGTGACCCGGTCTCCGTCGCCGTCGCCACCGTCGGGCTGGGGCTGTTCCTGCTCGCCATCGAGTTCCGGATCTTCGGCGACAGCCCGAAGGCACTGGCCGGTCCCTTCTCCGGCGGCGTCACCATTGCCGGAGTCATCGTGACCCCGACCCAGATCGCCGCGCTGGTCGTCGCCCTCGCACTGGGCTTCGGCCTGCAGTCCGTGCTGCGCCGCACCGACTTCGGCCTGGGCATCCTCGCGGCTGCGCAGGACCCGTCCGCGACGCGGCTGGTCGGCGTACCGCTGTCGAAGATCACGCTCACCGTCTGGGGCGCGGGCGCCGCGCTCTCGGCCGTCGCCGCGCTGCTGGTGGAGCCGACCGTGGGCGTCTTCCAGCCCGGTTACGCCAGCGAGCTGTTCGTCGTCGGTCTCGCGGCCGCGGTCATCGGGGGGCTCACCAGCCTTCCCGGTGCCGTGTACGGCGGGGTGCTCGTCGGTGTCGCCGAGTCCGCCGCTACGCGCTACCTGGGTGACTACAACATCTCTGGTCTGCGCTACCTGGTCGTCCTCGCCATCTTGCTGATTGCCCTGCTGGGGCGGCAGTTCTGGCCGGACATCTCCAAGCGGCTGCGCGCCGCCAAGACCGCCACCAGCCCCGCGACGGCCGGAGCCTCCGCATGACCATCACGAGCACCGCTCCCGCACCGGTGGAGGCCGCGGCTCCTGAACCGGTCACCACGCCGCGCCGTCGTCGTCGGCTACCCGTCCCCGGTGTGCTCATCGCCCTGGTGTTGGCCGTGGTTCTGCCGCTGCTCGGCGGGAGCACGGGCGCGCTCAGCGACAAGAACGCCCTACTGCTCTCGATCGCATGCACCTACGCCATGGCCGGCATCTCGCTCAACGTCCTGATGGGCTACGCCGGCCAGATCTCGCTCGGGCAGTTCGCCTTCGTTGGGGCCGGCGCTTTCACCGTCGGCATCGTCACCAGCGTCAACCAGCTGCGGCTGCCCTGGCTGGTCGGCATCGTCATGGCCGCGGTCGCCGGTGCACTGCTGGCGTTCCTCGTCGGCCTTCCGGCGCTGCGGCTGCGCGGTCTCTATCTCGCGGTGGTCACCGTCAGCGTCGCGTATGCGGCGTGGCAGTCGCTGTTCCGCATCGAGTTCATCGGCGGCGGCTCGGCCGGCAAGGTCATCCCCAAGCCCTACATCGGCAGCACGTCCATCTCCTCCGACAGCAGCGTGCTGGTGCTCGCGTTCCTCGCCCTGATCGTGGTGTGGCAGGTCGACGTCAACCTCACCCGCTCGCGGCTCGGCCGGGCCTTCCAGGCCGTCAAGGCGGATGAGGCCGTCGCGGCCTCCTTCGGCATCGACGTCGCCCGCTACAAGCTGCTCGCCTTCAGCATCTCCGGTGCCATGGCCGGAGTTGGCGGCGCCATCTACGCGACGGCTCTCGGCACGGTTACCGGCGGGGCCTTCGACTACGCGCGCTCGCTTCTGCTCGTGGTCATCGTCATCATCGGCGGGCTCGGCAGCCGGTGGGGCGTCGTCACGGCGGCCTTCTTCGCGGTGCTGCTCCCTGACGTCCTCATCGGGCTGTTCGGCAGCGGGTTCCGCGGCACCGACCTGATCCTCAACGCGGCGCTGCTGATGTACACGATTGCCCGGCACCCGGGTGGCTTCGCCGGTGCCGTCGAAGAAACGCGTGAGAAGCGGGCGCGGCGCAAGGGCGGGGAGCCGCCGCTGCCGCCGACCCGTCCCAACCTGCCCGCGCTGACCCGCCCGATCGGGATGCCGGCCGTGCCGAAGACCCGCCCCGGGATGCCCGTTCTCGAAGCCACCGGCGTCAGCGTGCGCTTCGGCGGACTGCAGGCCGTCGACAACGCGTCCCTGCGGGTCGACCGCGGCACCATCGTCGGACTGATGGGGCCCAACGGCGCCGGCAAGACGACCATGTTCAACGCGATCACCGGGGCGCTCACGCCGGACAGCGGCCGCATCGAGCTGCTGGGCGTCGACGTCTCCGCGCTGCCGACGCACCAGCGCACCGCACTCGGCATGAGCCGTACCTTCCAGCTCATCGGTCTGGCCAAGGGTCAGTCGGTCTACGAGAACCTGCTGATCGCCCAGCACCTGGCTGCGCCGTACGGCGTCAGCTCGGCGCTGACCGGGATCGGTGCGTCGCGCTTCTACGAGCGCGACGTGCGCAAGCGCGCCGACGAGGTGCTGGCCGGCCTCGGCTTCGAGCGCTACCGCAACACGACGGTCGGGCGGCTGTCGCACGGCCAGCAGCGGATCGTCGAGATCGGTTGCTCGCTGGTCAACAGCCCGGAGCTGGTGATGCTCGACGAGCCCAGCGCCGGGATGAGCCCGGCCGCGGCTGAGGACCTCGCCGCCACGCTGCTCGATGTGCGGGATCGGCTCGGCCGCACGGTGCTGCTCATCGAGCACAACGTGCCGCTCGTGCTCGGCGTCGCCGATGAGCTGTACGTCATGGACGCCGGAAGGGTCATCGCCGACGGCGAGCCGATCGAGGTCGTCGCCCTGCCGCAGGTCGTGACTGCCTACCTCGGTACGGCCCCTGTCAAGCGAGAGGTGCAGGTATGAGCGAGCCCCTGCTCGAGATCCAGGAGGTGACCGCCGGCTTCGGCGCGACCACCGTCCTGCACGGCGTGTCCTTCACCGTCCCGCGCGGCGGCATCGCCGGCATCTTCGGCCTCAACGGCGCCGGCAAGAGCGTGACGATGAAAACCATCGCCGGCATCGTTCCGGTCCGCAGCGGCAAGGTCCTGCTCGAGGGCCAGGACATCACCGACATGTCGCCGGAGAAGCGGGTCGGCTTGGGCATGGGCCATGTTCCGCAGGGTCGACAGGTCTTCCCGCAACTGACCGTCGAGGAGAACCTGCGGCTGGGCGCCTACACGCTGCGGCGCAGGAACAAGAGCCGCTACGCCGCCGCGCTCGACGGCGTGTTCGACCGCTTCCCGGTGTTGCGGGACCGACGCGGCCAGCTGGCCGGCACGATGTCCGGTGGTCAGCAAGCTTCACTGTCGGTGGGTCGCGCGCTCATCAACGAGCCGTCGCTCATCCTCGTCGACGAGCCGAGTGCTGGGCTGTCACCGGTCGCCCAGCTCGAGCTCAACGAAGTGCTGCAGACCGTTGCCGACACCGGCGTCACCATGGTGCTGGTCGAGCAGAACGTCGCCTTCGGCCTGTCGCTCGTGGACACGGCTCACCTCATGCAGACCGGTGTGGTCGTGCACTCCTCGCCGGTGGATGCGCTGGACGAGAACACGCTGGCCACGCACCTCGGCATCGGCAAGGTGCTGCAGGCCGCCACCGGCCGCGCGCTGGCCAAGCGGCAGTCCGTACCGACGCAGCGAGGGGGCAAAAGTGCGGGCAGCCGCGCGTCCTGACGGACTTTCACGTCGAGTCGCCCTGCCCCTCGCACTCGCTCTCCTTGTCGGTCTGCTGTCCGGGCCCTCTCTCGCGTCGTCGACTGGCGACCCTGGTCCGGGGCTGGCTACGTCGCGAGTCCACGCCGAGGTCTACGTCACGGCCGGCATCGTCCAGTCGCAGCACGAGAAGTCCGCAGCGGAGCCGCCGCTGCGCCCCTACGCGAGGAGCAGGCGATGACCACGTCGTACGTCGAGCGGCCTGATGGCGCACGCATCGCGTGGGAGTCCGACGGATCTGACGACGCCCCCCCGGTGCTGCTCGTCATGGGGCTGGCCTACCCGGCAGCCATGTGGTTCCGGCTGGTGCCGGCGCTGGCCGAGCACTACCGCGTGATCCGCGTGGACAACCGCGGAGCGGGACACACCGGTGACGTGCCAGGTGCGCCGTACACGGTGCCGACGATGGCAGCGGACTGCCTCGCGGTGCTGGACGAAGCGGGTGTCGACCGGGCGCACGTCGTCGGCATCTCCATGGGCGGCCTGATCTCCCAGGAGCTCGCGGTGACCGCCCCGGAGCGGGTGCGTTCGCTGTGCCTCATGGCGACTCACCCCGGCATCGCCCAGGCCGTCATCAACCCGGAGGCCCTCAAGCTGGTGACGTCGGGTCGGGCGGACATGACTCCTCAGGAGGCCGCCGAGGCGTCCATCCCGTTCAACTACGCCGACGACACGCCGCGCGAGCGGATGGAAGAGGACTGGGCCGTCCGCTTCCCGCTGGCCTGCACCCTGACCGGCTACATGGCGCAGGTGCAAGGAACGTTGCCCTGGTCGCGTCACGCTGACCTGCCCAGCGTCACGGTGCCGACATTGGTCCTGCACGGCGAGCTCGATGCCCTGGTGCCCGTGGAGAACGGGCGCAACATCGCCGCCCGCATTCCCGGTGCGGAGCTGGTGACGGTGCCCGGTGCCAACCACGTCCTCATGACGGACAAGCCCGACGAGGTCGGCAAGACGCTGCTCGACTGGCTGGACCGGCAGTCGTCGGGTCAGCAGACGTGAGCCGACTGCGCGCCGTTGCCAGCCCGGCCAGTTCCGGCACGGCGTCGTTGGCCGAGCGGGTGCTCGCGGACCTGGACGGCCTCGTCGCCCGGATGGGGGCTGCGTACCAGAGCGAGATCGCGGAGTACGCGGTCATGAGCGACGCCACGATGGCGGTCGACATCCTGCCGGTGTCGCGGCGTCTGGTGCAGGTCTTCCTCGACTGTGTCGTGCAGGAGCGCACGCTGTCTGCCGCCGAGCTGCGCACGTTCGAGCAGTCCGGTCGGGATCGCTTGGTCATGGGCATGCCGCTGGAGTCGGTGCTGCACGCGTATCGCATCGGCGGACGTGAGGCCTGGGCGACGCTGTGCGCGTCGATCGCTCCCGGGGAGGAGGTCCTGCTGGGCGACCTCGGCGCGCGCTGGATGGACATCGTCGACCGCACCTCCAGTGCCCTCGCGCGGGCCTACCTTGCGGCGTCCCACGATCGGCTGCGCGATCTCGACGCTCGCCGCCGGGAACTGGTCGAGGCACTGCTGACCGCCACCGACCCGAGCGAGGTCGCCGCGGTTTCCCTGCGTTTCTCCACCGTGCTCGCCCCGTCGTACGTCCCGGTCCTGGTCGGTGGTCACGGCGCCGCTGCGGACATCGACGCCCTGCTGGCCGAGGCGCCGACCGGCACCCTCGGCGGTCACCGCGGCGAGCGCGTGCTGTTGCTCGTCCCCAACCGTCTCGACAACCCGCTGCGGCGCACCGGCGCGCTGACCGCCTGGGGTCGTCCGGCGACGTGCGGCCGCGAGCTGTGCGAAGAGGTGCGACAGGTCGAGCGGCTGCTGCTGACCGCCGTCGCGGAGGGTCGCGCCGAGGGTGCGTTCGGTCCCGATGACCTGCTCGTCGAGCAGCTCCTGCTGGGCAACGAGCGGGTCGCTGATGCACTGCGCCGGCGGGTCGTCGACGTGCTCGCCGCGCGCGACCCTTCCGGTGCCGTCGTCGGGACGCTGCGGGTCTACCTGTCCACCGGTTCGATTCCGGCGACCGCGCGTAGCGAGCACGTGCACGTCAACACGGTCGCCTACCGGCTCGGCCGGGTGCGCGATCTCGTCGGGCTGGACCCGCGCGTGCCGCGCGAGGCCGCGCTGCTGGTGCTCGGACTCGGCCTGCCGGCCAACGTGGAGGAGTGACATGCAAGGCCTGATGGGGACGCAGCCGTTGACCGTCGGCACCATCTTCGAGCGGATGCGGACGGTTTACTCCGACGCCGAGGTGGTCGACGCCTTCCCGACCGGTGCCGGCCGGACGACGTACGGCGCCATGGCCGATCGCATCCTGCGCCTTGTCACGGTGCTGCGCGACCTCGGCGTCCAGCCCGGTGACCGGGTGGGGACCTTCGCCAACAACTCCTCCCGGCACGTGGAGCTCTACTACGCCGTACCCCTGGCCGGCGCGGTGCTGCACATGGTCAACATCCGGCTGCACGACGACCAGCTCGCGCATGTCGTCGCCGACGCCGCAGACAGCGTGATGTTCGTCGACGACGACCTGGTCGGTCGACTCGGTGAGGTCGCGGCGCAGATGCCGTCCGTGCACACCTGGGTGCGGATGGGCAAGGGCGACACCCCTGGCATCGCCGGGATCGTGGACGGTGAGCAGCTCATCGAGTCGGCCCAGCCGTGCGACGACTTGCCGGTCCTCGCCGAGGACCAGGCCTGCGGCATGTGCCACACATCGGGTACGACCGGGATGCCCAAGGCCGTCGTGTACTCGCATCGCTCGACTTACCTGCACGCCATGGCGATGTGCATGGTCGACGGGCTCGGCATCTCCGAGGCCGAGCGGATCCTGCCGGTCGTGCCGCTGTTCCACGCGTGCGGCTGGGGCCTGCCGTACGCCGCACCGTTCACCGGGGCGGACCTCGTCTTCGCCGGCGCGGACTGCTCGCCCGCTGCACTGGCCCGGATCATCGCCACGGAGCGGGTGACGTGGGCGGCCGCCGTACCCACTATCTGGACCGGGCTGCTGCCACTGGCTCAATCAGGCTCGGCCGACCTGTCGTCGCTCACGACCCTGGGCGTCGGCGGATCGGCGACCCCGCGCGCGCTGATGGAGGCGTACGACGCCCTCGGCGTCAGCATCCTTCAGATCTGGGGCATGACCGAGACGTCGCCGGTCGCGGCGTCCTCCCGACCGCGCCGCCGGCACCGCGACCTGTCCGAGGAGGAGCGGGTCGACGTACGCGTCAAGACCGGCACGATCTTCGCCGGGCTCGAAGCTCGCGTGTGCGATCCCGACACCGGTGCGGAGCTGCCGTGGGACGGCGAGACCGTAGGCGAGCTGGAGTGCCGCGGACCGTGGGTGGCCACGGACTATCACGGCGGCATGCCGGAGAAGTTCCACGACGGCTGGCTGCGCACCGGCGACATGGTCGTGATGGAGAGCGACGGGTTCTTTCGCATCGTGGACCGGTCCAAGGACCTGGTGAAGTCCGGTGGTGAGTGGATCAGCTCGGTCGAGCTGGAGGGCGCGTGCCTCGCACACCCGGCTGTTGCTGAGGCCGCGGTCGTCGGTGTCCCGTCGGCCAAGTGGGACGAGCGCCCGGTGGTCGTCGTCTCGCTGCACGAAGGTCAGTCGCTGACTCTTGCCGAGTTGCGCGAGTTCCTGTCCGGTCGGGTGGCGAAGTGGTGGCTGCCAGACGACGTGGTCGTCGTCGACGAGGTCGCGAAGACAAGCGTCGGCAAGTACGACAAGAAGGCGATCCGTGCCCAGCTGGCCGGAAAGGTGTTGCCGTGAACAGGGTCGGACTGGTGCTCGCGTTGCTGGGCGTCGTGGCGATGTCGTTGCCCGCGGAGGCCAAGCCGGTCCGCAGCAAGCCGCAGGGGCCGGCCGCGGTGCGGTTCGCCAAGGACTTCCCCGCGCTCAAGGATGCCGAGTGGGGCTGGCGGCTCGGCGGCTTCGGCGGCGTGCGTCGGGGTGCGCCGATCCAGCACGTGCCGGTCATCTTTCTGCACGGCAACAACGTCGACGCCGCTGACTGGTACCCCGTCCGCGACGCCTTCCGCAAGGCCGGCTGGTCCGACCAGGAGCTGTGGGCGCTGTCCTACAACGGCCTCGGTGGCAGCAACGGCTCGGCGCTGTTCACGACCAACCCGGAGCGGGACGAAGAGCACCGCCGCATGGGCAAGGACGGGGTCACCTACGTCACCGAGAACGACGTCAACGTCCCCGACCTGTTTGCCTTTGTCACCGCTGTGCAGCGCTACACCGGCTCGCGTCGGTTCGCCCTTGTCGGCCACTCGCTGGGCGTGACCGTGGCCCGCGAGATGCTGCGCGTGCACCCAGGTCTGCGCAAGGACCTGTCGGCGTTCGTCGGCATTGCCGGCGCCAACCGCGGCACGTCGTTCTGCCCGCCGGGGTCGGAGGGCAACGTGGTGTCGTGCGACGAGATCGCTGCCAACACACCCTGGCTGGCTCGGCTCAACGCCGCCGGCGAGACGTACGGCCCGGCGCGTTGGATGACCGTGTATGACGGGAGCGGCGCAGGTGACCCGGCCTTCACGGGTCCGACGTACGCGCAGTCACCGGCGCTCAAGGGCGCGGACAACCGGCAGTTCCCGGGGACGTATCACAACGACCTGAGGCTGGATCCGAAGATCGTCGCGTTGTATCGCGCGTTCCTGGAGAAGTGATGAGACGTGCGCTCGCCGTGCTGGTCGGCACGGCGCTGCTGGTCGGCCTGGGCGCGTCGCCGGCGGTGGCGAACGACCGCGACGTGTACGAGCAGAGCCTGGGTGCGCCACCGCTGCAGTTGCGGCCGAAGGCGCTGCTCGGGCACACCTGGGTCGGTGACGGCACCGGTATCTCGGCTGACGCCGTCGTGAGTCGCGGCGAGCTGGTCCTTGAGGACCGGCCGTTCGACGACACCGGCGCAGACACCCTGCCGAACAACGGCCCGATCGTGCAGACAGGCGTCGATGCGGCGACGTTGTCGGGGTTGTGCGGTCCCGGGTCGGCGTACTCCACCGGTGACCTGAGCTACCCGAGCGGCGACGCGTACCGCAAGAACAGCGCCGACCTGGTGCAGGTCCGGCTGGCCGTGGAGGCCGGTCGACTGCACGTGCTGTGGCAGCTCGAGACCCTCGTTGCCGCGACCACCACATCGGTGTCGTTGCTGCTCGACACCGACCGCGTGGCGACGACGGGCGCCGCCGCCGGCTTCACCGGTTTCGACAAGGTGCTCGAGGTGCGCGGCGACAAGGGGACCCTCGACGGCAACCCGGTGCCCTCCTCCATCGATCTGACAGGCAACACGATCGAGGCCGTCGTACCGCTGTCTTCCTTGCCGGGCGGTCCTTGGCGCATCAACGCTGTATCCGCCGTACTGCCGTCGCTGGCCGTGGCTGACGCGGCGTACGTGCGCGACGAGCCGGTCGCGGCCGCCAAAGCGTGCAAGCTCGACCACGTGCAGTCCGGGCGACTCGCGCGCAAGGCTCTCGATGGCGTGCTCGTCGACCCGGCGCGGCTGGCGACCGGCGCGTCCGACCGCGTCTCGGTGCGCCGCGGCGCTTTCACCCGCTCGTACGTCCCGACCCTGAAGCTCGGCGAGGGTCGGGTCGGCCAGCCGCGCTATGGCCAGACGTCGTCGGCCGACATCTACCGCGGCACTGTGCAGCCGTACTCCGTCTACGTGCCGAAGAGCTACGACGCGAGCAAGAAGAACCCGGTCATCCTGCTGCTGCACTGCCTCACCTGTTGGCACACCGTGTACGACGTCGCGGATCTGCCGGTCGAGCTGGCCGAGTCGCGCGGGGCGCTGATCGTCACGCCGTTCGGTTACGGCGAGGGCGGTCACTACGAGGGCGAGGCGCAGAAGGACGCGTTCGAGGTGCTGTCGGATGTGTCTCGTCGCTACTCCGTGGATCAGGAGCGGCTGTACCTGACCGGCATGTCGATGGGCTCGCTCGGGACCTATCGGCTCGGCGGGCTGTTCCCGGACATGTGGGCGCGGCTGCTGCCGGTCGAGTCGTACACGACGCCGTTCTGCGTGACCGCGACGCCGCGCACGCCGGGATGCCAGCTGGCCTTCAACTACCTCGACGTCTTCCCCAACTTCCGCAACGTGCCGGTCGGGATCATCCAGGGCGCGCTCGACGAGCTGACGCCCGTCACGGGTGGTCGCACGTTCGCCGACACTCTGACGTCGTTCGGTTACCCGTTCCGTTACTGGGAGTGGCCCAGTCGGACGCACGACCCGAAGATGCACGGCCTCACGACCGACGTGACCGACCCGTTCCTGGGCTCGGCGCGACGGGTGCGCTCGCCGGCCGCAGTGACCTTCGTCCAGGACCGCAACATGCGCACGCCGGGACAGGTCTACGACCGCGCGTACTGGCTGTCGCGCATGCACCTGGCTGATGGTGCGCGTTTCGGCCGGGTCGACGCTGTCAGCGGCCGGGGGACGGCGTATACGACCAAGCCGGTCAGCGGTTCGGGGACGGACGACGCCGGGTCGTTCACCTTCCGCGGCCTGGATGCCGTCGCGGCTGCGCCCTCGGGTCGTAACGAGCTGACGCTCACGTTGGCTGCGGTCGATGCCCTCTCCGTCGACCTGGCTGCTGCCCGTCTGACCCGCACCGAGACGTTGGTGATCGTGACCGACACCGATCGCCCCGCCGTGCTGCGGCTCGGCGCAACCACGCTGCAGCTGGCCCAGGGCACGAGCCGGATCGTGCTGGCCGCGTCGCCGTCGCGGGTGACGCCCGTACCCGGCCCGGCCGGCGGGACGCTGCCTACTACGGGCGGCGTGCCGGCGCTGCTCGCGTTGCTGCTCCTGCTCAGCGGCCTGGCCGTCCGGCGGGTGCGGCTCCGCTCCTGACCGTACGAAGGTGGTTGTCACCTTCGCGATCGTGTCCTGGCCTTCTCCGCGGGCAGGCCGTGGGGGACCGACTGTTGGCCGGCCCACGCCCGGCCCGACGAAGGAGACGCCATGAGCGACCACAACGACCAGGACAACAAGGACGGCAGCGTCAAGGACGCGCTGGCCAACGACTGGGAGCAGACCAAGAGCGACCTCCCGGGTCTGGACGGCAAGGACAAGGACCAGGACGTCGACGACACCCTGAAGCAGGCCGCCGGCAAGGAGCCTGCGGACGGCTCGCAGAACTAGCCCGGCAGACCGCAGTACGGCGCCACCCCCGCAGCACATTCGCAGGGGTGGCGTTGTCATGCGTGACGCCTTTGCTGTGCTCCCTCACCCCTTCCCGTGCGGATCAGCACCAGATCAGGGCGGATTGGGTCATCCGCTGCGGCGCGGGCGGTTGCCGGTGCTGTTCTGCACGGGCAAGAGCCGGCCGCTGCCCAGGCTCGCGGGACGTGCGCTCCTCAGCGGGGGAGGGCGAAACCGCCTGGGCCGGTGTCTGGGCCGGTGGCTGGGCCGGTGTCTGGGCCGGTGTCTGCCGGAGTTACCCCGGCTGGCACCGTGGGCTGTGCGGGCTCCGCCGGTCCTGCGGTCGATGCGGGTACCGCTGGCCAGTTCGGAGGTGCCGTCGCGCCTGGCGGTGCTGGGTGTGGTGCCGCTACCGACGTTGCGGGTGCTGCAGGGGCCGCTGCCGGTAAGGCGGGTGTCGCGAGGCGCAGTTCCTCACGACGGCGTCGCTCGGCCAGTACGGCGGAGAGCACGGCCCACCCCGGTGTGCCGGGGGGTGGGGGCGGTGACACAACGGCCAGCACCGCCTGCACCAGCCGGCCGCCGAGATCTTCCCGAGCGGCATCGGTCAGCTGCGGCGAACGAGCCAGGAACTGGCGGATTGACAGCGCGAGATCGTTGGGCAAACCGCTCAGGTCGATCTGCGCGGCCCAACCGACCAGCGGCGGCGGCATCGCGGCCAAGCCGATGCCGCGCGCAGCAACCCGCTCCTGCAGCACGACGGTGCCCGCCAGGAGGTCACCGATCCTCTTGCTGCGGTCGTTGAGCAGCATGGTGGCCAGCGCCCCGACGAACAACGTCAAGCCGAAGCGCTCGAGGAAGGCACCCGCCAGGCCGCGGACGAAGGCCTGCCGGAAACCGATCGGACCGCCGTCATCGCGCACGACGCGCAACCCCATCGCCGCCTTGCCCGGCGTACGCCCGCGCAGCAGCGTCTCGAAAGCCACCGGATAGCCGATCAGCACGATCACCACGACGAGGACCGTCAGGGCAGCGTTTGCTGCCGCCGACGCCGTCTGGCCGATGGCACCCACCAGCGCACCACCGCCGAGGAACAGCAGGAGCTGCAGGCCGGCATCGATCACGCCGGCGATGACGCGGGACGGGACGGCGGCAGGACGCAGGTCGAGCGCCACGGCCTCGCCGGTCACCAGCTGCTGCACGAGTCCTCCAGGTCGCAGATCGCCCTAGTCTGCCTGCGTGGACCTCGACGCGTACGTCGCCGCTCACCGTCGCGAGTGGGAACGGCTCGAGGTCCTGCTCGGCACGGCTCGTCGGCCGCGTCGACTCACCGGGTCCGAGGTGGACGAGCTGGTCGACCTCTACCGGCGTACGGCGACGCACCTGTCGGTGGTGCAGAGCGCGGGCCGCGACGCTGCCCTCATCGGCACCCTGTCTTCGCTGGTCGCCCGGGCTCGCGGTGTCGTGACCGGTCGACGGCAGGCAGCCTGGCGCGACGTCGCCCGGTTCCTGCGCCAGGACTTCCCGGCCGTCTGCTATCGCACCAGGTGGTGGTGGCTCGGCGCCGCGACCGGCTTTCTCATCGTGGCCTTCTCGTACGGCATCTGGATCGCCGGCTCACCGGCGGCGCAGTTGGCGATCGCCCCGCCGGAAGCCGTGCAGCAGCTGGTCGAGCGCGACTTCGCCGACTACTACTCCTCCGCGCCGGCGCAGGACTTCACCGGCCGGGTCTTCACCAACAACGCGTTCGTCGCGGCGATGGCCATCCTGTTCGGCGTGCTGCTCGGGCTGCCGGTGCTTTACGTGCTCTACCAGAACGCGCTCAACGTCGGTGTCGCCGGCGGGCTGCTCGCGGCCAACGACCGGACCGGTCTGTTCTTCGGACTGATCCTGCCGCACGGGATCCTCGAGCTGACCGCGGTCTTCGTCGCCTGCGGCCTCGGCCTCAAGCTGGGCTGGACGGTGATCGATCCCGGCCGCCGCTCGCGGGCTGATGCGCTGGCCGAGGAGGGCAGAGCGCTGATCGTCGGCGCACTCGGCCTCGTGCTGGTGCTGTTCGTGTCCGGCCTGATCGAGGGCTTCGTTACGCCGAGTGGGCTCCCGACCTGGGCACGCATCGGCATCGGCGTGCTGGCCGAGCTCGCCTTCCTGGCCTGGGTTTTCGGCCCGGGTCGTCGGGCCCACCGGGCCGGCGTGACCGGGGACCTGCGCGACGACCTTCGCGGAGACCAGGTCCCGACGGCCTAGAGCCGGCCGGCGGCCTTGAGAGACAGGTAGGCGTCCGAGACAGCGGGAGCGAACGACGCCGGCGGCGCATCCACGACCTCGACGCCACGCAGTCTCAACAGCGCCGTCATGCGCCGTCGTTCGCCGCGAGCCTGCTCGGCCGCCGCTGCGTCGTACACGGCCCCCACCTCGCCTCGACCACTCGCCATCTCGTCGATACGTGGGTCGCCGACGGAGGCGAGCAGGACGGTGTGCCGGCCGGTCAGCGAACCCAGAACCGGCAGCAGCCCCTCCTCGAGGGAGGCCGCGTCCAGGCTGGTGAACAGCACGACCAGGGATCGCCGCCTGGCCCGACGGAGCACCTCAGCAACCACCCGGCGCCCATCGGACTCGACCAGCGCCGGCTCGAGACCGGCCATGGCATCGACCATGCGCGGCAGGACCTGGTCGCGACCGACGCCCTCGACAGCGGCGCGTACGTCGCGGTCCATGGCCAAAAGGTCGATACGGTCCCCGGCGCGCACGGCGAGTGCGGCCAGCAGAAGGGCGGCGTCGAGCGCCGCGTCCAGCCGCGGAGTGTCGCCGACTCGCCCGGCCGACGTGCGGCTGGTATCGAGGACCAACAGCAGGCGGCGGTCTCGCTCCGGACGCCAGGTGCGGACGACGACTTCCGACCGGCGCGCGGTGGCCCGCCAGTCGATCGAGCGCACGTCGTCACCGTCGACGTAGTCGCGCAGCGAGTCGAACTCGGTGCCCTGCCCGCGCACCCGCGCGGCGAGCTGCCCGTCGAGCTGCCGCAGCCGGGCCAGCCGCTCGGGCAGGAACTTGCGGGACGCAAAGGACGGCTGCACCCGGACCCGCCAGTCGATCTCGTGCCGTCCCTGGCGGGCCGCGACGCCGAGCGGCCCGATGCAGCGCACCGTGACCCGATCCGGCCGACGGTCACCGCGCCGGGTCGGCAGCAGCGAGCTGGTCAGGACGCGTCGTTCCCCCGGAGGTACGTCGAGCTGGTGGCGGGCCGGAGTGGCGCCGGCGGAAGGCATCCAGGCGTCTCTCACCAGCCCCCGCGCGCGCCGGCCACCGCCGTTGGTGATCGACAGCTGCACCTGCGCGGTGTCGCCCAGCCGGCAGCCGGTCGCCCCTGAGCGGGACAGCCGCAGCGAGGAGACCGGGGCCGCGAGCAGGACGTCGGCGACCACGATGACCACGAGGAGCAGCAGCACGACCAGCACGGTGAGCGAGTTCGGCAGCAGCGCGACCGGGATGATCCCGAGCAGAGCGAGCAGCGGGAGCCGACCCGTCAGGGCCATCAGCGAGGCACGGGCACCGAGGCAAGTACGCCGTCGAGGACACCGTCGGCGGTGACGCCTTCCAGCTCTGCCTCGGGGCGCACGCTGACCCGGTGCCGCAGGGTCGGCCGGGCCAGTGCCTTCACATCGTCGGGGGTGAGGTAGTCGCGACCGGACAGCCACGCCCACGCCTTGCCAGTCGCGAGCAGTGCGGTGGCTCCGCGCGGCGAAACCCCCAGCGACAGCGACGGGGTCGACCGGGTCGCCCGGCAGACGTCGACGACGTACCCGAGGACCTCCGGTGCGACCGAGACGGCCTGCACGGCCGCACGACCGGCGGCGAGGTCGGCCGCAGTCGCGACCGGGCGAAGCCCCGACAAGTCACGCGGGTCGAAGCCGCCGTCGTGCGCCTGCAGCACCTTGATCTCGTCGTCGCGCTCCGGCAACGGGACGGTCAGCTTGAGCAGGAACCGGTCCAGCTGCGCCTCGGGCAGCGGGTAGGTGCCTTCGTACTCGACCGGGTTCTGCGTGGCGCAGACGACGAACGGATCGGGCAACGGTCGCGGGATGCCGTCGACGGAGACCTGCCGCTCTTCCATCGACTCGAGGAGCGAGGCCTGGGTCTTCGGGGGCGTGCGGTTGATCTCGTCGGCCAGCAGGAGGTTGGTGAACACCGGCCCCGGACGGAAGTCGAACGTCGCCGTGCGGGCGTCGTAGACGAGCGATCCGGTGATGTCGCCAGGCATCAGGTCGGGGGTGAACTGCACCCGCTTGGTCTCGAGATCCAGCGACGCCGCGACGGCCCGCACCAGCAGCGTCTTCGCGACGCCGGGAACGCCTTCGAGCAGGACGTGCCCCCGGCACAGCAGCGCGATGACCAGGCCGGTCACCGTCGCATCTTGGCCGATGACTGCCTTGCCCACCTCGCCCCGGAGCGCGACCAGCGCTTCGCGTGCTGCGTCGGAGGATGAAGCCGACGTCGTACGGCGTGCGGAGGTTGCCTTGCGGGGAGCCGCCTTCCGTGGGGCAGTCGGCCGCGGGGCGGCCTTTCGCGGGGCAGTCGGCCGCGGTTGGCCAGCGGGTGCCGTCACGAGCCGGCCACCTCCCGGTTCAGGGTGTCGAGGTCGTCGGCGAGGCGCACGAGTGCGGCGTCGTCGCCCGGCTCGGCACCGTACAGGAGCGCGTCGAGCGCAGCCGGATCACGACCGATGCGGCCGGACACGGCGTCGATCAGGCCGGAGCGGCCGGTGTCGGTCGGTAGGCCGAGTCGTCGTATTAACCGGTCCCGCGCCCCGGCGCGCAGAGCTTCAGCGGCGGTCCCGCGCGACCTGGCCGCGCGGTAGAGCCGGCTACGACCCTCGACCGCCTCCGCGGCCCGGACCACCACCGGCAAAGGCTCGGGGACCACCGGGCCGAGCCGGCGGGAGCGCCACAGCGCGAGGGCAGCCGCGGCGATCAGCAGTTGCAAGGCCGCGAGCTTCACGGCGTCGGGGACGAGGTCGCTCAGCTTCCGGTCGGCCATCGCGTCTCGGGCACCGGGCCGGGGGAGCAGCCACTGCACGTCCGATCCGCCACCGAGCAGGCCGAGGGCGAGGGCGGCGTTGCCGCGATCGTCCAGCCGCGCGTTGGTCAGCAGATCGCCCGAGCCGAGCAGGGTCACCTGCTCGGTCGGCAGAGTCAGCAGGGTGGCGCGACCGCCGCTGGCGTAGCAGCCGATCGACGCGCCGGTGACCCGGTAGGTGGGTCCGCCGAGATCGACGTCCCCGGCGCGGGTGGCGGCCGGCACGTCGCAGGCGGGCCGGCGAACCTCGACCGGCACGGGAGCGGAGTCGACGGTGTCGACGTCGAGGGCAGCCAGGGTCGGTCCGGCAGCACCGATGACGACCAAGGGCCCGGGCAGTCGGCGGAGCGCGCCGAGCTCGGCGGAGGTCAGGCCGTCCGGGAACGGCACCACAACGGTGCTGTCCGGGGCGACGGTGATGGCCTCGACCGTGGTCACGACGCGCACGTCGACATCTCGGTCCTCGAGGAGCGCTGCGATCGCCCGCGAGCCCTCCGGGTTGTACGCGCGCGGGTCGAGCTCGCCCTGCGCCGCGGTGCCCAACACGGCCACTGCCAGCAGTGCGGTGACCACCAACGCGAGGACGACGAACAACGGGCCGCGCGCACTTCGGACGACGGTGGTCGTCGTGGGCCCGGTCATCGTGGACGGCTCAGCGAGCGCGGTCACAGGGCCACCATCCGCGACTCGGACACGGCCCGGTCGAGGTCCTGCAGCACCGTGTACGACGCCGCATCTGCCGTGCGGCCGCCGTACCAGACCTCGTCGAAGACCGTGGTGCCCCGGCGCAGCGGTTCGGTCAGCGCGGGCAAAGCCCGGCCGCCGTCGCGCGCCACCTCACCCGCTGTGCGACCCGGTCGTGGTTCCAGCACGCCGCGCGACTCGAGCTCGCGGACGACGGCGCGCAGTCGCTCGCGCACCGCCTCCGCCCACTGGCCAGCGCCGGCCGCCTGCTCAGCCAAGGCACGGTGGTCGGCAGCGGTGAGCACTCGCCCGGTCTCGAACAGCGCACCCTCGGACCCGTTGCGCGAAGGACCGAGCCGGACGATGACGACGGTCGCGAACAGCGCGAGGAGTCCGAAGAAGACCAGCAGTCCGAGGCGACCGCCCGGCGCATTACCGGCCGCTTTGGTCAGCAGCTCGCCGATCTCGCGCAGCACGCGGCCGACGATCCGGGCAAGCAGTGGGGGCTGCGCCTCGTCGTACCGCCGGTCCAGCAGCTCTTCCCGAGCGGCTCGCCGCGCCGCCTCTCGCGACAGCTCGTCGCCGACCACCGTCCAGAGCATCAGGGCGTGGGCGCGGCGAGAGACGCCGTCAGCGCGACGTCGAGGCCCTCGGCGCGCATCCGCCGGTCGATGTAGAGCAAGGCGCGCACGCCTGCGGTGAACGGCGCCACCACGGTTTGCGCGATGCCGGCACCGATGTAGCCCAGGACGAGCAGCCGGGTGCCCCCGCCCGTCGGGTTGGTCAGCGACCCCAGACCCGTCGGCAGCGCCCCGAAGATGAGGAACGGCACCTGCACGATCTGCGCCACGAACGATCCGATGAGCAGGGTCAGCAGCAGGATCCCGATGACGCGCCACCAGGACCGGCGTACGAGAACGCCGGACCGGCGAAGGCTGGTCCGCACCCCGGCCTTCTCGAGCAGCGCTACGGCCGGCGCGAGGGACAGCCGGCCGTAGAGATAGACGGCGGCAGCGACCCCGCCCAGTCCGAGCGGTACGGCGACGAGGGCGCCCGCCACGCCGGTGACCGCCACCAGACCGACGGCCACGGCGATGGCCACGATGGCGATGCCGTAGACGACGAAGGAGGTGAGTACGGCGATGCCGAGCAATCGGGGCAGGGCGGGTCGCACCTGGGCCCATGCCTCGGCGAACGTCATGGGCTGGCCGAGCACCGCCCGCCCGGCGATGGCCGTCATGATCCCGGTGAGCAGCAACGTCGACAACCCGCTGATGATGGCGGTGCCCGCGCCCCCCAGCGCTGCCCCGCCGAGCGCCCCTTCGAGCTGGTCGGTGTTGCCCTCGGAGAACGTCGTGGAGTCGAACGACAGCAGCGGTTCGAGGGCGGTGAGCGCCAGGATGACGTTCAGCACCGTGGACACGATCGCCACTGCGGCAGACAGACCCAGCGCGGGTCGCGGATAGCGCCGGATGACGGCGACGGCGCCGTCGAGCAGCTCGCCGAGTCCGAGCGGTCGCAGCGGCACGACGCCCGGCCGCACCTCGGGCGGCCGCTGCACACCCCATCCGCCGGTCGTGGTCTGCGGCCCGCCCCAGCCCGGCGGAGCCTGGAATCCCGCTGTGGCCGGCGGCGGTGGCGCGGGACTGTCGAGCAGCGGCGCGGGCTCGCCCGTCGGCGAGGTCCACCCACCGGGGGACGCCCACGACCCTGGCTGATCGCTCATGCTGGAAGCCTGCCACGAAGCCACAGGGCGAGCGAAAGGTCGCAGAGGTGCGACCATGTGCAGGTGATCGGATGTCGCCCATGAGGCCGCGCGTGCTCGTCGTCGACGACGATCTAGCCCTGGCCGAGATGCTCGGCATCGTGCTGCGTGGTGAGGGCTTCGAGCCGTTCTTCGTGGCTGACGGCGACGCCGCCCTCGGTGCGTTCCGCCGCGAGAAGCCGGACGTCGTTCTGCTGGACCTGATGCTCCCTGGTGCCAGCGGCATCGAGGTCTGCCGCCGGATCCGGGCCGAGAGCGGCGTACCCATTGTCATGCTCACCGCCAAGGGCGACACGGGTGACATCGTCCTCGGGCTGGAGAGCGGCGCCGACGACTACATCGTCAAGCCCTTCAAGGCCAAGGAGCTGGTGGCCCGCGTGCGCGCGCGGCTACGCACTCGCGAGGACGCGCCTCCGGAGACGCTGACCATCGGCGGCCCGGACGACCAGGTCTCGATCGACGTTCCCGGCCACCGGGTCACCCGCGACGAGCAGCAGATCCTGCTGACCCCGCTCGAGTTCGACCTGCTGGTGGCGCTGGCGCGCAAGCCGCGGACCGTCTTCACCCGTGAGGTGCTGCTGGAGCAGGTCTGGCACTACCGACACGCCGCGGACACCCGGCTGGTCAACGTGCACGTGCAGCGCCTGCGCGCCAAGGTCGAACGCGATCCCGAGTCACCGCAGATCGTCGTCACCGTCCGCGGCGTGGGGTACAAGGCCGGGCCGCCCTGAACGTTCGCAGCGTCGCGGTCTCGTCGGGACGGCACGTCGCGGGGCTGGTCCGCGCGGGATGGTCGACGGGCAGGACGCGGTGGCGACGCTCCCTGCAGACGCGGGTCGTTGCGACGACGCTCGTCGTGTCCGGGGTCGTCGTCATGCTGCTGGCCTCGCTGCTGCTGGACCAGGTCGGCCGCGGCGTGCTGGACACCAAGACGCGGTCCGCGTTGCTCGAAGCGCGGCTCGGCGCCGCGCAGATGCAGTCCGAGCTGGAGGTCAGCACCTGCACCGATCTGCCCGACCCGGCCGGCTGCGTGCAAAACGAGTTGCAGGAACTGACCCAGGAGCTGTCGGACCGGGGAGCGGCCGGCGGCTTGTACGGCGTGCTGTTGACCGGATCGGTGGAGAACAACGCGTTCGCCTCGCCGACGCTGCGTCCCGACGCGGTACCGCCGCGGCTGGTCGAGCGGCTTCGGGACGGCAGGACTTCGGCGTACGTCTATGACGAGCCGGACCGCGGACCGGCCCAGCTGTATGTCGGGACCGCGCTGTCCGCACCGGTGCTCGGGCAGTACCGGCTCGTCCACGTGTTTCCCCTCGGCGCCGAGGAAAGGACCCTGGCGCTCGTCCGTCGTACGGCGGCCCTGGCCGGTCTGCTGCTGGTGCTCCTGCTTGCGCTCATCGCGCTGCTGGTCACGCGTCAGGTGGTGTCGCCCGTGCGGCTGGCCGCACGCACCGCGGAGCGGCTGGCCGGCGGTCGGCTGGAGGAGCGGATGGAGGTACGCGGCGAGGACGAGCTGGCCCGGCTCGCCTCGACCTTCAACACGATGGCGGCTGCGCTGCAGCAGCAGATCCAGCAGCTCGAGGACCTGTCCAGGGTGCAGCGGCAATTCGTGTCCGACGTGTCGCACGAGCTGCGCACGCCGCTGACGACGGTGCGGATGGCGGCCGACGTGCTGCACGAAGGCCGGGCCGGCTTCGACCCGGCGGCGGCCCGGTCGGCCGAGCTGCTCTATGCCGAGCTGGACCGGTTCGAGGAGCTGCTCGGCGATCTGCTGGAGATCAGCCGGTACGACGCCGGCGCCGCGTCGCTCGAGGCCGAGCCGGTCGACTTGGTGCCCCTGGTCTGGCGGGTGGTCGAGCAAGCGCGGCCACTGGCTGATCGCAAGGGCATCCGGCTTGACCTGTCCGGGCTGCCGACCACGCCGGTGGTCGCCGACGTCGACCACGTGCGGATCGAGCGCGCGTTGCGCAACCTCCTCGTCAACGCGGTCGATCATGCGGAGGGTCGGCCGGTCGAGGTGGTCATGGCGCACGACCACAGGACGATCGCGCTGGTCGTGCGCGACCACGGGATCGGCCTGAAGCCGGGCGAGGCGGCGATGGTGTTCACCCGCTTCTGGCGGGCCGACCCGTCTCGGGCCCGCACCACCGGCGGCACCGGCCTGGGCCTGGCCATCGCGATGGAGGACATCCGCCTCCACGGCGGCTGGCTGCAGGCGTGGGGTGAGCCGGGCGGCGGTGCGGCGTTCCGCATCACGCTGCCGGCGCGGGCCGGGGATCTGGTCGTTGACAGTCCACTGCCTCTGGCCGCGGGTGGTGCGGGGTGAGGCGAACGGCGCTAGCCGGCCTGATGCTGCTGACCGGTTGCGGCCTGCCACTCGCCGGTGGTGTGCAGGAGCCGCGCGACGCCCCGGCCGCCCAGCAGCGGCGGGGCGACATCCAGGTACTCCCACCGGGGCCCCGTGATGACGCCTCCCCCGCCCAGGTCGTGCGTGCCTTCTTCGGTGCGCAGAGCAACCCCGACGAGTCGCACGCCATCGCGCGGTCCTTTCTGGACCGGGAGCGGCGGGGCAGCTGGCGAGATGGCCCGCAGGTAACCGTCTTCGACGGCGCGCTGACGATCGAGGCCCTCGGGCGCAAGGACACCGTGGTTGTCACGGGTCGACGGGTCGGCCGGATCGACGTCGACGGCAGTTACCAGCGCGAAGCCGGCACGCTGTCGGTGACGGTCCGGCTCAGGCAGGAGGCCTCCGGCCGCTGGGTGATCACCGAGGTACCCGACGGCCTGCTCTTGTCGGCAGCAGACCGCGATCGCTCGTTCCTGGCCCGCAACGTCTACTTCCTGGCGCCGCCCGGACCAGGCGAGGCCAGCGCGCACCTGGTGCCGGACCCGGTTTTCGTGGGCGTGACCGCCGATCCCGCCGATGCGCTGGTACGCCGCCTCCTGGCTGGGCCGTCCCGTCCGCTGGGCGACTCGGTGCAGTCCGCCGTACCGAAGGGCACGGGGCTGATCCGTCCGGTGCGCACCGATGCGGCCGGCATCGTGACCGTCGATCTGTCGGGACCGCTGGCCGACCTGCCCCGGCGGCAGCGCGAACAGCTGTCGGCCCAGCTGGTCTGGACCCTTCGCGGCGTCGGCGCGGACTTCTCCAAGCTGCGGCTGCTGGGTGACGGGCAGCCCGTGCCGGTGTCGGCCGGGGGCGACAACGGCCTGCAGGACAGGTCGGACTGGGGATCGTTCGATCCGGACGGGCTGTCGCCGCGAGCACCGGCGCTCTACGTCGCCGGCCGTCGCCTGCGCAGCCTCGATGGTGCCCTGGCCAACAGCCCGGTCAGTGACGACGAGGGCACGCAGCTCGTCGACATCGCGGCGATGGCACCGGGCGACGGCACCCTCGCTGTCCTCACCCGCGTGGGACGTGAGTGGCAGCTGCGCACCGGTCCGGAGGGCGGCCCGTTCGGTCAGCCGCGGTGGCGTGGCCCGTCGCTGTCGTCGCCGTCGTGGGGCAGCGGTGAGCGCGGGGTCTGGTTCCTCGCCGCCGGACGCGTGCTGCTCGCACCTGCGAACGGGCGCCCCGTCGAGGTGCAGGTCGATGACGTCGAGCGGCTGGGTCCGGTGGTCGGTCTCCGGGTGTCGCGCGACGGGGCGCGCATTGCGTTGATCGCCGGAGCGGGTAGGCAGCGGCAGCTGCTCGTCGGCCGGGTCCGCGTTGCTGGCACCCGCGTGCAGGTGGTGGGCCTGCGCGCGGTCGCGCCGGGGGTCGAGGACGTCAGCGATGTGAGCTGGGACAGCGCCACGACGCTGGTTGTGCTCGGTCGCGTGTCCGGCCCCGCCGCCGCGCTGCCGATCCGGGTGGCCGTCGACGGCTCCTCCGTCGCCCCGCTGATCCGCGTCGGGCTGGAGACGACCGAGCCACGCAGCCTGGCCGCCGCGCCGGGTCGACCGCTCGTGGTGGCCGCCGCCGTACGCCGCCAACCCGTCCTGTTCCGCGACAACGGCCGGCTCTACGTGCAGGAGGCCGCCGGCGCGGAGCCGTTCTACCCGGGCTGATCTCGGGTGCCCGTCCACAGACCGGTGGCGACCCCGCCCGTGCCGCCCTGCCGCGGGGGAGGGTGGCGGGCATGACGGGGTTCTGGGTGGCGCTGCTCGACCTCGCCCTGCCGCAGGAGTGCGCGGGCTGCGAGGAGGGTGGGACGCGGTGGTGCGCCCCATGTGCCCGGGTCCTGGCTCAAGCGGCCGCGGAGCCGTTCGGCCGTTGCGCGCCACAACCGTGCCCGGCCGGCTTCCCGCGGACCGCGGCGGCGGCGACGTACGACGGCGTGGTCCGCTCGGCCCTGCTGGCGCACAAGGAGCGCGGCCGCCTCGCCCTGGTCCGGCCACTCGCCGCCGCGCTCGCCGGGGCGGTGCGCACCCTCGACCTTGCGCCGGGGCCGATCGTCTTAGTGCCTGCGCCGTCCCGTCGGGCGACGGTGCGCGCCCGCGGGCAGGACCACGCGCTGCGCCTGTCCCGACGTACGGCGCACCTCCTTCGGCAGACCGGCGTGGATGTGACGGCTGCGGGGCTGCTCCTGCCTGCACGCGAGCTCGCCGACCAGTCCGGCCTGGACGCCACCTCGCGCGCCGCCAACCTCGCCGGCGCCCTGCGTGCGCGCCGGCGACTGGACGGGGTCACGGTGGTTCTGGTCGACGACGTCGTCACCAGCGGGGCCACCCTCGTCGAGGCGGCACGCGCGCTGACTGCGGCGGGAGCTCTGGTGGCTGGCGCGGCTGTCGTTGCCGCCACGCAGCGCATCAAGGACCACTCGATCGGGTTCACCCCCTGTGCATCCGCCGTTTCGGGGTCTACCGTCGAAGCAGGCGCCCCAGCGGCGCCGCTCGGCGCTTCGGCCGCCGGAGGAAGGGAGGTCGCTCGGCACCTCACGTCGCAGTCGCGGCGGCGCTCGAGCGGATCACTGACCTGATCCCGACACCGAGGGAGAACTGCGTGGACATCGTCGTCAAGGGCCGGAACGTCGAAGTACCGGATCACTTCCGGGAGCACGTTGCGGAGAAGCTCGTCCCCTCCGAACGTCTTGACGCCCGCGTCTTCCGACTCGACGTCGAGCTTGCCCACGAGCGAAACCCAAGACAGTCCGCGCAGTGCCAACGGGTCGAGATCACCTGTCACAGCAAGGGCCCGGTGATCCGGGCCGAGGCGTGTGCCGCTGACTTCTACGCCGCCCTCGACCAGGCGACCCTCAAGCTCGAGGCCCGGCTGCGCAAGGCGCACGACCGGCGACGGGTCCACCACGGCAGCAAGAACCCGCCGTCGGTGGCCGAGGCGACGGCCGGGCTGCCGGCCGACCTGGACATGCCGATCGGCCGCAACGGCCACTCGGCCGAGACGGCGTACGAGAACGTCGCGCTCCTGGAGCGGCCGGACGACGAGGACGACACGCGCGAGCTGATCGTGCGCGACAAGACCCACGCAGCTGACGCGATGAGCACGACCCAGGCACTGCACGAGATGGAGCTGGTCGGTCACGACTTCTTCCTGTACGCCGACAGCGAGACGGGGCAGCCGAGCGTCGTCTACCGACGTCATGGCTATGACTACGGCGTCATCCGGCTCGCCGTCGGATAGCTATCCGGTGGGCCCTTGCTCGGCGTGAGCTGGTCACTTCGGGGGTGCCGCGGCGGCGGGTCGTGCCATGATCTGGCCGTCCGCGCTCCCGTAGCGGACTAGTCTTGCGCGACGCCCGCTCCGTGATCTGCGCTCGGGCAGCCGCGCACTGACCAGGAGGTCGTGTTGAGCGAGCAGCCGCAGGTGGCGGGCCCCGTTCCGGGTGCCGGCCTGCAGGTGGAGCCGATCCGGGTGCTGGTCGTGGACGACCACGCGCTGTTCCGGCGCGGACTGCAGATGGTGCTCGAGCAGGAACCTGACATCGAGGTCGTCGGCGAGGCAAGCGACGGCAGCGAGGCGGTCCAGAAGGCTGCCGACACGCTGCCCGACATCGTTCTCATGGACGTGCGGATGCCCAAGCGCGGTGGCATCGACGCCTGCACGATGATCCACGAGACCGTCCCGTCGACGAAGATCATCATGCTGACGATCTCGGACGAGGAAGCGGATCTGTACGACGCCATCAAGGCCGGCGCGATGGGCTACCTGCTCAAGGAGATCTCCATCGAGGAGGTCGCGAGCGCGATCCGCGCCGTGCACGGCGGCCAGTCCCTGATCAGCCCGTCCATGGCGTCGAAGCTGCTGACCGAGTTCGCCTCGATGATCAAGCGGACCGACGACCGCCAGCAGGTCCCTACGCCGCGGCTCACCGACCGCGAGATGGAAGTCCTCAAGCTCGTCGCCAAGGGCCTCAACAACCGCGACATCGCCAAGCAGCTGTTCATCAGCGAGAACACCGTGAAGAACCACATCCGCAACATCCTGGAGAAGCTGCAGCTGCACTCGCGCATGGAGGCGGTCGTCTACGCCGTACGCGAGAAGCTCCTCGAGATCACCTGACCCAGGCTGAGCGGGCGGCGGCACCGGAGCGTGAGCGGGCGCGTTGGGCAGGAAGCCGCCCCCTAGAGTGGCGAGCGGTCTGCTCGAGGCCGTCGTACCGACGCTTGGAGAACATCGCGTGGTCCTGAACAAGCTGCTCCGCGCGGGCGAGGGCAAGATCGTCCGGCGGCTCAAGTCGATCGCCGACGCGGTCACCGCGCTCGAGGAAGACATCCGCAAGCTCACCGACGCCGAGCTGCGCGAGGAGACCGATCACTTCCGGGCTCGGCTGGCCGAGGGCGAGACCGTCGACGACCTCATGGTCGAGGCGTTCGCGGTAGGTCGCGAGGCCGCTCGGCGCACGTTGGGCCAGCGGCACTTCGACGTGCAGGTCATGGGCGCCGGCGCGCTGCACATGGGCAACATCGCCGAGATGCGCACCGGCGAGGGCAAGACCCTCACCAGCACGCTGGCCGCCTACCTCAACGCGCTGTCGGGTGAGGGTGTTCACGTCGTCACCACCAACGACTACCTGGCCCGCCGCGACGCCGAGTGGATGGGCCGGGTGCACAAGTTCCTCGG
>Ga0136633_1000327_pt1 | contig 36082 bp, 22 predicted proteins | sample AntDrymeUQ832206_2_FD_105494 | JGI IMG/M metagenome (GOLD analysis project Ga0136633, IMG submission 105494) | Polar desert sand microbial communities from Dry Valleys, Antarctica - metaG UQ83 (22.06) | ecosystem: Environmental > Terrestrial > Soil > Desert | place: Antarctica: Dry Valley... | reverse complement strand
GGTGGCGGGGGCGGCCTGGGCGGGGGCGGCCTGGGCGGGGGCGGCCTGGGCGGGGGCGGCCTGGGCGGGGGCGGCCTGGGCGGGGGCACCGGCAGCGGAGACCAAGGGGGTCCCGCTGCCGGTGCCGGTGCCGCCGCCCGGGTTGGTTCCGCCACCCGGGCTGGTTCCGCCACCTGAAACGTGGAGCGACGTGATCTGGGCCGCCAAGAGGGCGGCGGCGGCGTTGGCCGGGATGCCGGCGGCGGCCTCGGGACCGGCGGTGGCCGGGGCGGGGGCGGCGCCGGCGGCGAGGGCCGTCGGGGCGGGGGCCAGCGGAGTGGCGCCGGCCGTGCCCAGGACGGCGGTGTTGGTGGCGCTCGGCGAGGCGGTGAGGGGGCCGCCGGCGCCCGTGACGCCGCTGGAGCCACTGTTGGAGCGGGGGCCGGCGTTGGAAATGGAGTCGGACGGCCCGGTCCGGCCGCTGTTGGAGGCGGAGGAGCCGGCGTTGGAGGTACCGGAGCCGCCGCTGGCGGCGGCCGGAGCGGCGGTCGTGGTGCCCGCCCCGCCCGATCCGCCGGCGGCGGCCGAGGTGCCTACGGACGGGCCGCCCACGGCAGTGGCGACCGTCGGTCCCACGGCCAGGAGCGCGTTCATGGCGGGGCCGCCTGGTTCTGGGACGGCGGGGGCGAAGCCGGCCGCCACTCCCCCGGCGCCACCTCCGCCGCCCGAGCCTGCGATCGCCGAGTCGTTGCCGGCGCCGCCGGTGCCACCCGAGAGGGTGTCGGCGCCCGAGCCGGCGCCCGAGTTGGCCGCCGAGTCGGCCCCGGCGTCGGCCAGGGCGTCGCCGGTGGCGCCCGTGGGACCGCTGTCGCCGGTGGCTACAGCGGTCCCGGCGGCGACCGTCGCCACGCCCAGGATGCCGTCGTTCACTGCGCTGGCGTTGGCGGTGGCCGCCCCGGTCGCCCCGCTGGCGCCGGTGGGGCCCGACGTTGCGACCGGCACCGCCGTGGCTGCGCTCGTGGCCGAGCCGGTGGCGCCTGTGTTGGTGGCGCTGGACCGGCTCGAGGCGGCGCCGGAGTCGCCCGAGGTGGCGGTGGGCGTGAGCGTGACGGCGCCGGCGCCGCCGGCACCGCCCCGACCGTCGGCCGTGCCCACGCTCGAGCCCCCGGCGGCCATGGCCACCGCCGGGGCGGCCACACCGAGAGAGAGGACAAGGTTGGCGGCCGGGCCGCCGCCGGCGGCCGTGGCCGTGGCGCCCATGCCGGCCGGGCCGCCCTCGCCGCCGGTGGCTGCCACCAGGCTGTCGTTGGCGGCCGGGCCGGAGTCGCCCGAGACGCCGTTGGCCGTCGAGCCGGCCCCCGAGTTGGCGCTGGACAGGGCTTCGGCGAGACCGGCAGCCGCCCCGGTGGCGCCGGTTGCGCCGCTGGCGCCGGTGGTCACGGCCCCGCCGGTGACCGTGGCCCGGCCCAGGATTGCGGAATTGGTGGCGGTAACCGACGCGGTGGCCGCCCCGGTGCCCCCGCTGGCACCCGACGGGCCGGAGGTGGCGGTGGGGGCGGAAGCGGCGGTGGAGGTCGCGGCTCCGGTGGCGCCGGTGTTCGTCGAGCTGGACTGGGCGGTGGCGGCCCCGGTGTCACCCGAGGTGGCGATCGGGCTCGCGGTGGCGGTGGATGCTCCCCCGCGGCCGCCGCCTGCGGCCACGGTGGCCACGCTGCTGCCGCCGGTGGCGATGGTGACGACCGGGCTGAGCACGCCCAGCGACACGGTCAGATTGAGGGCGCCGCCCCCGGTGCCGGCAGCCGACGAGGCGGCGTCGCCGCCCGGGCCGCCCTCGCCACCGCCGGCGAGCACCGCCGAGGCGTTGGACGCCGGGCCGCTGTCGCCCGAGTGGCCGATGGAGTCGGCGTTGGAGCCGGTGTTCGCGTTGGAACGGGCGGCACCAACAACGGCCACCGGGCCGGTTGCGCCTGAGGCTCCCGAGTTACCGCTGGTCGCCGGCCCTCCGGTGGCGGTGGCCGTGCCCAGGATGGCGGTGTTGGACGCGGTGGCGTTGGAGGTTGCCGACCCCGTTGGACCGCTGGCGCCCGAGGGGCCGCTGGCGCCGATCGGGCTGGTGGCGGCCGACGAGGTGGCCGGGCCCGTGTCGCCGTCGTTGGTGCTGCTCGACTGGGCCACGGCCCCGCCGGTGTCGCCCGAGGTGGCACGGGGCGACGAGGTGACGGTGCTGGCCCCGCCGGCGCCGCCGGCGGCGTTGAGGGTGGCGACGCTCGAACCGCCGGTGGCGACGCTGGCGACCGGGCTGGACACGCCCAGGCTGAGCACGCCCACGACCGCAGGACCACCCGCAGCGGAGACAACCGTGGCGCCGGCTCCGCCGGCCCCGCCCGAGCCGCCGGCCCCGAGAAGGACCGAGTCGTTGGCGGCCGGACCGCTGTCGCCCGAGCGACCGTCCGAGAAGGCGGTGGCGCCGGTGGTGGCGCCGGAGACGGCCTCGCCGGCGGCCAAGACGCCGCCGGTGTCGCCCGTGGCCCCCGAGTCGCCGCTGCGGGCCGGGCCGCCGGCGGCGGTAGCCGTGCCCAGGGCCGGCACGGAGACGGTGATGCCGGCCACGGTGATGGATAGGCCGCTGTTGGTGGCCGTCGAGCTGGTGGTGACCGCCCCGGTGGCCCCGCTGGGGCCGGAGTTGCCCGACACGCCTGTGGGGATGGAGTGGGCGCCGGACACAGCTGCGCCGGTGTCGCCGGTGTTTGTGGCGCTGGACTGGGCGGTGGCCGGGCCGGTGAAGCCCGAGAGGGCGACGGGGCCGGCGGTCAGGCTCCACGCCCCGCCCGCCCCGCCGGCTGCGTTCAGGGTGGCGACGCTGCTACCGCCGGTGGCGGAGGCGACGACCGGGCTGAGGACGCCGACGCTGAGCACGCCGGCGAGGGCCGGGCCGCCGGCGTCTGCCGCCACCGTGGCCAGGTCGCCCCCGGCGCCGCCGGCGCCGCCCACACCCACGCTGACCACGTCGTTTGCCGCCTCGCCCGAGCCGCCGGAGTTCGCGTCGGAGAGGGCGGTGGCGCCGGTGCCGGCGGTGGAGCGGGCTGCGCCGATGGTGGTGACGTCGCCGGTGTCGCCGGTGGCGCCCGAGTCGCCGCTGACTGCGTCGCCGGCCGTGGCGGCGGTGACCGCACCGGTCGAGCCCGAGGAGCCGGAGTTGCCGCTGCGACCGACCGGCCCGGTGCGGGCCGAGGAGGCGGCGGGACCGGTGTCGCCGGTGTTCGAGGCCGAGGCCTGCGAGGCGGCGGAGCCGGTGTCGCCCGAGTCGGCCACCGGGGCCAGGGTCACGTTGGACGCTCCCCCGTTGCCGCCGCCGGCGTCGAGGGTGGCGATCGCCGAGCCGCCCCGGGCGTTGACCACGACCGGGCTGCCGACGCCGAAGCTGCCGACCAGACTCACCGCCGGGCCGCCCGCCGAGGCGATCACGGTGGCGCCGTCGCCACCGTCACCGCCGGCGCCGCCCAGCGAGACGAGCACCGAGTCGTTGACGGCGGGGCCGGAGTCCCCCGACGTGGCGTCGCCCCGGGCGATGGCGCCGGTGCTGGCCGCCGAGAGCGACGTGCCGGTGGTGGTGACGTCGCCGGTGTCGCCGGTGTCGCCCGAACCGCCGGTGGCGACCGTGGGACCGACCACCTGGGTGACCGGGCCGGGGCCGACGACCGTGCGAGTGATGGTGCGGGCCGACGAGGAGGTGGCGGTACCCGTGGGGCCCGTGGCGCCCGAGTTGCCGGACACGGCAACCGGGCTTGCGGCCGCACCCGAGGCAGCCGCCCCGGTGTCGCCGGTGTTCGTGGCGCTGGCCTGGCCCTGGACCGAGCCCGTGGAGCCGGTGACGGCCACCGGACGCAGGGTGGCGGAGGCGGCCCCGCCGTCGCCGCCGGAGGTGTTCAGGGTGGCGACCGAGGAGCCGCCGCTGGTGTTCACGACGACCGGGCTCAGGATGCCGGCACTGGCCACCAGGCTGACGGCCGGGCCGCCCGCAGATGCGATGGCCGTGGGAGCGAAGCCGCCCTCGCCGCCGGCGCCGCCGGCCACGAGGACTTCGCTGGTGTTGATGGCCGGGCCCGAGTCTCCAGATCGGGCGTCGGCGGCGGCCAGGGCACCGGTGTTGGCGTCGCTGCGGGCCAGGCCGTCGGTTACTACGTCGCCGGTGTCGCCCGAGTCGCCGCTGGCGCCCGACGCGGCCGGGACCACGGTGACGGCGACCGGGCCGCCGGTGACGACGGTCAGGTTGATCGTGCGGTTGCCCGTGGAGCTGACCGGGCCAGTGGCGCCGGTGTTGCCCGAGTTGCCCGAGCGGCCCGACGGGTTGGACGCCGCGGCGCTGGAGGCGTCCCCGGTGGTGCCGCTGTTGGTGGCGCTGGTCTGGGAGTGGGCCGCACCGGTGTCGCCCGAGGTGGCCCGGGGGGCGGCGGTGACCGTGGCCGACCCGCCGTTCCCGCCGGAGGTGTCGATGGTGGCGATCGAGGAGCCGCCGCTCGTGGTGACGGTGACCGGGCTCTGGACGCCCACAGAGACCACGCCGTTGAGGGCGGCGCCGCCGGCGTCGGCGACTGCGATGGCCCCGTCGCCACCGTCGCCGCCGGGGCCGCCCAGGGCCACGACATCGGTGGTGTTGACGGCTGCTCCGCTGTCGCCGGAAATGGCGTCCCCGGCGGCGACCGCACCGGTGTTGGCGGTGGAGTCGGCCCGGCCGGCGGCGATGACGGTGCCGGTGTCGCCCGAGTTCCCCGAGTTGCCGGAGACCGGCACGACGGAGACCGGGTTCACCGGGCCGGCGCCCGGCGTGACGGTGGGGTTGATCGTGCGGGCGCCGGTGGCGATGACCGCCCCGGTGTTGCCGGTGGTCCCGGAGTTGCCCGAGCCGGCAACCGGGTTGGACTCCGCCGTCGACGTGGCCCCACCGGTCGTGCCGGTGTTGCTCGCAGAGGCCTGGGAGTGGGCCGACCCGGTGTTGCCCGAGGTGGCGACCGGCGTGACAGCTACCGTGACCGATCCCCCGTCGCCGCCCGACGCGTCGACCGTGGCCACGCTCGAGCCGGCGTTGGCGGTCAGGGTGACGGGGCTGAGCACGCCGGCGCTGAGAACGAGGTTGGCGCCGACGCCGCCGGGCCCGGTAAGCCCGATGGCCAGGTCGCCGCCGGCCCCGCCGGGGCCGCCCAGGGCCAGGACATCGGTGTTGTTGACGGCGGCGCCGCTATCGCCCGAGCGGGCCGACCGGGTGGCATCGGCCGAGGCGCCGGTGTTGGCCACCGAGTTGGCCTGGCCGTCGGCGAGGGAGCCGCCGGTGTCTCCCGAGTCGCCCGAGGCGCCGGAGAGGGCGTTGCCGGAGGTGCCGGTCACGGCGCCAAGGATGGCGGTGTTGGTGGCCGTGCGGTTGACGCTCACGTTGCCCGTGCTGCCGGTGGTGCCGCTGTTCCCGGTGTTGGCGACCGGGCTGGAGGAGGCCGAACTCGACGCCGGCCCGGTTTCACCGGTGTTGGAGGCACTGGTCTGGCCGCTGACCGAGCCGGTGGAGCCCGACGTGGCCGTCGGCGACACCGTGACCGTGGTCGAGCCGCCGTTGCCGCCGCTGGCGTCGGCGGCGGCCACGACCGTGCCGCCCCGGGCGGTGAGCGTGACCGGGCTGAGGACGCCAGCGTCGACGGCGGCATTGAGCGAGTCAGCTCCGGCGGCCCCCAGTGCGGTGGCGTCGCCACCGTTGCCGCCGGGGCCGCCCGCAGAGACGACCCTGGTGTTGTTGACTGCGGCGCCGCTAGAGCCGGACACCGCGTTGGTGTCGGCGTTGGCGCCGGTGTTGGCGGTGCTGTTGGCCGTTCCATCAGCCACAGAGGCGCCGGTGGCGCCCGATGGGCCCGAATTGCCAGAGGTCGCCCCGCCGACGGTGGTGACAACCGAGCCCAGGCTGCCGGTGTAAGTGGCCGAGCCCAGGAGGCCGGTGTTCGACGAGGTGGCGTTGGAGGTGGCCGTGCCCGTGGGGCCGGTGGCGCCCGAGTTGCCGGTGCGGGCGGCGGGGTTGGACTCCGACGAGCTGGCTGCGGCGCCGGTGTCTCCGGTGTTCGTTGCGCTGGTCTGGGCGGTGGCCGAGCCCGAGTCGCCGGTGGTGGCCTTCGGAGTGACCGTCGCGGTGTTGGCCCCCCCGTTGCCGCCCCCGGCCAGGGCGGAGGCGACGTCGCTCCCACCCACGCTTGCGGCAACGACGATGGGGCCACCGTTGACCTGGGTGGCGGCGCCGCCCGCCCCGGCGATGGGAGCGGCCGTGCCGCCCGTGCCGCCCGTTCCGCCGGTGGTGATGACCGCAGTGCGGTTGTCGGCGGTGCCGGTGGCGCCCGAGAGGGCGTTGGCGTCGGCGTTGGCCCCGCTGTTGCCGATGGAGTCCGTGTCGCCCAGGGCGGCGGCGGAGCCGGTGTCGCCCGAGCCGCCGCTGGTGCCGGTGTGGGCCGAGTTGCCGGCGACGCTGGCGCTGGTGGCGGTGGCGGTGGCCGCGCCCTGGATCGCGGTGTTGGTGGCCGTGGGGTTAGAAGTGGCGTCGCCGGTGGCGCCCGTGTTGCCGGTGGCGCCCGAGGTGGCCGAGGGGCTGGACGTGGCCGACGAGGTGGCCGGGCCGGTGTTGCCCGAGTTGGTGGCGCTGGCGGCGGCCGAGGCGTCGCCCGAGTCGCCCGAGGTGGCGGTGGGGGTGACGGTGGCAGTGGTGGCGCCGCCGGCGCCCCCACTGCCGTCCGCCGTCGCCACGCTGGAACCGCCGGTGGCGGTGGCCGTCAGCGGCACGACCAGTCCGAGGACCGTGTTCGATGCCGCCCCACCGGTACCCGAGGTGGGGGTTGACGAGCCACCTGCGCCACCGGCGCCGCCGCCGCCCAGCACGATGGTGGTGTTGACGGCGTCGCCCGTGTCGCCCGAGCGGGCGTTGGCGACGCCGTTGGCGCCTGTGTTGGCGATGGAGTTGGAGTCGCCGCCGGCCAGGGCCGGGCCCGAGTCGCCGGATCCGCCCGAACTACCAGACGTCGCTGCGCCGGAGGTGGCCGGGCCGCCGGTGGCGGTAGCGACGCCCAGGATGCCGCTGTTGGTGGCGGTCGGGCTGGAGATGGTGCCGCCCGTACCGCCCGTCGTGCCCGTGCCCCCGCTGCTGGCGACGGGGCTGGAGGCCGAGGTTGACCGGGCCGAGCCCGTGTCGCCCGAGTTGGTGGCGCTGGCCGAGGCGCCGGCGTCACCCGAGTCTCCCGAGATGGCCGTCGGCGTCACGGTCACGGTGTTGGCGCCGCCGTCGCCGCCGCTGGAGTCGCCGGTGGCGATGGAGGAGCCGCCCCGGGCCACGGCCGCCAGCGGGAGGTCGAGCGTGCCGGCGAAGACGGTGTTGTCGACGGTGCCGCCGGCGCCGGAGGTGGCGGCGCTGGTGCCGCCCGACCCGCCGGCCCCGCCCAGGGAGCCGACGATGGTGGTGTTGACCGCGTTGCCGGTGTCGCCCGAGCGGGCGTCGGCGGTGGCGTTGCCGCCGGTGTTGGCGATCGAGGTGGCGTCGCCGTCGGCGATGGCGGCGCCCGAAGCGCCTGAGGGGCCGGAGTTGCCCGACCCGGCCGGGCCGCCGGTGGCCGTCGCCGAGCCCAGGATGGCGGTGTTGGTGGCGGTCGGGTTGGAGGTGGCACTGCCCGTGCCGCCCGAGTTGCCAGACGTGCCCGAGTTGGCGACCGGGTTGGAGCTCGACGACGACACAGCGTCGCCGGTGTCGCCCGAGTTGTCCGCGCTGGATTGGGCCGAGGCCGAGCCGGTGTCGCCGCTGATGGCCGTGGGGGTGACGGTGACCGTGCTGGCCCCGCCGTCGCCGCCGGCGGCCAGGCCCGTGGCCACGCTGTTGCCGGCTGCAGCGTTGCCGACCAGCGGGCTGCCCGGACCGGCGATGACCGTGTTGACAACCGAGCCGCCGCCGGCCGAGACCGTGGTGGCGGTGCCCGCCTGCCCGCCGGCGCCGCCCTGGGAGGTGATGACCGTGACGTTGGTGGCGTTGCCGCTGCCGGCGGTGATGGCGGTGGCGTTGGAGTTGGCGCCGGTGTTGGCGATAGAGCCGGCGTCGCCGTTGGCGAGGGCCTGCCCGGTGGGGCCGGTGGCGCCGGACCCGCCGCTGGCCGCCCCGCCGCCGCCGACTGCGCCGCTGGCGCCGGAGGCGGTGGCCGAGCCAAGGATGCCGTCATTGGTGGCGGTCGGGTTGGACGAGGCCGAGCCGGTGGGGCCGGAATTGCCGGAGCCGCCCGAGCTGGCCACCGGGTCGGAGGTCGAGCCTGACGTCGCCCCGCCCGTGTTCCCCGAGTTGGTGGCGCTCGACTGGGCCGAGGCGTTGGCGGGGTTGCCGCCGCCCCCGCCGTTCGCAGTCGGCGTGACGTTCACGATGGAGGCGCCGCCGTTGCCGCCGCTGGCGTCGGCCGTGGCGATGCTGCTGCCGCCGGTGGCGACCGCATTGACTGCGCCGCCGCCGACGCCGATGACGGTCTGGGTGGCTGAGCCGCCAGGGCCGGCGATGGCCAGAGCGTTGCCGGCGTTCCCGCCGTTGCCACCGGCGGAGTTCACCGTCGTGGCGTTGCCGCCGCCACCGTGGCCGGAGCTCGTCGGGTTGACGGTGACGTTGGACGCCCCGCCGTCGCCGCCGCTGGCGTCGGCCGTAGCGATGCTGGACCCGCCGGTGGTGACGGCCGTGACCGAGCCGCCGCCGATGCCGATGACGGTGTTGGTGGCGTTGCCGCCGGGCCCGGAGACGGCCACGGCGTTCCCGCCGGCGCCGCCGTTGCCGCCGACCGCGGTGATGTTCGTCGTGTTGACCGCCGCCCCGCCGGCGCCCGTCTGTGCGTTGGCGGTGGAGTTGGCGCCCGTGTTGGCGACGCTGTTGGCATTCCCGTTGGCGATCGCGTTCCCCGTGTTCCCGGTCGAACCGGACGGGCCGCTGGTCGCTGCGCCCGAGCCCTGGCTTGCGGTGCCAAGGATCGAGACATTGGAAGCCTGTGAAGTCGAGGAGGTGGTGCCCGTGCCGCCGGTGTTGCCGGAGGGCCCGGAGACCGCCTGAGAACCGGAGCCTGCAACCGAGTCCGCGGACCCGGTGCTGCCGGAGTTGTCGGACGTGGCGCCGGCTGCCGTCGAGCCGCCGGTGCTGCCGCCTGTTGAGCCGGATGTCGCTGAAGGTGCTGCGGTGACGCCGGAGCCTCCACCGCTACCGCCGCCGGCGTTGGCCGTGCTGCGGCTTGTTCCTCCTACGGCAGTGCCACTCACTGACCCGCCGCCGATGGCGATGGTCAGGTTGGTGGCACTGCCTGCAGTGCCACCCTGAGTGTCACCACCCAGGGCTATTCCATTGGCATATCGCTGTTTCCCGATAGCAATGGCCAGTGTCTCGGCATTCCCGCCACCGTATCCACCGATTGCCGTGCAATCGGCATCTCCACGAATGGCGATACAAGAAGACTTCGCATTACGGCCTGGTCCACCGATCGTCGTCGCATTGGCACTGGAACCAATAGTGATGATCATGTGGGAGGCGTCGCCACCGATCGGGCTGCGATGCGTGTTGCCGTTCGACTCACAACCCGGGCCGATAAGGACCTCGAGAAGGTGACCCTGGCCGTTGTCGTCGCGGACGGCCCGGCACTTCTTCCCGTCGGCGTTCCGGGTGAACGTCACGCCGTTCGCCCCGGTGCCGATGCTCCGGCTGTCGTCGTCGCTCCCGACCGCGTCACCGGAGTTGCCGGCGGCGGAAGAGACGTTCGACGAGTTGCCGGCGCGCAGGTCCCGGAAGGCCGAGGAGACGAGCGAGCTCGACGTCGGCGATGCCGGTCCGGCTGACGAACCCGTGCCAGTGGCGACGGTGCCTGTCGCCGGTGCGGCGACAGTGCCGCCGGACGAGCCGGGGGTCAGCGGGGCTGCGGTCTGCGGGGCCGGGTCACCGGTCGTGTTGGACGTCGGGGCCACCGGGGTGGTCCCTGCCGTCGCCGGCGACGTGGTGGCCTTGGGGGCCGCGGGCGTCACGACCGTCGTGCTCGGCGCGGCCGGCACGGTGGTGGTCACGACCGACTGCATCATCGACAGCGACACCTTCGAGCTACCGGACCCGACATCGGGGACGGTGGTCGGCGGTGCCGGTGCAACCGTGGTGGCGGGCGCAGCAGTGGGCGGCGGGGTGGCTTGCGCCACCGTCGACGGCGTGCTGGCCGATGTCCCCTGAGTACCCGTCTGGGCACCCGCCGGCGGTGAGGCCGGGGCAGTCTGGGCCGAGGCGGATCCGGTGTGCAGCACCAGGAAGAGACCGGCCAGGAGCGCGAAGGATGCGACCCACCTCAGGGGCCTCACCACCTCGTTCCTCGGGCTGGTGCTCATCGGGCTGGCCGAACCACCTTGGTTGCACTGCGGGCGCGGAGGGTGTGAAACCGGCCGCAGGGACTCGTGCAGTTAACCATGGGGTCGATCAGGGCGGCAAGCACTGTTTGGGCCTCTGACCTGCACTTTTACCGCTGTTGGAGCCTGTTGGACGGACCAACGGATCCCGTTGGAACCACCGGCCCTACCTGGGGCTGGCGGCATCACCGGTTCTCCACAGGACCTCAGGGCCAGAGAATTTCTGCGGTCACCGGGGACCCCGCATCGGGTCCCTGTTGGTGATGGAGCAGGCTGGCCTCGGTTCCGGCCTCCAAAGTGCCCCTGATGGAGAGGATTCCGCCTCCTTCCACGGTCGCCACCATTCTGTTGGAACGGGCCGACCCAGCGACCGGTACTGCAGTCAGCACCAGCCGGGGCCGTCCTCCGGACCCCCGGCCGTCGAGGGTGAAGTCCCCCGGCCGCCCCGGGGTCAGCGAGTAGGTGGCCTCGCACGGTCGCGCCACGCAGGCGCGGACGCCAGCTCCACCCTTCCGCCCGCACCCAGATCCATGCACGCCCCGCCGTCGGTGGGGCAGGCCGACACCGCCCCTCCCCCGCCCTGCCGGCGGACGGTCAGCCGGGGCGTCGCCGCCCGCACCACCAGCCGCAGGTTGGTGCCCCCCGACCGTAGATCCGGCAGGGTCAGCCCGGTCACCCGGAGGGTCACCGTGCCCGCCGGCTCGGAGACCACGACGGTCGTCGACGTGGTGGTCGAGGTGGTGGTCGACACAACACCGTCGACGCCGGCGCCCCCGGTGCACGCTCCCAGCATCACGAGGCCGGCGGCGACGGGAGAGAGTCGGGCTCGCAGCGGCATCGGGTGGGCCCGGCTGGGATCGAACCAGCGACCGACGGATTATGAGTCCGCTGCTCTGACCGACTGAGCTACGGGCCCCTGGGTGGGACGCTACCGGCGAACCTAGCGGCCCTGCGCTCCGGGGGTGGGACTCGAACCCACAACAAACGGCTTAACAGGCCGGTGCTCTGCCGATTGAGCTACCCCGGAATCGTCGACGAGCGTAGCAGTGCCTGCACCACACCCAGCACTGCCCGGTGGGTCCGGGAGCACGAATAGCGAACTGTAAGGCACCCGTGCACGTGCTTCGACTGTCGAAGCGAAGGATTGGGTTCTGCCCGATAGGGCGAATGGAATTGCTCGACCGGAATGGCGGTGACCGACGACCAGAACTGCGTGGCCTTCTCCAGGTCGAGCCCTCTGTGGAGATAAAGGCGAGCTCGCAACCGGCTCTCGTCGATGTCGAAGAACCGCCGGAGCCATGCGCAGTACATGCCGATCATCGCCGGATTGGTATTAGCGAAGCTCGCCTCATTGCCCGTCTTGCTCCCCTCCCCCGCATACAAAGCCGCCCCGGCGATAAGCAGGTCGCGCTCCGACAATGCGCCGATGCGCGTTCGACCTTCCTCCAACAGGTCGGCGATTTCGGCCGCCTTGCGGCGTTCCAACGCGTTGGGCGACCGGGGGCCGAGGCGGCGGGGGCCGAGCGCCACCGGCACGTCGCGCGTCCACAGGGAGACCGAGCTGCGGGCCACCCTGAGCCCGGCCGCGATGTCGGGCATGGTCCACCCGAGGCCCCGCAGCCGGCGCGCCTCCGCCCGTTCGTCGACCTTCCCACGGTATCCCACCGCACGAGAATACACGAACATGTGTTCGATGGTCAACCATCCGCCGGCGGGGTAGGGACGCCCCATGAGATTCCGACTTGGATTGGTAACAGGCATGGCCACGGGCTACTACCTCGGCGCCCGCGCCGGCCGTCAGCGGTACGACCAGATCAACCGGTCGCTCGACAAGCTGCGCCGGTCCGAGGCCTTCGAGCAGGCCAAAACCGTGGTCGAGGAGGGCCTGGAAACGGTCACGGAGAAGGCCAGGGAGACCGTCGACCAGCTCACCGGCGACAAGGCGCCCGACCTGCCCCAGGCCGACCTGGTGATCCCGGGCTCGAACGGCCAATCCGAGCCGATCTCCCCCGCCGGCATCATCCTGCCCACCGATCCCACCAGCGGCGGCGGCTACTCCTCGTCGAGGTAGTCCCGCAGCTTCTGGCTGCGGATGGGGTGGCGGAGCTTGGCGAGGGTCTTGGCCTCGATCTGGCGGATCCGCTCCCGGGTCACGCCGAACTCCTTGCCGACCTCTTCCAGCGTCCGGATCTGGCCGTCGTCCAACCCGAAACGGAGCCGGACGACGGCCCGCTCGCGGTCGGTGAGCTCCTCGAGGGCCTCCCCCACCGCCTCGGACAGCAGGGCGCGGGTGGCGGCGTCGGCCGGGGCGATGGCCTGCTGGTCCTCGATGAAGTCGCCCAGATGGCTGTCGTCCTCGGACCCCACGGGCGTCTCCAGCGACACCGGCTCCTGGGCGATGCGCTGGATCTCCCGCACCCGGGCGGGGGCCATGTCGACCTTGGCCGCCACCTCCTCGACGGTGGGCTCCCGCCCGATCTCCTGGAGCAGCAGGCGCTGCATCCGCAACACCGTGTTGATCGTCTCGACCATGTGGACGGGGATCCTGATGGTGCGGGCCTGATCGGCGATGGCCCGGGTGATGGCCTGGCGGATCCACCACGTGGCGTAGGTCGAGAACTTGAAGCCCTTGGTGTAGTCGAACTTCTCGACGGCCCGGATGAGGCCGAGGTTGCCCTCCTGGATGAGGTCGAGGAACAGCAGCCCCCGGCCCATGTAGCGCTTGGCGATGGACACCACCAGCCGCAGATTGGCCTCGATCAGCTGCTTCTTGGCCTGGAAGCCGTCGGCCACCAGGCGCTCGAGAGGCTGGCACTCGTGCTCGGGGATGACGACCCCCGGGCCGTAGCGGTCCTCGAGCTCGGCGATCTGGTTGACCGCCTTCAGCCCCGCCTCGATGCGCTTGGCCAGCGCGACCTCCTGGGCGCCGCTCAGCAGGCTGACCTTGCCGATCTCCTTCAGGTACGTCCGGACGGGGTCCGACGAACCGCCCCGCCCGCTGTCGGCCCGCGCCCCTCCGTCGTCGACCTCCGGCGCCCGGCGGGGGGCCCGCTTGGCCGGAGCCGGCGGGGCAGGGGCGGCGCTGGGCGCCGGCGCCGGGTCGGGCAGGGTGAAGTTCGGCGTGGCCGGGGGCGGCGCCGGGGGCTCGTCGGGCACGACCAGGACGTCGCCGTTGAGCTCCACCTCGCCCTCGTCGAGGTGGATGCCCTCGTCGGAGAGACGCTGGCGCACCCCGTCGATCAGGTCCTCGCTCAACTCGACGTTCTTGAGCACGGCCATGACGTCGTCAACGCTGAGCGCCCGCCGCGCCCGGCCCTGGGCCAGCAGTCGGGTGAACTCTTCCGCTGACACTCCCGCCGGTGGCGTGAGCGCATGACTGCTTTGGCTCATGCTTCCACCTCGAAACGGTCGACGAGCCAGCGTACCAACCTGCCCGTCGCCTCGACGCTCGTTGTGGGTTCCTGCAGTTCCTCGAGCGCCAACTTCAACCAGGCGACGTCCTCGTTGAAGCCGCCCGACCGCCGGTTTTCGGCGTCTAGCTCGGCGATCGTGCGCCGGGCGGCCTCCCGGGCCAGGCGCCCGAGCACGTCGTCCGCCGACACATCGGGGTCCTCCACGGCCAGCCGCTGCAGCAGCGAGGCGGCCTCCGGCTCCCCGTCTTCCTGAGAGGCAGTGTCCATGGCCTGGGCCAGGGTGGTCGATGCGCACAGCGCCCGGTATCCGGCCAGCACGACCGGGTCGACGAACAGCACCTCGTGCAGGAGCGCCGCCACCTCCTCGGGACGGTGCACGGCGAGGCGCAGAGCCTCCACCTCGGGCCCTCTGGGACCGCCGGGCGCCGCCACCCGGGCCACCGGCGCCGGCCGACCCTCGAGCAGGCCCCGCAGCCGGGCGGGCTCGATGCCGGTCCGGTCGGACACGGTCATCACGTACTGGTCCCGCACCAGGTCGCTCGGATGCTCCCGCACGGCGGTCATGGCCGCCTCCGCGGCCCGGGCCTTGCCCCCCGGCGTCCGCAGGTCGGAGCGCAGGAACAACCGGTCCAACCGGAAGGTGAGGAACGGCTTGGCCCCTTTGATGGCCGCCTCCAGTGCCCCGGGATCAGCCGACGCCAGCTCTCCCGGATCGGTCCCCGGCGGGAGGTCGGCCACGGCGAGGTCCAGCTCGTACCGGCTCTCCCACTCGTAGAACCGCTCGGCTGCGGCCTGTCCGGCGGCGTCGGCGTCGTAGGCGAGGACCACCCGACGGGCGAAGTTCTTCAGTACCCGCACGTGGTCGTCCGACAGCGCCGTGCCGCACGTGGCCACGCCCGACCTGATGCCCGCCCGGGCCAGTCCGATCACATCGGTGTAGCCCTCGCAGACCACCACCTCGTTGCCGTCGACCACGGCCGCCTTGGCCCAGTTCAGCCCGTAGAGCACCCGGTTCTTGGAGTACAGGGGGGTCTCGGGCGAATTCTTGTACTTCGGCCCTTCTCCCTCGGCCAACCGTCGCCCGCCGAACGCCACCGGGTCGCCCCGCACGTCGAAGATAGGGAACAGCACCCGCGCCCGGAAGAAGTCCTGCAACCGGTCCCGCTTGTTGACGAACCCCAGCCCGGTGTCCTTGGCCAGGTCCACGGGCAGCTTCAACGCCCGGCACAGGTCGTCCCAGCCCTCGGGCGCCCAGCCGATCCGGTAGGCCCGCACCACGTCCCCGTCGTAGCCCCGGGACCGCAGGTAGTTCCTGGCCCCCTTGGCGTCGGGTCCCGACAGCAGGCGCTCGTGGTACCAGTCGACCGCCTTGGACATGGCCTCCACCAGCCGGGCCCGCCGCTGGCGATCCTCGGAGACCGCGGCGGTGTCGTACCGGATCTGCAGGCCGGCCCGGGCGGCCAGGCGCTCCACCGCCTCGGCGAACTCGAGGTGCTCGATCTCCCGCACGAAGGTGATGACGTCGCCCCCCTTCCCGCAGCCGAAGCAGTAGAAGAGGCCTTCGTCGTTGTTGATCGAGAACGACGGCGACTTCTCGGCGTGGAACGGGCACAGCCCCTGGTATCGCAGCCCCACCCGTCTGAGGGCGATGTGCTCCCCGGCTACGGCCGAGAAGTCGGTCGCCGCCCGGACCCGCTCGATGTCCTCGGCCAGGATGCCCACTAGACCGGGACGGTAGTGGGAAGGGAGGGGCCATGACGGACGCTGTGGTGATCGGAGCCGGGCACAACGGGCTGGTGGCGGCCAATTTGCTGGCCGACGCCGGCTGGGACGTCGTCGTCCTCGAGTCCCAGCCCGAGCCGGGAGGGGCGATCCGCAGCGGCGAGCTGACTCTCCCCGGCTTCACCCACGACCTGTTCAGCGCCTTCTACCCCCTCGCCGCCGCCTCCTCCATCCTGGCCGCCCTCGACCTGGGCGCCCACGGCCTGGTGTGGCGCCGGGCGCCCCACGTGCTGGCCAACCCCACACCCGACGGCCGCTGCGCCCTCCTCTCCACCGACCTCGACGAGACTGCCCGCTCCCTCGACACCTACGCACCGGGCGACGGCGACGCCTGGCGGCGCCTCTACGGTCTCTGGACTCAGGTCGGCGACCGCTTCATCCAGTCTCTCCTCTCCCCCTTCCCGCCGGTCGGGCCCGGCATTGCGCTGGCCGCACGCCTGGGCGGGCCCGCCGCCGTCCTCCGCTTCGCCCGCCACTGCGTCCTGCCCGTGCGCCGACTCGCGGAGGAGACGTTCACCGGTGAAGGGGGAGGGCTCCTGCTGGCTGCCAACGCGCTGCACACCGACCTGCACCCGGAGTCGGCGGCCAGCGGGCTGGTCGGCTGGCTGCTCGCCTGCCTCGGTCAGCAGCACGGGTTCCCGGCCCCCGAGGGGGGCGCCGGCCAGCTCACCGCCGCCCTGGTCCGCCGCCTGGAGGCGCGGAGCGGCCGGCTCCAGTGCAACGCCCGCGTCGCCCGCATCGAGGTGCGCAACGGGCGCGCCGTCGGCGTCGTCACCGAGGACGGCACGCCAGTCGCGGCCGGCCGGGCGGTGCTGGCCGACGTCGTCGCCCCCGTCCTCTTCTGCGACCTCGTCGGTGCCGCCCACCTGCCGCCCGGCTTCGTCGCCGACATAGGCCGGTTCCAGCTCGACCACGGCACCGTCAAGGTCGACTGGGCGCTGCAGCGCCCCATCCCGTGGTCGGCGGCGCAGGCCGCGGGGGCGGGCACCGTGCACCTCGCCGACAGCATGGACCACCTGACGATGTACGCCGCCGAGCTGGCCACCGGTCAGCTGCCCCGGGAGCCCTTCCTCCTGATCGGCCAGATGACCACCACCGACCCGACCCGGTCGCCCGCCGGCACGGAGACGGCCTGGGCCTACACCCACGTCCCCCAGCGCAGCGGCACCTGGGACCACGACCAGACCGAGCGGTTCGCCGACCGGATGCAGGCCCGCATCGAGCGGTACGCCCCCGGGTTCGGCGACCTCGTCCTCGGCCGCCACGTGTTCACCCCCCGCACGCTGGAGGAGGCCGACGAGAACCTGGTCGGCGGCGCGACGAACGCCGGCACCGCCCAGCTCCACCAGCAACTCGTGTTCCGCCCCGCCCCCGGCATGGGCGGGCCCCGCACGCCGATCCGGGGTCTCTACCTGGCCGGCGCCTCGGCCCACCCCGGCGGCGGCGTGCACGGGGCGCCGGGCGCGAATGCGGCGAGGGCCGCCCTCAGCCCTTGGCGCCGCCGGTGAAGTTCCACGCCGCCAGGCGCAGGGTCGGCACGTGGTACGTGCCGTCAAACAGGCGGGCGTCGTCGCCCACGCCCAGCACGTTGCCCGGCCGGAGGGCATCCACGTAGGACTGGGTGAACCGCAGGTTGGGCACGCCGCCCACCACCCGGCCGCCCTCGATGAGGAACGTGCCGTTGCGGGTCAGGCCGGTGACCACTTGGGTCTTGGGGTCGAGGATGCGGACGTACCAGAACTCCGTCACGAGCAGCCCCCGCTCGACCGAGGCGATCAGCTCCTCCGGCGACTGGGCCCCCGGCGCCATGAACAGGTTGGTGGCGATGCCGCCGCCGTCGCCCCCGAAGCCGTGGCCGGTGCTCTCGGTGCCCGCCTTCCTCGCCGTTTTGCGGTCATGCGTCAGGGCCACCGGCACCCCGTCACGCACCAGGTCGAGCCGGCGCTTGGGCGTGCCCTCGGCGTCGAAGCCCCGGCTGATGGCCCGGGGGTCGGTGGCGTCGTCCCACAGGGTGACGGCGGGGTCGAGCTGCGCCTCGCCCAACTCGACGAACGACCGGCCCTCCTCGTGGCTCCGGGCGTTGAACCCGTCGCGCAGGAACTCCAGCATGTTGGCCAGGCACGACGGCTCCAGCACCACCTCGTACCGGCCCGGCTCGATGTCGACGAGGTCATCGCCCCGCCGGGCCTTCTCCGCCGCCGTGCGCCCCGCCGCAGCCCCGTCGAGGTCCGACAGCCGGCTCGAGCTCTGCCAGCCCCGCCCGTCGGACGTCGCGGTGCGGTGGATGGCCTCGACGGTGGCCGAGCTCGACCGGCCCCGCAGCCGCTGGCCGGCGGAGTTGGCGAAGGCGGAGTCCGAGCCGTTCGAGTCGCAGAAGCCGGCGCCCCGCAGGCCGGGCCCCTCGTCGACGAAATCGCGCACCACCTGCGCCCGCAGGGAGGGGTCGGCCAGGTGGGTGGCCTGGTCGTACGACGTCACCGCCGGCGCCGGCGCCGGCGGGGCCAGGCCCGGCCACTCCGGGTCGACGGCCCGCATGGCCGCCGCCGCCAGCGTCCGCTCCACCAGCCGCTCCAGTCCGCCGGCGTCCGGACGGTCGGTGCCCGCGGAGGCTTGCCGCCCGTCGACCGACACCCGCACCCGGGCCCACACGAAGTCCTCGGCCACGTTCTGGTGGATGGACGAGTTGGCGAACCGGGTCAACGCCCTGCGCCCGGTGGCGCAGGCGGCCTCCGCCTCGCCCCGGTCCCCCACCAGCTCGACCAGCCGGTCGCACGCCTCCAGCGGGTCCATCACTTGGACCGGACCCCCACCCGGACGCCCCGGAACCGGCCCGGCACCGACGGGTGGCCGGTGTGGCCGTACTGCTGGGGCTGGCCCTTCCCGCAGTTCGGCGTGCCCCAGAACATCCACTCGGCCGGCCCACCCAGCATGTCGAGCGACGCCCAGAACTGCGGCGTGATCCCGGTGTAGGTGGGGTTGCGCAGGAGCCGGCCGAGCTTGCCGTTTTTCACCTCGTGGCCCCGCTCGCACCCGAACTGGAAGTTGAGGCGCTTGTCGTCGATGGACCACGACCGGTTGGTCTCCATGTAGACGCCGTCGTCGGTGGCGGCGATCATCTCCTCGAGCGACGACTCGCCCGGCACCAGCCCCACGTTGGTCATGCGCACCATGGGCAGGCGGTTCCACCCGTCGCCCCGCACCATGCCGCCCGGGGGCAGGCCGGCCACGTGGGCCGAGTCCCGCCCCGACAGCACGCCCACCCAGATGCCGTCCTTCACGATGTCGACCCGCTGCGCCGGCGTGCCCTCGTCGTCGTAGCCGAAGCTGCCGAGAGCCCCCGGCAGGGTGGCGTCGGCGGTGATGTTCATCAGCTCCGAGCCGTACCTGAACCGGCCCAACTGGCCCAGGTCGAGGAACGACGTGCCCGCGAACGCAGCCTCCCACCCCAGGATGCGGTCGAGCTCGATGGCGTGGCCCACCGACTCGTGGATCTGCAGCGCCAGCTGTTCCCGCCCCAGGATGAGGTCGGTCACCCCCGACGGGCACTCGTCGGCCGACAGCAGCTCCACGGCCTCCTCCCCCACCCGCTGGGCGTTGCCCAGGAGGTCGGCGTCCCGCACCATCTCGTAGCCGCGGGTGCCCCAGATGCCGCCGATGCCGCCGTAACTCCGGCGCTGGGTCTCGCTCTCCCCGATCGCAGTGGCCTCTATGGACGTCCCACACTCAACGAGATGCTGTGAGATGCGGTGTCCCTGGGAGGACACGAACCACTTCTGGGTGTCCCACGCGTGCATGTGACCCGAGGCCACGCCCACGCCAGCCACCGCCTTCATCGCCGCCGTCACCTCCACCATGAGGTCGCCGCGCTCCGACAGGGACACCTCGAAGGGATGCTCCTCCCACCCGCTGTCCCAGTGGGCCTGGGCCGCACCGACGTCGGCCAGCTCCACCGGCGGCCCTGCCACCACCGCCGAAGCCTTGGCGATGGCCGCCGCCTCCCGCCCCGCGGCGGTCGCCGCCGCCACCGACGGGTCGGGCGTGGCGAAGAACCCCCACGACGACCCGATCAGCGCCCGCACCCCCACCCCGGCCGACTCGTTCTGCGACAGCCGCTCGAGCACCCCGTTCCGCGCCGCCAGCCCCTCGCTGCCCGTCACCATGGCCCGCGCATCCGCGTAGGTGGCGCCGGCGTCCAGCGCGCCCTGCACCGCAGCCTCGGCGAAGTCGAACATCGGCTCGGGACGCTACCCCGAGTGCCCTACCCGGCGTTCAGGATGGCGTGCGCCGCCGACAGCCGGGCGATCGGCACCCGGAACGGCGAGCACGACACGTAGTCGAGCCCGGCCTCAGTGAACAGGGTGATCGACTCGGGGTCGCCTCCGTGCTCCCCGCACACGCCCAGCTTCAGTCCGGGCTTTGCGGCCCGCCCCCGCTGGGCGGCCAGCTTGACCAGCTCGCCCACGCCGGCGACGTCGATCGTCTCGAACGGGTTGCGCTTCAGGAGGTTCTGCCCGAGATAGGCCGGCATGAGCCGGCTCTCGATGTCGTCCCGGCTGAAGCCGAATGTCATCTGGGTCAGGTCGTTGGTGCCGAAGGAGAAGAAGTCGGCCACCTCGGCGATCTCGCCGGCCCGCAGGGCGGCACGGGGCGTCTCGATCATGGTGCCGATGGTGACGTCGACGCCGCTGGAGACGCCCTCAACCGCCGCCTCGACCCACCCACGGGCCAGGGCCATCTCCTCCCGGCCCACGGTCAGCGGGATCATGATCTCCACGATCGGCTTCCCGCCGGCCGCCACCCGGTCGGCGGCCGCCTCCATCAACGCCCGCACCTGCATGGCGTAGAGACCGGGCTTGATGACGCCCAGGCGCACGCCCCGCACGCCGAGCATGGGGTTGAACTCGTGCCACGACTCGGCCGCCTTGAGCAGCTTGCGCTCCTCGCTGGTGAGCCCCGCCGGCTTCGACGCCTTGATCAGCAGCTCCTCGGTGCGGGGCAGGAACTCGTGCAGCGGCGGGTCGAGCAGCCGGATGGTGACGGGCAGGCCGTCCATGGCCTCCAGCACCTCGTAGAAGTCCGCCTTCTGGGCCACCCGCAGCTCCTCGAGGGCGGCGGTCTCCTCCTCCTCGGTCTCGGCCATGATCATCCGGCGGACGATCGGCAGCCGGTCCTCGGCCAGGAACATGTGCTCGGTGCGGCACAGGCCGATGCCCTCGGCCCCGAACCGGCGGGCGTTGGCCGCATCGGCCCCGGTGTCGGCGTTGGCTCGCACCTCCATCTTCCCGGCCCGGACCTCGTCGGCCCAGCCCAGGATGGTCTCGAACTCCGGCGGCGGCTCCGACACCGTCACCTCGACCGCGCCAAGCATCACCCGGCCGGTGGATCCGTCGACGGAGATGACGTCGCCCTCGGTCACCGTGACCCCGCCGGCCTCGAAGCTGTTCCCGTGGATGTGCACGGCGTCGGCGCCGACCACCGCCGGCGTGCCCCACCCCCGGGCGACGACCGCAGCGTGGCTCACCAGCCCGCCCCGCGACGTCAGGATCCCCTTGGCCACGATCATGCCGTGGACGTCTTCCGGCGACGTCTCGGTGCGGACCAGGATCACGGCCTCGCCCCGTCCCCCGGCCTCGGCCGCCCCGTCGGCGGTGAAGTAGGCCTTGCCCACGCCGGCGCCGGGCGACGCCGCCAACCCGGTGGCGATCACCTGCACGTCGCCCCCGCCCACCTGGGGGTGCAGGACCTGCTCGAGGTGCTCGGCGGTGACCCGCTGGACCGCCTCCTCATGCGTCAGCGTCATGCGCTCGTCGGTGGTCATGTCGACGGCCATGCGCAGCGCGGCGACGCCGCCCCGCTTGCCCACCCGGGTCTGCAGCATCCAGAGCTTGCCCTGGTCGATGGTGAACTCGGTGTCGCACATGTCGCGGTAGTGGCGCTCAAGGCGGTCGAAGATGGCCAGCAGCTCGTCGTAGATCGGCGGGAACAGCCGCTGCATCTCGGCCAGCTTGAGGGTGTTGCGGATGCCGGCCACCACGTCCTCGCCCTGGGCGTTGACCAGGAAGTCGCCGTAGGCGCCGGCCTCGCCGGTGGCGGGATCACGGGTGAAGCCCACGCCGGTGCCCGAGTTGTCGTCCCGGTTGCCGAACACCATGGCCTGGACGTTGACCGCGGTGCCGAGGTCGTGGGGGATGCGCTCGTGCACGCGGTAGGCGACGGCGCGGGCCCCCGTCCACGACTGGAACACGGCCTCGATGGCGCCCCGCAGCTGGTCGACCGGGTGTTGAGGAAAGGGCTGGCCGGTGTGCTTGGCCACCACGCCCTTGAACTCCTCGACCAGCTCGGCCAGGGCCGAGGCCGGGATCTCGGCGTCGGACGCAGCGCCCGAGCCGGCCCGGGCCGCGTCGAACCGCTGGTCGAACTCCTCCCCGGGCACGTCGAGCACGATGCGGCCGTACATGGCCACGAACCGGCGGTAGCTGTCGTACGCGAAGCGCTCGTCGCCCGTCTGGTCGGCCAGGCCCTGCACCGAGGCGTCGTTCAGGCCCAGGTTGAGGACGGTGTCCATCATCCCGGGCATGGAGAACTTGGCCCCCGACCGCACGCTCACCAGGAGCGGGTCGGCGGCGTCGCCCAGGCGCTTGCCCATCGACGTCTCCAGCGCGACCAGCTGGGCCGCCACCTCCTCGTCGAGCCCCGCCGGCCACCCGCCCTCCATGTACGCCCGGCAGGCATCGGTGGTGATGGTGAACCCGTGCGGCACGGGCAGCTCGAGCACCGACGTCATCTCCGCCAGGTTGGCCCCCTTGCCGCCGAGCAGGTCCTTCAGGCTCATCGGCGGCTGCGTGTGCGGGTGGTCAAAGGCGTAAACGTAGGTCACAAGCTCTCCTGGACGCGGGACAAACAGGCCCTGAGCCTACCTGGACCTTTTCAGCCCCCGATGCCGAGGAAGTACCCCTGCACGTCGGCGGCCACGTGGACGGCGCCGGCGTTGTTGTAGATCGACACGCGACCGTTGGAGCCCATCCGGACGACCACCAGGTTCGGGACGGTCTCACCGCTGACGAAGTTGAGGTTCGACGCCAGCGGGCGGGGATAGCCCGTCGGGTACACGGTCAGGAAGCTGTCAGCGCCGGTGTGGTCGATGGCGGTGACGTTGAAGACGAGGGCGTCTGCGCCGCCGAACGGCACTCCATTGGCGTTGCTGGCGACGAACTCCAGCGTCTGCCCCGGACCCAGCCTCGCAGTCGCGCCGCCGGTGCCGTCCCCGGTGCGGGTATCGAGATGACGGGCGGGCGACAACGGGAAGTAGAACGCGCGCGGGCTGACGTCGGCCGGCTTTGTGTACCAGCCCTGGACGTCGGCCACGATGTGGGCCTCACCGAGGTTGTTGTAGATCGACACCTTGCCGTCGGCGCCGACGGGCGCCACGACGAGATTCGGGACGACCTGCCCGGCCTGGAAGTTCAGGTTGGAGGCCAATGGCCGGTTGGTACCCGATGGGAAGACCGTCAGATAGCTCTCCGGGCCGCCGGCGTGGATGGCGGTGACGTTCAGGACGACCGCACTGACCAGGGCCACCGGCGGCACGTCGGCGACGTCAATCGTGACGGGCACGTTGATCGTCTCACCGGCGGCCACGGTGCCCGCCAACCGGCCGGCCCCGCCCCCCGGGTGTCGAGCACGCGGGGGAGCGTACCTGCCGACGTCGAGAACGTGCCCCCCACGCTCCCGCCGGGCGCCGCATACCAGCCGCTGACGTCAGCAACCACGCTGACCGAGCCGAGGTTGTTGTAGATGGTCACCTTGCCGGCCTTGTCGCCGGTGGTCGGCACCGCCACCTTCACCAGGTTGGCGCTGGTCTTGCCGGACTTCACGTTGAGGTTCGACGCCAGCGGGCGGGCCTTGTCCGCAGGGAAGACGGTGAGGAAAGCTGTCCGGACCGCTGACGTCGGTGGCGGTGACGTTCAGCACCACTGCGGCCACGCCGGAGGCGGGAACGCCGCCGGCCCCCACGACGGTGAGGTCGATGCTGGCTCCGGCGCCGAGCTTCGTGGCCGGGGCACCCGTGCCGGTGCGGGTGTCGAGCAGCCGGCTCGGAGTAAGGGGAAAGTACGACGCACCAGGCGCAGTCGCAGCGTGGGCGGGGGCGATCCCGGCCAGGAGCGACACGAGCAGCGCCACTGCGGCCATCAAGCGTGTGGTTCTCATCAGTGACTAGACGTCCGAGCGGGGCGTTCGGTTGACAGGCACCTCTACGCCAGCCGGCCCCGCAGCTCCTCCACCAGGCCCTCGATCGGCACCCGCTGCTGCTCCAGGGTGTCGCGGTCGCGGATGGTGACGGCCCGGTCTTCGAGGCTCTCGAAGTCGACGGTGACGCAGAACGGCGTGCCCGCCTCGTCCTGGCGCCGATAGCGCCGGCCGATGGACTGCGTCTCGTCGTAGTCGCACATGAAATGCGGCTGCAGCAGCGTGAGCACCTCGCGGGCGGTGGGCGTGAGCGTGTCCTTCTTGGACAACGGCAGCACGGCCACCTTGTACGGCGCCAGCTTCCTGTGCAGGCGCAGCACGGTGCGCTTCTCGCCCCCCACCTCGTCCTCGTCGTAGGCGGCGAGGAGGAAGGCCATCATGCTGCGGCCCACGCCGGCGGCGGGCTCGATCACATGCGGGACGTACCGCTCGTTCGTCGACTGGTCGAAGTACTCCAGCCGCTCGCCCGAGTGCTTGGCGTGCTGGGTGAGGTCGTAGTCGGTGCGGTTGGCCACGCCCTCCAGCTCGCCCCAGCCCCAGGGGTAGGCGAACTCCACGTCGGCCGTGCCCGTGGAGTAGTGCGACAGCTCCTCGGGGTCGTGGTGGCGCAGGCGCAGCTTGTCGGCCGGGATGCCCAGGTCCACGTACCAGCGCAGCCGCTCCTCGCACCAGTACTCGAACCATTTCTGGCCCTCCGCCGGCGGCACGAAGAACTCCATCTCCATCTGCTCGAACTCACGGGTGCGGAAGATGAAGTTGCCCGGGGTGATCTCGTTGCGGAAAGACTTGCCCTGCTGGGCGATGCCGAACGGCGGCTTCTTCCGGCTGGTCTGGAGCACGTTGGCAAAGTTGACGAAGATGCCCTGGGCCGTCTCGGGGCGCAGGTAGGCGGTGGCGCCCTCGTCCTCCACCGGGCCGACGTGGGTCTTGAACATCAGGTGGAACGGCCGCGCCTCGGTGAGGTCCTTGCTGCCGCAGTTCGGGCAGGTGTCCTCTATCTGGTCCTCCCGCCACCGCTCCTTGCACTTCCGGCAGTCGACCAGCGGGTCGGTGAACGTGGCCAGGTGGCCCGACGCCTCCCACACCTTCGGCGCCATGAGGATGGCGGCGTCGAGGCCCACGATGTCGTCGCGCTCCTGCACCATGGCCCGCCACCACGCCTCCATGACGTTGCGCTTGAGCAGGACACCGAGGGGCCCGTAGTCCCACGTCGACCGGAAACCGCCGTAGATCTCACTCGACGGGAACACGAACCCCCGGCGCTTGGCCAGGTTGACGACGGCTTCGGTGAGGTCGGACACGGCGTCGAGCGTAGTGGCCGGGCTCACGCCGCCCTCGGGACTATCGCTGCGGCGCCGGCCACCAGGTCGTCGATGTCCTCGGGGGCGGCCTCCAACAGCCGCCAACCGCATGCCTCGATCCGGTTCCGCCGCAACCGGTCGCTGCGGAACCGGCGCCGGCCGGCGTGCCACCGGAACCCGTCGAGCTCCATCGCCAGCCGGAACGGCGGGTATGCCAGGTCGACCCGAGCGATGAACACGCCGCCGACCCAGATCTCGTACTGCTGCGCCGGCTGGGGCAGCCCCGCCTTGACCAGCCGTCGCACAACCCGCATCTCCGCAACTCCCTCCGGCAACCGATCGCCGTTCCACGCCGCCAGCACCTCCCGCAGCGCCCGACTTCCTCCATGCAGGTCGTCGAGCCGGCAGAGGCGCCGGCACAACACGTCATCCACTGCCTCCTCCAAAAGGTCGCCCGTGACCACGCCGGCGAGATCCGTCAACATCCGCGCCGGACGGGTCACCGGCACCCGGTCGCGCCGTACGCCCTCCACCTCGGACCGGTGCACCCGGGCCAGCGCGTTCCTCCCGCTCCTCCCCGCCGGCACCGTGATCTCCAGCGGCCCGGGCCGGAACCCCGACACCCCCCAGAGCACCGCCGCCGAACGGTGCGACACCACTGCGCCAGGCCCGCTCACCAGACATGCGGCCAGCGCCCGCTGCTCCCACGTCACTGGCACCCCCGCCAGCCGGTACACGCCAGCGGCAACCCGCACCCAGCGGCCGCTGTTGATCCGGTGGCGGATCATCTCGTCGGTCATACCCACGCCGATCGCCTGCGCTCGAAGGATCAACGAATGCTGGCGGCATGCGATGCTGGCGATGGCTGCGTCCATGTGTCAAGTATGCCGAGAGGGTGTGACACTCACCGCAGTGTGCAAAATTCGTTGCCAGAGACGGAAAAATGCACAACAGCCGCCGGCGTCGGCTGTCACTCAGTCGCCAGCGCCCCCGCCACCGGCAACGATCGCAGCCGGCGCTCGAGGTGGTGCTCCATGGCCCGGGTGGCCAACCGCTCGACCTCGAGCACGCACGGGCCCGCCGGCACCCCCAATGCCCCCGCCAGATCCCCGCCCAGCACCCGCCGGATCAGGTCCAGCGCCGCCGGCGACAAGGCCACAGCGTCGCTCCGACCGGCGCAGGGCACGCACAGGACACCGCCCTGGCCGAGGTCGAAGGCCTCCAGCCCGTACAGGGCGCCACAGGAGGCGCACTCGTCGAGCAACGGGTGGAAGCCCTCGTTCGACAGGAGCTTCAGGAAAAACGCCGGCACCAGCATCGGGGCGTCGTGGGCGGCCAGGGCACGTAAGCCGCCCAACAACATGAAGAACAGCCGGGGATTGGCATGACGCTCCTGGGCCAGCTGGTCCGTCGCCTCCAGCAGGGACGAGGCCTTGGCCAGCCGGCCGAGATCCTCCCGCACCGGCCGGAAGTGGTCGATGGCCTCGGCCTGGGTGACGATGTCGAGCTCACGCCCCTCGTAGAACAGCAGGGACACGTGCACCAACGGCTCCAGACGGGCCCCGAAGCGGCTCTTGGTCTTGCGCACACCCTTGACGACGGCCCGCACCTTGCCGTGCCGCTCGGTCAGCAGGTTGACGATGCGGTCGGACTCGCCGAGACGCCACGTGCGCAGCACGATCCCCTGGTCTCGGTACAGGCCCATATGTGAATTACAAGCTTATGCTTCCAGCCCCCCGAAGCGGCGTTCTCGACGCTGGAACTCCCGCACCGCCTCGAACAAGTGCTCGCGCCGGAAGTCCGGCCACAGCACGTCGGTGAAGACCAGCTCGCTGTACGCCAGCTCCCACAGCAGGAAGTTCGAGATCCGGTACTCCCCCGAGGTCCGCACGACCAGGTCGGGGTCGGGCATGTCGGCGTGGTACATGTGGGCCCGGATCGCCTTCTCGTCGATCTGGCGCGCCGACGCTCCCGACTCAACCAGCGACCGCACCGCGTCCACGATCTCTGCCCGCCCCCCGTAGTTGAAGGCGATCGTCAACGTCATCGTGCGATTCGACGAAGTCAGCTCCAGCGCCTCGTCCATCCGACGGATCAGCCGCCGCGGTACCCGCCAGTCCCGCCGGCCCAGGAAGCGGATCCGCACGTCGCGGTCGTTGAGCTCGTCCCGCCGGCGCAGCAGCATGCCCTCGTTGAAGCGCATGAGGTAGCGGACCTCGTCGGGCGGGCGCTTCCAGTTCTCGGTGGAGAAGGCGTATACGGTCAGCCACTTGACGCCCAGGTCCAGCGCCCCCTCGACCGCGTCGAACAGCGCCTCCTCGCCGGCGGCATGGCCGTCGGTGCGGGCCAGGCCCCGCTTCTGGGCCCAGCGGCCGTTCCCGTCCATGACGACGCCGACGTGGGCGGGCACGCCGGCGAGGTCGATGTCGTCAACGGGCACGGGCCAGAGCGTAGGGCGTGGTGCGGGCGCACTTCCGGTGGGTACAAGCGAACCGTGAAGATCAAGGAGAAGCTCGACGGGTACGGCGAGCGCTGGAAGTGGTTCGGCACCACCTTGAAGGTGCAGAAGCGCTACAGCGAGCTGAACGGCAACTACCTCGCCTCGGCCGTGACGTTGACCGCCTTTCTGTCGATCTTTCCCCTGCTGCTCGTCGCCATCGCCATCGTGGGTTTCGTGGCCGCCGGCAAGGCCAATTTCTCGGCCGACGTGATCGAGTACCTGGGGATCACCGGCGACGCCAGGATGTCCATCACCAATGCCCTCAACAAGGCCCAGGAGAGTCGGCGGGCCGCATCGATCATCGGCGTCATCGGCCTGCTGTGGTCGGGACTCGGACTGGTGGCCGCGATCCAGTACGCGATCAACGCCGCCTGGCAGGTCGCAGGGAGGGGCTGGCGGGACAAGCTCAAGGGCCTAACCTGGCTGGCCGGAGCCGCCCTGCTGTTCCTCACCTCCTTCGCCGCCTCCGCGGTGATCAGCGTCCTGCCGAAGTTCCTCGCCCCCCTCACCACGCTGGCCGCCCTGTCGCTCAACCTGGGCCTGTGGCTGTGGACGTTCAAAATACTGTCCACCCGCGACATCGACTGGAAGTCGCTGCTCCCCGGAGCGATCGTGGCTGCCATCGGACTGGAGATCCTCAAGGCCATCGGCGCCTTCTACGTCCCGTGGGCCGTCACATCGGCATCGGCGCTGTACGGCACGCTCGGCGTGGTGTTCGCCACCCTTGCCTGGCTGCTTTTCTTCGGACGGCTCGTCGTCTACTCGGCGGTGGTCAACGTGATCCAGTGGGAAGAGCATCACGGCACGGTGACCCTGGAGATGGAGGTGCCGAAGGTCGCCGGCGACACCACCGGGCCGGTCGACGTCACCCGCGCCGGGGAGACGAAGCCCCAGGACGCCCCGGCCGCCGTCTAGCCATCGCCACCCTCCCCTACGGCTCCTGGCCGTCGCCCATCACGGCCGCGTCGCTGGTCGAGCGCTCCGTCTCACTCGGCGGCGTGCAGGTCTCCGGCGACGCCATCTACTGGAGCGAGGGGCGTCCGGCCGAGGCGGGGCGCCAGGTGGTCGTCCGCTGGCGACCCGGCGAGGAGCCGGTCGACGTCCTGCCCGCCCCCTTCTCGGCCCGCACGACGGTGCACGAGTACGGCGGCGGGGCGTTCTGCGTCGACGGCGGCACGCTCTACTTCTCGAACTACGACGACCAGCGCCTCTACCGGGTCGACGCCGGCGGCGAGCCCCGCCCCATCACCCCCGAAGGCGCCCGTTACGCCGACGCCGACGTGCACGGAGACAGGTTGGTCTGCGTCCGGGAGCGCCACCTCGACGAGGGGGTGGTGAACGACATCGTTGAGATGCGGGACGGCGAGCTCATGGTCGTCGCCTCCGGCCATGACTTTTACGCCGCCCCCCGCTTCGCTCCCGACGGCCGGCTGGCCTGGCTGGCCTGGGACCACCCCCGCATGCCCTGGGACGGCACCGTCCTCGAACCCGGGCCGGTCGCCGGCGGACCGGAGGAGTCGATCACCCAGCCCCGCTGGTCGGCCGACGGCGCCCTCCACTGGATCTCCGACCGCACCGGCTGGTGGAACCTCTACTGCGACGGCGAGCCGCTGGCCCCCATGGAGGCCGAGTACGCCGAGCCCGACTGGGTCTTCGGCCAGTCCACCTACGACCTCCTCTCCGACGGCCGGGTGGTCGCCCGCTGGTCCGGCCGGCTCGCCGTTCTGGGCGAGGACCCCCTCGACCTCCCCTACACGTCCTTCTCCTCGGTCCGGGCCTACGGCGACACGGTGGCGGTGATAGCCGCCTCGCCCACGCTGGCGCCGGCGGTGGTGGTGATCGACCCGGCCACAGCCGAGGTGACGGTGGTCCGGACCAGTCGGCCGACCCCGATCGACCCCGGCTACCTGTCCACCCCCCGGCCGATCGCGTTCCCCACCGCGGGGGGCGCCACCGCCCACGCCCTCTTCTACCCGCCGGCGAACAGGGACCACGACGGCCCGCCCGGCGAGCGCCCGCCCCTGATGGTCACCAGCCACGGCGGCCCCACCTCGCAGGCGTCGACCTCCTTCGAGCTCCGCACCCAGTTCTGGACCAGCCGCGGGTTCGCGGTGGTCGACGTCGACTATCGCGGCAGCTCGGGCTACGGCCGGGCCTACCGCCGCCAGCTCGACGGCCAGTGGGGCGTGGCCGACGTCGACGACTGCGTGGCTGCCGCTCAGCACCTGGCCGCCACCGGCGAGGTCGACGGCCGGCGCATGGTCGTCCGGGGCAGCAGCGCCAGCGGCCTGACCACCATGCTGGCGCTGACCAAGGGCGTGTTCGCCGCCGGGACCAGCCTCTACGGCGTGGTCGACCTGGCCACCCTCGCCACCGACACCCACAAGTTCGAGGCCCGGTACCTCGACGGCCTGGTCGGCCCTTGGCCGGAGGCGACCGAGGTCTACCGGCAGCGATCGCCCCTCACCCACGCCGGCGAGCTGACAGCGCCGCTGCTCGTCATCCAGGGCCTCGACGACAAAGTGGTTCCGCCATCGCAGGCCGAGGTGCTGGTCGACGCCCTCCGCGGCGCCGGGCTGCCCTTCGCCTACCTCACGTTCGAGGGCGAGGGCCACGGGTTCCGCAAGGCCGAGACCATCCGCCGGGTGGTGGAGGCCGAGCTGTCCTTCTACGGCCAGGTCCTGGGCTTCACCCCGGCCGACGACATCGACCCCGTGGCCATCGAGCGCTGAAGCCGGCGGTCGGTAACCTCTCGCGATGCGACGAGGGCTGGTCCTGTTGCTCGCAGTCGCCGGCGCCGGGCTCCTCGTCGCCGCGATGCCCGACCAGGATCCCCTCGGGGTCGCCGTCGTGGGTCGCACGGGTCCGACGATCACCGTCGCCCCGATGACGGCTGCCGCTCCTCCTTCCACCGCCAAACCACCTTCCGCCCAGACGACGAGGGTCGCTCAGACCACCCGCTCGTCGACCGTCGTCACCACCCCGCGGGGCGGGGTGACCATCGTCAACTCCGGCTCCGAATCGGTGAACACCGGCAACAACACGGTGGTGGGCCCCGGCTCGGCCACCGTGACCAACGGCCCGGCGACGGCCGTCGGGAACGTCAGCCGGCCCTGACCCAACCCAGCGCGGTCCGGGTGGCCTCGACATCGAGGGCCATCTGACGGGTCAGTTCGTCGATCGAGTCGTAGCGCTCCTCGTCGCGCAGCTTGCTGACGAAGGACACACGGGCCTGCTGGCCGTAGAGGTCGCCGGAGAAGTCGAGGAGGTACGCCTCGAGCACCACGGGCGCTCCGCCCTCCTTGAACGTCGGCCGGCGGCCCACGGAGATGGCCGCAGCCTGGTCCCCGCCGTACCAGCCGGCGTAGATGCCCGGCGCCGGCAGGAGGATGTCGTCGGGGACGGCGACGTTGGCCGTGGGGTACCCCAGCTCGCGCCCCCGCTCGTCTCCCCGCTCGACCACGCCCCGCACCTCGTGCGGGCGGCCCAGCAGCTCGGCCGCGGCGGCCACGTCGCCCGCCTCCAGGAGCCGGCGCACGGTGGTCGACGACGCGCCGGCGAGCAGCGGCACGTGGGCCACCTGGAACCCGAGCGCGTCGCCCATGGTGGTCAGCAGCCCGACGTCACCCCGCCGCCGGCGCCCGAAGTGGAAGTCCTCGCCGACCACCACCACCGCCGCCCGCAGCCCGTCGACCAGCACGGTGCGGACGAAGTCCTCGGGCTCCTCCTGCGACCGGGCCTCGTCGAAGCGGAGGACGACGCTGTGGTCGACGCCGGTGGCGGCGAGCAGCTCGAGCCTCTGGTCGAGGTCGGTGAGCAGCTTGGGCGCCGATTCGGGCCGGACGACGGCGGCGGGATGGCGGTCGAAGGTGAGGACCACGGTTTCCAGCCCGCCGGCCGCCGCCAGCCGGCGGAGGTGGCCGATCACGAACTGGTGGCCGCAGTGCACGCCGTCGTAGGCGCCGATGGTGACCGCGGTCCCGCCGCGTGGAGCGACGAAGGTCGCCAGGTCGGTCACCAGGTCCATGGAGGCACGTTAGTGAGGGGCAAGGACCACGGCGGGCTTGATCCGGCCGTCGGGTACCCGCTCGTACACCGCCAGCAGAGCGCCGGCGCCGTCGAGCACTGCCCACGGGCCCTCACCCGCCCAGTCGATCTCGAGCGGCCGCCCGTAGCTCACGGCCTCGGCCATGGCCGCGTCGGCCTCCACCCGGGCCAGGTGACCGACGGCGGCCGCAGGGGCCAGCACGTGCTCGGCCCCGAGGTCGTCGAGGGCCACGCCGGCGTCGAACGGGCCCACCGCCGTGCGCCGCAGCCGGCGCAGATGGGCGCCCCCGCCGAGCGCCTCACCCAGGTCGGCGGCCAGCGACCGGACGTAGGTGCCCGACGAGCAGTCGACCTCGATGCGGAACACGCCGGGCTCAGGGGCCGGGGAAACCTCGAAGCGGTGGACCGTGATCGGCCGGGCCGCCCGCTCGACCTCGATGCCGGCCCGAGCCAGCTCGTGGAGGCGCCGGCCGCCGATCTGCACGGCCGAGACCATGGGGGGGATCTGCTCGATATCGCCGACGAAGCGGCCTGCTGCTGCCCGGACGCCGTCCAGGCCGACGGCCGACATGTCGTAGGTCGCCAGCACCTCGCCGCTGTCGTCGAGGGTCGACGTCGCCGCCCCCAGCACCACCTCGGCCACGTACGACTTCGGCAACGGGGCCAGGAACCGCAGCAGCCGGGTGGCCCGGCCCAGCCCGACCAGCAGGATGCCGGTGGCATCGGGATCCAGCGTCCCCCCGTGGCCCACCTTCTTCTGGCCGAAGATCCGCCGGCACCGGCCCACCACGTCGTGCGACGTGCACCCCGCCGGCTTGTCTACAACGGCCAAGCCGTCGATGCTCAATGCCCGGCCCGCTGGGCCGGCGCTGCGAGACCGTCGACCGTCAGCTGATGTCGACCCGGGGCAGCGACTCCCGCAGGGCCTCGAGCAGCTCGGGCACCGGCAGGGGGGACACGAAGCCGGCGGCCGCCTTGTGCCCGCCGCCGCCGAAGGCGATGGCCACCTGGCCCACGTCGAACTCGGTCACCGCCCGCAGCGACACCTTGGTGCCGTCGGGCGTCTCCTTGAGCACGGCCGAGACGTCAGCCTCGGTGGCCCGGCGCACCAGGTCGATGAGGCCCTCGGTCTCGTCCAGGCCCACGCCGAACTCCTCGAGATCGGCGGCGGTGACCCATGTGGCCACGAAGCGGCGCTCCCCGTCGTACACGGCCCGCTGGAGGGCGGCGCCGGCCAGGCGGAGGTAGGCCAGGCGGTGCTCCTCGAAGAGCTGGCGGTTCATCGACGCGATGGGCAGGTCGAAGCCCGACAGCTCCCGGGCCAGGGTGAACACGTCGGGCGTCGTGACCTCGTACTGGAAGCGACCGGTGTCGCAGATCAGGCCGGTGTAGAGGCACTGCGCTGCGTCCCGGTTCAGGTCCCACCCGAGCCGGTCGAGCAGGCGGCGGACCACCACGGCCGAGGCGGCGGCGTCGGGGTCGATGAGGTTGATGGTGCCGTAGCCGTCGTTCGTGGCGTGATGGTCGACGACGATGAGCTGGGAGGCCCGCTTGGCCGACTCCCCCAGCTCGGCCAGGCGGCCGATGGACCCGCAGTCGAAGGTGACCATGAGGTCGGGTTCATGGGGGAAGTCGGCCGGCTTGGTGGTCAGGTCGAGCCCGGGGAGGAAGTCGTAGTGGGAGGCGACGGCGAACGGCTCGGGCCAGGAGGCCACCGACTGCTTCCCGGCGGCCAGGGCCAGGTGGTGGAGCGCCAGCATGGAGCCAAGGGCATCGCCATCGGGGGTGTGGTGACAGGCCAGGGCCAGGGAGGGCGCCGCCGCAATGGCGTCAGCCGCCTGATCGAGGGTTGCTTCGAGAGCGCTCATGCGCCGTCCTCGTTCCTGTGGAGGTCTCCGTCGTGGAGATGTCGTAGTAGTTCCTCCACTCTAGACCCCGAGGCTATAGCTGGGTCTGGAACGAATGACAGCAGGGGCGTCCCCCGGAGGCGGAGCTGGCGCGCGATCGCCTTCTGGAAGCGGATGCGGTGCTCGCCGAGTGCCACGACCACTCCCTCCGGGTCGCCCCGGGACAGGGACGAGAACCAGACCACAGCATGGCTCAGCCCGGGCTCCACCCGCACGCCCGTGACCGTCACCAGCTCCAGCCGCTCGTCGTCGATCAGCTCCAGCTCGTCGCCCAACACCTCCTGGACGACCTGGTTCACCCGGTCCATACGGGGAGGCTTCTTCACGACTGGTCGATCCACTCGGTCGTGAACCCACACACCTCGACCTCGGGCTTGCTCCACACCCAGCGCTCCACGGTGTCGACCACCTCGACGGCATGTCCGTAGGAGTCCGACACCACGGCCATGCCGATCAGGGCCCGCTGCCACTTGTCCTGGTAGCCGACCTCCGCCACCGAGATCTGGAACCGGTGGCGGATGCCCTCCACGATGGGACGCAACACGGCCCGCTTCTCCTTGAGCGATCGGCTGGTGGGGATGTGCAGCTCGAGCTCCACCACCGCTACGTGCGTGCGATCTCCCGCTCTTCGTAGGTCTCGATGATGTCGCCACCCTTGAGGTCCTGGAAGTCGGAGAGGCCGATACCGCACTCGAAGCCGGAGGCCACTTCCCGGACGTCGTCCTTGAAGCGGCGCAGCGACGTGATGGTGCCGGTCCAGATGATGACGCCTTCCCGGAGGAAGCGGACCTTGGAGTTCCGGGTGATGGCCCCGTTGCGGACCATGCAGCCGGCGACCGCCCCGATGCGGGGGACCCGGAAGACTTCCCGGACCTCGGCCTCACCGGTGACGATCTCCTCGAACTCGGGCTTGAGCAGGCCGACCATGGCCTTCTCGACGTCTTCCAGCACCCCGTAGATGATCTGGTAGGTGCGGATGTCGACGTCTTCGTGCTCGGCCAGGTCGCGGGCCTTGCGGTCGGGGCGCACGTTGAACCCGATGATGGTGGAGTTGGAGGCCGACGCCAGCTGCACGTCGTTCTCGGTGATGCCACCCACCGCCCGGTGCACGAAGGCGAGCTTGACCTCGTCGCGCTCCAGGCGCTTCAGGCTCTCGGTAAGGGCCTCGAGCGACCCGTTCACGTCGGCCTTCAGGATCAGGTTCAGCGTGGCCTGCTCGCCCCGCTGGATCTGCTCGAACAGGTCCTCCAGGCGGGCGCCGCCACCGATGTGCAGCGACGGGAGCTGGCGCATGCCCCGGAGGCGGAAGCGCTGGGCGCGGGCCTCGGCCACAACCTTGGCCGTCTTGTCGTCGGGGGCGACCCGGAAGTCGTCGCCGGCGCTGGGCACGTCGGAAAGCCCGAGCACCTGCACGGGCATGGACGGCGACGCCTCCTTGACGTTGTCGCCCTTGTCGTCGATCAGTGCCCGGACCCGTCCCCAGGCTGCGCCGGCCACCATGGGGTCGCCGACGCGGAGCATGCCCCGCTCGACGAGCACGGTGGCCACCGGGCCCCTGCCCTTGTCGAGCTGGGCCTCCAGGACCACGCCCTGGGCCCGCCCCTCGGGGTTGGCGACGAGCTCCTCGAGGTCGGCGACGACCAGCAGCTGCTCGAGCAGGTCGTCGACGCCCATGTTCTGGAGGGCGGAGACCTCGACCATGATCGTGTCGCCGCCCCACTCCTCGGGCACGAGGCCGTGCTCGGAGAGGGCCTGGCGGACGCGGTTGGGGTCGGCCTCTTCGCGGTCGATCTTGTTGATGGCCACCACGATGGGCACGTCGGCCGCCTTGGCGTGGTTGAGCGCCTCCACGGTCTGGGGCATGACACCGTCATCGGCCGCCACGACCAGCACGACGATGTCGGTGGCCTCGGCCCCGCGGGCCCGCATGGCGGTGAACGCCTCGTGGCCGGGGGTGTCGATGAAGGTGATCAGGCGGCCGTCCTTGACCGCCTGGTAGGCGCCGATGTGCTGGGTGATGCCGCCGGCCTCGCCGGCGACGACGTTGGCCTCCCGGATGCGGTCGAGCAGCTTGGTCTTGCCGTGGTCGACGTGGCCCATGACCGTGATCACCGGCGGGCGGGGCCGGAGGTCGGCCTCGTCGTCGTCGTCGTCACGAAGGAGCTCGCTGAGCTTGACCTCCTCCTCCTGGCCGGGCTCGACCATGAGGACCTCGGCGCCGACCTCAGCCGCGAACAGCTCGATCATGTCGTCGGTGAGGGACTGGGTGGCGGTGACCATCTCGCCCTGCTGCAGCAGGAAGCGGACGACGTCGGCCGCGGTGCGGTTCAGCTTCGGCCCGAGGTCCTGGGCGCTGGCGCCCCGCTCGATGACGACCTCGCCCTCGGGGACCGGGGCGTCTGATCGCGTGTAGTTGGTGGTCTGGGTCGGCTCCAGCTCCTCAAAGCTGCGACGACGACGCCGGCGGCGCTGCGGTGGGCGCCGGCCCTGGCCGGG